>Ga0210384_10002058_pt1 | contig 25368 bp, 25 predicted proteins | sample IncBWH2MmetaG_FD_160574 | JGI IMG/M metagenome (GOLD analysis project Ga0210384, IMG submission 160574) | Forest soil microbial communities from Barre Woods Harvard Forest LTER site, Petersham, Massachusetts, United States - Inc-BW-H-2-M | ecosystem: Environmental > Terrestrial > Soil >...
TGGGCCGGCCGATGACGGCGATGCGGATGGCGTCCGTCTGGGTGTCCGCGTCGTGCTGCGGTTCCAGGCCCGCGAGCACGTGCTCCATGAGGGTCTCGCAACCCTGGCCGTGGCTTGCCGAGATTGCGAGCGGCTCGCCCAGGCCGAGCACATGGAAGTCGGCGGACACCACGTCCGGGTCAAGGCCCTCGGCCTTGTTGAGCGCCAGCGTCACGGGTTTGCCCGCGCGGCGCAGCTCGCGCACCACGAAGTGGTCCTGCGGCGACAGCCCGGCGCGCGCGTCAGCGAGCAGCACCAGATAGTCGGCCTCCGCCACGGCGCGCTCGGTCTGGGCGCGCATCTGGGCTTCGACGCCCCTGGGGTTCTCGATCAGGCCGCCGGTGTCGATGACGACATACGGAACCGGACCGACGCGGCCGAAGCCGTACTGGCGGTCGCGTGTGAGTCCGGGCACATCCGCAACGATCGCATCGCGGGTGCCCGTGAGCACGTTGAACAGCGTCGATTTACCGACGTTGGGCCGGCCGACGAGCGCGACGACGGGCAGCATAAGCGCAGCTTAGCGCGGCGCGGGTGCGCCGCTACTTGCTCGGCTCGCGCGCGGGAGCCGGCGCCTCCGCAGGTGATTTCCGGGCAGATGTTGCCAGCGGCCGCACCCGGAACGCGCTGATCTGGCCGCGATCGTTGATGACCAGCACCTTGTCGCCCGCTACCACGGGCACCGTGCTGACGCGCGCCTTGCCGGAAGAGGCGCGCGCGGCCAGCGCCCCGGTGGCTTTGTCGAGCCAGTGCACGTAACCCTGGAAGTCGGCGGCGACCACGGAGTCGTCCGTGACCGCAAGCGCCGACAGGCCACGATGCAGCAAGGCTTTCTGCCGCCAGATCTCGGCTCCGGTGCGCGCCCGCATCGCCACGACCTCGCCGTCCGCGCTCGACAGATAGAGCGTATCGCCATCGAGTGTCAGGCCACGGTAGCTGGACGCCTCGTGCGACCACCAGATCTGCCCGGTGTCGAGTGCCAGCATCGCGACGCGGCCCTGAAACCCGACCGTAAACACGTCCTGCCGGGACACGCTGACCGGAGAATCAATGTCGTCGAGACGCTCGAGCTCGGTGCGTCCCTGCGGCGGTGCGATGGTGGCCTCCCACTGCATCGCGCCGTCGTTCATGTTGAGCGCCGCCACCTTGCCGTTGTCGAAGCCGGACAACAGCAGATCGCCGGCCATCACCGGGCGCGAGGTGCCACGCAGCGAGAGCTTCGGCACCTGCTGCTGGTAGCTCCACAACTCGTGTCCATCAGCCAGGCTGAGTGCGTGCAGTTTGCCATCCACGGTGCGCAGGCCGATGAGCCGCTCGGAAATTGCCGCCGGCGCCAGCACCTCGCCGCTGACGCGTACATTCCAGCGCACCGCACCGTTAGCGGCGTCCAGCGCAAAGAGGCGCCCGTCACTGGAACCGACCACCACCAGGCCCTGGCCGACGGCGGTACCACCGGACAGGGGCGCCCGTATGCGCGCGCGCCACAGCGTGCGACCGGAAGCGAGGTCGAGTGCCACGACACCGCCGCGATGTCCGGCCGCGTAGACGCGATTCTCGTCCGCGGACAGGCCGAGCCCCAGGCGCAGCGCGACGGCCTTCTTGTCGTCGACGGTCGCGGACCAGGCGCGATCCACCCGCAGCGTGGCCGCGAACGGCGTGAGCTTCGCCGGCTCATCAACGTTCTTATCCTTCGAGCAGGCAGCGATGCCGATGAGAAGCGCCGCGATCCAGACCCAGCGTTGCAGGTGTCGCATGGCGTGCCTTACTTGGCGGGCGCCGCAGCGGCGGCAGCCGGCGCGGTACCGCTCGCGGGAGCCGTCGCTGGCGGCGTGGCGGGGGCGTTGGCCGCCAGGTCCGCGACCTTGAGGTTGAGGAGCGCCACGTCACCGCCGAGGTTCCCGGCCTGCGCGCTGCGATACTCGGTGAGCGCAGTGGCCTTGTCGCCGCTGGCGAAGTACGCGTCGCCGCGCGCCTCGTGATAGCGGCCTGCAAACGCACCGGGGTTGGCGCCGTTCAGGGTTGCCAGCGCATCGGTGGCCTTGCCCTGCGCAATCTGCACGCGCGCCAGGCGCAGCCGCGCGATGAGCGCGAGCTCCTGATCCTTGGATGTCTGCATCACCGCGGTGAGCTCACTATTCGCCTTGTCCAGCTCGTTGTCGTCGACATACAGCCGCGAGGCGAGCAGGCGCGCCTGGTCGGCATAGGGCGAGGCGGCGTAGGTGCGCTCGAGCTCCCCCATCAGCGTGAACGCCTGCGTGCGATCACCGTGATCCAGGGCCGCGATGATCTGGGTGTACTTGGCACTGGCGGCAACACGTTCCGCGTCCTGGTGACCCTGCCACCAGCGCCAGCCGAATATCCCCGCCGCGGTGATCGCGATCGCTATGATCACCGTCGGGGCGTTCTCTTTGACCTGGCCCCGCAGCCATTCCCATTGTTCTTTTTCAGACAGGTAATCTTCCACGCATCCTCCGCTTACATCACCGCCGGCTTGCCGGCCGGCCATCCCAGGGCGGCCAGCGCCGCGTCCACGGCCGGCGCCAGCTGCTCGATCGGGCACTCGCTCTGACCAGAATCCTGGCGTAAAGGTTTCATCGCCACCACACCGCGCGCGAATTCGTCGTCGCCGATGATGAGCGCCAGGGGCGCGCCGCTCTTGTCCGCACGGCGAAACTGCGCCTTGAAATTGCCGCCGCCGAGATTCAGGTCGAACCGCAGCCCGGGTCGCGCGTCGCGCAGCCGCTCGACCAGCTGCAGCGCCCGCGCCGCGACCTGTGAGCCGCTCACCACTACGTATACGTCCGGGGGTCTGGCCGCGGGTACGCCCCCGGCAGCCACCAGCCGCTTCACCAGTCGCTCCACGCCCATGGCAAAACCGACCGCCGGCGTCGCTTCCCCGCCGAGCTGCGCGATCAGGCCGTCATAGCGGCCGCCGGAGCATACGGCATTCTGCGCGCCCGTGGACTCGCCGGCCCACTCGAAGACGGTGCGCGTGTAGTAGTCGAGGCCGCGCACGAGGCGCGGGTTGATCGTGTATGGGACGCCAATGCTGGCGAGCGTATCGCACAGCAGTTCGAAGTGCTGGCGCGACTCGGAATCGAGGTGATCGGTGAGCACGGGAGCGCCGCGGATCAGCTCCTGCATGCGCTCTTCCTTGCTGTCCAGTATGCGCAGCGGGTTGGTCGTCAGGCGTCGCTGGCTGTCTTCGTCGAGCCGTGAGCCGTGTGCGCGGAAGTACTCGATCAGTCGCGCGCGATACAGCTGGCGACTCTCGGGGGTGCCGAGGGAGTTGATCTCGAGTCGCAGTCCCGTGATCCCGAGCCGCTGCCACAGCCGCGCGCTCAAGGCGATGAGTTCGGCATCGACATCCGGACCCGGGAAGCCGACGGCCTCGACGTCGACCTGCCAGAACTGCCGGTAGCGGCCGGCCTGCGGCGTTTCGTGGCGGAACATGGGACCGATGCACCACAGCTTGTGGCGGGCGCCGCGCAGCATGCCATTGGAAATCAGCGCGCGCGCGATGCCGGCGGTGGCCTCGGGGCGCAACGTGAGACTGTCGCCGCCGCGATCGGTGAAGGTATACATCTCCTTACCCACCACGTCGGTGTGCTCGCCGATCGCGCGCTTGAACAGCTCGGTGTGTTCCAACAGCGGTACGCGGATCTCCTCATAGCCGTAGGCCCGCAGGAGCTCCCGCGTGACGGTCTCGAAATGCTGCCAGGCGCCGATCTCGGCCGGCAGCAGGTCGTTCATGCCGCGAATTGCCTGGATCTCCTGCGCCACCTTCAGCCTCTGGGCACGCCGGCGTGCGAGGCTGATGCGCGCCCGCGGCCGTCGATAAGGATGTGTGCGCTGCGGTCGTGGTGCACGAGTCCCTCGAGCGCGACGGCCTGCCCGTTCACACGCAACGCGACCCCGGGAGCGTTGCCGAGCACCACGCGCAGCGGCGCGGCTCCCGCGAGCGTGCGCGCGCTGTCCGCCGCCTCGACGCCGTGCAACAGACGCCGGCCGCCGGCGTCGTATACCTCAACCCAGCTGGCGGCTGAAAACTTCAAGGCCAGTTGCGCCTGGCCGCTCGTCAGCACCGGGCCCGCGCTCTCAGGTACCGGAGCGGCGGCGGACGGCGCGACCGCGGCAGCCGCGGCGGCGGCGGACGGCGCAGCGTCCGGTGCAGCCGTGAGCGGCGCTGCAGCTGCGCCGGCGCTGCCGGGTTGTGACGCATGCACCGCCGAGGCCTTGCCCATCTGCATGGTCAGCACCCACCAGAGGATGCCCGCGAGGGCAAACCCAACCAGGATCAGGAGTGCGGGCACCAGCAGTAGCGAAGAATCCGCCGCGGGCGCGCTGCGCGGGATGCGCAACAGGTCAGGTTGAGCGGTGGGCGCGGTTTCGTCGTAGAGCTGCTGCAGTTGCGCCGGCGACTCCCCGACGAGGTCGGCATAGCGGCGCAGGTGTCCGCGCAGGTACACCCCGGCGCCCAGGGCCGAAAATTCCTCCGCTTCGAGGGCTTGCAGCAGGCGCGCGTCCACGCGCAGCTTCTCAGCGGCCTGCAGGACAGTGAGTGCCTTTTTCTCGCGGGCGCTGCGCAGCCGCGCGCCGATGCCGCGGAGCTGCTCGCCGCCAGCTTCGCTCGCCACGCGCCTCAGCCCGGGTTGTGATCAAGCGCCGCCAGCGCGCGCGCCTGGTCGCTGCCCGCAAAGTCGCGCTGCAGCCGGCGCGCAAAGCCCTGCGCGGCGCCGCGATCGCCCTGGGCGCGCGCGACCCGCACCCCGAGCAACAGCAGGTCGGCGGTGGCCTCGTGGCTGCCAAGGAAGCCGTCGATCTGGCTGCGCGCCGCCGGCAGCTGGCCGTGCTCGAATTGCAGCGACGCGAGCTGGAAGGCGGCTTCGGCATAGTCCGGGCGCAGCTGCAGGGCGCGATTGAAGTTCGCGGCCGCTTCGTCATCGTGTTTGGCCGTACGCTGGCACACCCCCGCGTTGGCGTACGCCGCCTCCGGGGTGCGATACAACGGGTTGTGCGCGGCCTCGAGGAAGGCTTTCACCCCCTCGTCCGTGCGCCCGCTCGAGCACAGGTAAACCGCGTAGCTGTTGATGACCTGCGGATCGTGGGGCGCAAGCCGCAAGGAGGTGTGGAACTCGGCATCCGCCTTGCCGCGCTCACCCATGCGCTCGAACAGCATGGCGCGCGCGGCGTGGGCGCTGGGACTCTGCGGATCCTCGCTCACGGCGCGGTCGAGTTTGTCCTTGGCCCGCTGCAGATCCCCCTGCCGCATGTACTCCACGCCCAACTGGGTGTTGTAGGCGGCCGCGTCGTGGTCCTTTCTTCCCTGCCGGACGTTTGTCGCGCAGGCCGCGAGCGCGAGCGCCGCGAGTGCGACCAAAGTCAGCCGGAGGGTCGTGCGGGAAGGCGCAGTGCTGTTCACGTGCTTAACTCTGTGGTTGGACCGCGACGCCAAATGTCTTGCTGCCGAGGCGCACCGTGGTGCGATCGATCACGCGCCCGGCGAGCTGCCCGCAGGCCGCGTCGATGTCATCCCCGCGCGTGCGACGAATCGTCGCCAGCACGCCACGCTGCAGCAGTTCGTCGCGGAAGCGCTGGATCACCGGCGCCGGCGAGCGGCGAAAGTGCGTGCCCGGGAAGGCATTGAAGGGAATGAGGTTGACCTTGGCCGGGTGTCCCTTGAGCAGCCGCGCGAGTGCGCGCGCCTGCGCCGGGGAGTCGTTCACAGCGTCGAGCATCACATACTCGAAGGTCACGCTGCGGCCGTTCTGTTCATCCAGATAATGCCAGCACGCCTGCAGCAGCTCCGCGATCGGGTGCTTGCGATTGATCGGCACCAGCTCGTTGCGCAAGGCATCGTCCGGCGCGTGCAGCGACACGGCGAGCGCCACGTTGGTTTCCTCGGCGAGCTTGTAGATCTGCGGCACCAGCCCGGAGGTTGACAGCGTCACGCGGCGCCGCGACAGGTCGAAACCGAAATCATCCAGCAGGATGGCGAGCGCCGGCACCACGTTGCGGAAGTTCGCCAGCGGTTCGCCCATGCCCATGAGCACGACGTTGGTGACGTGGCGCTCATCGGCGCTGTCCGGGTCAGCCTCCGGCGCGTCCGGGTCGGCGGCGGGGATGCGCGGCGTCGCCGCGGCGCGCTCGAGCTCCCGGCACGCGAGCCACACCTGGCCGACGATCTCCGCGGTACTCAGGTTGCGGTTGAAACCCTGTTGGGCGGTGGCGCAGAACGAGCAATCCAGCGCGCAGCCGACCTGCGAGGAGATGCACAGCGTGCCGCGATCGGCCTCGGGTATGAAAACCATCTCGAACGCCTGCGATGCATCCGCCCGCAACAGCCACTTGGTGGTGCCGTCGGCGGAATTCTGCACCGCGACGATTTGCGGGGCGCGCACTTCGGCCACTGCGGCGAGCCGCGTGCGGAAGTCCTTGGCGAGATCCGTCATGTGCTCAAAGGAACCGGTGCCGCGCTTGTACATCCAGTTCATGAGCTGGCGCGCGCGGAAGGGTTTGCTGCCGAGCTGCGCCACGAACGCCTCCAGCCCCGGGCGCGGCAGCCCGAGAAGGTTGGTAGGTTGAAGATCGCCGGATGTCATGGGCTCAAGCGCGTGGATGCAGCTGCGTGGCGCTGAAGAAGTAGGCGATTTCACTCGCGGCCGTCTCCCTGGCATCCGAACCGTGCACGACGTTCTGTTCGATGCTCGCGGCCAGATCCGCGCGGATGGTCCCGGGCGCGGCCTTTTTCGGATCGGTGGCTCCCATGAGGTCGCGATTGCGCTGGATCGCGCCCTCCCCCTCCAGCACCTGCACGATCACGGGGCCTGAGCTCATGTAGCGCACCAGGTCCTTGAAGAACGGGCGCTCGCGGTGCACGGCGTAGAAGCCTTCGGCCTCGCGCTGCGACAGATGCAACATGCGGGCGGCGATGATCGACAGACCCGCCTTCTCGAAGCGCCGATAGACCTCGCCGATGAGATTGGCTTTGACGCCATCGGGCTTGACGATAGACAGGGTGCGCTCGAGCGCCATTCGCTTGTACCTTAACTTCAAGACAGATTGGATGCGGGAAGGCCCCGGCGGTACGCGGACCGGCCGAGGGTAAGCGCGGAAGTTTACCTTGGGAGTGGACCGCGCGCCAATTCGAGACGGATCGGAAGTGCCGGTTTGTTAAGGGTTTTTAACGCCCTGGCGCGCAGGGCTCTCTAGACGGAGAAGCTCTCCCCGCAGCCGCACTCGCCCTTCACGTTCGGGTTGCGGAAGCGGAAAGCCTCGTTCAGGCCTTCCTTGACGAAGTCCACAATGGTGCCGTCGAGCAGGCCGACGCTGCCCGCGTCCACGAACACCTGCACGCCGCGGTCTTCAAACACCGCATCCCCCGGCTGGGGCCCGTCGGCGTAATTGATCACGTAGGCGAAACCGGAACAGCCGGTCTTGCGCACCCCGAGCCGCAAACCCATGCCGTGCCCGCGCGCGGCCAGGAAGCTCTTGACTCGGGTGGCGGCGGAGTCCGTCAGTGAAATTGCCATCGGTCCTCGTATTCTAGCGCCTTAAGTCCACCGCGCGAGACACGCGCGCAGTGCATCTTCGATCGCGAACAGGCGCCCCAGCCTCTCTACCGGGACACCCCGCACCCGCGCCCACTCCTGTGGCGTACCCGGAATGAGCGTCGCGCGCTCACGCCCCGGCAGCTGGCCACAGATCCAGGCGGCTGTGTCCATAGTATGGGGGCAGCCGAAGGCTTTAAAACGTGCGTCCTTCACAGTGTCCCCGGCAACGAGAAGGTGAAAGCGCACCCAGCTGTCCTCACCAGGCCCGCCTGCTTCGCCGCTCACAATGCGGGCGGTGCCGCCCGCGGCCTCGGACGCCCAAGCCGACGGCAGGTCGCCGGCTCCACCTGCCGCCGGACCGGGGTACAAGGCGCGCAGGCGCGCGAGCGTCTGCCGGACGGCGTTAATGGCAAAGTCCACGTCGGGCTCGCGCGTGAAGCGTCCGAGACTGAAACGCAGCGAGCTCTCGGCGAGCTGTCGGTCGCGGCCCAGGGCACGCAGCACGTACGACGGCTCGGGCGAGTCGGAGTTGCAGGCCGCCCCCGTTGAGAGTGCAAGCCCGGTGAGGCCCGCCATCAGGCTCTCCCCCGCCACCCCTTCGAAGGAAACGTTGAGGATGCCCGGCACGCGCGGCGCACCGGCGCCATTCAGGTGCGTGCCACCCAGAGCGGCAAGCCCCGCCCACAGCCTCTGCGCCAGCATCCCGAGGCGTGCACTTTCCGCGGCGAGCTCACGGCCGGCGATCTCGCACGCCGCGCCAAAACCTGCCAGCTGGTGCGTCGGCAGCGTGCCTGGGCGCAGCCCCCGCTCCTGCCCCCCGCCGAAGGTCAGTGGCTGTAGCTGGCCCCGGGCGCCGCGGCGGACGTAGAGCGCACCGACGCCCTTCGGTCCATAGAGCTTGTGCGCCGTGAAGGAGAGCAGGTCGGGGCCGAGCGCCTGCACGTCGAGGGGCACCTTCCCCGCCGCCTGCGCCGCGTCGCTGTGAAAGGCGACGCGCTGCTCGCGACAGACGCCGGCGAGCGCCGCGATGTCCTGCAGCACGCCGGTCTCGTTGTTCGCGCACATGACGGATGCGAGCAGCGTGTCGGGCCGCAACGCCGCCGCCAGCGCCGCAGGTTCCACGAGGCCGGCGGCACCGGGGGTGATCCAGCTGATCGTGAAGCCTTCGCGCTCCAGACGCCGGGCGGCATCGAGCACCGACTTGTGCTCGGTGCGTACGCTCACGAGGTGACGGCCGCGATCGGCGTTAGCGCGCGCGTACCCGAGGATCGCCAGGTTGTTGGATTCGGTGGCGCCGGAGGTAAACACGATCTCATCCGCCGCCGCGCCGATGAGGGCCGCGACCTGCGCACGCGCGGTGCTGATGCGTGCGTCGGCCGCGGCGCCATAGGCATGCGCGGAAGATGGATTGCCGAAGTCGCCGTGCTCGCTCAGGCAGGCATTCATGGTCGCCGCCACCAGCGGGTCCACCGGCGTGGTGGCGGCGTAATCCAGATACACCGGGCGCGGCGGATTCAACGCGGTCCGCCGGCCGGGCGTCTGCGGCTCTGCACCGCGGTGAGAATGCCGCGCAGGATGCTGACCTCGTTGTGGTCGAGCTCGGCGCGCTGCAGGAAGCGCCGGATGCGCCCCATGAGATGCGTGCCGCTTTGCGTGCGGTCGCGAAACTCGATCTCCTCGAGCACCTGGGCCAGATGCGCGTAGAGGCGCTCCATTTCCGCGGGCGAGGCGAGCGGCGCGGCCGGCGGGTCGGCGGGCAGCTCGGGCAGCGCTCCGCTGCGCGCGCGAAACAGCTCGTAGCTCACGAGTTGCACGGCCATGCTCAGGTTCAGTGACGGGTAGAGGCTGCTGGCGGGGATGCGAATGAGTGCGTGTGCGGTTTCGAGCTCCTCGTTGGTGAGTCCGGTGCGCTCCGCGCCGAACACCACCGCCGCCGGCGCGCGCCGCGACTCCGCGACGATGCGCGCCGCCGCATCACGCACGTCCATGACCCGGAAGTACTGGTCCCGATCGCGCGAGGTGGTAGCCGCCACGAAGCCGCAACCCTCCAGGGCCTGCGCCAGGGTCGGCACGACGCGCGCGGCGCTGAGCAGGTCATCCGCTGCCGACGCGCGTGCGGTGGCTTCCGCGTCCGGAAACTGTTTTGGATTCACCAGCACGAGATCATCCAGCGCCATGTTCTTCATGGCGCGCGCCGCGGCGCCGATGTTGCCCGGATGCGAGGGCGCGACCAGCACCATGCGAATGCGGGGGGACTCCATCTGTTACGCTAAAGCCTTCGCCGATTGGTCACGCGAGCTTAAGGACCGTGCAGCCGCTTCTCAACATTGCCGTGCGCGCCGCGCGCCGCGCCGGCGAAGTCATCATCCGCAGCTTAAACCGCCTGGAGTCGCTCACGGTTGCCTCCAAGGGTCGCAATGACTTCGTGACCGAAGTGGATCACGCGGCGGAAGCTGAGATCATCAGCACCATCCGCCGCCACTACCCGCAGCACGCGTTCCTTGCCGAGGAAAGCGGCGCCAGCGGCGAGCACGACACCGTGTGGATCATCGATCCGCTCGACGGCACCACCAACTTCATGCATGGCTTTCCGGTATTCGCGGTGTCGATCGCCTGTCAGATCAAGGGCCGGCTCGAGCATGCGGTAGTGTACGACCCGATGCGCGGCGAGCTTTTCACTGCCAGCCGCGGCGCCGGCGCGCACCTGGAAAATCATCGCCTGCGCGTCAGCAAGGCGCGCACGCTCGAGGGCGCGCTGGTGGCGACGGGCTTCCCCTACCGCGCCGACTCGGCACACGCGGACGCCTACTTCGCGATGCTGAAGGCCGTCACGCACCACGTGGCCGGCGTGCGCCGGCCCGGAGCGGCCGCGCTTGATCTCGCCTACGTCGCCGCCGGGCGCGTCGATGCGTTCTGGGAGTTCGGCCTTGCAGCCTGGGACACGGCGGCGGGGACGCTGCTGGTTCAGGAAGCCGGCGGCCGCATCGGCACGCTGACCGGCGGCGAGTACCGTCAGCAGGGAAACATCGTCGCCGGAACGCCGAAGGTCTATGCGGCGCTGCTGGAACTTATCGCCCCGCACGTGCCGCAAGAGTTGCGCGAGCCATAGGCTTCGGCATCGGCGCCGCCTCGCCGCCCCGGCACTCATTCGCTTTCCCGGAATCGCTTGGTGTAGAGTCCTTCGCGCATAAGAACGGGGGTTCCATGGCGCGACAATTACTGGCGACCAAGTCAATCGAGCAACTGCACGCGCAGGAAGCCTCCGGCAACGAGCTGCGGCGCGCGCTGACCGCCACGCAGCTTACCCTGCTCGGGATCGGCGGCATCATCGGCACGGGCATCTTCGTGCTCACCGGCACGGCGGCCGCCAACCAGGCGGGCCCGGCGCTTCCGCTTGCATTTATTCTCGCCGGCATCGGCTGCACGCTCGCCGGCCTGTGCTACGCCGAGTTCGCGTCGATGATTCCCGTCTCCGGCAGCGCCTACTCGTACGCGTACGCGACCCTCGGCGAGGGCATCGCATGGTTTATCGGCTGGAACCTGATTCTCGAATACCTGTTCGCGGTGGCGACCGTGTCGGTCGGCTGGTCGGGGTACGTGGTGAGCTTCTGCGTGCAGCAGCTGGGAATCCACATACCGGAAGCGCTCGCGAACGCGCCTTTCGATTCGGTGGGGAGCACCCTGAACATCGTCCGTACCGGCGCCATCGTCAATCTCCCGGCGGTACTCATCGTGGGGCTGATCACGGTGATCTGCTACATAGGAATCAAACAGTCGGCGGTGTTCAATACGTTTATCGTTGCCATCAAGGTTACCGTCATTGTGTTGTTCATCCTCTTCGGGGTGAGCTACATCGACACGGCGAATTGGCACCCGTATATCCCAGCAAACACCGGGCAGTGGGGCACTTACGGCATCAGCGGAATACTGGCGGCGTCGGGCATCATTTTCTTTGCCTACATAGGCTTTGACGCCATATCTACGGCCGCGCAGGAAACCAAGAACCCACAGCGCGACATGCCCATCGGCATGCTCGCCAGCCTCATCGTCTGCACGATCCTTTACGTCATCGTCGCCGCGGTGCTCACAGGCATGGTGAACTACAAGGAACTGGGGGTTGCGGCGCCGGTGGCACTGGCCGTCGACAAGCACCCGCAGCTGCACTGGCTCGCATGGCCGGTCAAAATCGGTGCGATCGCGGGAATAACGTCCGTGATGCTGGTCATGACTCTGGCGCAGGCTCGCATCTTCTTCGCCATGGCGCGCGACGGGCTCTTGCCGCCGATTTTCGGGCGCGTGCATCCCAGGTTCCGCACACCATCGGTGGGCACGCTGGTGACAGGCATCAGTGCGCTGATCATCGGCGGGCTCTTCCCGGTTAACCTGCTCGCCAAGGTGGTGTCCATCGGCACGCTTGCGGCATTCGTCACCGTCTGCCTGGGCGTGCTGGTGCTGCGTCAGACACGTCCCGATCTGCCGCGTCCCTTCCGCACGCCGTGGCCGTGGTTCACCTGCATCGCCGGGGCTGTTGTGTGCGGGCTCATGATGGTGTCGCTCGGAGCCGCCACCTGGGTGCGCCTCGCGATATGGACAGGGATCGGGGTCCTCGTGTACGCGTTCTACGGGTATCAGCACAGCAAGGTGCGGATCGGAAGGGCCGCCGCGGCTGTGGCGTAACCTTCGCTAGCCCTGGCCGATCAGGGTGAACGGTCCGTCAGCTCACGGCAGGTGATCGAGCGCCGCCTTTTTCACGCTGGGAAACACGTGCTCGGCGGTCAGGCCGAAGTCGAGCGCGATGGCGCTGGAAATGTAGATCGATGAGTAGGTGCCGGCGATGATGCCGATCAGCAGTGCCGCCGAGAAGCCCTTGAGCACCGCGCCGCCGAGGAACAAGAGCGCCACCACCACGATCGAGGTCACCACCTTCGTCATGATGGTGCGCGACAGCGTCTGGTTGATCGACTGGTCGAGGATCACGTCCGAGGGCGAACGCCGGTTGCTCTCGAAGCGCTCGCGGATCCGGTCGAACACCACCACCGTATCGTTGAGTGAGTAACCGATGACCGCGAGGATCGCGGCCACCACCGCCAGATCGAACGAGATCTGGGTGAGGGAAAAGAAGCCCAGCACCAGGATCGGGTCGTGCAGCACCGCGAAGATCGCGCCGAGCGACAGCCGCCAGGTGTGGAAACGCAGGGCGAGGTAAAGAAATATGCCCACCAGCGTGGAGAACAGTGCCCACAGGGCGCTCACCTTGAGCTCGTTGCCCACCTGCGGACCGACCACATCCAGCTGCGCCACCTGCGCGCCCGCGTCGATCGCCTTGACCGCTCCCTCCAGGCGGGTACGCACCTCGGTAGCCGTCTGCTTCGCATCCGGCGGCAGGCGGATGGCAATATCGCGCGAGGAGCCGAAGTTCTGAACCTGCGGCTCACGGAAACCGTTGGCGGTCAGCCGGGCGCGTACCTCGTCGACGTTAACGGCGCGCGGGAAGCTGACTTCGGCGCTCACGCCGCCGGTGAAGTCGATGCCGAGGTTCACCCCGCGCGTGAAGAACGACGCGAGCGACACGACCATCAGCACCGCCGACAGCGTGTACCACACCTTGCGTGTGGCCATGAACGGGTAGTTGGTCTGGTGGCTGAAAAATTCCACGTATGATCCTTAAGGGTGCGCCGGCGCGTCAGATCGAGAGGCGCGCGATCTTGCGCCGCCCGCCGTACATGAGAGTCAGCAGCGCGCGGCTGCCCATGAGGGAAGTGAACATCGAGGTCGCGATACCCAGGGTGAGCACGATGGCGAAGCCGCGGATCGGGCCGGTGCCCAAAACCCACAGGACCAGGCCGGCGATCAGTGTCGTGACGTTGGAATCGGCAATCGCCGAGAACGCCTTCTCGAAGCCGGCGCGGATCGCCGCCTGCGGCGAGACGCCCTTGCGGATCTCCTCGCGGATGCGCTCGTAGATCAGCACGTTGGCATCCACCGCCATACCGACGGTGAGGATGATGCCGGCAATGCCCGGCAGCGACAGCGAGGCGCGCATCATCGACAGCAGCGCCGTCAGCAGCACCACGTTCGCGAGCAGCACCACATCGGCGACCACTCCGAAGGTCTTGTAGTAGAGGGCCATGAAGATGAACACCGCCGCCATGCCGACGATCAGCGCGTTCACGCCCTTGGCGATATTGTCGCGCCCCAGGCTCGGCCCCACGGCACGTTCCTCGATGGGATAGATAACCGTCGCCAGCGACCCGGAGCGCAACAGCAGCGCCAGCTCCCGCGCCTCGCCCGCCTGCAGCCCCGTGATCTCGAAGCTGTTGCTGAAAACGCCGCGGATGGTGGCGTCGTTGATGACTTCCTCGTCGGTCACGTCACGCGTCACCTTCTTGCCGTCCACCTCGCTCGTCTCGCGGCGCTTTTCGATCAGCACCACCGCCATGTGCTTGTTGAGGTTCTGGCGCGTGGTTTTCAGCATGTTCTCCCCGGCGCGCGCGTCGAGCTTCACGTTCACCGCCGGGCTTCCCTGCGACTGGCCGCTGGTGGCGTTGGTGAGCTGATCGCCGGTGGCGATGATCTCGCGCTTCAGGAGCACCGGGCGGCCGATGCGCGTATGCGTGTAGAGCTTCGTGCCGAGCGGCGCGCGCCCGGTCTGCTGCGCCTCAACGGCGTTGTCCTGCATGTCCTCGAGGCGGAATTCGAGCGTCGCCACGCGGCCGAGGATGTCTTTGACTTCGGCGGAGTTCTGTACGCCCGGCAGCTGCACGTTGATGCGATCAATGCCCTGACGCTGCACGATCGGCTCGGAGACACCGAGCTCATTCACGCGGTTACGCAGCGTGGTGATGTTCTGCTGGATGGCGTAGTCCTGGCGCTCGCGGATCTGCGCCGTGGTCAGCACCCCGGTAATGGCCGAACCGCTGGCGAGGCTCTCGGTGCTCACGGTGAGCCCCTGGAACGCGGAAGTCAGGCTGCTCTTCGCCGCGCCCAGGTCGGCCTCGGGTGCCAGCACCACGCGCACGGCGTTGGGCCGGTCGGCGCCCACCGCGACGCTCGTGACGTCCTTCACCGCGATGTTGGCCGCCGCCAGCGCGCGGCGCGCGTCCTGGGCGTAGCCCTCGAGCGCCTGGGCGACCGCGGCGTTCACGTCGACCTGGTAGAGCAGATACAGGCCGCCGCGTAAGTCCAGCCCCAGCGGCATGGGCCGCAACCCCAGCGCGCGCAGGAACTCAGGCGTGCGCGGCGCAAACGACAAGGCGGTGATGTAGGTGGCGGTGAACTGCTCGTTGACCGCGTCGCGCGCCGCCAGCTGCTCCGCGACGCTGGCGAAGCGCACCATCAGGCGCCCGCTGTCGATGTAGCTCCTGAGGAAGTGCACGCCGCGCTGCGTGAGGAACGCCTCGACCGTCTGCGAGGCGCTCGCGTCAACGGCGTTGTGGTCCTTGCGCGCCACCTGCAGCGCCGGATCCTCGCCGAAGAAATTCGGCAGCGCGAACAGGAGCGCGAGCAGCAGCACCGCCGCGACGAGCAAGTATTTCCAGCGTGCGTATTCCAGCATGGTCAGGCGCTTTTCAGGGTGCCCTTGGGCATGAGCTGCGCGATCTGGACCTTCTGCACCTTGACCCGCACTCCGTCGGCCACCTCGAGGGTGAGGAAGGTGTCGCCAACCTCGGCGATCTTGCCGAGCAGGCCGCCGGTGGTCACGACCTCATCGCCCGTGGCGAGCTTCGAGATCAGCGCCTGGTGTTCCTTGGCGCGCTTGCTCTGCGGGCGGATGAGCATGAAATAAAACAGGGCGATGAACGCCGCCATGATGAGGGCGAACTGGAACTGGCCGCCGGGGGCGCCCGGCGCGGCCTGCGCCCACGCGTCGGAAATGAGGTTCATGGATAGGTCCGGATACGAAAAAGGGCGGCATTATGCCACAGCATCAGCGCCGCGCCGCAGGCCAAGAAAATTCCTCGCGCAGGCGTCAAGTTCACCCCTGGCTATGCTTTCGCGCAGCCTGCGCATGAGGCCAAGGTAGAAGTGCAGGTTGTGGATGGTGTTGAGCCGCGAGCCGAGAATCTCCTTGCACCGATCGAGGTGGCGCAGGTAGGCGCGGCTGTAGTTGCGGCAGGTATAGCAGTCGCAGGCCGCGTCGATGGGCTTAAGGTCGTCCTGGTAAGCAGCGTTCCTGATGTTCATGACCCCGGTGGCAGTGAACAGGTGCCCGTTGCGGGCGTGGCGGGTGGGCATGACGCAATCGAACATGTCTATGCCGCGCAGCACCGCGGCCACGATGTCCTCGGGCCGGCCGACACCCATCAGATACCGCGGGCGCTCTTGCGGCATGTGCGGCACCACGGCCTCCAGAATGCGCAGCCGCTCTTCCTCGGGCTCGCCAACCGCGAGGCCCCCGACCGCAAGGCCGGCCCAGTCCAGCCGCAACAGCGCCTCGAGCGAGGCGAGACGCAGCGCGGTGTGCATACCGCCCTGCACGATCCCGAACAGGCCCCCGGGCGGCGAGCCGGGAGCGGCGCGGTAGTAACGAGCGTGGCTGCGCGCCGCCCAGCGCATGGAGCGCTCCATGGAGGCGCGCGCCTGGGCTTCAGTCGCCGGGTGCTCGGTGCAGTCATCGAGCGCCATGGCGACATCCGAGCGCAGCGCCAGCTGCACGTCCATGGAATCTTCCGGGGTGAGCTGCACCTCACTGCCGTCCACCGGCGAACGGAAACGCACGCCCGCCTCGGTGATGCGCCGCAGGCTCTTGAGGCTGAAGACCTGGAAGCCCCCCGAGTCGGTGAGAATCGGCTGCTGCCAGTGCATGAAGCCGTGCAGCCCGCCGTGTGCGGCGATGATCGCCGGCCCCGGCCGCAGCAGCAGGTGCAGGGTGTTGCCGAGGATGATCTGCGCACCCAGAGCCGTGAGTTCCTCGGGCGTCATCGCCTTCACCGTGCCATAGGTGCCCACCGGCATGAACGCCGGGGTCTCTACCTCCCCGTGTGCCGTCACCAGACACCCGAGGCGTGCCGCGCCGTCGCGCGCCCGCAGCGTGAAAGTCGGGTTCACGCCGCCTGCCGCGCGAGGAGCATGGCGTCCCCGTAGCTGAAAAAACGGTAGCGCTCGCGCACCGCGTGGTGGTAGCCCGCCAGCACTGCCTCGCGGCCGGCAAACGCGCATACCAACATGAGCAGGGTCGACTCCGGCAGATGAAAGTTCGTCAACAGCATATCGCTCACCTGGAAGCGAAACCCGGGGGTGATGAACAGGCGCGTATCGCCTGACCAGGGAGCCAGCACCTGCGCCCCCGCCGCACCGCCGGCGGCCTCGGCGGCGAGCGCCGCGGATTCGAGCGCCCGCACCACGGTGGTACCCACCGCCACCACGCGGTGCCCCGCCGCGCGCGCGCGCGCAATCGCCTCGCAGGTCGAAGCATTCACCGACGCCCACTCGGCGTGCATGCGGTGCTGCGCGAGATCCTCTACGCGCACCGGTTGAAAGGTACCGGCGCCGACGTGCAGCGTCACCAGCGCACGGCCAATACCGCGCTGTGCCAACGCGCTCATGAGGGCGGCGTCGAAATGCAGGCTCGCGGTCGGTGCCGCCACCGCCCCCGGCTCGCGGGCAAACATGCTCTGGTAGCGCTCGCGGTCAGCCGCGCCGGCGGCGCGGCGGATATACGGCGGCAGCGGCACCTCGCCCCAGCGCTCAAAGAATTCCAGCGCTGGCAACGGCAGCTCGATGCGCCACAGCTCGCCCTCGCCGCCCAGCACGCGAACCGCACCGCCGGCGGTCGTCACGCTGAGTCCGGCGCGAATCGCCTTGCTGGCCGACAGCTGCGCGAGCGCCGCATTTCCTGCCAGGGCACGCTCGAGCAGGATCTGCACGCGGCCGCCCGAGGGCTTGGTGCCGAAAAGACGCGCGGCGATGACCCGCGTGTCATTGAACACCATGAGGTCGCCGGGCTCGAGGCAGGACGGCAGATCGCGCACGCTGCCATCCCTGGGCGCACCCGTGACGGCCTGCAGCACCAGCATGCGGCTCGCCGAACGTTCGGCGAGCGGCGTTTGGGCGATCAGTTCCGGCGGCAGTTCGTAGGCGAAGTCCTGGCGGCGCACGCGCGCATGGTACACGCTGCCTTTCGCCAGTCGCGCGCCCGTCAGGTGTCGTCGCTGGGCAGCTGCTGGATGACCATCCGGTGCTGCTGGACCTGCGGCAGCGGTCCGTCATGCGGCAACCGCTCGCGCATGCGGCCTGTGTTTGGCAGGGTCGCCTGCACATCGAGCGTCTTGTGCTCGCGGATGATATGCAGGCTGAGCTTCTCGCCGGGCTGATAGGAGGCGAGAATGCGTGTGGCGTGCGAGCCGCTCAGGGGCTGCCGCCCGTCGATGGCGAGAATCACATCCCCGTCCTCAAGCTGCATGGCGCTTTTCGCGGGCGAGCGCACCACGAGCACGCCTTTGTCAGCGCCGAAGTAGCGGCCGAGCTGCGGCGTCAGGGTGACGAGTTCCATGTCCATGAAGGGCCCGCGCAGCAGCAGTCCCGGTGGCGGCATCGGACCCAGAGGACCGAGCTCCAGGTCCGGCATGCCCTGGCCGCGGGCGAAGAAGTAGTCCGGCCCGCTGCGCACCGTCACCGTGAAGTCACGCGGCCTGGCGTCACGCAGCACACGCACGTTCACCTTGGTGTCGGGTTTTACCTCGCGCATGATGTCCACTACCTGCCGCGTGGCTTCCTCACCGGCAAGCTCGTGGCCGTTGAGCGCCACGATGACATCGCCGGCGCGAATGCCGGCTTCCGCCGCCGGTCCGCCCGGGCTCGCCTCGCGCACGCGCGCGCCGGCTGCGCCGCCGGCCTTCTCCAGCTGCACGCCAAGGATGGCGCGACCCGGTTCGCCGGACATGGCCGCGAACTTTTCGATGAAAGGCCGGCTCATCTGCGCCGACAGCTCCGCGACCTGATGTGCAGCCTCCTCGAGCTTGCGGCGCGCGGCCTCCAGTTGCGCGTCGAGTTCGTCGTTGTCGGCGCGAGCCGCGGCCGGCGGGAGCGGCGGGGTGCCGGGCGGCGGCGCGCCCGGGGAGGCGAGCGCAGGCGTGCCCGCTGCCGCGCCTACGGTGAGCGCCGCGGCGGCGCACAGGATCAATGGGGAAAACGCACTGGTCTTGTTCACAAATGCTCCTTGGAAAGGCTGGTCTCTAACGTGACTCATTCGCGAGCGTCTCGGCGTAGCGCACCTGCACGAGTGAACTGACGAGGCGGGCGCGCTCGCGCTGCAGCGCGAGCACGGCTACATCCTGCCCGCGCCCGGCATCGCCGGCGGTCAAGAGGTCATCAACCTGGGCGATGCGGTCTTCAAGACCCAGGACATCCGCGCGCGTGCCGACCCGCACGACCGCCGGCTCGCGTGGCAGGCTCGCGAGCCAGCGCTCCGCGAAGCGCGGCTCCGCAGCGGCCGGGGCGGTTGCTGCAGCCGTCACGGCGCGCACCTGGGCGTGATGGTCCAGGCGCACCAACACGGCGACCGCGGCCAGCGCGCATACGGCGGCGGCGGCGAACGCACCAGCACCCGTGCCGCGCCGCCGCGGGGCGGCGTGCGCGCGTCGGCGCTGGAACTCCCGCCAGTCATAGGGCCGTGCATCGTCCGCGGGCAGCGCGGCCAGGGCGCGCGCAAGCTCGCGCTCAGGGTCTGATTCGTTGTGCATGACTCTCGGTTCCCGGCGGCGCGAACCAGGCGCGCAATCGCACGTGCGCCCGCGCCAGCTGCGACTTGGAAAAGCTCACCGAACGGCCGAAGGAGCGGGCGATCTCCTCGTGCGAGTAGCCCTCGACTTCGTACAGCCACACCACCGCCCGGGCGGTGGGCGCAAGGTGCGCGAGCGCCCGCTCGACATCGAGCGCCTCCGCGCAGCTCGGGGCGGTGGCGAGCGGCAGCGCCGCCGCGCCGCTGTCCCGATCCAGCGCGGCAAGACACAGGCGCGCGCGGCGCCACGGCGAGCGCAGATACATGAGGCACTTTGAGATGGCGATCTGCCGCAGCCAGGCCCCGAGGGGCGCCTCGCCGCGGAACTGCGCCAGCCGTTCGTACAGCGTCACCATCGTGTCCTGGAACAGGTCCTCGCAGACCGCGCCGTGCCCGACGAAGCGGCGGATGAGAGTCAGCGTCGCCGGCGCCACGGCCGTGTAGATCAGCTCCTGCGCCCCGGCGTCACCCACCCGGGCCAGAGCCAGCACCGCCTCCGGCACATTGATCTCCACTAGTCTCGTCATCAGATGTATTAGATGCGCGAGCCGGGCAAAAGGTCGCAGGCCATACCCTTCGCGGCTCCCCACCCCGTATACTGCGGTGATGCCCGAGTGGCGGAATTGGTAGACGCAGCGGACTCAGACAGACAACTTGAGCCCGCGGGGAGAAATTCCCGCGGTGAAGCCCGTCAAACTCGGTGAAGGCCCAAAAGCGCTGCCGCGCGAGCTGATGCCGAGCCAAGCCCCAGCAAGCGCTGAGGAAGGTGTAGAGAGCAGACGGCGGGCACCTACGGCCTACAAGGCTAAGGTGAAGGCGTGCTCCAGACCACGAACCCGGGTGCCTGCGCCCGGGGCAGCGAAAGCTGAAGTGGCAGGAAAATCCGCCGCCGTTAAAAGCGTGTCGGTTCGACTCCGACCTCGGGCACCACTATGAAGTTCTGCAGCAATTGCGCTGGGCCGCTGGTGCTGCGCGTGCCCCCGGGCGATCAGCTGCCGCGCCACGTGTGCGACCGGTGCGGCACCATCCACTACCGCAACCCCAAGCTCGTGGTGGGCTGCGTGCCGGAGCATGACGGCCGGATTCTCCTGTGCCGCCGCGCCATCGAGCCGCGGCGCGGCTACTGGACACTGCCGGCCGGGTTCATGGAGAACGGCGAGACCCTGCAGCAGGCGGCGGCACGCGAAACCCGCGAAGAGGCGCTCGCGGAAGTCCAGGTCGGCTCGCTGCTCGCCGTCGTGCACGTGCTGCATGCCGAGCAGGTGCATGTGTTCTTCCGCGCGCTGCTGCCGGCGGCCCGCTTTGGGACGGGAACCGAGAGCCTCGAGGTCGCGCTTTTTGATGCCGCCGCCATCCCCTGGGAGGACCTCGCCTTCCCGAGCAACGATTTCGCGCTGCGGCGCTTCCTGGAGGACCGCGCGGCCGGGCGCGACGCGCACCACTTCACGACTATCGACCGGCGGGCACGGCCGGCAGCAGGGCCGATTGATTCACCCGCCGCCGGCGGCGTGGCACAATGATTTTCGCAGCGCGCGGCGTGCGCCCCCCTTCTCAGGAACCCGCATGACCTTTGTCGTCACTGAAAACTGCATCAAGTGCAAGTACATGGACTGCGTCGAGGTATGTCCGGTCGACTGCTTCCATGAGGGGCCGAACTTCCTCGTCATCGATCCGGAGGAGTGCATCGACTGCACGCTGTGCGAGCCGGAGTGTCCCGTGGAAGCCATCTTCTCGGAGGAAGAGCTGCCGGCGGGCCAGGAGCAATTCAAACAGCTGAACGCGGAGCTCTCGAAGGAGTGGCCGGTGATCACGGAAATGAAGGAAGCTCCCGCGGACGCCAAGGAGTGGGAGGGCAAGCCGGATAAGCTGCGCTTGCTGGAGCGCTAGGCGTCAATGGTGCTGCAGGCCGTTCAGGTGCTGCAGCAATTCATCAGGCGGCACGTAGCCGCCGAACATCTCACCGTTGGCAAGCACGATGTCGGGGGTTCCCTGCAGGTTGAAATCCTGGCCCAGGGCGCGGAAGCGGGCCACCGGATTGCCGGCGCAGGGTTTGTTCTTCAGTTCCTGGCCGAGTTTGGCGCGCGTCAGGGCGTCCTTGCGGTCCGGAGCGCACCACACCTGCTCGGCCTTGATCCACGAGGATGTGCCGGGCTCGGTACGCGGGTAGAGCAGGTAGCGCACCCGCACGCCGAGGCGGTTGTACTCGGCCATCTGGCTGTGCAGTTTACGGCAGTAGCCGCAGTCGACGTCGGTAAACACCGTCACGGTGTACTTCGCATCCGGCGGACCGAAGATCAGCATCTCGCTCTCGGGAATCGCGGCAAGCATGCGAACGCGGATCTCGCGCCGGTGCGTCTCGGTAATGTTGTCATCCGTGGCAAGCACGATCATGTCGCCGGTAATGGCGTACTTGCCGTCGGTGCTGACGAAGGCAATGTCGGTGCCGCGCGTAAGTTCATAGACGCCCGGCATGGGTGTGGGGCGCAGCTGGTCCGGGCGCGTGCCCGGGATGCGGCTCGAGACCTCGACGCGCGGATCCGGCGCCGGCGCTGGCGCCTGCGCGGCGGCGAGCTGCGGGCCGAGCGCACCAAGCGCCATCACCAGAGCAATTTTTCGCGACATCATCTGCTGCAACCTTCTGGCCGCCGATCAATAGCGTTCGCGCACTTGGACCCGCGGTGCCGGCGATGGTTCGAAAGTCTAACTGAAGCCGCGGCGGGCGGCTTCGGGCGCGCCGCTAGCCGCGCGGATGGTGCTGGGCGTGCAGCTCTTTAAGGCGTTCCCGCGCCACGTGCGTGTAGATCTGCGTGGTGGACAGGTCGCTGTGTCCCAGCAGCATCTGCACCACGCGCAGGTCGGCGCCGTGGTTGAGCAGGTGAGTGGCGAAGGCATGCCGCAGCGTGTGCGGCGAGAGCTCCCGGCCGATCCCCGCCTTGCGGGCGTAACGCTTGATGATGTGCCAGAAGGCCTGCCGCGTCATGCGGTCGCCGCGGCGCGTGGGAAAGAGGTAATCGGTCTGGCGCTCGAGCAGGATCTCGGCGCGCGCTCCCTTGGCGAATTCCTTCAGGGCGCGCATGGCTTCCTCGCCGAGCGGAATCAGGCGCTCGCGATCGCCCTTGCCGAGGATGCGGATCACTCCCTGGTTGAGGTTGATCTGTCCCTGACGCAGGTTGACGAGTTCCGTCACCCGCAGGCCGGTCGCATACAGCACCTCGAGCATGGTGCGATCGCGATTGCCGAGCGGATCGCCGACCGCCGGCGCCTGCAGCAGCGACTCGACCTCCTCTTCCGTCAGCGAGCGCGGCAGCGAGCGGCCGATCTTCGGCATGGCAATCTGCGCGGTCGGATCCTCACGGATCACGCCCTCGCGCATGAAGTAGCGGAAGAAGCGGCGGAAACTTGAGAGTTGCCGCGCGGTCGAGCGCGGCCGCGCACCGGCGCGCACGCGCCAGGCGATAAAATCCTGCAGGTCCACGCGCGAAGTGCGCATGATGGTCAGGTTGCGCTCGGTCAGCCAGCGGGCCAGCGCCGTAAGGTCGGCGCGATAGGCGGCCAGCGTGTTGGGCGACAAGCCGCGCTCCATCCACACCGCGTCCAGAAAGCGGGTGACCGCCGGATCAGAGTCGGCGCCGGAGCTCGTGGCGAGGGCCGTGGACGGGTTGGACAAGGTAGTTCCGGTCTTCCGGGAATGTGGTGACCGCAGTATGGTGATCACAGGCAGCGTATCGACGTGATGATCTTCACACCTGCGTTCTCGCATTAACATAAAGAGAACCAGTTCACATACCTTAGCGCCTCCGTTGGTCATGGCCGGAAATTTCATCGTGAGTCTTGCTTCTTCATTGCGGGCGCTCGGCCTCGCGCCGGCGCGGCTGCTGTACGCGGCCTGGACGCTATGCGTGTTCCTCGGCATGGGAACCATCGCCCTGCTGATGCTGCTGCTGCTGCCCAAAGTGGCGTGGCGCCGCGCCGCGGCCCGCACGCTGGCGCGCGTTTTCCTGCACCTCGCCGGCATGCCGCTGGTGGTGAAGTTCCCCGAGCGCGTCCCGCGGGCCCAGTGCGTGGTCGTCTGCAACCACGCCAGCTACCTCGACGGCATCGTGCTCACCGCGGCGCTGCCGCCACGCTTTGGCTTCGTGATCAAGCGGGAGATGGCATCGGTGCCCGTGGTCGGCGCGCTCCTGGGCCGGCTGGGGAGCCAATTCGTTGAGCGCTTCAACCGCAACCGCGGCGCGAGCGACGCCCGGCGGCTCATGCGTCAGGCGCTCGACGGGCACTCACTGGTGTTCTTTCCGGAGGGTACGTTCACGCGCTCCCCGGGCCTCCTGAAGTTCCACACCGGCGCATTCGTGAGCGCCGTGCGCGCGGGTTGCCCGGTGGTGCCGGCGATCGTGCGTGGCACGCGGCGCGCGTTGTCGCCGAGTGGCGCCCTGCCGCTGCCGGGAACTCTCGAGCTGGAGATTCTGCCGGCGCTCGCGCCGGCGATAGCGCCGTCGGCCGACGAGGTGTCGGACCTATGCGCGAGTGCGCGCGCCGCCATCCTGGCGGGCCTGGGCGAACCGGACCTCACATGTTGCGCCGATACTGCCCACCCACCTGGTAAAGCGCCCGCGAGATCTGCCCCAGCGAGCAGACCTTGACGCTCTGCATGAGCTCGGCGAACACGTTGCCGCCGGCGGCAGCCGCCGCCTGCAGGGCGTTCAGCGCCGCCGCCGCGCGCGGCGCATTGCGCGCCTGGAAGGCGCGCACCGCCGCAACCTGATCCTGCTTCTCCTCGTCGCTCGAGCGGATGAGCTGCGCCCCCTTGTGCTCCTCGGAGCCATCGGCCCCCGACAGGAAGGTGTTAACGCCGACGATCGGCAGCGAGCCGTCGTGCTTCCTGGTTTCGTAGTAGAGCGACTCTTCCTGGATCTTGCCGCGCTGGTACATGGTCTCCATGGCGCCGAGCACGCCGCCACGCTCCGCGAGCGCTTCGAACTCCTTGTACACCGCCTCTTCCACCAGGTCTGTCAGGTAGTCGATCGCGAACGAACCCTGCCAGGGGTTCTGGATCTTGTTGAGTCCCAGCTCGCGATTGATGATGAGCTGGATCGCAACCGCGCGCCGCACGCTCTCCTCCGTCGGTGTCGTGATTGCCTCGTCGTAGGCGTTGGTGTGCAGGCTGTTGCAGTTGTCGAACAGCGCGTACATGGCCTGCAGCGTCGTGCGGATGTCGTTGAAGGAGATCTCGCGCGCATGCAGGCTGCGGCCTGAGGTCTGCACGTGGTACTTCAGCATCTGGCTGCGGGCATCCGCCTGGTAGCGCTCGCGCATGGCGCGCGCCCAGATACGCCGCGCCACGCGCCCGATCACCACGTACTCCGCGTCCATACCGTTGGAAAAGAAGAACGACAGGCTGGGCGCAAAATCATCGATCTTCATGCCGCGCGCGAGGTAGTACTCGGCGATGGTGAAGCCGTTGGCGAGCGTGAACGCCAGCTGCGAGATCGGGTTGGCGCCGGCCTCCGCTATGTGATAGCCGGAAATCGACACCGAGTAGAAGTTGCGCACGCGCTCAGCGATGAAGTACTGCTGCACGTCGCCCATCATGCGCAGCGCGAACTCGGTGGAAAAGATACAGGTGTTCTGCGCCTGGTCCTCCTTGAGAATGTCCGCCTGCACCGTGCCGCGCACCGCCTGCAGCGCCGCGGCGCGGATGCGCTCGTAGACCTCGCGCGGCACCAGCTCCTCGCCGGTGACGCCCAGCAGCGCCAGCCCCGAAGCGTCGTGGTGCGGCGGCAGCCCGCCCTTGTACGCCGGCGGCGGCGCGCCGGCGGCGGTGCGCTGCGCCAGCAGCGCGGCGATCTTCTGCTCGGCCGCGGACCAGCGGCCGTCGCTCTTCAGGTGGCGCTCGACCTGCTGGTCGATGGCGGTGTTCATGAACATCGCCAGGATGATCGGCGCCGGCCCGTTGATGGTCATGGAGACCGAGGTCGCCGGGTCGCACAGGTCGAAACCCGAGTAGAGCTTCTTCATGTCATCCAGCGTCGCGATCGAGACGCCGGAATTGCCGGTGCG
>Ga0210384_10002059_pt1 | contig 25356 bp, 26 predicted proteins | sample IncBWH2MmetaG_FD_160574 | JGI IMG/M metagenome (GOLD analysis project Ga0210384, IMG submission 160574) | Forest soil microbial communities from Barre Woods Harvard Forest LTER site, Petersham, Massachusetts, United States - Inc-BW-H-2-M | ecosystem: Environmental > Terrestrial > Soil >...
CACCGCCCATGAACAGCGCGATGCCGATGAGGCCTTCGTTGCCGACCACCGAGATTTCCGCCGAAGCGCCGTCGGCCAGGACGTACAGCAAAGACACGATGGAGTCGGTCGGAAAATAGACGTGGCGCAGCCGGTCACCGGACTCGTACAGGACCTTGCCGAGCGGCATTGGGACGAGCTGCAAGTGCGGGTAGAGCCGCTCCCGCTCCGCGTCCGACAGCGAAGCCAGCAGGTGATTCTGCTGCGGCTCGTGGAGGAGATCAGATTTCGAGAGTGTCACCCTGTCACCCAAATGCTGGGCACCGCAAGCGAGCATACACTCCTCGTCCCGGGGAGCGGTAGCGGACAGAGTTGACCGGGCGTACGGCCGGGGCGCCCGTGTACGCCAGCGCACAGAAGATTCTGCGCCCGCCCGCTAGTCTATAAGAGCGAATCTATCTCTCAAGATTACAAGGATCGGCGGGACCATCGCTGACGAAACAGCCAGCCGTTTCAGCTTTTGTAAACCTGAGGACGAAAGAATGCGCTCAGCAGTTGTAGTAGCCTGCCTGCTCCTTGGCACGTACGATCTCGCCAGCGCCCAGGTGAGCGTCGGAATCACGCTACGAGCCTACCCCGATCTCGTGGCGGTGCCGGGTTACCCGGTTTACTACGCGCCGCAACTGGATTCGAACTTCTTCTTTTACGATGGTCTTTACTGGGTGTACGCACAGGATCGCTGGTACGCCGGATCGTGGTACGACGGCCCGTGGGAGGCCGTGGCCCCGGAGGGAGTGCCGTTTTTCGTGCTGCGCGTGCCTGTCCGCTACTACCGACACCCACCCTCGTACTTTGGCGGCTGGGCTCCCGAAGCGCCACCCCGCTGGGGTGAGCACTGGGGTCGCAGCTGGGAAGAGCGGCGCGGCGGTTGGGATCGCTGGGACCGCGCGGCGGTCCCAGCGCGCGCTCCGCTGCCGACGTACCAGCGCGAGTACTCGGGGGCGCGCTACCCTCGCGCGGATCAGCAGCTGACTCTGCGGAACCAGAACTACCACTACCAGCCCCGCGATGCGGCGGTCCGCCAGCCGTCCCAGCACCCGGTTGCTCAAGCGACTCAGCGGCCCGCCGCCCGGTCGGCGGCGCCACAGCGCCAGGTGCAGACGGGGCGTGACCGGCCGGGCACGCCGCAGCCGTCGAGCGCCCAGGCGGCTGACACGACGCGACGACCACCCAAGACACTGTCGTCCCGGGCGCAGCCACCACCGACCCAGGCGCCGCAGGAGACGCGCGTGGCGCAGGCCGAACGCGGCAAGCCGCCGCAGTCTCGCGGTCCGGCTGTCCAACAGACAAAGGGACGCCCCGATCAAGGGGGGCCGCGGCCCGAGTCGCAGCCGTCACGCTCCCAAGAGCCGTCGCCGCGGCCGCTGGCGAGCCCGGCGCCGGGGCCGAAACAGGATCCGGAGCACGATCGCGGCCACTGACACAATCGCGAGCCAACCCATGTGCGTGTGGTCTTTGTGAGCGGCCGATCGTCTGCGATTCTGGGGCTGGTTCTTGGACTGGCGCTGGTGTCGGCCGCGCGCGCGGCGCCGCCGGCGACCGCGCAGACGGAGATAAATTACCTGCTCGGGTTTATCAGCAGCTCGGGCTGTGAATTCTTTCGCAATGGCACCTGGTATGACTCAAAGCAGGCGGAGGCGCATCTGCGCTCCAAGTACGGAATTCTGGCAGTGGGGACTGCAATCCAGACGGCCGAAGACTTCATCGAGCAGGCCGCGACCAAGAGCAGCTTGAGCGGTCAGCCCTATCAGGTGAGGTGTGGCGGCAATGACGCGGTGACGAGCAACCAATGGCTGCGCGCTGTGCTGGCGCGCTATCGCGCACCCCCTTCGCCAGGCGCATCACGCACAACGCCCGGTGCGTCTGGAACCGGGCCATCCGGTCGAACCGGAACCTCGGTCGTCGTGCCCGACCCGGGTGTCATTGTGAGCCGCCGATAGTGTCCGGTAGCCTGCGCAAACGACGCGCTCTCTGAGCGCCCGCGTCCTCAGGAAGCTGGCACGCACCTCCTGTGTTCGCTGGCGCACAGATGGCCTGCGCGCCTGGGCGCACGCTCGACCTTACCCATAAAAATGGCCTGAGCAGTGGCCGTCTTCACCGACCAGAGGTTTGAAATGAACGCAACAGCGCGTGCGCGCCGTGAGTCCCGTCTGCGTATCGCCGTCGGTGTTACAGGCGTGCTCATGTTTGTCGCGAGCGCATCGTTCGTCGCGTGCACATCGACATCAAGGGCGCCAACCGCAGTCTCGGCGAATACCACGGCTGCGCAGGCCACAAGCTGGGGGCGCCGGGACCGCGCGCCGGGCTTACAGGGACCACTCTGAGACCGCCGGGGAGGGGGCCGCGGTACGTCGACCACCCCTTCGCTGCCACCGAATTGCATGAGGGAACGCAGTCCCCGCCTGCAAACCGGCTCTGTGTGCTAACGCACAGAGGGCGTCAGGTTGATTTAGTACCGTGATCTGGCTGAATCCAGCTCTCCCTAATGAACAACCTCCGACCCGAGTGTCTGTTCGCACGGATTCAGCTATTGGTCCGCCGGCGGCGGTAGTACGCCCTGGCGGGCCTTTTTTTTCGTGCCCACAGTTCGTGTCACCGATCCGTTACAACCGGACCCCCGCCGATAAAGGCCACGGGTTGTTCGGTACCGCACAGACCCGCCGAGGTCGGCGGCGTAACGTCACACGCCTGAATCCAGACTCCTGAAGTTAGCGTCGTTTCGCTCCCCGAGTCTCCGCTGACCGGATTCAGCAGGTCCGCTGGCGCAATTGTCTGCGCCGGCGGCCTCTTTTTTTACGCCGCAACGACACCCGGGCGCGGGCCAGCTTGTACGCTGGCGCACAGACTGCCTGGGCAAACTCGCACATCGTCGGGGTCGTAAATTGCCCTGGATCTGGTCATGTCCCGAAACGTACTTCTCGTGTTGTCCGCACCCGCGGAAGCCAAGGCCCTGAGACGCGTGCTGGAGGATTCAGACGACGGATTATTCAAGGTTGAGTGGGTGAGCCGCTGCGACGACGCATGCAACCGACTGGGCAGCCAGGAGCGGGAAGAGATCGCCGCGGTGGTCGTTGACCTGGTCCTTCCCGATAAACAGGGACTGGAGGCCTTCGAAGCCCTGTTGCGCGCGGCGGGGCACGTTCCGATCCTGATCCTGAGCCACTCGCGCGATGAGGAAATTGCGAGGCTCGCAGTCCAGCGTGGAGCGCAGGACTACCTGTTGGAAGAGCGTCTCGACGGTCATTCGCTGCCCAAGGCGCTGCGCAACATGCTCGATCGTTCCGCCTGCGCCAGGTCGCTGTCCCTGGACACAGAACATGCACAGGTCACGCTCAATTCGATCGGCGACGCTGTCATCAGCACCGACCTCGCGGGCAACATCACCTATCTCAATGCAGTAGCCGAAAGCATGACGGGCTGGTCGCGGCAGGAGGCATCCGGCCGGCGGCTCCAGGAGGTGTTGCAGATTATCGACGCGGAAAGTCGCGCTCCTGCCCTGAATCCTCTGGCGATGGCGATGCTGCACAACAGGACCGTCGGCTTGAGCCCGAACTGCATTCTGATCCGCCGCGACGGCTATGAGTCCGCCATCGAAGACACCGCGGCCCCCATACACGACTCCCGCGGAGCGGTCACGGGCGCAGTGATCGTCTTCCACGACGTCAGCGTGGCGCGTGCGATGTCACTCAGGATGTCCTATCTGGCCCAACATGACTTCTTAACCGAGTTGCCCAATCGCATGTTGCTGAACGACCGCCTGACCCAGGCAATGGCGTCGGCGCACCGTCACCAAACATTGCTCGCGGTTCTGTTCCTGGACGTGGATCATTTCAAAAACATCAACGATTCGCTGGGTCATGCCACTGGCGATGAGCTTCTGCGGTCGATCGCACGACGCCTGGTGGGTTGCGTGCGCGACTCAGACACCGTCAGCCGGCAGGGTGGGGATGAGTTTGTGGTTCTGCTCTCCGAAGTCACACACGCGGAAGATGCGGCGCTGACCGCCGATAAGCTACTCGCCGCGGTGCGCAGGCCACATCGTATCGCCCATCAGGATTTGCAGGTCACGGTGAGTGTGGGCATTGGCGTTTACCCCGTTGACGGTACCGATGCCGAAACGCTGTTGAAGAACGCGGACCTTGCACTGTTCCAGGCGAAGCGCCACGGCCGCAGCAACCATCGGTTCTTCGAGCCGGGCCTGATTGCGCCGCGCTCTCAAGCGATGCCCTGAGTCGGATGCGGCGTTTGGCCGCCGCACGGGCGCCGTCCGTGTGTCAGCGTACCGACCGGCCGCGGTGCTTGGCCGCAGTATGCATTGCAAATTCACTCCGAGGCTTCGATGACTTCAGTTTCCGAGCGCGGCAGGCAGGCTGCCAGACACGAGCGTGCGATCCACTCGTTGCGCGACCGTACCGGCGCGCCGCTGGCGGCAGTACGCAGTCTGTTTGCGCAGGAGTTTTCGCGGCTCGAGCCAGGGGCCAAGGTTCGCTCGTACCTGACGGTCCTCACCGCGTCCAAGGTGCGCGCAATGCTGCGGCGGAAAGGCGCGTAGTCCGGTCGGGCAGGCGCGGCGACCGGCGTCGCCATTTCTCCGCACCTGCATCTGCGGCCATTGCCAGCACTCCTTCTTCTATATTATGACGCGGGCGAGCACCACTGGGCAGCAACGGAGGCTTGCGTCATGACCTACACGCGCATCAGCTATGAGCTCCAGCAGGACGTCGCGGTGGTGCGGCTGAACGATCCGGCATCGCTGAACGCTGTATCGCTCGTGATGGCCGATGAGTTATTGCAGGCGGTGGAGCGCGCACAGAGCGAGTCGCGGGCTCTGCTCATCGGCTGCGTGGGAAGCGCGTTCTCTTCCGGCGCCAATCTGGCTGCGGGAGGCATTGATCTTGAGGATCCGCAGCGCGATCTTGGCTCGGCGCTCGAGACCTATTTCAATCCGTTCATCCTGCGGGTGCGCAGCAGCAAAGTGCCGGTGGTCACGGCGGTGCGCGGCGCGGCGGCGGGCGTGGGTTCATCGATCGCGCTGTGCGCCGACGTCATCGTGGCGGCCGAGAGCGCTTACTTTTACCAGGCCTTCTGCCATGTGGGCCTGGTGCCGGATGCCGGCGCCGCCTACCTGCTTTCGCGTGCCATTGGACGCGTGCGCGCCATGGAACTGATGCTGTTGGGCGGTAAGCTGCCCGCGGCCAGGGCTCTGGAATGGGGCCTGATTACGCGCCTGGTCCCCGATGCCGAGCTGGACGCCAGCGCACTGGGAATCGCGCAACAGCTCGCGCGCGGCCCGCACTCGCTGGGGATGATCCGCCACGGGGCCTGGGCAGCCCTGGACCTCGACCTGGAGGGCGAGCTCAGGCGGGAACGCGCGCAGCAGTGCGCGGCCGGGCGGACGGCCGATTTCGCTGAAGGCCTGAGTGCATTCCGCGAAAAGCGCGCCGCGGTCTTCAAGGGCGTCTGAGGCATGCGCGGTGTGAGGGGTCACACTTTTCCCGTCACCGGCAACAACGCACCGGTCACGGCTTGTGACTCATCCGAGGCCAGAAAGAGGATCACGCTCGCCAGAGCCAGCGGTGTTACCCACTTGCCGAAGTCGGCCTGAGGCATTTGAGCGCGATTGGCAGGGGTATCCAGGATCGACGGCAGGACAGCGTTGACCGTAATGCCGAGCTCCTTCACTTCCTCCGCCAGACTTTCTGTCAGGCGGTGAACGCCCGCCTTGGCGGCTGCGTACGGTCCCATCCCGGCGCCTGCCTTGGAAGCGGCGTTGGCGCCTATATTGATGATTCGACCGCCACCCTTACGCATGTGCGCCAGCGCGGCCCGCGAGGCATTGACGGCGGTCTTCACGTTTATGGCGTACAGCAGATCCCAGGTCTGCGGGTCGCCTTCAGCAACCGTCTGCCAGCGGAAAGCACCCGCGATGTTGATGAGGACGTCCAGCCCGCGCAGACCCTCGTGGGCGGCATTGATCGCTTTGCTGGCGTCCGCGGCAACGCTCAAGTCCACTCCACCCAGGTGAATGGCATCAGGTCCGCAGGCCTCCGTCAGGTCCGGGGGAGCGTCTGTTGCGCGATCGATCAACGCGACCTGTCCACCCGCTTCGACTGCCGCGCGTGCGGTTGCCGATCCGAGCGCCCCATATGCGCCAGTGATGACGATCGCTTTGCGAGCAAGGCTTACCATGTCCCCTCCGGAAGCGCGGTCGACGCAGGGCGACATGATAGGTCAAGGCCACAATCCCCACGGACCCAAAGCTGGACACCTGCGGTGGTTGTCGGCAGGATCAGCGCGCTGGCCGCCGCAGGTTGCGCGCGCAGTGAGTCGCCGGAGAATTGAGTGACCCAGCAAACTGGCCGCGATCTGATGGTGCCCGTGATCCCCACTGACCACGTGCGCGGTGCTCCCCAGGCGCGGGTCACAGTCGTGGAGTACGCGGACTTCGAGTGTCCCATGTGCCGCAGCGCGGAACCGGCGGTGCGGATGATCCTCGACACTCACCCCGGGGGCGTGCGGCTCATCTTCCGGCACTATCCGATCGAGAGCGCTCACCCGCACGCGCTCATGGCGGCGGAGGCTGCGGAGGCGGCGGGCCAGCAAGGCAAATTCTGGGAGATGCACGACTTACTTCTGCAGCAGGGGGCGCATCTCGAGCGTGGCGCGCTCGACAAATATGCCGCCGTACTCGGCCTTGAGCTGGCTCAGTTCAAGGCGTCCCTTGATGACGAGATCTATCGGCAGCTGGTCCGTGAGCACATGGACGGCGCGGCCCTTAGTCACGTTCGCGGCACCCCGGGGTTTTTCGTAAATGGGCATATCCAGGATGTTTCAGCCGGGATGCACAGCCTGCGGGAAGCCGTGTTGCGCCTGCTGTGACCAGCTCGGGCCAACGCAGCCTGCGGGGGTTGGTCCTTTCGGTCGCGCTCGCCTTTGTCGCTGGGTTTGTCGACACCTGCGGCTTTCTGGCGCTGTTCTTTTTGTTCTCGGCGCACGTTACGGGCAACTTCGTCGTGCTGGGAGCCGCGCTCGTGCAGCCACACGCCGGCGTCGTGGCCAAACTGCTCGCGCTGCCGGTGTTTGTTCTCGCGGTTGCCGGTACCCGCCTGTACCTCCTGCACATTGCTGGCACGCGGCGGGTTGAACGCCACCTGCTTTTCATGGAACTCGTCTTCCTGGGGTTGTTCCTCGCCGCAGGTCTGGCGGCGACGCCCCTCGTCGATGCGGATGCACCGCTGGCAGTGCTGGCGGGAATGCTGGCGGTCATGGCGATGGGCGTACAGAACACCGCCTCCCGCACCGTGTTTGCGGCCTTGTCGCCGACCACCGTCATGACAGGCAATGTCACCCAGGTCGTGATGGACTGCGTGGACTACTGTTTTTCCAGGGGCGCGGAGCTACGCTCGGGCACGCGGGCGCGACTCGCCAAGTTCGGCCCTCCGGTGCTCGGCTTTGCCTTAGGTGCGGCCGGCGGCGCCGTCCTGTACGGAACGGTCGGATTCTGGTGCCTGCTGCTCCCGGTGGCGGTCATCGGCGGCCTGCTGCTATGGCGAGCCGATGGCGAGTTGCCGCCGTCGCCGTGAACTACGAGGAAACCCAAGCATGAACGCGGGCGATGTCATCAACCGTCGAATCCTGCTGGCGCGCCGCCCTGAGGGCGCCCCGGTAGCCGAGGACTTCAAGACTGTCAGGGAGGCGCTGCCGGCGCCCAAGGCCGGTGAGGCGCTGCTGCGCACCCTGTACCTTTCGCTCGACCCCTACATGCGCGGGCGCATGAGCGAAGCCGCCTCGTACGTCGAGCCGCTGGCGCTCGGGGACACCATGTGCGGACAGACCGTATCCCGGGTGGTGCACTCCAATGACGCCAGGTTCAAGCTCGGGGATCTGGTGCTCGCCAACAGCGGCTGGCAGGACTACGCGGTGGAGGGCGCGGGCACGCTGAGGAAGCTTGATCCTGCGATGCCTCGTCCCTCCTACGCTTTGGGTGTGCTGGGAATGCCGGGACTCACCGCCTATGTGGGCTTGCTCGATATCGGCCAACCGCAGTCCGGCGAGACAGTCGTGGTCACGGCGGCGACCGGCGCGGTCGGCTCGGTGGTGGGTCAGATCGCGAAACTCAAGGGTTGCCGCACGGTCGGCGTTGCCGGTGGCGCTGAGAAGTGCGCGTTCGCCGTTGCGACGCTCGGGTACGACGCGTGCATTGATCATCATGCTCCGGATTTTCTGCAGCTGCTGGCGAAGGCCTGCCCCGAGGGCATTGATGTGTATTTCGAGAGCGTCGGCGGCTCAGTGATGGAAGCGGCGTGGCAGCTGCTGAACGTTCATGCACGCGTGCCGCTGTGCGGCCTGGTCGCGTACTACAGTCTGAAGAGCCTGCCCGCGGGCCCGAATCTTGTGCCAGTGCTGCTGCGCCAGATGCTGGTCAAGCGCCTCAAGGTGCAGGGATTCATTATCTTCGAGCACTTCGGCCGGCAGCCGGATTTCCTGCGCGACATGAGCGGGTGGCTTCGCGAGGGGAAGGTGAAGTACCGCGAAGAGATCCTCGAAGGTCTGGAGCGCGCGCCCGCCGGCCTCATCGGCATGTTGCGCGGAGACAATTTTGGCAAGCTGGTCGTGAAGGTCGCGGATGGCTAGGCGTGAGCGCGCACCAGGTCGTTCAATGGACCGAAGACGGTGAGCCGCGCTCGGCGCGCTGGCGCTCAGAGAGCGGTGTGCCGCCACCCAGGCGCGTGGTCATTACCGATGACCGGACCACGGCCGACGATGCGTATGGCCTCGTGTGCCAGGGGACGGCGCTGCTGTGGCGCGGTGACTTCCAGAACGCGCGCCAGCTGCTGGTGGCGTTGGCGAGCCGCGCCGACCGTCGGGCGCGCCAACCGAAAAAGCCCGGCGCAGCCTTGATGCCCGAATCGCCGGCCGCAGACTTCCACCTGTACCGTCAGGCCCGCGCGCAGCGGGCGCGCACCCTGGGCGCGCTGCTGGTGCCGCTCGATGCGGACTATGGAATTCCGCTGCGACGCGCGCCCGATCTGCGGCAAGCCTGCGTGGAGGCCTATGGCCCGGCAGAGGGCCCCTCAATCACCTCCCTGCGAGCGCTCCTGGGCCTGATTGGCGCGCATGAGTGGCGCACCAGGGGAATTGAAGTGGCAGCGATCGGCGGCCGCATTTATCCGCATTACGGCGTGTTCGCGCCGATTCGCGGCGAGTACCTCGATCTCGTTGCCGCCGCGCCGCTGCCGCCGCTGACGTCATCCTCCAGCGTGGCCTTCGATATCGGCACCGGCACGGGGGTCCTGGCGGCCGTGCTCGCACGGCGCGGCATCATGCGGGTCGTCGCCACCGATCAGGATCCACGCGCGCTGCTGTGCGCGCGCGAGAACCTCGCGCGTCTCGGCCTGACGGAGCGCGTCGCAGTGGTGCAGGCGGATCTTTTTCCCGCCGGGCGGGCAGCGCTCGCGGTTTGCAACCCGCCGTGGGTTCCCGCGCGGCCGAGTTCTCCTCTGGAGCGTGGCATCTACGACCCCGGGAGTCAGATGCTGCGCGGGTTCCTGGGCGGGTTGCCCGCGCACCTGGAAGCGGCAGGCGAGGGCTGGCTCATCCTTTCGGATCTCGCGGAGCACCTGGGTCTGCGGCCGAGGTCCTGGCTGCTCGCCGCGTTCGAGGCGGCGGGGCTGCGGGTCGTGGAGCGGACGGATGTGCGGCCCAAACACCCACGGGTGTCCGACGCGACTGATCCCTTGCACGCGGCGCGCGCCGCCGAGGTGACATCGCTGTGGCGCCTTGCGATGCGCTGAGCCGGCGCCTTAATCTTCGCGACGTGCCTGGAATCTGCGCGCCTTCATGCGGTTCCCGCAGACCTTCATGTTGCACCAGCGGCGCGTGTGATTCTTACTCGTGTCCAGAAACAGCCAGCGGCAGGTCTCCGCCCCGCAGGCGCGAATCCGACCCATCGCCTCCGACATCATGAGCTCGCCTGCGGCGCGCGACAGCAGCCACACCGGAAGTTCAGCGTTGGTTTCGAAACGACCCCAGTTCCAATCCAGGCTGGGTCGTCCATTCGGGTGTTTCCCCAGCTGCTCCCAGCGCAGCTCCCGGTGGGCGCTCGCGCTGTGGAAATATCGCTCGAGAGTCCGGATGTGCGCCGGCGCGGGCGGGTGATTGTCCAGGCCGCCGTAAAGCGCTGCCGCCAGGGACTCGCGCAGGCCCCGGGCAGACCGCAATGCGCGCGCCGCAGCAGCCGGATTTGCCGTGCTCGCCAGCCGCCGTGCCCGCGGGGCGTCGAGTAGCCCGGTCTGCTCCGCGAAACGCAGCAGATCCTCGTAGTCCGCGAGCAATTCGATCGGCCCGTCCGCACGGAAGCGGTTATCCAGCGAATTGACGAAATCGAGCGCCGGGTGCCCTCCGCACAGCTCGTAGCGTGGCCGGCCCACCGTGGTTTTGGTCATGAGCGCTATAACCTCTAAAGAACACTTTACAGGTTATCATAACCTGCTTATAGTAACCAGCTATGTCACTAATGAAGGTTAGTAAGAGTCCACCCAAGCCCCGGGCGCGACGCCTTGACGTGCGCGTGCTGCTGGCATTCGCTGCCATCTATTTCCTGTGGGGCGGGACATTCCTCGCCATCCGCATAGCCGTACTGCAGATCCCGCCGTTCTTTACCGCCGGCCTGCGTTTTTTTGTCGCCGGTGCGACGCTGTATGTGTTCATGCGCCTGCGCGGGCGGCCGGGTCCGTCCGCCACCCAGTGGCGCAGCATCGCGGTAACGGCCGTGTGCATGTTTGTCGCAACCTATGGAGCGCTGTTCTGGGCGGAACAATACGTACCCTCCGGAATTACTTCGGTGATCGAGGCGACGCTGCCGCTCATGACGATCGCATTCGAGGTTTTCATTTTCCGCCAGCAGCCGTTTCGCTGGCGGATGCTGGCCGCGGTAGCGCTGGGGTTTTGCGGCGTAGCGTGGCTCTTGATAAAGAATACCGAGCAGCCCTTTGCCGCGCTTCCCTGCCTCGTGATCCTTGCGGGCGGCGCGGCCTGGTCTCTCGGGGCCGTGCTGACGCGCTCCCTGCCGCGTCCGAAATCGCTGCCGCTGGCCGCCGGCGCGCAGATGATGCTCGGTGGCGCGGTGCTGCTGGCGCTGTCGCAAGTCAGCGGTGAACTGCAACCCTTTCCCCACATCTCGCTGCGCGCGGGACTGGCATTGCTGTATCTGATCGTCGGCGGCTCGCTGCTCGGCTTCACGGCGTACGTGTGGCTCCTGGCTCGCATGCCGGCGACCCGGGTCGCCAGTCACGCCTATGTGAATCCGCTGGTCGCTGTCGCCCTGGGGTACTTCGTGGCCGGGGAGGTGCTTACCACCCGCATGGTCTTCGCTTCGGCCCTCGTTGTTGCCAGCGTCTTCCTGATCCTCAAGAACCCGGAGGTTGCAGGAACGCGCGCGACGTCATGACTGTAGCCGTCGCGCTTCCATAACCTCTACCCGGCGGCGCGCTGTACCAGCCACGCGCCGCCGACGGCTAGCGCGTGGTCGACAATCTTGAGCATGAGCCGATGATACTGACAATCACCCGGTCGGTGCAGTCAGGCGGTCGTTCGGGTCGAGGCCGACGTCGGCGGCGGCGGCCCGTCGCTGCTCATCGCCGAGGTTGATCGAGCGGCAGGCGATGAGGTAAACGCCGGCCGCAATCGGCAGGCCCACCAGCATGGCGATGTCCGCACCGCCGAGCGCGCGGGCAACCGGGCCGGTGTACATACCGGAGCTGAAGAACGGAATCATCACGATGAAACCCAGGGCATAGGCGAGCAGGCCGCGCCAGTTCCAGCGTCCATACATCCCGGTTGGGTTGAAGATTTCGCGGATCGAGTAGTGGCCCTTGCGAACGATGTAGAAGTCGACCAGGTTGATGGCCGTCCAGGGCGTGAACAAGTACAGCAGCAGCGCGAGCAGATCACCGAAGCGATTGACGAAGTTGCTCGAGGAACTCAAGGCAATCGCCGTGCTCACCGCGAATGCCGCGGCCAGAGCTGCCAGCCGCTTACCCGCCGTGCAACGCAGCGGTTTGATGGTATCGGCAACACTTAATAAGGTCAGCGATGCACCGTAGAAGTTCAGCGTCGATATGGTGATCAGGCCGAGGAGGCCGCCGATGAGCAACACCTTACCGAGTCCCGGGAGAACCTGGTCGGCCGCCATCTCCATAGCGGCGGCGACATTGAGTTTCGGCGCCACGGCCGCCGCCACCGTGCCAACCAGCATCATCCAGGCACCGCCGATGAGGGCCCCGAGATAAGTCCACCAGAATGACTCCCGCACGCCGACCTCACGCGGCAGATAGCGGGAATAGTCCGATACGTAAATCGACCAGCTCAACTGATACGACGCCGCGGCAAACAGCTGCGCGAGGAATGGCACGCCGCGAAACCCGGCCGGATCCCACTGCGCCGGCGGCAACTTGAGGAGAAATAATCCGCCCACGGAGAATACGCTCAGGATCGCGATCATCAGGTAGGCAAAGCCGCGTTGCGCGAGATGGATCTGGTCGTAGCCTACGGCGGCCAGCATCACGGCGATGAGGGCAAACACCACGATGACCGTCGGGGAAGTCGCTGCGATCGCCGGCGTGATCTGATGCACGGCCTCGGCGGCGAGGACCTGGTTGAAGGCGTTGAAGCCGACGTAAGCCACCATGGCCACCGCCCATACCAGCAGCGCCCCGGTGTAGCCGAACTGTGGCCGCGACTGGATCATCTGCGGCAAGCCGAGCTGCGGCCCCTGGGTGGAGTGGAAGGCCATGAAGAACGTGCCGACGAGGCACCCCATTACCACCGCGACGGCGGTCCACAACAGATTTCCCCCGAGGGTGATGCCGAGGACGCCCACTGCCAGCGTGGCGAGATGCGCATCGCCAGCGAACCACACCGGCCACAAGTGCCAGACCTTGCCGTGCCGCTCGGCGAGCGGCACGTAGTCGATCGAGCGGGTTTCAATGAGCGTGCCGCTTGCCATGTGACCGCCAGCGCTTAGGTCCGCTTATCACATTGTGAGCTCAGCATTAACACTGAAGCGGTCACGGGCGTGTGCCATCCGGTGCCTCATCGGCATCATCCTCATCAGGCGGTGCCGCCGCGACGATCCGCTGGTAGTGCGCGGCGTCAAGATCGGGGAGCACCTGAAGAAACGCAACCATGCTCCAGATCGTGGCGTCGTCATGGCTCGCTCCCCACGCCGGCATCGCGCTCATCTTGATGCCGTGCTTGATCACCCAGAACGCTATCTTGGGGGCGATGCGCACCTGCGCCAGATTTGGCGGTTGCGGGTACAGGCCCGGGCGGATCTCCGAACTCGCCACGCCCGGCGCCAGGTGGCAGTCGACGCACATGGCAGCATAGTGGCCAGCCCCTTTGGAGATGAGCGCCGCATCGCGCAGATCCGGAGCCTGCAGAGCGGCGCTATGCGCAGCAATCGAACGATCGCGCAGGGTCGTGATCAAATCCAGAGTTGCGGCCCAATGCGGCGCGTCGGCGCCCATGTTGTAACGGCCTGAATAAACGAACAGTGCGACGCCGACGAGGAGGGCGCCGAGCGTTGCTGCAATCGCGGCGATGAGCTTCATGATCCCGCTCCGAATTCAAATGCTTGCCAGCGCCGCGTCGCGCATCGTTCGCCACAGTGCTGCGACGTGCGCCGCTTCCGTGAGCTCGGCTCCGATCGACACGCGGGCAATCCAGCGGCCCCCGAGCACCGCCGACGTCAGGTACGCGCCGCCGGAGTCGTTGATCGCCTGCACCCAGCGCCGAGTATGGCGGTCGAGCTCTTCGCCTTCGAGTCCGGGGGGTTCGTGCCGTACGCACACGGTCTGCAGGGTCACGGGCGCCAGGCGCCGCCACGGCGGCAGCGCGTCGACCTGGGCGGCGAACCACTGCGCGTTGGCGAGGTCGCGACGCAGCCGCGCGCGGATTGCCTCCGCTCCCTGCTCGCGCAGCGTCATCCACAGCTTCAACGCGCGAAAACGTCGCCCCAGCGCGATTCCCCAGTCGCGGTAATTGCGCACCTGAGCATCCACCGGGGTCTGCAGGTAGCTCGGGTTGGTCGACATGACCCGCACCAGGTGTTGCGGGTCGCGCACCAGATAGACCGAGCAGTCGAACGCGACCGTCATCCACTTGTGCGGGTTCAGCACGATCGAGTCGGCCGCCTCAATACCCTCCCAGTAGTGGCGACACTCCGGCAGCAGCATTGCCGTCCCGGCCATGGCGGCGTCGACGTGCAGCCACAGGCCCTCGCGCTGCGCGACCGCCGCGATCGTCGCGACCGGGTCCATCGCGGTGGTCGCGGTGGTGCCGCTGGTCGCTACGACTGCGCATGGGCGCAGTCCCTTGGCACGATCCTGCGCGATCGCCGACTCGAGCGCCGGCACGTGCAGGCGGTACTCCTGGTCGACCGGGATGGCGCGCACGTGGTTGCGGCCGATGCCGGCGAGAAGCGCCGCCTTCTCGACCGAGCTATGCGCTTGCGTCGAGGTGTACACGATGAGGGGCGACCCCGCGCCCTGAAGTCCGTCGTGAACCGCACCGTACCGGGTGGTGCGCTCTCGCGCCGACACGAGTGCAATGAATGTCGCGGCCGAAGCCGTGTCCTGGATCACGCCGCTGAAGGTCGCGGGCAGGCCCAGCAGGTCGCGCAGCCAGTCGGTCGTGACCTGTTCGAGCTCGGTCAGCGCCGGGCTCGCCTGCCAGTTGAGCCCGATGACCCCGAGACCGGTGCTCACCATGTCGGCCAGCACCGAGCTCAGCGACCCCGCCGTGGGGAAGTAGCCGAAGAACCGCGGGTGCTGCCAATGAGTGATGCCGGGAAGGATGAGCGCGTCCAGATCCCGAAGAATGGACGCGAACGGCTCGCCGTGCTCCGGGGCCGCGGTCGGTAACTGCCGCACCAGATCGCCCGGCCGGGCCGTCGCCTGCACCGGCAGATCGCCGCGTGCCAGGCGCTCGCGATAGGCGGCGATCCATTCCACCAGCGCGTGACCTGCGCGCCGGAACTCATCGGGTGTCACGGCTGCCTGCCTCCCTACGTCTTGAGCTTATAGCCCGTCTTGAAAATCCAGCTCACGACCACCAGACACAGCGCCAGAAACCCCAGGGTCGCCGCGGCGCTCGCGACCACATTCACGTCGGATATGCCGTAAAAGCTCCAGCGGAAGCCGCTGATCAGGTAAACCACCGGATTGAACAGGGTGATTTTCTGCCAGATCGGCGGCAGCATGCTGATTGAATAAAACGCGCCGCCGAGAAAGGTGAGGGGCGTGACGATCATGAGTGGCACAACCTGCAGCTGCTCGAAGCTGTCGGCCCACAGACCGAGGATGAAGCCGAGCAGGCTGAAGGTGACGGCGGTGAGTATCAGGAACGTTACCATCCAGAGCGGATGTGAAATTTCATACGGGACGAACAACCGCGCCGTGACCAGGATCAGGATTCCCAACATCACGGATTTGGTGCTCGCGGCGCCGACGTAGCCGATCAGCGCTTCGGCATACGACACCGGCGCGGACAGCAGCTCGTAGATGGTGCCCGACCATTTCGGCAGGTAAATGCCGAATGATGCGTTCGAGACGCTCTCGCTCAGGAGCGACAGCATGATGAGGCCCGGCACAATGAACGCGCCGTAGCTGATGCCATCGACGTGGCCCATGCGGCTGCCGATCGCGGCCCCGAACACGACAAAGTACAGCGATGTGGACAGCACCGGGGAGGCGATGCTCTGCATCAGCGTACGGAAGGTGCGCGCCATTTCGAAGCGGTAGATGGCGCGGATCGCGGCGACGTTCACGTCCGGGTCCTCACGAGGTTGACGAAGATCTCTTCGAGTGAGCTTTCGCTTGAATGCAGGTCCTTGAAGTCGACATGCAGATCGCCGAGGCGCTTGAGCAATGTGGCGATGCCGGTTTCCTTCGCCTGCGTGTCGAACGTAAACACCAGCGCGTGCCCGTCAGCGCTCAATTCGAGGGCATAAGCGGCCAGCTCCGGCGGAATCTGCGCGAGCCGATTCTGCAACTGCAGCGTCAGCTGTTTCTTTCCGAGTTTGCGCATCAGCACGGATTTGTCCTCGACCACGATCAATTCGCCCTTGCTGATGATGCCGATGCGGTCGGCCATCTCCTCGGCTTCCTCGATGTAGTGGGTGGTCAGGATGATGGTGACGCCGTTCTCGCGTAAGCGACGCACCATTTTCCACATATCGCGCCGTAATTCGACGTCGACGCCGGCGGTCGGTTCATCGAGGAACAGGATCTTGGGCTCGTGGGACAGGGCCTTGGCGATCATCACCCGGCGCTTCATGCCACCGGACAAGGTCATGATCTTCATGTCCTTCTTGTCCCACAGCGACAGATCCCGCAGCACCTTCTCGCAGTGCGCGGCATTGGGCGCTTTGCCGAACAGGCCACGGCTGAACTTCACGGTGGCCCAGACGTCCTCGAACGCGTCGGTGTGCAGTTCCTGCGGCACCAGCCCGATCTTGCTGCGCGCCCCGCGGTAGTCGCGAACGATATCGTGACCATCGGCTACCACGCTGCCCGCGCTCGGCGTGACGATGCCGCAGATGATGTTGATCAGGGTGGTCTTGCCGGCGCCGTTCGGGCCGAGCAGCGCCAGGATTTCGCCGCGCTGGATCGTCAGGTCGATGCGCTTGAGCGCCTGCAGGCCGCTCGCATAGGTCTTGCTCAGACCCGAGACCGTGACAATCGGCGAGGATGCCGGCGCACTGCCGACGGTGGTACTTACAGCTGCTTCCACGGTGTCCCCTATTAAAGGAGTGGCGCCAGTGTAACGGGTCGGCTGCCGCCAGCGGTTGATTGGGCTTACCATGGCGCCGGCTTTTGCTTGAATACAGTGGCTTAGAAGGGGACACGGATTGTGAAATCAAGCTGGCTGTTGCCGGGCTTCGCGTGCGCCCTGGTGATTCCGGCGCCGGTTGTCGCCTCACCGGAGGTCGACGCTGTGTATCCATCGGCGCAGGCCCTTTACCGCGACCTGCACGAGCACCCTGAGCTTTCGGGCCACGAGGTGCGCACGGCGCTGCGACTGGCGCTGCAGCTGCGGGCTCTTGGCTACGAGGTAACCGAGCATGTCGGCGGCACCGGCATCGTCGCAATCCTGCGCAACGGTCCCGGGCGCACGGTCATGCTGCGCACCGAGCTGGATGCGCTTCCGATGGAGGAGAAAACCGGCCTTGCTTACGCCAGCAAGGCCCACGCCAGGGACAATGCGGGGAACGATGTTTCCGTCGGGCACATGTGCGGGCATGACCTGCACATGGGCGCGCTCCTGGCCACGGCCGACATCATGGTGCACAGCAGGAACAGCTGGCATGGCACTCTGATGCTCATCGGTCAGCCCGCCGAGGAGACCGGCAGCGGCGCCACAGCCATGGTCAGGGACGGACTTTTCACGCGCTTTCCACGCCCGGATACCGCGTTGGCACTGCACGTCGAAAACGAACTTCCGGCGGGGAAGGTCGGGGTCGTTCCCGGGACCTTCGATACCAACGCCGATTCGGTGCGCATCACCATTTTCGGCAAGGGCGGGCACGGCTCCGCACCGCATACGACAGTTGATCCCATCGTCATCGCAGCCAGAACCATTCTCGCCCTGCAGACCATCGCCTCGCGCGAGGTCAAGCCCGGCGAGATGGCGGTGATTACGGTCGGGTACATCCGCGCCGGTACCAAGAACAACATCATCCCGGATCAGGCGGAGCTCGGGCTGACGGTCCGTACCCGCCAGGCGGACGTGAGAAAGCAGGTGCTGGCCGCCATCACCCGGATAACGACGGCTGAAGCTGCGGCCGCCGCCGCGCCGCGTGTCCCCGCTATTGATCGCTACGAGAGCCTTGATGCCGTCTACAACGACCCCGCGCTCGCGCAACGGCTGCAGGCGGTCCTGGTGAACGCGTTGGGTCCGGACGATGTGCTCACCCGCGAGCCGATCACACCATCGGAGGACTTTTCGGTGTTCGTCGGGCAAGGCATTCCGGGCTTTTATCTCAGACTGGGCGGCGCGGATCCGAAAGAATTCGCTGCGGCGCAAGCCGCCGGCACCCAGCTGCCGTCGAACCACTCGCCCTTGTTCGCGCCGGATGTGGACCCCACATTACACACGGCGATCGCCGCGGAAGTGGCCATGTTGCGCGATCTGCTGCAGGCCCAATAGTACGAGCGCGTCCGGAGCCGCCATGACCACTTTCGACCTGACCCCGCCGAGCGACGCGCAGCGGCGCGAAATCACCGCCGGGCTCGACGCCGACGAGCGGCGCGTGCTGCTCGAGCACGGCACCGAAGCCGCCTTTTGCGGTGTGTTCCTCGATAATAAGCAGCAGGGCGTCTACACCTGCCGGTTCTGTGGATTGCCGCTGTTTGCCTCGGGCGCCAAATTCGACTCGGGCACGGGCTGGCCGAGCTTTTTCAAGCCGTACAACGAGACGCACATCAAGCGCATCCGCGACATGAGCTACGGAATGGTCCGTGTGGAGGAGGTGTGCGCGCGCTGCGGGAGTCATCTTGGCCACGTATTCCCCGATGGGCCACCTCCGACCGGGGAGCGGCACTGCTTGAATTCGGTCTCGCTGCAGTTCACGGAAAACGGTCGGCCGCTGCCGGACGTGCTGGAACGCGGCGCACCGGAAGGCGCGCCCTGGTCGGGCTGACCGAAGTTCAGTGGCGCCAATCGTTTGCACTGGCGGCAGCTTCGGCCTGCGCATCCAGCGGCTCACCAACGATGAGCGCATCGACCGCCTGCTCAATGCCGGGCGGCAACGCGGAGGCCGCGGGCTGGTATTGACCCGATCCGGAACCAGGAGGACGCGTGGCGGCGAGCGCCTCCAGCCGCCACCGTTCGCGCTCACGACAGGCGAGTCCGGCAACCGCGCTCTTATCGCGTAAGGTAAAGGTGCGGCAATAGTCACCACTGCGGGAGACAAAGCTGACGCCGAGGTATACCGCAGCATCGGCTTGCTGATTGCTGGCGAGCTGCGCGGAGAGCGCATGTGCCAGGGCCCCGGAGGCGAGAATCCTGCCGTCGCGAATACCGAGTGGCCCCTCGGCCGGCGCGTGCCGCAGCAGCGGCGCTATGAGGACCCCGACGATGAGGCCGGCCGCCAGCGCACCCCATTGCGGCCAGGCCCAGTATCTCGACGCAGTGCGCTGGAGCGCGATGATGTTGCCGGTGCGCGCTTGGCCCCGGGTGCCAGTGGCGGCGGCCAGCAAACGCTCCGGGATCGGCGCGCTGAGCACCGGATCGAATTCAGCGTGTAACCGCCCCCGGAGTTCGCGGTGGTGCGCGACACGGTGTGCAAGGTCGGGGTCGGTCAGCATGGCAGCTTCCAGCGCTGCCCGCGTCGCACCGTCCAGCTCCCCGTCCGCGTAGGCCATGACTGTCTCGTCGCTGAATGTCATCACTGTTTCCTCAGCTCTCGCCAAGCATCGCCTGCAGCGCCTCGCGGCCGCGCGCAAGGCGACTGGTGAGCGTCCCGATCGGCACCTCCATCACGTGTGCAGCCTCCTTATAGGAGAGTCCTTCGACCAGTACCAAAGCAACGGCAAGGCGTTGCTCCTGCGGGAGGCGTGCCATGGCGTCCTGCACCGCTAGCATCTCCACTTGCTCACCCTGTCGCGCGTCACCCACGTGCTGTCCGCTTTCTTCCGGCGCGAATACCCGCTCGCTGCGGGCGCGCGTCCGCAGTTCGTCGATCCACGCATGTCGCAGAATGCCAAACACCCAGCCAGCCAACGCGGCATCGGGCCGCAGCTGATGAGCGCGTGCGAGGGCCCGTTCGAGTGTGAGCTGCACCAGGTCATCCGCGTCGTGCGGATTTCGCGTCAGGGCGCGCGCAAAGCGGCGCAACCTGGGCAACAGTGAGACGAGCCCCGCACTCAGATCAGGTGACGCCACGCGCTGCTCTCAGGGGTGTATACGAACACGCACGCCATTTTCTTCCATCGCTTCCCGGCATGGACACGTTCCATTAAGGTGAGCGCATGCGCATGTTCATTCTCACATTGTGCCTGTTCGGTGCGCAGATTGCGGCAGCGCAGGTCGGCTTGCCCGGCGTGCGTGTGCCGCTTCCGGCGGTCGCGCTGCCAAACCTGCCGTCGACCGATCTGCCGCAGGACGCGAAACTCGATGCCGAGTTTCGTGGCACCGACCTGCGCGCTCTGCGGACTCTGCGTATCCGCATCCTGCTGCGTGCCCACCGTGACGTGATTGAAGCCGACCCGCACGGCAATCCGATTGTTCGCGGCGAGGTCCTGGCGCTGGCACCGAGCGCAAGCGCGTTGCAGGCTGCAGCTGCGGCGGGCTTTTCCGTGGTGCGGGAGTCGACCCTTGGCGCACTTGAACTACGCGTTGTCGTCCTGCGAGTGCCGGCCGGCACGGCGCGCGCGCTTGCCAGGCTGCAGGCAGCGGACCCCGCCGGTATCTATGACTTCAACCACATATATACAGAGAGTGGAGCGTCGATGGCGGTGAGTGCTGTTGGCGCGCAGGCGGGCCCCGTAGTCGAAGAACCGGGTGTGACGCGCGCGACGCGGGTGGGCCTCATCGATAGCGGTGTCGATCCCGCTCATGGGGTTTTCAGCGAATCGACGCTGCACCAGCGTGGGTGCTCGGGTCGGGTGGTGCCACACGCGCATGGCACCGCGGTTGCTTCGCTGCTGGTAGGCAAGGCGCCGACCTTTCGCGGTGCCGCTCCGGGAAGTCAACTGTATGCGGCGGACGTGTACTGCGGCTTGCCGACCGGAGGCGCCGCGGAGGTGGTGGCCGAAGCCTTTGCGTGGCTTATGCAGGAAAAAGTGCCCGTGATTAATGTGAGCCTGGTAGGACCGCCGAACCGGGTGCTCGAGGGCGTCGTGCAGCGCGCGATCGGCGCCGGGCACATTGTAGTGGCGGCGGTGGGGAACGACGGACCGGCGGCTCCGCCGCTGTTTCCGGCGGCCTGGCCCGGAGTCATCGGGGTGACTGGCGTTGATGCGCGTCGGCGCGTGCTGGTGGAGGCGGAGCGCGGGCCGCAGGTGAAGTTCGCCGCTCCGGCTGCGCAGATGGCCGCCGCGCGGACACCCTCTGGCTACACCCTGGTCCGCGGGACCTCTTTTGCCGCTCCCATTGTGGCGGGGTTGTTGGCACTCAAACTGCAGGCTCCGGACAAGGAGGCCGCGGATCTCGCTGTTGCAGCATTGGCCCGCGAGGCCGTGCATCTTGGATCAGCCGGGCCCAATGCACTTTATGGGTCTGGCCTGGTGGGCGAGGCGCTCAGGAGTCAGCCGGTTCTTGCGAACCTGCGAGCAGATTAAGTTAAGACAAATCGCGGCGGAAGATTCGTCGCGGCCCACACGTAGTACTCCTTGGAAAGGTCGCGGAATGACCGCGGCCTCAGGAGGAGACGACCATGAAGACGAATCATCTGTTGGCGAGTGCTGCATTCACAGCTGTCTTGTTTGTGATGCTGCCCGCGCACGCGCAGCTTCTCGGTGGCGGTGCGCACGGCCGGGTGACCGGCACACAGGCGGCTACGCTCGGTGGTGGCACCAGTGACCGTGGCGCTGCCGGTCGGGCCGACGTGTCGGACTCGGCTCGTGCGGGCGGCCGAGTGGCTGGGGTCGGTCGCGTCAATCGAACCGTGAAAGCGGGGGCAGAAGCGACGGGTCGCAATGTCCAGAGCGCCAAGGCGGATACCGCCGTCGCGGCCCGCCAAAGTGCAGCCGCTGGTGGTACTGCTGTGGGCACCGCGCGCGCCGCGGCCGCCGGAACAGCGGCTGCCGGCAGTGCAACTGCCGCAGGGCAGGAGCAAGCGCAGGCCCGTCACCTCGATACGGCTGGCGCGGTCGCCGGTGGGCTATCGTTCACTGAGGAGCCGCACCCGAAGGCTGAAACGGGCAGCTCCAAGCCCTCTGCAAGCCAGCCGGCCAGGACCAGCAAGCCTGGCAGCCCGAGCACCCCGCGGCATTCGTCGCCCTCGGGCAATAGCGGCGAGACGCCTCGCAGCGCGGGTCTCCAGGGCGAAACCAACGCAGATGCCTCTGCTTCGGTAAATGCGTCCACCACGCGCTGAGCGCTTTCGCGAAAGGCGCAGCGAACGGCAGGCCGACTGTTGGCCTGCCGTTTTCCTGACAGTGCACGACTGATCCAACGTCATCCCCTGGATGCCTGCTGGGCCATCTATAAGGCCCGGGGCACGAGCCCGAGCGGTGCGCTTATACTCTGCGTCACCATGCGTGATCTTCTGGACGCTGCGGCGCAGCGGGCGAGCCGCTACCTCGAATCCCTCGATGCGCGCTCCGTCGCCCCTGCCAGGGAGGCGATCGCCTCACTCAGTAAATTCGCACAGGCATTTCCTGAGCACACATCGAGCGCCGAGGAGGTACTTGCCGAGCTGGACGAAATCGGTTCGCCGGCCACGATGGCCTCCGCGGGCGGACGATTTTTCGGATTCGTGATCGGCGGGTCGCTGCCGGTGACGGTGGCGGCAAACTGGCTTGCAGCCGCCTGGGACCAGAACGCCGGGCTTGCCATCACCTCACCCGCCAACGCTGCGCTCGAGGCCGTCGCCTTGCGCTGGGTGAAGGACATTTTTCATCTGCCGGTGCAAAGCGCCGGCGGGTTCGTCACCTGTGCGACCGCGGCGAACTTCGCCGCGCTCGCTGCGGCGCGGCACGCATTGCTTGGCCGGGTTGGCTGGGATGTTGAAGCGCAAGGGCTATTTGGAGCACCGCCGCTGACACTCGTGGTGGGCGACGAGGTGCATGCGAGCGTGCAGAAGGCGCTCGCCATGGTCGGCTTCGGGCGTGAACGAATCATACGCGTGCCCGTCGATGCCCAGGGACGGATGCGCGCCGACGCGTTCCCGTCCGTCGACGCCCAGACGATAGTTTGCGTGCAGGCGGGCAACGTGAACAGCGGCGCTTTCGATCCCATCCCGGAAGTCTGCAGGCGTGCTCACTCGCAAGGTGCCTGGGTACATGTCGATGGCGCGTTCGGTATGTGGGCGGCGGCAGCGCCGGCGCGCGCGCACTTGGTCCACGGCATCGAAGACGCCGATTCGTGGGCCACCGACGCTCACAAGTGGCTCAATGTCCCCTACGACAGCGGCCTGGTATTCACGCGCAACGCCGATGCTCTGCGCACCTCGATGTCCGTCGGCGCCGCGTATCTCGCCCAGGACGAAGACCGTATCCCCTATCAATACACGCCCGATTTTTCGCGCCGCGCGCGCGGCGTGGAAGTCTGGGCGGCGTTGCGCCAGCTTGGCCGCCCGGGTCTTGCCGATCTGATTGAGCGCACCTGCCGCTATGCCGGACGATTTGCCGAGGGCCTTCGTGATGCAGGCTACCGCGTGTTGAACGACGTGGTGCTCAACCAGGTCATGGTGTCCTTCGGGAGCTCAGAGCGCACGCGCGAGGTAATTGCGCGAGTGCAGGGCGACGGCACCTGTTGGTGCGGCGGCACGGTCTGGCAGGGCCACACGGCGATGCGCATCAGTGTGTCGTCATGGGCGACGACCGCGGCGGACGTCGAGCGCAGTCTGGCGGCGATGTTGCGTGCGGCCGGGTCCTGACGGGAGTTCGTGCGGCGTGACAAGTCCGCAGGAGCAAACTCATGGCGTCCATACCGGTAGGAGCTAACGGTTCATTCACGCTGGTGGTAACCGCTGAACACCTTGCCAATCGCTTCAAGGACGCCATGTTGCCGCCGGTGTTGGCGACGCCGGTCATGATCATGGCCATGGAGAACGCTGCGCTCAACGCGATCAAGCCCTACCTTGGAGCGGGGGAGAGTGCGGTGGGAACGCGCGTCGACGTGCTTCACCTGGCGGCAACGCCGGTCGGCAGGCGAGTCGTCGCGGCAGCACAGGTTACCAGGGTGGATGGTCGCCGCATCGAGTTCAAGATCGGAGCGACCGATGGCATCGCACCCATTGGCACCGGCACCCATGAGCGAATGGTCATTGATATGGTGCGGTTCGTCGAGCGGCTGAAGCAGAACTCCGCCCAGCAACCCTGAGCCCGCGCCTGCTTACCGGCCACTCACGCGATCGCGCCGAATAGCGCCCCGATGCCTGCGGTGAGCCCCATAGCCAGCGCTCCCCAGAACATGACGCGTGCTGCACCGAGCGTGACACCTGCGCCACCGGCTCGAGCGGCCGAACCTCCCAGGATCGCGAGGAATGCCAGTGAAGTCGCCGACAAGAGCGGAATCAAGGCCTGCGCGGGGCTGAGGACAGCGACAACCATAGGCAGGGCGGCCCCGACAGCGAAGCTTGCAGCGGATGCCAAAGCAGCCTGCATGGGGCGCGCGCGCAGAGTTTCGGAGATGCCGAGCTCGTCGCGGGCATGTGCGCCCAAGGCGTCGTGAGCCATCAGCTGTTGGGCGACTCTTTTCGCGAGCGCAGGGTCGAGGCCGCGACTCACATAGATCGCACTCAATTCCTTGTGCTCCCCGGCGTTGTCCGCCTTGAGTTCGGCGCGCTCACGGGCCAGTTCCGCTCGTTCCATGTCTGCCTGCGAGCTTACCGACACGTACTCACCGGCAGCCATCGACATGGCTCCCCCAACCAGGCCAGCGACTCCGGCAACCAGGACACTGCTGTGCGTCGCGTGTGCGGCAGCGACACCGAGGAGCAAACTCGAGGTGGAAAGAATGCCATCATTCGCACCAAGTACGGCGGCGCGTAGCCAGCCGACGCGTCCCACATGGTGCCGTTCGGTTTTTCCAAAGCCCATTGTGCTCTCCGAACTACGCTACAGATCCCGGGCGGCTTCCAGAACCGACGAGTCATCGGGCCAACTGCCGATCTTCAACTGCAGCTTGCGGGCGAGATCGAGCATGCGGTCGTTATTCGCAAAGATCAGCGCGTGGAGTCGGCGAAGCCCCTGGCCCTTTGCATACTCGAACAGCAGGCGCAGGAGCGTCATGCCGATCCCCCGCGATTGCCATTCGTCCGCGACCGCGACCGCGAACTCAGCGTCGGTCTTGTCAGAGACGGCGCTGTAGCGGGCGACCCCGATGATGCGCTCCGCGCCGGGCTGATCGACAACGGCCACGAACGCCATGTCGTGCTGGTAGTCGATGCGGACGAATCGATCGATGAGTTCGTGCGAGGGCTCGCGGACGGAACCCATCATGCGCTTGTACCGTGATGCCTCACTGAGATGGATGATGAAGGCCCTGTCGCGTTCCGCATCTTCAATCCGGATCGGACGGATGCGGTAGCCGATCCCGTCGCGCGTCCGAGCGATGCGTTGCCACTGAGCTGGGTAGTCTGCTCGA
>Ga0210384_10002061_pt1 | contig 25336 bp, 14 predicted proteins | sample IncBWH2MmetaG_FD_160574 | JGI IMG/M metagenome (GOLD analysis project Ga0210384, IMG submission 160574) | Forest soil microbial communities from Barre Woods Harvard Forest LTER site, Petersham, Massachusetts, United States - Inc-BW-H-2-M | ecosystem: Environmental > Terrestrial > Soil >...
CTACCTGACCGGCCTGTGCGAGATCCTCGGAGCCATTGGCCTCCTCCTCCCCGCCACCCGCCGCTGGGCCGGCCTGGCCCTGATCCTCTTCCTGATCGCCATCTTCCCAGCCAACGTCAAGGCCGCCAGAGAGCGCCTCCCCATTCTGGGCAAGCCGGCCCCGCCCCTCCTGCAGAGGCTCCCGATGCAGCTCCTGCTCATCGGCCTCCTCTGGTGGACCACGCAGTAGCGCGGCGCAGCTGGCCAGTCAGATCTCGACCGCAAGGGTCAAGGCCACCAACGCGAAGTTCTACAACGTGGACCCCAAGAAGCCCGGCCTGATCCAAACCCAGCGGGCTGCCCTTCCGCGGAGCATCCCGGCCGGCGTGGTGATCGACGTCGGCTTGGCCGCCGACACGACCCTGCACAAGCCCATGCTGTTTCCGTACGGCGGTTCCGACGGCAACCGGAGGACGACCTGGCGTGACGAGGACCAGCAGCGCTGGAGCACCGGCAGGGGGGAGGCCGTCCGCGTGGCTTCGGCCTTCGTCTACCCGAATGCGGCATTGAAAACGGGATTGGAGAGATCGGAGAACCACTGGCGAGTCATCAACATCGCGGAGTGGAACTCGTTGGTGGCAGTAAAAAAGCCAGGGCAGACCGGAACGGAATACCTGAACGCTCTTTTCGGCCTCGTCGAGCCTCCCGGCAAGCGGATGACGGATCTCGCCTACGCCTTCGGCGCCAAGTCGGCTGTTTGGGTCGACGAGAAGGACCAGAAGTACCAGAAGTACCACCAGATCCGGGTTGCGGAAGTACAAGCAAGGGGGGATATGGGTCCAGTCGTCGGTTTCCCCGTGCATCGGGGCATCCAGGTGGGCAAGAGTGGGTCCCTGGCAATCCCTGGTCCGGCAACGGTCGTGGTGTGGACTCCGTGGCTTCCCGATAAGGGACCCAAGAGTTGGGACAGTTGACGGGGCAAAAATGCTCAGAGGGATGCGCTCAAGGAGGAGGTCGCGCAGCTCTTCAGCGTCGGATTGGGGAGCCTGATCTTGAGCCGCGAGACCAACGTGAACTACATGGCGATGACGAAATAGCGCAGTGCGCTCGGATCGGCTCGGCGACGCCAAGGCTCTGAGGGCGGCCGAGAGCCGCCCCCGCCGTCGAGGGCAAGCCAGGCACTAGTGCCCCGTCTCAGAGATTCGCATCATTATTCGCCGGCCCTCCGGCCCCCTGGCCCCCTCGCGGCGTCGCGCCTCCTCGACATAGTCTCGGCAGAGCCTCGCGTCGGCGCGCCTGGCCAGGAGCCCGGATGGCTCGCCGACTAATGATGCGAATCTCTGAGACGGGGCACTAGCGATTCAGCTGATACAGGCCGCCAGCCGGCCGGGCCGCCGGCCATGGCTCGTGGCCTCCCGCCGGCGGGCGTCGCCGGCTACTTGTGCACCGGCCGCACCCAGGTGAGGTCGTGGCTCACCTCGAATTGCAGCGGTCGCGCTCCCTCGCCTTCTGTCGCCACCTGATTGGCGTGCACCTCGAAATGGCAGCCGCGGGAGAAGCTCCAGTACGCGGCGGCCTTGCAGCGGCCGCCGCCCTCCTCGGAGCCCGGCCCCGTTGCCGAGCCCGAGAACTCGTCGTATTCCCCCTCGCGGAAGAGCGGCAGAAGTCCGGTCGAGATGCCCGACGCCACCTTGGCGTGGTAGCCAAGCACCACGACGGGCGCAGTCTTGCAGCAGTCCTTGACCGAGCCTTCGCAGGGGGGATCGACGGCATAGGCGCGATGCACCTCGATCCAGCTGCCGGGAGACGGCAGCGGGCAGTGCTCGGGACCCGGTTCGGGCGAGACGCTCTGGCCCACGCAGCCCTGGAAGGTCTCGATCGTGCAGTGGTAGTGCAGGCTGCAGAGGTGCAGGATCTTGCCCTCGAAGGTGACGGTCTGGGGCGTCACGTTCTGCACCTTCGACACCGGTGAATGATGGTCCGGGGCCACGCCCACCAGCGCTCGCGGCGCTTGGTTCTCGCACTGATTGCTGGCAACCGCCGACTTGGGCGGCGCTGCGCCCCCGGCCCAGCCAGCGACTGCCAACCCCATGACGAACCCTGCGACCAAGCGACAGCGGTTACCCATAGCGTCCTCCCTTCGGGCACGCGGGACCAGGTGCGACGGCCCCATCCTGTACGATTGTCGTTGACTGTATCACTGATTTGCTGAAGCGACCTGCGGCAGGCCAGGAGCGGCGCGCGCCGCCACCGGCACGCGCACGCCAGCCCCGTGCGCAGGCCCACCGGCGGGTTGGAGCAGCGGGGGCGCCGGCACTCCCACCCCGCCCATCGCGACATGATAGAGATAACGCATCATGAAAGCCTGGTTCTGGCGGCGAGAGGCTGGCCCCGCGGCCGCGAGGGAGCGCGACGCGACAACCGGACACGGCTCGCGCTGTTCGGCTTTATGGTACGGGGTGCTGCTGACGGTGCTGCCGCTGGCGCAGGCGGCGCTCGACCGCCGATGGCTGTTCGACGGTCCCGGCCGCGACCCGTGGATCTACTACGGCTACTTCCGCTTCGCGCGCGTCTACCTGGAAGAGGCCGCAAGCGCCTACTACTCGTCGCGCCTGTCGGTCATCTTGCCCGGCCACCTCGTGCGCAAGCTCCTGCCGGCGGTGCCCGCCAACGTCGTCCTGCACCTCGGCCTGTACGCTTGCGCCATCGCCGCCTTCTACGGCTCCACCAGGATCTACTCCGGGAGGCGCGCCGCCCTGCTGGCCAGCGTGGTGCTCGGCGGCCAACCCTACTTCCTGTGGGCCATGGGCAGCAATTACGTTCCCGGGTGGGGCCTCACTTACTTCCTGGTGGCCCTGGCCGCCATCGCCGCCGCCGCCAGCCGCCCCGGCGGCCGCGCGGCGGGGGTCCTGCTGGCGGTGGCTGGCGCCGCGGCGGTGGCGCTCGTCGCCGCCAACCTGTTCTACGCGCTCTACCTGCCGCTCCTGGCGGCGCATTTCCTGGTGCTCAACCGTCACGGTGCACAGCGGCGGCTGCTGCCCGCGGCAGGGTGGGCGGCTGCCGGAGGCACGGTGGCCTTCGCCGGCCTCGACGCGGTTGGCTGGCTCTGGGGTCACGGCTCGAAGGTGTTCCTGGCGCCGACCGTCCTCTGGCTCTGGGACTTCTCCAAGCAACCGAGCATCTTCAAGCACCCGATCGCCAGCTGGGGGCCGCGGGCCTGGTGGCTGGTGTTCCCGGTGATCGTGCTTGGCGGCAGCCTCGCGTGGCTCCTGCGGCAGCGCCGGCAGACGCGGTCGCCCGCGCCGAACGCGGCGGCCAGCGGCAGCGACGGCGGCGGCGGCAGGTCCTCCGGTCTGCAAGTCTTCGCGCAGCTGCAGTACGTGGCGGCCTTCGCGGTGATGGCGGCCTGCGAGCTGGAACCGCACGGGATGCCGCTCGAGTACTTCTTCTACGCCTTGCTGCTGCTGCCGCCGGCCTGCCTGGCGCTCGCCGGCCAGCTGGCGCCGCTCCTGGATCGGCTGACGCCGCGCGTCTTCGGCGGGCTGGCCGTCGCCACCGCCGCGGTGCTGGCGCCCATCAGCGTTGGGCGGGTAAAGCTGTGGGATCTGAGCAAGGTCCCGACGATCGCGCTGCCCCTGGCGGCCGGGGCGATCGCCGTGGCGGTCATCGCGGCCGGGTGGCGTGGCCTGCGTCCGGCGGTCCTGGTCATGGCGTCGCTGATCGCGTCGCTCCTGCTGATCCACAACCTCTTCGACAGCCGCCGGCTCGGCAGGCACGGCGGCTATGCCGATTCCTTTCGCTTCTTCCGGCAGGTGGATTCCATCCTGACTCGGCTGCAGGCGGCGGACCCCAGCATGCGGCTGCGTCTCTGGTACTCCATGGACGAGGAGGATGGCCGCTTCTACGACTCGCTGGCCTGCGCCTGGCGGCTGTGTGAGCGCCTGATCACCACCTCGTTCCCCGACGTCGCCGGCGGCAGGATGTGCGATGGGCAGCCGCTGCAGCCGGGCATGAAGGTCGCGGTGCTGACGCAGCGGCCGCCGCCGGCCGCCGCCGCCGCGGCCGAGGGCGCCCTGGAGTCGATCGGCCTCCGCGCCCGCTGGCTGGGCGCCGCGTCGGTCCCCGGCCCGGTGAAGCCGGTGTCGCTGGTCTTCCTCGAGACCGTCGCGCTCCCGAGCGGTGGTGCCGCCTTGTCCCCCCGCTCTGGAGAGGGAGCTCCTTTCAAGGCCGGAAGGACTGCACGGCCTCGATGACGCGCGACTGGTCGGCGGCGGAGACGTCGTAGTGGCCGAGCCACCACCCAGGTCCTGGCCTCCGGCTCCCCATCGTCCCTGGGGTATACTCTCAAGGCCTGCGGCTGTAGCTCAGGTGGAAAGAGCAGGAGTTTCCTAAACTCTTGGTCGGGGGTTCGAGTCCTCCCAGCCGCACCATTAGAATCAATAGCTTAAGTCACTTGCCTTTGTCAGCTCCCACGAACGGGACGAATACGGGACGAACAAGTGCAGCCCGACACCGCGCGAGAGCAGGACAATCGCCCCGGAACTGCACCTTCCGCAAGGGGGTTGGATTTGCCACTCTGATCTGCCAGGAGGTGGGACATGGCATTCAAGAGGTCGACGGTTCGATCCCGTTCGGCTCCACCATCGTAACCAACTGAAAATAAGAGCTTAGGTCGCCTTCGCTGAGATCCGCGGGCCGATTGATTTGCATCCGTGGGGCGAATAGGGGGCGAATGCAGCGCCGCCTTTGGGCCAGCCCGCAGCCGGGGCTGCCGTCATTCCTGTGGTATTCCTGTGTGTGCCCTAATCGTCGATTCCGCCGTAGAGGTATTCGCCACAGGCGGCGCGATGCCGGGCCGTGCCCTGACCGTGTCACCGTCTTCGTGTAGCAGAGCGGCTGCGGCCCGCGCTTCCTTGCAGCGGCAGGGTGCGAGCGGTCATTGGCCTGGGGCCTCATTGGTAGGCGGGGAGGCTCAGGATCTCCGCAGCGCGGGCGGCGAGACGGGCATCGCCGCTGACGCGCTCGAGGCCGAGCTTGCGGTACAGCGCGCGCGTCGCCGGGTCCTTTTCAAACGCACCGAGAGCCAAGAGGATCAGCGGATGGCCCGGGTCGAGAGAGTAGGCGGCGTCGAGAATCGATGCGGCATCCTCGTCTTGCGGGTGGGCCATCACCCAGTCGATCTCGCGCTCGATGTGCTGCGGCACGGTGAGGGTGGCGCGTGGCGAGATCGCGCGCGTCCACGGATCGGCCAGATACCAGCGCACCAAGCGGTCCCAATCCGAGCCGTCCGGGCGTACGACCAGGAACCGGTCACGCCACGTCAACCGCTCCTGCAGCGGCGCGTCCACCAGCAAGCCGTCGTCGGAAACCCGGCGGCCCGCGAGCGCCACCAGCGCGGCGGACATCTCTTTGCCATCCTCACCGCTCGCCGCATCCCACACCCGCGCCGTCCGGTCATCGCTCGCCGTCACTACCCGGCGGCCACCGGGACTGAAGCTCGCAGCCCAGACCACGCCGGCATGGCGCAAGGGCTCGCCGACAGGACGATCGCTCGCCGCATCCCACACCCGCGCCGTTCGGTCATTGCCCGCCGTCACCACCCAGCGGCCATCGGGACTGAAGGTCGCAGCCCTGACACCGCCGGTATGGTGCAGCGCCTCGCCGACAGGACGACCGCTCGCCGCATCCCAGACCTGCGCCCCGTCCCGGCTCGACGTCACCACCTGGCGACCATCGGGACTGAAGCTCGCAGCTCGGACCCCGCCGCGATGGCGCAAGGGCTCGCCGACAGGACGACCGCTCGCCGCATCCCACACCCGCGCCGTCCGGTCCTCGCTCGCCGTCACCACCCGGCGGCCATCGGGACTGAAGCTCGCAGCCCTAACCCCGTCGGCATGGCGCAGGGGCCCGCCGACAGGACGACCGCTCGCCGCATCCCACACCTGCGCCGTCCGGTCCTCGCTCGCCGTCACCACCCGGCGGCCATCGGGACTGAAGCTCGCAGCCCAGACCACGCCGGCGTGGCGCAGGGGCTCACCGACAGGACGACCGCTCGCCGCATTCCACACCCGCGCCGTCTGGTCCAAGCTCGCCGTCACCACCCGGCGGCCATCGGGACTGAAGCTTGCAGCCCAGACCACGCCGTCATGGCGCAGGGGCTCGCCGACAGGACGACCGCTCGCCGCATCCCACACCCGCGCCGTCCGGTCATCGCTCGCTGCCACCACCAGGCGGCCATCGGCACTGAAGCTCGCAGCCAAGACCGCGCCGTCATGGCGCAAGAACTCACCGACAGGACGACCGCTCGCCGCATCCCACACGGTCGCCTGGGCTGCGCTCGCCGTCACCACCCGGCGGCCATCGGGACTGAAGCTCGCAGCCATGACCCAGCCGTCATGGCGCAGGGGCTCGCCGGCAGGACGACCGCTCGCCGCATCCCACACCCGCGCCGCGCGGTCCACGCTCGCCGTCACCACCCAGCGGCCATCGGGACTGAAGCTCGCAGCCCCGACCCAGCCGTCATGGCGCAGGGGCCCGCCGACAGGACGACCGCTCGCCGCATCCCACACCCGCGCCGTCCGGTCCTCGCCCGCCGTCACCACCCGGCGGCCATCGGGACTGAAGCTCACAGCCGAGACCTCGCCGGCATGGCGCAAGGGCTCGCTGACAGGACGACCGCTCGCCGCATCCCACACCCGCGCCGTCCGGTCCTCGCTCGCCGTTACCACCCGGCGGCCATCGGGACTGAAGCTCGCAGCCCTGACCTCCCCGCTATGGCGCAGGGGCTCGCCGACAGGACGACCGCTCGCCGCATCCCACACCCGCGCCGTCCGGTCCTCGCTCGCCGTCACCACCCGACGGCCGTCGGGACTGAAGCTCGCAGCCCAGACCTCGCCGGCATGGCGCAAGGGCTCGCCGACAGGACGACCGCTCGCCGCGTCCCATACCCGCGCCGTCCGGTCCTCGCTCGCCGTCACCACCCAGCGGCCATCGGGACTGAAGCTCGCAGCCCTGACCCCGCCGGCATGGCGCAGGGGCTTGCCGACAGGACGACCGCTCGCCGCATCCCATACCCGCGCCGTCCGGTCCGCGCTCGCCGTCACCACCCGGCGACCATCGGGACTGAAGCTCGCGGCCCAGACCCAGTGGGCATGGCGCAGGGGCTCGCCGACAGGACGACCGCTCGCCGCATCCCACACCCGCGCCGTCCCGTCGAAGCTCGCCGTCACCACTTGGCGGCCATCGGGACTGAAGCTCGCAGCCCAGACCCGGCCGGCAGAGCGCAGGGGCTCGCCGAGGGGCATGGGTGCGATCGTGGGGATCCCGATCAGGTAGGACGCTGATGCCTTGCGCACGACAACGTCGTCGGGCCGATAGCGGCCTGCTTCCGCCAGGTAGGCCAGGCCGGCGCTCGGGTCCTGCTGATCGAAGCTCGACCGGGCGCTCCCCAGCGCCTTTCGCGCGGCCTCCTCCAAAAGGCTCGTCGCTCGCTGGCGGGCGCGATAGGCGAGGAAGGCGAACGCCAGGGCGGCCAGGGCAAGAGCCGACATGGCCACGGCGAGCCAACGCAGGCGGGCGCGCTGGCGGCTGGCGACCGCTTCACGAGCCTTCGCCTCGCGCTCCTCGCTCTCGGCCCGCTCCGCGCGTTCGCGCTCGCGCCGCTGCCCGCGCGAGCGCTCCGCGAGCGGTGCCAGCACGTCGTGGGTGATCTCCAGCCGTTGGAGGCCGCCGATGTCTTCCGCCGCGAGGAGACGCCCGTTCACCAGCTGGTCGAGGGCGGTCTCGGGATCCACGACGCCCGCCTCGTGGAGCGCGGCCACGGCGTCCTCGCGCGCCACCGCGTTGCGGTGGCCGCCGACGGTGATCATCCGGTCCTCGACGTACCCGCGGACCGCCGGGTCCAGCCCCGCGAAGCTGCGGTCGTAGAAGTTCTGCAGGATGTCGGCGCCCTGCCGGTCCACCTGCTCGGCGCTGATCGCCGCCGACGGCGTTGCGATGCGCGCCTCGTTGAGCTCATAGCAGAGCAGACTGAGAAGCGGGGGGACCGCGCTGATCTCCGCGAGCGGAGTGCCGGGGGGCCGCCGGGCGACGAAGCAGACGATGCGCTCACCGACGTCGCGGCTCACCAGCTCGTGCCCGCCGAGGCGCCCAGGCTCGACGACTGCGGCGAGGGCGTTCGGCCCGTCGAGAAGGCGCAGCCCCATGCGGTTGCGCATCAGCGCGGGCAGCGTCTTCTTCCAGGCTTCGAGGTGCGACAGGTAGTCCTCCCGCAAGGTCAGCACGACGCGCACCGGACTGGCGGCGAAATCGAGCTCCCGCGCCAGCTCGCGCCTGGTGCGCAGGCTCTCCTGCAGCGCGGCGGGCGGGCGGTTCTCGATCAGATCGGCCAGCTGGTCGAAGAGCGCATCGGCCTCGCGCCGGCGCACCGGAGAGGACTCGGTGAGGGTGAAGACCTCCTCGAACTGATCGAAGAGCAGCACCGGTGGCGCGGCAGCCAGGCCGGGCGGCCGCGCCGGCAGGTGGTGGAAGCGCCCCCACAGGGTCGCAGCCGAGGACCGGACCGCCGCCTCGCCGACCGCCGTCCCCTCGCCTGCTGGTTCGAGGAGCGCGGCGAGCGCCCCCTCGACCTGCGCGAGAAGCGTCGGATCGCCGGCCTCGAAGCGCAACCTGATGAGGGCAGGCCGGTAGCCCTCGACGCGCAGCTTGGGGATCAGGCCGGCTCCGAGCAGCGAGCTCTTGCCCAGGCCCGACGGGCCGTAGAGCACCGTCAGGGGGTGCTCGCGCACGCGCAGGAAGCCATCCCGGATCTCCTGGTCACGGCCGAAGAAGAAGCGCTGGGTGGCCTCGGTGAACGGGAGGAGGCCGAGCCACGGCCGTTCCGTGTCGACCTTCGGGTCCGAGCTGCCATCGGCCATCGCCGTCAACCCCGCGGACGCCCGGCGTTGCGGAAGTCGTCCACCAGCCCACGCACGCGGCGCACGAAGTTGCCGAGCGTCGCGCCGTTCCAGCGCTCGTAGTGGCTCTGGCGGAAGCACTCAGGCTCGAGCCGAGGCGGGGTGGTCTCGTCCAGGTCGAGCACCAGGGGCAGGTAGAACACGAACCCGTCGACGTGCCGCTGTGCCGCCCAGGCGCGTTCGCGATGGACGTAACGCGCGGCATCGGCCTCGGTGGCCTTGGAGATCAGGGAGATGAAGAAGCTGCAGGCGTCCTTGACCTCGTGCTGGAGGCTGCGCTCGTAGTTCGCGCCGGGCTGCAAGCGGATCTTGTCCATCCACACGGGCACGCCGGCGGTCTCGAGCGCCCGGGCGAGCTTGACCGCCGCGCTCAGATCGTCGCGCGCATAGCTCAGGAAGACGGCGCCGCGGGGGATCTCCGCCGGCATCCGCCGCAGGAGCTCGTCGTCGCTGCCCGCCGCGCCGTACTTCTCGCGCCAGGCTCGCTCCAAGGTCTGGACGAACTCCGCGGGTGGGCCTGAGATGACGCGCGTCGTCTTCACCGCCTGGTCGAAGAAGAGGATCATCGGCTCGCCGAGGCTCGCGGGCTGATCGGCGAGATAGTCGCGCTGGTGGCGCTCGGACAGCCGCTGCTGGCGCGCCACCCGCAGGAAGAAGCGGACGATCCAGTCCTCCGACGGGGCGCCCAGCAGCAGCAGATGGCGGCTCTTGAGGACCCGAAAGAGGTGCTCGAGCGTGTCGGCCTTTTCGAGCAGGCCGCAGATGAACTCCATGTAGTCCTCTTCCCAGACCGCGAAGTCCGGGTAGGTGGCCGCGTCGCCCAGGATGTGGTGCAGGAGCGGGCCGGCGAAGCTCGGGGGCAGGTCGCTGGACACCCCGGAAAGGCCCTGCGGATGAAAGCGGATGACGTCGTGCTCCGGCGAGAATCCCGGTCGCTGCCGCGTCAAGGCCTGTGCCAGAAGGCCGTCGGGTGTGCTGCTGATGAAGAGGTCGAAGTCGGTGATGCCCGCCAGCGCCAGCAAGGCAGGAGGCGGATCGGCCCGGATCGTGTCGAGGAGCTCGCGCAGCTCCTCGTACACCCGCCCGCGCGCGCCGCCGCCGAGGAGGTGGGCGCGCGCGACATCGTTCCACGAGGCGAAGCTCTCGGGATGCTCGAGACCCAGTCCGCGAGCGAGAGCGGGAGCGAGGTGCCGGTGCAAGGCAACCTGCTCGCCGGTGGCCGGATCGGTCACCGTGACCAGGCAGGGCCCCACCACCGGGATGACCTGGCGATCGTGGATCAGGCGCAGAAGATCGCGCCAGTCCTTCTCGGACAGGGGATCGGGCATTGTAGCCCTTGAGTATACCCCGGCGGGCCTTGCTGCCGCCCGCGCTCCCGGTTGTGGTGACGAGAGGGTCCTCGATCTCATAACCGGACGCGCCAAGCTGCCCGCCGGCAACCGCCGCCTCAGCCGTCGCGCGGTCTCGCCCACCTGCGGAGGAGCTCGGGCCGGCGAGGCAGTGCCGCTCTGTGCCGGCATCGTCCTGCCACCCGTCATCATGGTGGGCCTCTTCTTGGTCGTTGGCTTCCTCGTCCGCCGTAGGTCAACGAGGACACCGCGGCTCGTCGCCGCGGGGCGGCACGAGGAGTTCGAGCGGAGCAGAACCTCCTACCGCTTCTCAGATGACAGCGCTTGCGGAGGCGGGATCTATCTCCCGGACCCGCTCTCATCGATACGCGCGGCGCGAGCCGCGGCAGGCCCTTGCTAGTCGTCTCCGCGGCGAAGCAGGAGTCGGGCGAGCACCTCGAAGCGGTGATCTCCACACGCACCCAATAAACGCAGTGCGTCGAGGAGGATCTCGAACACGGAGCCGCCGTCGAAGGGCTCTAGGGCGACAAGCTCGAGGAGAGCGCCGAGCGAACCCTTCTCCTGTCGGTCGGCGATCGCCTTCGCGAGGCCCTGCAGGAGAGCTCGCCGCGCGTGGAGCCGGTGGACCAACGCGAGCCGAGAGAGCAGGCGGCTTTCCATTCGGCGGGCCGCGAAGGCCTGGCCGAGCGATCTGTACACTAAGACGTTGCCTACGACGTCCGCAATGCTCAGAATTGCGTCGAGGCACGCGCCGCCGACCGCCTCGTCGGCGATCGCCGGCGCCGCCTGGGCAAGCGCTTCAAGCGCCTGAGATCGCGCGCCATACGCATCGGCTTCGGGCGTGTCGTGAATGGATCGCAGGAGTAGCTCCGCGCCGGTGTCCGGTCTTGCGAGGCGGGCCCACGCCTCACTGATCGCGGCGAGAGCGATCGCGCGTGGGCTCGGCGCATCGAGGTGCTCGGCGATTGCGAGGGCTGCTGCGAGGACTCGGCCGCCTGCGTCCGCAGTACCGAGGCCGCCGCCCGCCTTTGCGGCCGCCGCCAACGACGCGGCGCAGAGCTTCGCCTGGCGGATATCCCGCACTTTCTCAAGAATCTTTGCAAGCAGCGCCGATCCCATCTGGGCGCCCAGGACGGTGGCCTCGGCCGCAACCCTCGATATTGCCTCGGCGCGCCGCTCCTCGTCGGCGGCTTCGAGAGCCGAGGCGAGTGCCTGCTCGAAGGCGCTCGCGGCCTCCGCGTGCCGGCCAAGTCGAGCCAGGGCTGCCGCGGCCGCAGTGAGACCGACGTTGCGGGAGGTGGCGTCTACGATGCGATTCGCGATGCTTGCAGCCCGGGCAGCAAGCGGTGCCGCGCGGACGGCGTCGCCAAGCAAGGAGGCGGCCTCCGCCACCGTCATGATGACGAAGGCTTGCGAAATCTCACGTAACAATAGGTCGAACTCGTTGGGAGTAGCCGCAGGATCGGCCAGGCTCTCGGCGCGCACGAGGACCGCGCTGAGCAGGGGCACGGCGACCTCGGAAGAGCCCAGACCGGCGCAGGCCGTGGCCACTTCCATCAGCAAGTCGCCCATCGAGTCGAGCCGGACTGCCTCGAGCGTTCGTTCGAGGACGGCCGCGCCCCGGCGTGGCTCTCCGCAGTCGGCCCACGTGAGCGCGACACGCTTCTCGAGCCTCCAAATCTCGATCCAGCTATGCCGCATCGCCTTGGCGACCTGGAGGGTGCGGGCGATCAGGGGCTCCAGCAGGCGAGCGTCGCCGAGTTTAGAGCCAATCTCCAGGAGAGCTACGAGGTCTCCGATAGTGGCGGTCTGGTTACCCGCCACGCTCAGCGCATCGAGCAGCCGGCCAAACGCCTCTATCGCCCGAGCCGGCTGGCCAAGCTTCAGCCATGCCTTCGCCACAGCCTCGTAGATGATCCAGTGCCTGGAGAGGTTGTCGAGGCGGCCGGCCTCCTCAAGCAGCCGCTTGAGGATGAGCTTGGTACCGGCGGTATCTCCCCACGTGGCGCAGATCTCTGCCATCTCCGCGATCGTCCAGAGCAACGCTTCGTTTCGAGGGGCGCGGCGGAGGACCTGCTCGAGGAGGTCGGGCCGGGGGTGGCCGAGCCGGGCCCAGGCGCCGGCGACCGCCAGAGTCAACTGATCTGGTGATGCGAGGGCCTCGGTGGTTGTCAGAGCTTCCAGGAGCGGTCCGGCTCGATCCGAGTCGCGCAGGCCTGCGCAGATGTCCACTACCGAGCGGATCACACCGAGCCGCTCGACGTCGTCGTCGAATTGGCGTGGGGCACTGATGGCGCGAGCAAGCGCCGCTGTCGCCTCGACTCGACCGCCGACGCCGAACCACGCCTCGGCGATGGCGACGATGGCGTGAGCGCGTCCCGACTTCGGATCGAGAGTTGCAGCCGCGGCCAGCGCCGGCTCGAGGACTTCGGCCGCTCGCGGCGGATGCCGCAAGCCGCGGCAGGCGTGCGCCGTCGCGGCGAGGACAAGGGCGTCATCCCAGCCGTGGCCCTTCAAGCCCTTGAGGCCGCGAAGAAGGGTCGTTACACATCGGGCCTCATCGCCAATTTCCTGATAGACGCCAGCGCGGACGACAGGATCGGCGATGCGCTCAAGGGCATTCGCCGCGCGGTCGGGCTCGCCGATCCGTCCCCAGGCGCGCCCGACGGCGCGAAGGACTCCCGACCTCGATTCCCAGATTGACAGTCGAGAAGACTTCTCTTCCACCTCCTCCGCGGCCTGGAGCACACGATCGAGAAAGAATGTGGCGTTCTCGGCATCGCCCAGAACCGGGAAGACGTTGGTGAGTTCGGTCAGCGCCAGAGCTCGCGAGGGGTGGTAAGAGACGGCCAGCGCCGCCTCGAGAGCATCGGCAAGGAGCCTCAGAGCGATCTGCTGTTTGCCCAGCCGGGCCCAACCCCAGGCGGCGACCGCGAGTAAGAACGGCGTGTCCTTGGCTTCCTTCTGGTAAGCAGTGTCCCCGACGCTGCGCAGGATGGTTGCGGCTCGAACGCGGAGGCCGAGGGCCACGAAGGCCTCGAATGACGCCTCAAAGAAGCGCGACTGTCCTAACCCGGGATTCTTCCCTTCCCAAGGCTCCTGGGGCCGGCGGATCCGATAGGACAGTGTCGCTAGTGCGACGGCTGCATCGATCGCCTTGGCGAGCGCCGGTACCGCAGCGGGATCGGAGCGGTCGCCTTTCGACGCTTCGTAGATCGGCTGAAGGAGAGCCGCGAGCGTTTCCTTGCCGGCTACCGCCGGCACTTCGGTCATGGCGTCGGCGAAGGACCGGCCGAGCGCCTCCACAGCCAGGTCAGGCGCGTCGAGGCGTGCATAGGCGGCGGCCGCTGCGGCCAGAAGGCGGGCGCGCCACTGCGCCTCCCGGACGCGAGACGAGGCGGCGGCCACCTGGTCGAGCACCTCCCGGCCGTGTGTAGCATCTCTCATCTCGGCGCCGGCGTCGGCGATAGCTGCTAGGAGGTCCGATGTCAACTCGTCGCGCTGCGCGTCTTCGCTCGGCCTGGCGTGGTGTGCAGTGGCGTGGATGATCGCTCCCAGGATTTCCGCGGCTGTCGCTCCGTCCGCAAACTTGCCCGCACTGCGAGCGATTCCTGCGAAAGCGGCGTACCGCCCCACCGGCGCCTCGATGGTGCGTGCGCGCTCGAGGGCAAACCGGAGGAGCATGGCGCGGCCTGGCGGGCCGATCTCCTCGACCAGAGCGCGGCCACCGGTAGGCTCGTCGAACGCCTCGAGCACGGCCTGCACGTCGTTCTGGGGGCTCCGGCCGAGCAGCCGGAGCAGTCGGTCGGGTTCCCCCACCTCCAGGTCGGCGAGACGCCCCGCGGTAACCGCCCGCAACTCGCCCCAGGTGCCCCAAACCCTAACCCCTGGCTCCTCGGCGAACCGCGCCAGAATCCTTTCTGCGCCGGCTCTGTCGTTCTGGTCGGCGGAGAGCCAGGCGAGGACCACGAGCGCGAGATGGCCATCCAGCTCGTTCTCGATCGAAACCGTCCGTTCGATCGCGGGGTCCCAGAGCCCGCGCCGGGCCAGCGGGATTGCATCGGCCACCGAGGCGGACGCCTTGCCGGCGATTCGAACGCAGCGCAGCGCAGTCGCGAAGGCATCCACCGCTCGCATCTCGCCTGCTCGGACGACCTCGCCGAGGGCGGTGGCCAGGAGGCGAAACACGTCCGCGTAGGTGCCCGATTCGTCGACCTGCGCGCGGCGGTAGGCCTCGTCGCGGGTGAGGTCGAGCAGGGCATCCAAGTCCCCGGCTTCCGCCAGGTGGTGCGCTCTATGGCGCAGGGCGTAGCCAGGGTTGTCGTGTTCTCTCCAGCGGGCGCAATACTCCACGAGTCTGCCGCGCGCTCTCTTGGCGTCCAGAGCGAGCGCTCGTTGGAACTCCTCCCGCAGCAACGGGTGAGGAAGGCTATACGACACTGAGCCATCAGCTTGCCTCTCCACGGCGAGCCAGCGTGCCACCTCCCACGGGAGGGTTTCCAACTGAAACGCCGTCAGGCCGGTCAAAGCCTGAACCTCGTGCCTCGGCAACGGCTCCAGGGCCACCGAAAGCAGCGCGAACAGCTCCTGGGCCTGCGGCGTATCCTGCACTGCCTTGACGTTTGCCAGGAGGGTCAGCTGGTGTGCGACGTAGGCGCCGAATCCTTGGGGGCTTCGGTGTAGCACCAGCCGCGGATCCTCGCCTGCCTTTGCCGCCCGCGTCATCTCGTCGCTCAAGTGACGCAGGTAGAGCGGGAATCCACCAGTCACCTCGTCGACCTGAGCGAGAAGGATCTGATCCTCGGCAAGCTTGGCCACCCGGTCTTCTCCTGATCGGCGCAGGAACTCGGCGATCGCGAAACGCGGTAGGCGCCCCAGATGAACACGCTCGGCTTGGTCCAACCACGGCCTCAAGTATGCGGGCTTTTCGTCGGTTGCCGCCCGGCCGGAGATAATCACATGTAGACCATCAGGCAGGCGCGATGGGAAGGGTGGATCGAAAGGACCATCCGCCTCGTCCAGGCCGTCGAGGACGAGCACCAGTCGGTCACCCCTCCGGGGCCCGCCGGACAGGAGGTGGAAGAGCTTGTCACGCAAGCCTTCGTCGGTCACCGGCAGCGACTGGTCGGGCCAGTCACCGTAGCGTAGCAACTGACGCAGCAGGTTGCGGTAAGCACTGACGGCTGGGCGGGTGATGTTGTAGCGGTAGCTGAAAAAGTGGTAGGCAATGGGCCAACCTCGAGCGCAATGGTCCTTCACCCAGCTTGCCAGGAGCGCCGTCTTGCCGAAGCCGGCGCTGGCGGTGAGGACCAGCGTTCCGTTGGGTTTTTCGAGTAGCGCTTCAAGACGTGACCATTCCGGCCCACGCCCGACAAACTGCGCCGTGCTCTGCGCGATGATGTCGGCGACGCGTGCGGCGATCTCGGCTCCCTTGCCGCTGTCGAGGGGCTCTCGGGGAGCGATGGGTGCCGAGCGCAAGAAGGCATGAGTGAAGGCTGCCGCCGAGTGGCAGGCGTACTGGGTCCACCTGGCGTCACGCGAAAACCCCACCACGTCGCTGATGCCGCGGATGGCCAGGAACGGGATCTGTCGTCCATGAGTTGCGCGGTACAGGCCCTGGGACTCCATCTCCACGGCGCAAACATGGCGAGCCATCTTCAGCCACACCTTGAGCAGCTCGGGGTCCCTGACCAGCCGATCGCTGGCGCCGACTGCACAGGCGGTGAAGATGGGTTGCGAACGACCAGCTTGGGCAGCAAGGGAAGCCTTTACTTGCTGCCGCCAAGCAAGACGACCTTCGAGACGGTCATCGGTCGCCACGACCGGTGGTCGCTCGGCAAGGATGGAGTCCGAAGAAGTCCAATCGCCGCCCGCGTTCATGAGGGCCGGTAGGTTGGCCGCTGCCGCAGAGGCGTCCGGGTGCAGAGGCCCGCCCGTGACGTTGTATTCTCGGGCACCGCCCTTCAGAACGGCCTCCACGCTGAAATCGTGGATCCGCGTCGAGACGACAACGTCGCCAAGGCCGAAGTCGTTTGAGGGGCGGGCGCCAGCGATGCCGACGACCAGCAGCCACCGGGGGTTGAGCTCGTCCAGGAGATCATGCGCGGCGGCCTGAGCCTCGCCACCGCCCTGCTCGACGCAACGGATCATGGCGAGCAGGTAAGCTCCACCTGCCGCCAGGTCGATCCTGGAGAGGTTGTATTGGCGTCGCCCCGTCGTGCGGCCCGTCACGGGGAAGTGTTCGAGCACCGCCTCGAACTCATCTTCGCGGATCGAGATGATGCCGAAGTCAACCTTGCCCCTGACTTCCGCTAGGTCGAGCTGCAGCGGAAGCGGAGAAGCGGCTCTTTTCTCGGCCGTCCAGTTGCTAGGGGAGACCATTGAGGTCCGCACTTCCTCCGGCGTCGCTACCTCTCGCGGCGTGGCCATGCGAGGAGGCGAAGGATCCCCGCAGAGCAGTCAGGCCATCTGGGTCCCCCAGTCGCACTGGCAGAGTATGTTGAAGGGAATTGTATACCAAATGGAAGCACGTCGGCACGGTGCCTCGCAGGCCTCTCCAGTGAACGGAGCTCGCCGGCCTCGCCTCCCATCCTTCGCAAGGCGTGCAGGCAGCCGCTGACGCCCGCGATGCAGCCGGAGGCGGGCCGGAGGACGCGCTTGTGGTTTCTTGATGATCGCGTCGTTGATGGCGGGGGGAGTCTCAGGTGATCGTCTCGACGCTGCCCACGGGCCGGCGACGATGGGCTACCCGATGAACGCCGAGTTCAACGCGGCGACTGATTCCGCAGTTGTGGGAGTGCCTTCTCCGCGATGGCCTCTCGCCAGTGCTCCTCGAACCTGACCACGTTCTCCGCCGGCGCGTGGCCGTGCAGGATCTCCTCAAGCCTGGTTGCCCAGAGGCCGAGCGCTCGGGCGATTTCGGTTTCGCGCCGTGATCGACTGTACCGCGCCGTGACGCCGATCGGGGCGTGGTCGAGAACCAGCCCGATCACGTGGTCGGGGATTTCCAGGTCGCCCATGCAGGTGGCAGCTGTCCGCCGCAGGTCGTGCGGCGTCCAGTTCTGCAGGCCGGAGCGCTCGCGGTAGCGATCGACGGCGGTGTTGACGGAGACGATCCGCGTGTCACTCCGCGGGCTCGGGAAGGCCCAGGGCGAGCGCCCCGCGCGCTGGCGCGCCTCAGTCAGTAAGGCCTTAAAGGCGAGCCTCGGCAGCTTCGCTGCTATCGTTTCGCGACAAGGTAACGCGCGTGCAGCACTTGGCCGAGCTGGCGAGCCGGGGCATGCGTTCAGGACAGAGTCGCTACGAGGTGGTCGCCTGCATCGCGGGCAGGGGCTTCAAGGTCAGGGTCGAAGACATGAAGAAGCTGCTTCTCGCGACTAAGGGCAAAGTCTTCACCCCCGTCACCTTCGGCCATCTCGTCGATCACACCGGCCTGAGAAAGTTCCGAACCCGCACCGCAACCAAGCTCGCCTGAAATCCCGACCAACGCCGGTCCTGACCGCAGCGTTGAGGAGCCCGCCCGTGAGGCGGCTGCCTGCGCAGGTGTAGAGTTACGTTCGTTCTAGCGCATGCGCGTCCTGCTTGACGAGCGCCCGCGCCGCCGGCCCGTCGCGCCCGCTGACCCCGGGCCAGCCGAACCTCACCGCGCCCCCGCGCGGCCCTCCATCGCCGCGTTCTCGGCCAGGTCCCGGTAGGCGAGCTTCCGCGTCACCTTGGCGAACGGCTGCCCATCCACCTCGACGTACGGGTAGATGAAGTAGTTGAGCGGCGCGCCCGCCTGCCGCGGCGCGAGCACGAGGTCCCGGCCGATCGAAAACTGCACCCGGTTCTCGTCGAGCGCGCCGAAGAAGTAGCCGCGCTTGTCGGGGTTCTTGCGCGCCTCTGAGGCGTCGACCGGCACCCAGCCATAGCCCGCGAGGTAGAACTCCGCCCAGCAGTGATACCCCGCGATCTCACCCTCGCCATGCGCAGCCGGCAGCGGCAGGCCAATCTCGAACCTCGCCGGGATGCCCTCGGCGCGGGCGAGCCCGATGAACAGCGCGTGGAAATCCGTGCAGTTGCCCCGCTTCGCATCGCACGCCCAGTAGATGTCGCCGTTGCCCCATCCCGTGCCGCTCTTGTCGTACGACATGGTGTCGACGACGTAGTCGTAGATTGCCCGCGCCTTCGCGAGATCGCCCTGCCGGCCGTGCGTCACCTCCGCCGCGAGCTTCCTGATCCGCCCATCGAGAGGCACCAGGCGGTCCGGCGCGAGCCAGGCGGCCCGTGCCGGAGGCGCCTGAGGCCCCGCGGGCGCCGCCGTAGCGTCCGCCCCGGTCGCGGCGGCCGCCGGTCGGAAGTCGTGCCGCAGGTACTCCCGCCGGCGTACGCGCACCCTCATCTCTACCGCGAGCTCGCTCCGGCCAGGGTCCGCCGCCGCCAGGTGCAGGATCAAGTTGCCGAAGCGAGGCTCCTTGCCCACCGCGTACGGGAAGGGCGTCGACACTTCCTCGACCGTCACCTCCTGGTTTGCGTCGGCGGCCGGCACAGGCAGCCAGACCTCGACACGGTGCGCTCCCTGGGGCAGCTCGCCCACCCGCACGTCGTAGGTGATCTCGAACTCTCGGCTGCGCGGCGTTTCGGCGGCGGCGCTCCCGAGCGCCGCGGCGACCAGCGCCAGGCCCAGCCCGGCCAGCCATCGCGTCCTCATGACCCCTCCTGGTCTCGCGGTCTTGAAGACCGCGAGAGGAACCAGCCTCCCAGCGCTACCCGCAATGCTACGTCGTGATGATATCTCAACTCTGCAGGACCGGGAGGGGGCGCCGGGCGGGCTGGGTCGCCGCCGGGATTCCGAGGGTTCCGGAAGCAGGCTCCCTGTGCTAGCTTCGGTGGTACACCTTGCTCATGGCCTCTCCGCCCGCCCAGGTCAGCATCATCGCACCGATCCAACCGGCGATCGAGCACGCCAGGCGTCTTCTCTTCCAGCCCTTCGCTCTTGGCACGTGGTTCACGATCGGCTTCTGCGCCTGGCTCGCTGGGCTCGGACAGGCGCAGTTCACCTGGATGAACCCTCGGGCTCCTCTCTTCCGTGGCGGCCAGGGCCCTTGGCCGCCGAGCTGGCAAGGAGCCTCCGAGTCCTGGGAGCGGGTCAGAGACGAGGTGGTGAGAAACCTCTACTGGGTACTGCCGCTGGCGGCCGGGCTAGCCTGCCTCATCGCCGTCTTCTGCCTGCTCGTGGTCTGGCTCAACAGCCGGGGCGACTTCATGTTCCTCCATTGCGTGGCGCTCGGCCGCGCCGAGGTGGCAGTTCCCTGGCGCCAGCATGCCCGCAAGGCGCGCAGCCTGTTTCTTTTCCGTCTGGCGCTCGGCCTGATCGCCGCGGTGCTCATGCTCTTGCTGCTGGCAACCATCGTTGTCTTCGTGGTCCAGATCGTCAGGCAGGGTGCCACGCTGCTGGCGAGCCTCCTCCCGATCCTCGCGGCTGGCCTGGCGCTCGTCGTGATCGGGATCGGGTTCGGGGTCGTCGCGAAGCTCACCAGGGACTTCGTGGTGCCGATCATGTTCCTGCGCGGTGGAACCTGCCGGGAGGCGTGGAGTGAGCTGCTAGGCCTCTTCGCGGGCAGCTTCCACCTGCTGATCATCTATCTACTCTTTCAAATCGTGCTCGCGCTGGCGATCGGCATGATCGTCTTGGTCGCCGTGATCGCGAGCTGCTGCATCGCCGGCTGCCTGCTGGTCCTCCCCTATCTGGGCACGGTGTTGCTGTTGCCGGTCCTCGTCTTCCAGAGGGCCTATTCGGTCTACTACCTGGCGCAGCTCGGGCCGCAGGTCGACCTGTTCCGGACGGCGGCCCCGCCGCCGGCCAGCCCAGCCTGAGCCTGGAGGTGGGTGTTACGGAGGACGCTCGAGTCATGAAGGTGGTGCTTCTCGGTGCGAGTGGCATGGTTGGGCAGGGCGTCTTGCGTGAATGTCTGCTCGATGACGGCGTGGAGAAGGTTCTCTCGGTCGGCCGCAGTGCGAGCGGATGCACTCACGCGAAGTTCGCGGAGATCGTGCTCGCGGACCTGACGCGGATCGAGGATCTCGACAGTGCCTTGGAGGGCTATGACGCCTGCTTCGACACCCTCGGCGCATCGTCAGCCGGAATGTCGGAGGCTGACTACGTGCAACAGACCTACGAGCTCACGTTGACGATTGCGAAAGCGCTGGTGACGCGCAATCCCGGGATGACCTTCGTCTACGTCTCGGGTGCTGGGGCGGACTCGAGCGAGCGTGGCCGCGTGATGTGGGCCCGGGTCAAGGGCCGGACCGAAAACGCGCTGCTGGCGCTGCCGTTCAAGGCGGCCTTCATGTTCCGCCCCGCGGTCATCCAGCCGCTTCACGGGGTAAGATCCAAGACGGCCGTGTACCGGGTGTTCTATGCCGTGCTGAGGCCGCTCATGCCGCTCCTGCGACGCGCCTGGCCCCAGTACGTCACAACCACCGAGCAGGTCGGGCGCGCCATGTTGAAGGTCGCCCGGGAGGGGGCTCCGAAGCGCGTGCTCGAGACGTCCGATATCAACGCGCTCTAGCCGAGGTGCGGCGACCGGCCGCCGACCAACAGGTCCTCTCGAGCTGGATGCGCGCTGCCGCAGCCTCGGCTCAGGCCGGAAGGATCGGGATCTCGTAGGCGCGAAGAGCGGCGTCTCTGCTGACCACACCGTCGTTGTTGTTGTCGACGCAGATGTCGTAGGCGATGTCGTTCGGGGTCGACCAGTCGCCCCAGCTCGCGACGCCGAACATGACGAGGTCGTTGGTGAGGCTCGGGCTCCCCGCTCCGTCGAGCACGGCGCGCTGTATCCGGCGCTGCAGTCGGCTGGAAGTGCGAGGATGGATCACGGCCGTATCGATCGCGCTCAGGCTCAGAACGCCGAAGTGTCGGCCACGCTCGCCAGGTGCCCGGCGGGGTTGTGATAGGTCTTCATGGCGCCGGTCGCGGTGTCGGTGACGGTCAGGGTGTAATCCACGTCCGAGAGCGCGCCGTAGAAGACCCAGAACTTGCCGTTCACGGCCCGCCCGTCGAGGACCTTGACCACCAGCTCGACGTTGGTGGGAGCGAAGAACCAGAAGGCGCCCGTGTCGGAGGTGAGCGGCACGGTGGTGCCGACGCCCTGGTGGCCCGCGGGGTCCCGCCAGGCGACCGTCACGGCGAAGCGGTCCAGCTGCAGACAGAGGCGCGTCGCGCCGGCCTGGCAGCTCCCGGAAGCGTCCCGCGAGCCGGCGGCGCCCGGGGACGCGCCTCCGCCTCCTGCCGGGCCGAGCGCAGAGTCGGCACGGGCAGAGCTGCCGCCCGAGCGGGAGGGCTGGACGGGGTTCGAGACGGCGCCCATGCGTCCGAAGGCGTGGGTGTCGGCGACGCTTGCGAGCTGGCCCGGCGGGTTCTCGTAGCGGCGGGTGACGCCGGTCAGCGTGTCGGTGACGGTCAGCGCGTATTCGACGTTCGAGAGCGCGCCGTAGAAGACCCAGACATGACCGTCGAGCGCCGTGCCGTCGAGGACCTTGACGAGCACCTCGACGCTGTCGGGACCAAAGAACCAGAACCAGCCGGTGTCCTCGGTGAGCGTGACGGCATGACCGGCGTTGGAGTTGCCCTGTGCATCGCGCCAGGTGGCCTCGACGCGGAAGCGGCCGCCGAGCAGACAGAGCCAGGCGTCGGACGGCCGGCATGCCGGGCCGGCTGCCAGCGGCAGCGCCCAGAGCTCGTCGCCCGACTGCCCGTCGTCGGCTGAGAAGAACAGCAGGCCGCCCGCCTGGGTCATGCCGGCGGGCGACGACGAGGGCTCCCCCGGCGCCAGGTCGTCGACCATCCGGGTGCCCTGGGCAGTGCCGTCGGTCTGCCACAGCTCGAGGCCGTGCACTCCGTCGTCGGCAGTGAAGAACACGCGGCCGCTGGCCGTCACGAGCGGCTGAGCTCCGATGAAAACAGTCGCCGCCGGAGCGAACACCGGCACGGTGCCGGCGGCGGTGCCGTCGCTGCTGAGGAGCAGGGTCCCGCTGGTCGCGGCAGCCTTGAAGAAGACCCTGTCGCCAAGCGCAACGAGGCCCGGGAGCAGGCAGCAATCGGGCGACACCTGCGCCGTGCCCGGCGCGGTGCCGTCCGAGCTCCAGAGCTGGCTGTCGTGGTCGAGCATGAAGATCCTGTTCCCGGCCGCCGTGAGACTGAACGGCGCCAGCGGACCGAGCGGCGGAGCCGCGACCGGGTTGGTGCCGGACGGAGTGCCGTCGGTCACCCAGAGGGTCGGCTGCGGCGCCAGCCCGATGAAGAACACCCGCGAGCCTAGGGCGGTGAAGCCCGGATCGAAGTAGGGATTGAGCCCGGCCTCCGGCGCGAAGGCCGTCAGCTGAAGGGTGCCCGCCGCGGTGCCGTCGCTCCTCCAGATGCGATGGGCGCCCTGGGCGTCGACGGCGGTGAAGTACAGCGCGCCGCCGATGACGGCGAGGCCACTCGGAGAGGCGGTTCCCGCGGGAAGATCGAAGGCCTTGACCGTGCCCTGCGGCGTGCCGTCGCTCTTCCAGATGGCTGCCGGCGGACCGGGGGGGCCGCCGGGCGGGTTGCCCGCGGTCTGCACCGCGAAGTAGAGACTGCCAGGCGGGGAGGCCGCCAGGCCCGAGAGCACTTGGCTGGCCGGGAACGCGGTGAGCTCGAGAGTGCCGCCGGCAGTCCCATCGGCGCGCCAGAGCTGGGGCACGGCGGCGCCGGGTTCGCCCTGCAGGTAGAAGACCATGCCTCCCACGGCGGTCATCGCGGAGATGGGATTGCTGGCGGTGACGGGGGACGGCAGCGCACCCGGTACCGGCAGCGTGCCGGCGCCGGTCCCATCGCTCTGCCACAGCGCGCTGTCCTGAAAGTTGTAAGGCCCACCGGTCAGGAAGAACAGATGGTCGCCGGCCGCCACCAGCGAGGCCGGGAGGGAGGAGCTCGGGATGACGAGGTCGGTGAGCTGGCGCTCGCTGCCCGGCGTGCCGTCGCTGACCCAGACCTGCTCGCCGCCGCTGTCGTCGGTGGCGGCGAAGAACAGCCGCGCGCCGCGCGCGCCGAGCGGTGGCGGCTGGCCCGGATGCTGGGTGCCACCCGGTCTGCTCAGGTCAGGCGCACGCCCGGAGACCAGGCGGGTGCCGGCGGCGGTGCCGTCGCTCGCCCAGAGACGGGGAGATCCGGACGCCGGCGGCGTGACCTCGAAGTAGACGGTGCCGCCGAGCGGCACCAGGTCGAGCGGGCTGAAGGCGTCGCAGCCGCCCGGGCACACCTGCGCGACCCGCGCCGTTCCTGCCGCCGTGCCGTCGGTCACCCAGAGCGCGCCGGGGCTCGCACCCTCGAGGCTCGCGATGGAGAGGAAGAACAGCCGGCTGCCGGCCTTGACCAGCGCCGGCACGTCGCCCCCTGCGCAGGCCGGGCTACAGAGCGGCGTCTCCTGTCCCGGCGAGTTGCCCGTCCTCCAGGGCGCGGTGCCCGCCGGGCCGGCGACCAGGAACACGACCTCGCCGGCGATCAGCTCGAGCTGCCAGGTCTCCAAGGCCGCCAGGAAGTTCGGCGCCACGAGGTTCGTGACGGGAGCCGTCCCGGCGGCGGTGCCATCGGTGCGCCAGAGCTGGGCGCCGTGGGTGCCGTCGTCGGCGATGAAGTAGGCCCGGCCGCCGAGGGCCTTGAAGTATAGGAATGACAGCGAGCTCCCCGTCGGCGGGAACTTGGTCAGGACGTGCGTACCGGCCGCGGTGCCGTCGCTCGTCCAGAGCTCCCCTCCCTGTCCCTGGTTGGCGACGAACACCACGCCGCCCGCCACCCCGGTCACGTCCAGCAAGACCTGGAGCGCCGCGAAGTGCATGAGGAGATGGCTGCCCGCCGGAGTGCCATCGCTCACCCACAGGTCGCCTGGCGCAAGGGGCTCCGGCGAGCTCTGCGGGGCGAAGAAGACCATCTTGCCGTTCCACACGCCGATCCCCGACGGTGCGACCGGGGCGACCAGCGTCGTCCCCGCCGCCGTGCCGTCGCTGCGCAGCAGGCCGCATCCGGCCGCGGCGCAGCCGCCGAAGAACAGCCGACCATCGAGCACCACGAAGGACTGGAAGACGACGATTCCGATGCTGGCGAGCTTGAACGTCCCGGCGCGGGTGCCGTCGGTCCGCCACAAGGAGGCCCCGCTTCCCTGCTGAGCGAAGAGCTCCAGGTTGCCCAGGGTGCCCAGGAAAGCGACGCCGTTGCAGTCGCCGCAGGGCAGCTCGGCGAGCTGGACCGTGCCCGCCGCGGTGCCATCCGTCGCCCAGACCTGGTCCCGGTTCGCGTAGAGGACACGGCTCCCCAGAGTCACGAAGCTGTCGGCGGCAGGACCCCAGACGAGGGGATCCACCCCTTGATTCCCCGGGGCGATGTCCTTGACCAGGTAGGGGATCTGAGTCTGGCCCTGCCCCGGCAGCGGCAGCACCAGGAACCAGCAGCAGGCCAAGCAGGAGGCGCACACGGCGGACAGCCGGCGTCTCATGGCACGAGCGGTGTTGCGCTTCATGGCATCTCTCCCATGGGCGGCGTCGCGGTCCTCGATAACTGTAGCTCGAACGCGACACTGTCAAGCCAATTTTCCGTCCGAACCGCCACCAGCTCAAGCCGTTTGCCAGCACGCCGGGTGACACCCGTCAGCTCCGGGAGCCATGCGTGGCCTCTGAGATATTTCATTCCCGGATCGCACATGACGGTGACAGCCGGCTGCCCCCCTTCTAAGGGAGTTGGCGAGGCCGGGTCCCGCCGCGCGCCGACCGCCTCCCGGGCTCCGGCGCATGAAGGTTCCCATGGGTGGCGAGGGCTGCGACTGCGTCACGGCCCATCTGCGCCGCCAACAGGATGCCTTGCAGATCGGCCATGGTGAGAGCGCGGTCGTCGAGAGCGGCGGCGAAGGCGTCGGCCGCGGTCGTGTCTTCAGGGAAGAAGCGGAGGAAGATCTCGCGCGCCTGGCCGCGATCGGCGGCGCGGAATTCCAACCGGTAGTCCACGCGGCCGGGCCGCAGCAGCGCCGCGTCCAGGGTGCCCGGGTTGTTGGTCGTGAA
>Ga0210384_10002062_pt1 | contig 25328 bp, 15 predicted proteins | sample IncBWH2MmetaG_FD_160574 | JGI IMG/M metagenome (GOLD analysis project Ga0210384, IMG submission 160574) | Forest soil microbial communities from Barre Woods Harvard Forest LTER site, Petersham, Massachusetts, United States - Inc-BW-H-2-M | ecosystem: Environmental > Terrestrial > Soil >...
CATGACGACGAGCTGCGCCCAATTCCCCGGGGCTAGCTTGAACTTCACGGTCAACCGCTCGGGAATCGTCGTCGTGAGCGCGGTCCTGGCAGTCGACATCAACAAGTTCGCTAACGGGACGTTCAACTACACCACCCTCGTCGTTGCCTTGTCGAACTCGTCCGGCGATTGCCTTACCCAACCCGAGTTGTTCACCGAAAACGGCGCTACGCCCAATGGCTTCTACTACGGGACGCTCACGCTCGTGCGGAGCTGGGTGATCCCAGGACCCGGAACCTACTCGTTCTATGTCGACGGATACAACGAATTCCCCGCCTCCGGGTCGGGTGACTTCGGTGCGGCTTCGGTCCTTGGCGAGTACTTCCCGTCATGAAGGATCGCGCCGGACAGGTCCGGAAATGGAGGGTGAGCAGTTGGGGGGTGTCCAGCAAGAGACACCACCGAAGGGGTTGATGCAGTCGCGGGCGGGTGCTGTGACCGGAAACCAAGTCTGGAGTTTCCTGGCGGGTTCACCGCCAGTACTTTCCGGGGGAGCGCCACTCCCCCTTCGGTGTTCCGCGTCCGCAATCACGCGGCCGAGGAAGGCGCGGCTAGCAACCGCCGGATGAACCGCACCCGCGACCCGCCGGTCATACGCCGGGCTTAGGTGGTGTTGGCTTCGAACCAGAGCCTCTCGCCTCCGAAGATCGCCGCGTTGGACTTGTGGAGCGAGGCGTGGGTCTGTCGGGTCATTAAGGACTTCAATCGGATGGGAAGGGGCGCGATCCAGGGTGTGATGAGAGAGCAGAACACAAGGTGCTCAGCCCCCGCTCACAAGGTCAGACGGTGTTGGTGGGTGCGGCACCAGCAGTTGCTCGGCACCCCGGCAGTTCTGTCAGAACGCTGAGTCGTCCCGGACCTCGATCGGGCCACCGTCGGACACGGGCCGGGGGGCCGCTGTCCGTAGGGACGATCGCGAGAGGGCACCCGGCCCGACCCCGAGTCAGGGAGTTACCTCTCGATTCGGGGATTCCCCGACGGTTGAAAGGGGCCCACGACCAAGATCCGGCATGGCCGCCGAGATGCTTGTCGCCGCCGTCCTGGCGCTCGTCGGCGTCCTCGCCCTCCTCGGGTCGTGGATGGTCCACTGGGTCCTCCGCCTAGTTGGAGTGGGTCTCCTCGCATCGGCCGCGTACGTCGCGTTCGGCGGCCCGTTGCCGGGGGTGTAGCCCGGGAGCCTCGGCGCGGAGGGGTGATCGGATGCCGACCGGGCGAAGGAAGGCCGTTACGTACAGGGAACGGTGGACTCAAGAACCGATCGTTAGATTCCCGCGCCGAGGGAACAGTTTGCCTGGCCAGCAGGTTTCACGAGGCTCCACCCCACCCGGTAGAGGGGCTGATCGGGGACTCCCTGGACTCTCGGCCCCTCGGCGGCGTACGGAGTTGGGCCTTCGACAGCCCGCCCACCATCAATTTCCGGTCTTGGCCCAGCCGGGGCTGACGCCCCCCGACGACCCCGGCGAGGGAGAGCGGAATCAGAGATTCGTGCGACAGAGTTGAGATCGGGCGGGCCGGGAAGGAGAGGATGGATGGAGGAGTACGAGCGAGCCTTATGTCGAGTCTGCGGGGCCGCCTTCGCGACCGGCGAGAATCTTCGGCGCCATCGATCGATTTCCCACCTACCGGGCATGCTGGAGTGGCTGGGGGGGTCGGACCGACTCGCCGTCTCCGGGGGGTTCCGGACCGATCTCGAACCTCCGACGCCCGCTCCCACGGACGACGAGCTCTGGCCCCGGGGGCGATTCGACCGCCGGGGTTCGATGGTGCGAGACGGGCTGGACTGACCCGAACTTTCGTCACATTACCGGCCGTTGCGCGTTCCGGGGAGGGGCGGCGCGCGGGACGCGCGTCGCATGACGAGGAGTTGCCCGGCGGTGGTCGATGAGCCGAGGTGATTTCGCCCCTACTCGGGGGGACCGAGAGGCGCCGCGCCTCGCGTCCCCCGTGTCGGAACCGCCCCGGCCCCCCGGTCAGGTATCCGAGAGCCGACGGCGCGGGGATCGGCCAGACGGGGCTGCCCGACCCCCGGGGAGCATCGGATTCGGAGGCACCTCTCCCGGCGATCTGGGGAGCCGCTGGCATGGCCCAGGGACCGGAGCACCCCAGGCATCGACCCTAACCGGACGGTGCCGGTGGGAGTTTAGCCGACCCAACCTTCTGTGAGGCCCGGCGTCCGATGTACGTGGTGGACCTCAACGAGGGAATCGCCTTCCTCGTGCTCTCCGGGATCGTGGTGGGAGCCCTGTGGTGGGCCCACGTGGTCTCTCAGGGAGTCAAGTTTCGCCCCGTCCTTCTGGGGTTGCTCAGCGTCGGGTACGTCCTCTTCTTCTTCTCGATCGAGACCGGCAACTGGCTCGGGGTCGACGATGTAGCGCCTCTCGACCTGACGCTGCTTGTCGTCACGGGCGTCATCGCCTACCTCGTCTCCTTCGGGTCTACTCGGGTCCTCTACAATCGGAAAGGGGAACTCGGGTACCGCGAGGGCCCGATGTTGATGGTCGTGTGGCTGGTGCTCCTCCTGCTGGAGGTCTTCGTGCAGCAGGCGGTCCTCGGCCAGGTCACCATTTTCCACCTCGTGATCGTCCGTGGGATCCCTTCGCCGACCCCGGTCGACCCGACCGCCATCTCCCACCCGTACCAGGTCGTGGTGACGACCGTGGACGCGCTGTTCGCCATGGGCACGGGACTCGAGCTCGGCGACAATGCCGCGCTATACTCCTCCTTTGCTCGGGCCCGTCTGAAACGCGGGACTCGCCGGTAGGCCGGGCGCTCGACCCGGGCGACGGCGACCAACGCGACGGGATGCCGTAAGAGAGGAATCTCTCGAGGGTGTCGGACGACGCGGCGCGCGGCACCCGGCCCAGCAGGGTTGCCGAGGCACCCCCCGTGCTGAGATGAACCGCCCCCAACTCCGGGGCGGGGGAGGCCCGGGACCACGCACCGAGCTCCGGTCCTCCGATTACCGTAGGGACAACGTAGGATGCGCGCGTCGATCCGGTCCGAACGTCCGATGGCGCCCCCGGGCCGCCCCATCCGGGCCGTCCCCTACCGCTCGTGCGGGAGGGCCGCCACCGGCCGAACCCCCCGAGATCGCTCGAGCCCCAGGGTCTCGCCAGTACCGCGGGCAATTCCGGTCGCGTGACCCGTGGACTACGCGAGGGCCGACGAAGGACCCGAAGGGGCCCTGCCGGCAAGGAGCAGCCGTCGCAAGCCGGGCATCGGCCGCCCGACCAGCCCCTCGATCCCTCGGGCGATCGCCAGGTCGCCTGGGACCACGCTGCGGGTGATGAGCGGCGCGAGAGCGGCGACCACGCATCCGAACCCCGCGATCGGGAAGACGATCCACGCCGGGAACGGCATCTCGCCGAGCACGAGGAAGACGGGGGTGCAGACGGCGATCGTCAGGGCGAGAGGTCGAAGGAGGGCCCCCTGGAAGGGATTGATCCGGTGAAGGCGGTAGAGCGCCACCAATCCGAGTCCGGGGTAGAGTGCCCGGGCGACCCCCCAGGCGATCGCCGCACCCACAGCACCGTAGACCGGGATGAAGACGAGGCTGAGCGCGAGATTGCCCATGGAGGCCGCGGCCGTGATCCCCAACAGGGTGCGAACCTCGCCCAAGCCGGCGAGGCAGGCGTTCGCCGGGCCGACCACGACGGAGACGAACGCGGCGAGGGCGAGGATCCGGAGCGGCGCCGCCCCCACCCCGTACGTCGGCCCGAAGACCGCCGAGAGGGCCGGCACGGGGAGGAGGGCGAGGACGAGGAACGCGGGGGTGACGAGCAGGAGGGTCCATCGCGTCCCCGTCACGTAGGTCGACCGCAGCGCCTCGTGGTCACCCCCGCGGGCGAGGCGCGCGGCGACGGGGAGATAGATGTACGTCAACGCCCCGTTCGCCACGAGGAGGACCCGCGCGAGGGTCATCGCCGCCGAGTAGATCCCGACCTCGGAGGGGGACCGGAAGACGCCCAGAACGAGGGTATCGACGAACGCCGTGATGAACGCCAGGCTCCCGACCCCCCAGAAGGAGATCGCCAGGGGCCACAGCTGGCGGTGGGGCGCGGCGGCCCGTTCCGACGGCGGGATCCGTCGTGGCAACTGCTGCAGGGTATAGGCGACGAGCGCGCCGAGCGCGATCGCCTCGGCCAAGGCGTAACCCGCGACCACGGCGAGGAACCCCCAATGCAGTCCGAGGGCGAGAGCGACCGCGACGACGAACAGGACCGGACCCAGGATCTGGTTGAACAGCGCGTTCGGAGCGGCGTCCTCGAGCCCCTGGAACAGAGCCGCGAGCATGAGGCTCAGCACCCCGAATCCGACGGTCACGGAGAAGATCTGGAACACCTCCGTGAGGCCGGGGGCGTGGAACATGAGGGCGAGAGGACCGGCGAGCACGAACACCGAGACCGTCGCCACCGTCGCCGAGCCTGTCGCAACGAGGACGGCCCACCGGACGATCGAGCGTCGCACGGCCGGGTCCCGCTCGAAGGAGAGACTGCGGGCGGCGGCCTGGTCGAGACCGAACAGGGAGAGCAGCGAGAGAAGGCCCGTGAGCGCGAGGGCGAGGTTGAACTCCCCCCAATCCGCGAGAGAGAACCCGTCGGCGACGAGCACTCGGGAGGCGAAGCTCGCCGCGAACAGGACGAGCGTGCCGAGGATCAGGACGAGGGTCCCGCGGCCGACGGTGAGGAATTCCCGGATATCGACGTCCGACGCCGGCGACGACTTCGCCCCGTCCATCCGATCAGCCTTCCCGACCGGAGGCACGGTTTCGGCCCGCGGCGGCCGACCGACCGCGGGTACGGGGGTGGCTCAACCCCGCCGTCGGTGGGATGGCGGGGGGTTGGAAAGAGGGGGGAGCGGGGAGGTCGACCACGATCCGCGCTCCCGCCTCAGGGGGAAACGTTCGAACCCGCGTTCAGCCGATCGACCTCCTGGCGCACCATCTCGACGCCGTGCGCCATCAGCTCCTTCGCCCGCTCGGCGGACCGGCCCTCGGCGAAGATCCGACAGATCGGTTCGGTGCCCGACGGTCGGACCAGGAGCCATCCGTCCGGGTAGTACGCCTTCTGGCCGTCGAGGGTCACGAGGCGATCAGCCTCCTGCTCGAGCCGCTCGTGGACTCGGGCGAGCACCCGGTCCCGGAACGGTCGGACGAGGGGCACCTTGGTCTTCGACAGATAGTACCTCGGAAGGGTGGCCACGAGCTCGGAGAGCGGCCGGCGACTTCGGACGAGCAGCTCGATCATCTTCGTCGAGCTCATCGGGCCGTCCCGAGCGACCTGGTGCTCCGGCCAGTAGTAGCCCCCGTTCTCCTCGCCCCCGAACACCGCCTCCCGCTCGAGGATCCGTTGGGCGACCGGGAGCGATCCGGAGCGAGTGACCTCGAGGATCCCCGCTCCCGCCTCGACCACGTCCTCGATCAGCGTCGAGGAGGTGACGCTCGTGACCACGGTCCCTCCGGGACGCTGGCGCAGCCGCTCCCGGGCGAGCACGGCCATCGCAATGTCTCCCGGGAGGAACTGTCCCTTCTCGTCGATGAACGCGACCCGGTCCGAGTCGCCGTCGTGCGCGATGCCGATGGCGGCCCCGACGTCGACCACGGTCTTCCGCAGCGCCCAGAGGTTCTCCTCGTTCGGCTCGGACGGCCGCCCGGGGAAGTAGCCGTCCGGGTTCGCGTTCAGGGTGATGAGCTGGCAACCCAGCTCCCGCAGAAGCCTCGGGCTGGTGACCGCGCTTGTTCCATTGCCGGGGTCGAGGACCACGCGCGGCCTGGCCGCGCGAACGATCGGGACGTCCGTGTGGTGGAGGATCGAGCTGACGTACCGGTCGATCCCGTCCGGGTCGGCCCGCAGGCTCCCCACCCGGTCCCATGTCCCCGGGGCGTACTCGTGTCGATGGATCGCCCACTCCATCGCCTGCTCCGACTCCCGGGGCAGTTCGATACCCTGCGGCCCGGTGAACTTGATCCCGTTGAACTCGTTCGGGTTGTGCGAGGCGGTCACCGTCAGCCCCATCGTCGCCCCGAGGGCGCGGATGTTGAACTGCAGGCACGGGGTGGGCATCGTCCCCATGTCGCGGACGTTCACCCCCTTCATCAGCAGGGTCCCCGCGAGGATGCGGGACATCGCCTCGCTCGACGTCCGGAAGTCCCGGGCGATCAGCACTTCGCCGGAGCCGTGCAGGTAGGTCCCGAGGGCGGACCCGACCTCGGCGACGAACACCGGGGTCATCTCCTCCCCCACCACCTGCCGGATCCCGTCGGTTCCGAAGAGGCGGGGGGCGTTCGGGCTCTCGAACTCGCTGGTTCTCGGGGCGGCTGCAGTAGCCATTTCACATACTCCCTGTGACCCGGGCCGAAGCAGGGGTCGACTCGATCGGAGACGCCGCGTCGTCCGCCGGAGCGGACCCCCTACGGGGCCCGCGGAAGATCCGGGAGACCTGCCAACGTCCCCCGGAAGCGTTCGCGGCGACGAGGGCGAGCTCCTTCTGGAGGCCGGAGGCGTCCAACATGGCGCCGAGGACGACGAACGGACTCGGGGCCTGGCCCCCTCCCGCTCGCCGGGAACGGGTGAACCGCGAGCGAAGCGGGGCGGACCCGACGGGGAGCGCCTCCCGATCTTCGAGGAGCAAGGTCCGACCGGCGGAGGGGACGCTCACGAGCGCCGACCCGGGTCGGTCCCCGTTCCCGATCGGGTCGGGAAGGGTGACGACGACCGGGGAGGCGCCGGGAGAAGGGGGCGCCTCGCCGCTCGGCGACACTGGTCCCGGGGATCCGGCGCGGTCGGCCCCCAAGATCTGGGCGGAGACCTGGACGGTCGGACGGCACCGCTCGACCGTGCGGGCGACCTCGACCGCCTCGGAGTACCTCGTCGACCCGCTGAGGACGATGACCGTCGGGACCTGGAGCGTCAGCAGGAGCGTGGTCAGGTCGCGGGCGATCGGCGCGACGCTCGGGGAACGGACGGGCGCCCGGTGCGCCGGACCGACATCGGCCCAGGCGCCCCTCTCCGTCGGGGTCGTCGCGGAGTGGCGGAGGATCGAGAGGAGGATCCTCGCCCCATCGCGGACGGCGTGGAGCTTCGCCTCCCCCACCCTCGGGCGGTACTCCACGGGGATCTGGACCATCCGGAGTTCCCGCCGCATCGTCTTGACGAACAGCTCGGACTCGACCTCGAAGCCGTTCGACTGCAGGTCGAGGACCGGCAGCGCGGAGACCCGAACCCCCCAGAATCCGCTGCAGACGTCGAGGATCGGACCGCCGCTCAGCTGGGCCGCGCAGAAGTTGAGCAGACCGTTCCCGATCCGGTGCACGAGGAAACGGCCCCGGTCCCGGGGCGGCATGACCGGGCGGCGCACCCCCGCGACGACGTCGGCGTCGCTTTGGAGGAGGCCGATCATCGTCGGCAGTCGGTCGCACGGATAGGTCCCATCGGCGTCGAGGACCGCGACGGACCCGTACCCGTTCTCGACCGCCCACTCGAGGCCCTCCCTCACCGCGCCGCCCTTGCCGCGTCCGCGTTGGGAGATGAATCGGGTACAGTACGCTTGCGCGACGTCGCGGGTGCCGTCGGTGGACCGACCGTCGACCACGAGCACGTCCGGGGCCCGCGAGTTCGCGTACTCGGGAACGGAGGCCAGCTCCTCGAGCGTCACGCGGAGCCCGCGTTCCTCGTTCAAGGTCGGTAGAAGGATCAGCGGCGGCCCGCGCGGGTTCGGGAGCGTCGGGAGTGACGCGGAGGCTCCGGGTCCGAAGGCGGGTCCCCTACGTTCCGGGAAGAACCGGCCCCACGCGACCGCAGGGGTCGTGTACCCCGACCCGTCGTGACCGATCCGCCGCCTCGCACGCGTCACGAGAAGAACGAGGGGAGCCGGTTATAAAGTCGGCCGCTAATTTCGCCGAAATTACGGTAGTGTTCGGTAACGAACACACTGCGGACACACCCCATGACTGCGCCGGCCGGATCTCCTAGCGTCGGTGGCCGGGGTCGCCCCCTCCTGCCGGGTCCGGGTCGATTTGGCTCCCGGGGGTATTGGGGGAATCAGCGGAACCGCGCAAGCCAAGCCGAGGAGGGGGGGCCGTTCGTGCCGGGCCCCCGGGTCCCGTGCCGATCGCTGCCCGCCGGTGGCACTCTCTGCGGCGAGACTCAGTGCCACGGATCGTTCGACAGGTTCCCTCCGGCGATTCCGGAGGTCGCCGGGTCTGCCCCGGGCGGGGGCAGAGCGGCGGGATCCGTCCGCCGAAGTCGGCGCGGGGTCAGGCGGACCACGGTCTGGGGCGACAGGAGGTAGGCTACTTCCAGGGCGACCAGCACCCCGAAGGCGATCCCTCCGAGCACGACGTACGGGATCCAGCTCGCGCCCCCGCCGGAGCCGCCGGACCCTCCTCCGGGACTCGACGGGTCGACGAGCTGGACCTGGATCACGTCGAGCTCGTACGTCAGGTTGGAGTACTCCCACAAGTGGAGGTACGCAGTCTGGGGAGGGATGCCGGAACTCACGGAATTGTCCCAGCAGAACGATCCGTTCTGTCCCGGGGGCACGGTGACCGTCCCGGTGACGAGGACCGTCGACGGGTTGGAGGTCGAAAGGTGAGCCGAGACCGTCCGCCCGGCGATGGGGCCGACGACACACGCCGGGTTCGAGCGACCGATCGTCCAGGTCGTGCCGCCGGGAATCGAGAGGTCGAGGATCTCCGCCGGGGTGACCGAGGTCGCGTTCGACCAAGGACCGTAGTGGATGCTCCCGTCGGGTGCCTCCAGGAGCCACTGCCACCGGAAGAGGATCGAGTAGGCTCCCGGCGCCCACGAGGCCATCACGGCGACCCCCTGGCTGGAAAGGAAGGCGGCCGGAGTCGCGTTGAACTGGAGGGGGGACCCGAACCGGCTGGCCGGTCCGGCCATCCGCGTGGAGAGGTTGCTCCCGTTGAGCGTAATGTTCAACGCGGAGAAGTAGAGATGAACCCCACCTTGGGTGGTGGGGAGGGTGACGAGCGTCGAGGGGACCCGAACCGTCGCCGGCCCGGCCGACGCCGGGTAGGCCGGGGCCACGACGCGGAACTCCGCGCCGACGACCTCACCAGACGTCGTCGCCCCCGCCGGGGGGGAGTTGTTGGAGTACAAGGCGGCGTGGTAGATCAACGGTGGAGTCGTGGCCATCGGCGAGCCCGGTACAGAGGCGGGACCGGAAGGGATCGGCGAGCCGAGCCCTGGACCGATCAGGAGGCCCAGCACCAGCAAGCTCGCGAGCGCGCCACCGACCCCGATCGACCGACGAATCCGGAACATGCGACCCCAAGCCCCTACCCCCGATCGGCGGCTATCTATCCCCGGGTGCTGATGGGAGTGTTGCGACACGACCTCACCGTTCGGTCACGCCCTACGGCCCGGCAAAGCAAGCGCCTTTCAAGCGATTTCCAGATGGAAACGCGGGGGGAGCAGGCTGTCGACCGCGTCGCCGCCCGTGGCGTTCCGCCCCGGGGTCCCACCGACGGCCCGCCACGAAGCCGGGGCCCCGACGATCTGGGTCTCCCCTCGGGCGATCCTCACCGGGTACTGGCTCGGGGTCACCTTCGTGACGATGGCAGCGGCCCTCGCCCTGTTCATCGTATTCCGGGAGAACGCCCTCCCTCCCGGGGGCGACCCCGGGAACTGGCTCGCCACGGCCCGGGGGTTCATCGGAATGACGTACGCCACCCAGGTGATCCCGTTCGCCTACCCGCCGCTCACCTTCCCCCTCCTCGGCGCGGCAGTCCTCGTTGGAGGGCCGGTGACGGGGGTCGAACTGTTCGCCGTCGCCCTGATGATCGCGCTCGGCCTGTCGACCGCCGCCCTCGCATCGACCCTGCTGAAGAGCCGGCTCGTCGCGTTCCTCGTCGTCGCGTTCCTGCTCGCGGACCCGTCCCTGCTCGGGATGTTCTTCTGGGGGGCGTATCCGAACCTCCTCGGATTCGTCTGGATGAACCTCGCCCTCGTCGGCCTGCTGCGGGCCGGCCAAGGCCGCCCATCGGCGGGCGCGGCCCAGTTCTGGGCGTGCTTCACGCTCGCCGCTCTCACGCACTCGCTGGTCGGCGCCGTCCTCGCGGTGACGACCGGATTGTACCTGGGGCTCGGCGGGTTCGTCCCGCTCCCCTCCGTGAAGGCGATGGCGTCGAACGCGCGACGGGGCGCGCTCGAGGCCCCCGGACTCGCCGCGCGCGCCCTGTTCGCGTCGCGGGGGGGCCAGGCGGGGATCGTCGTCTTCGCCGGATTCGTCGGCGGGTACTACGCCCTTTCCGCGATCTCGGGAGTCCCCCACCCCGGGTACCTGTCGACCGACGCGAACGGGTTCGGGACCTCCTCCCTCTCCGGGGCGTTCGGCGCCCTGTTCCCCGGGACGATCCTTCCGGTCCCGGTGGTCATCGGGCTCCTCGTCCTCGCGGCGGGTGGGGTGACGCTCCTCTACGCGATCGTGCGCGACCGGCACCCGTCGTGGCTGACCGCTCCCGCCGTGCTTCTGATCGCGTGGCCACTCGCCGTCACGCTGCTGATCCTCGGCGGCTTCGCCGCCCGGATCGTCACGGATTACCGCCGGTTCGGCTACTTCTACCTCATCCCCGCCGGGCTTGCCGCGGGATACGTGGTGGAGCGGACGTGGGTCCTCGGACCTCGACCGGCCCCGGGCGCCTCTCCCGCTTCCCCCCTCCAGGAGCCCGGACGCCCCCGGCTCGAGCGAGGGGTGGCGGGGCCCGCGACGCGCCCGGTCCCGCCCTCCCTTCGCCGACCCGCCGCGCTCGCGGCGATCGCCGCCGTGGTCCTCCTGGTCGTCCTGGACACCGGAACGGTCCCTGGGCTCGCCCGCGAGGAGGCGACGTTCACCCAAGTCGGCCACGACCCCGCGTTCCTCGAGGCCGTCCGTGCGATCCAGGGTAGCGGGGTACCGGGGGGCGTGGTCACCGTACCGGGCGCCGACAAGTGGGTCCGGGGGCTCACGGGGGAGAACGCTTTCGCTCCGTACGCGACGAACGCCCTCTTGTTCTACCCGTCGCAGCAACTCGACTCCGAACTCGCCTACTACTCCCTCAGCAGCCACGAGGCGGTGACCAACGGGCACGTCACCGCCTCCGTGCGCGGGACGGCCCCCTCCCTGACCGGCGGGATCCCCGACTACTCCATCTACGAGTCGGGCACTCCCCGCGAGCTCCTCCGCCTCTCCCCATCCAGCGTGGTCGTTCGGCTCCACGACCTCGCGAACGGCACGACGTACCCGGCCAACCTGACCACCTCGCCGTCGGTCACCCTTCCGTTGCAGCTCAGCGAACCGATGGGCATCTCCTACGTCGAGGCCGGCTTCTGGCTGAACCTCTCGGTCACCGTCGCCCCGATCGCTCCGGAGGTCTCCGTCACGGTACGGGCGGTCGCCCGCGTTCCGAACGAGGTGGTCGGCGTCGAGATCGCCGCGATCCCGCCGGCCGGCTCGACGGCCCTCGCCTGGCCGAATCTCGTTCCGGGGGGTTTCCTCTGGTCGCCGGCGGGCGACCCGGGCGAGCCGATCACCTACGGGAACGTCACGCCGGCGAACGCGTTCCGCGGCGCGACGGACTTCTACCCGCCGACGGGCGGCCCAGCCGCCCTCCTCAAGTTCGGCTCGTCCTCATCGAACGGCACGCCCAGCGTCGGGGGTTCGATCAACATCACCACTCCGGTGGCGGCGTTCACCGACGGGGCGGCCCCCGGGATCTTCTCGGCCCCGCAGATCTGGTCGTACCTCGGGGCGCGGTTCGTCCTGTGGTGGAACTCGAGCGCCTCCCAGTCGGCCTCGGTACTCCCGGCGACGGAGTCCGGATACCTGACGCGGGAGTACGGCCTCCGGGTCCTGTACCAGAATCCGGAGTGGGTGGCCCTCGAGATCCCGTCACCGGTGCTCGCCGGCGCCGGTGCGGTCCTGGGGCCCGCCGGGAGCGGCGGACGATGACCGCGCGGGTCGGGCGCCTTGGACCGACGGCCGTCCCGTCCCGAGGCAGCGCGTGAGCACCCCGGGCGTCGCGTGGACCCCGCCCGCACCGGACTCCCGTCCCCGTCTCGGCGATCCGTCGACCGCCGTGGTCCACCGATACCGGCGTTCCCGATCCCTCGCGAGCCGCTGGTACCTGCTGCCCATGCTCGCGATGGTCGCCACCGTGACGGGAGTGGCGGCGTTCGCGTTCGCCCGGGCGCCGGTGCCACCGGGGGTCGACCCCGGCCACTGGCTCGCGATCTCCTACGGATACGTCGGGCTTCCGAGCGCCCCGGACCCGACGGACCAGCTCCTGTTCTACCCCCCCCTGATGTTCCCGATCCTGGGCGGGCTCGTCGTCCTCACCGGTAACCCCCTCGAGGCGGCGGGCGTCTTCGCGATCGGCCTGTTCCTCGTCTACGGACTCTCCGTCGTCCACCTCGCCCGGCGCTTCCTCGTCTCGGGCCCCCTCCAGGTCGCGCTCGTCGGGTTGGCGATGTTCTCGGGGACGACGATCCAGATGCTCTTCTGGGGAGGGTACCCGAACCTCCTCGGATTCATCCTGATTAACGAGGCGCTCGTCGCGCTCCTCGTCTTCCTACGCACCGAGCGATCGTTCGACGGCGCCATCTTCTACACGGTCGTCGGCCTGACCTACTTCGCCCACGACCTCTCCTTCGCGGTCCTCGTGGGGTCGATCGCGATCTCCGGGTTCTTCCTCCTGACCCTCCGGCGTGTGCGCGCCGGCTTCCTGCTCCACCCGGCGAACCTGATCGGGGTGACGGCCCTCGCGCTCGTCATCGGCGGGTACACCGCCCTGACCGCCCACCTGGGGATCGGTCACGCCGACTACATCGGGGCGAACCCCTCGGCGTACTACATGGACCACGTGGGCGAGCTGTTCGCCCCGCTCGCCCACGCTCCGCTCCTCGCCCCGGCCGGCGCGCCCGTCTACCTGCCGCCGCTCCCGACCGCCGTCGCCCTGGCGGTCGCCCCGCTCGTCGCCCTTGGGGCGCTCTACGGGCTCCAGCGGGCGTACCCCGGACGGGTCGACCGCCGGCTCACGATCGCGGGGGCGTGGCTCGCGGCGGCTCTGGCGATCCCGGGCGTTGGGTACCTGGACCACGTGGACACCGACTACACCCGGTTCCTCTACTTCCTTCCCCTGCCGTTCTATCTGGTCTTCCTGGCGGGCGTCGAACGGGCGTTCCCGCGGGAGCTCCTTCCGGCGCCGGATCCGACGGTCGCGGTGCCGGGGAGCGCCCCGGCGTCCCGCCGGCTCCGGCGGAGGCCGCTCGACCCCGGACGCGCCCATGCGACGGGCGTCGCCGGCTTCACGGTCGCCGTCACCCTCTTGGTGACGTTCGCGCTCGTGACCGTCCCGCTGATCACCGGCAACGAGGTGGCGAGCACGGCGACCGCCCACGACGCCGCGTTCCTCGAGGCGACGCAGTGGTTGAAGGACAACAGGACCCCCGGTACGGTCCTGACGGTCCCGTCGACCGCCCGCTGGACGGAGGCGCTCAGCAACCGGGACGCCTTCACCGTCGGCCCGGTGTGGCTGCTGTTCAATCCGTTCCAGATCGCCGACAGCCAGGAGGCCTACTGGGCCCTGACCTCGCAGTACGTCCTGCTGAACTCCGAGTCCGCCCTGTCGTTCTCCGGATTCGCGACGCCGGTGATGAGCCAGGGGCCGATGTACACCGCCTACGTCCAAGGGCTCCCGTTCCCGGTGGTCCGGATCCTTCCCGGCAGCCTGTCGTTGAACGCCACGGGACCGAACGGCACGCACACCTACTCGCTCGGCGGCGGCCAGATTCCCGGTCCAACCCCCGCCGGCCTGAACAGTTCGAACCTCACGGTGCTCTACACGTCACCGGTCGCCACGGTCCGCGAGACGAGCTGGATGACGTCCGACGGGGGCGCGCGGGTCCGGTTCGATGTCGAACCGGTCCGGGGGGTGACCGTCCGGTCGCTGGGGGCCGAGATCTCCGGCCCGCCGCCCGGCTCGCCGACGCTCGACCGGGATTCGATCGTTTCGACGACGTTCTCCGCAACGAACGTCACGTTCCTCGTGTCGGGGCGGCTCGGGCAGTACCCGACGCCGGCGGAGGTCGCCACCACGGTCCGCTTCACCCCTGCCCCACTGTGGGTGCCGCCGACGGTTCCCGCGTCGGCGGGGACGTGGAATGCGCAGTTCCGCGACCCGAACGGCTCCTCGCCGTTCGGCGTGGAGTTCGGGTTCGCCTCGGTCGGAGCGTCGTATCCGAACGACGCCCTACCCCCCTCGCTCAGCACCCTGGGGTTCCTCGACGCGCACTCCGTCGCCTTCCTCCTCTGGCCGACGCACCTCGCTGGATCCGTCGAACCGACGTACTACGAATCGACGTTCGGCTTCCACCTCGCGTTCCAGAACTCCGAATGGGTGATCCTCGCGCGGTAGCGCGGGCGGAGTCCGAGAGCGGTCGGTTACGGCCTTCTCCCTCGGGGACGAATTATCGGGCCGGTTTAACCCCAAGGGTCCGTTAGATTTCTCCATGACCGCCGCTGCCTCGCTCGAGCAAGCCCCCCCCGCGTTCGCCACCCCCGGATCCGATCCCGCGCACCGGGTCCCCCGAGCGGCGCGTCGCCCGCCGAACCTCCTGTTCGTCGTGCTCGACTGCGCCCGGGCGAAGAACTTCGCGATGAACGATGCGGCGCACTCCGCCCACACGCCGGTGATCGACCGCCTGGCGCGTCAGGGCACGGTGTTCACCGGAGCGGTCGCGCCGTCGAACTGGACCGTGCCGTCGCACATGTCGATGTTCACGGGGAACTACCCCGGGGCCCACCGACGGCGCACGTTCGAGCGCGGGAGCGCGCCGCGCGAGACGGTCGCCTCCTGGCTCACCCGCCGGGGCTACGAGACCGCGATGTTCACCGAGATGGTCCACCTCGTCGCCGGCTACGGTCTCGAGGACGGCTACGCCCACCGGGTCGCCCGGTACATCGGGATCTCCGACGAACAGCGGACGACGGCGAACTGGATCGCCTCGCACAGCGGGGCGCTGTACTCCGACTGGATGCGCTCGCTCCTCGAACGGATCCCCCCGTTCATCGTTCCCCTCAACGTCTTCAACCACCGTCAGGAGGTCGCGTTCAAGCGGGACGTCTGCGGGTCGTACATCCCCGAGGCGTTCGATTCGTGGGTCGCCGGCCGCGACCCGTCGAGGCCGTTCCACGCGTTCGTGAATCTGGTCGACGCCCACGAACCGTACCCGATCGTGCCGAACGGGCACCCGATCGGGGCGATCGAACGGTGGTACGCCAGGACGCCCCGCTACTACCTGCTCTCGGTCCGGGGCCTCCAGGAGCGGGTCCCGTGGGAGGGGCTCGTGAACGGGTACCTCTGGTCGATCGAGCAGGCCGACCGGAAGGTCGGTCAAATGCTCGCCTCGCTCGAGCGGGCCGGCGAGCGGGATCGCACCCTCGTCGTCCTCACCGCCGACCACGGCCAGTCGTTCGGCGAGGCCGGGAACGTCTTCCACGGCTGCGGGGCGACCGACTCGATCACCCGGGTGCCGCTGGTCGTCTCGCCCCCCGCCGAGCTGTCATTGCCGACCCGCGTGGACCGGTGGACGAGCCTGTGCGAGGTCGGGGGCTGGTTCCGGGCCGCGGCGGCCGGATGGGCGCCGTTCGGAGAGGAGGGGGAGGCCCCCCTCCCCTTCTCCGCGTCGTCGCCCCCGACGGGTACGGTCTACTGCGAGGGGGCGCCCGCGTCGGATCCGAACCGCTCCCTCCAAGGGGTCCGCGTCGACGCCCGGTGGAACCACCGGCTCCTCGCGGCCTATCGCGGACCATCGAAGTACGTCCTCGACCTCGAGACGTCGCACATCTTCCGGTGGCCGATGGATGGGTCGGACCCGGACGGGCGCGAGCCCGAGGAGTTCGCCGGGACCGAGGCGTCCGATCTGTGCGCCGACGTGTTCGCCGGCTACGCCGGTCTCGATGCGATCCCCACGGCGCGGTCCGCCGCGCGGGGGTCGGAGACGGCGGTCGACCAGCGGCTCCGCTCCTGGGGATACGACTGACCGCCCCCGGGGGGCGTCCGTAGCCCGGCGAGGCCCCGAACCGAGGGCTCGGCGACTCAGGGAGGGACGGGGAGCGGAACTCGCTCCCGGGAGACGCTCACGACCTGGGGGACGGACCGTCCCTGGATGTGGGCGGGGACTGCCTCGCCCAGGAGCTCGAGCAGGGTCGGCGTGATGTCGATCAGCGGGAACGCCGGTAGCTTCGCGGGGCGCGTGCCGCCCGCCGGATGGTAGAGGAAGACGCCGTGGAGGCTGTGAACCGCGTCGTCGGGGCCGGAGTCGTTCTCCTGGAGGAACAGGGACGGGTGCCCCATCGTCCCGGCCGAGCGGAATCGGAGCTCGTCGAAGTAGACCATCAGGTCCGGCGCCTCGCCGCGCACCGTCTGGTAGATCTCGGCGGGTTCGAGGATCTCCACGCCGACGGGAGCGCCGTCCGGGTCCTCGATCTCCCCCAACTCGGCGACGATCCGTTCCCGGAGGTCCGCGGCCTGCGGCGGCGTCAGGGTGCCGGACGCCTCGCGCCCCTGGAGATTGAAGAACAGCCGGGCGTAGTACCCTCCGGCCCCCCAGACGGTGGTCCGGCTCCAGTCGACGTCGACCTTCTCGAGGGGGGTGCCCGGCTTCTCCGGGGGGTGGTTGAGGACGATGTACCCCTTCTCCTCGAGCCACTGGTTGATGCAGAAGCAGCCGCGCATCGACATGCTGCCGTGGTCCGAAACGATCACCACGTCCGTCCGGTCGTCGGCGAGCTCGAGGAGTCCGCCGATCCCCTCGTCGACGAGGGCATAGTACTCCTCCGCGAGCCCCTCGAACGGGTTCCCGGGTTCGAACCCGGGGTGCGAGCGGTCGAAATGCTTCCAGAACGCATGATGGAGGCGGTCCGTGCCGACCTCGTGGAGGGCGAAGACGTCCCACGGCTCGCGCGCGAACAGCGACCGCGCGACCCGGAACCGCCGCGTCGTCATCTCGAAGATGTCCCGCGCGACGCGATCGCGGTCCCCCGAACGGAACGACACGTCGAAGTGGTAGGGACCGAACTCGCGTTCGATCTCCTGTCGGAGCGACGCCGGGTACGTGGTCCCCTCGCTGTTCGGCGGTGTCAGGAAATCGGAGATGTAGACGCCGTTCACCGGCGGGGCGGGGAACCCGAGCGGCATCCCGATGACGGCGACCCGGCGGCCGCGCTCCGAGAGGAGGCTCCAGATGGTGGGCACGGGGATCTCCGTGGAGAGCGGCAGGGTCATCTCGGTGTACGACGGTCGTCGCCGGTGCCGGAATCCGTATAGCCCGAGGGTCCCGGGGTCCACGCCGGTGAACATCACCGGCCACGCCGGGACGGAGATCGGCGGATCGGTCGTTCGCAGTGGAGCCTGGATCCCGTGCTCGACCAGCCGGCGGACGTTGGGCATCACCGGAAGCAGCCGGTCGAACAGGAGCTCGGGGGGCACGCCGTCGAGCCCGATCACCAGCAGACGTCGGGGGTCCCTCTCCGGCCGTACGGGCATAGCCGCCCGAGGGGAGGCGCCCTATTTGGACGCCCAGCGAGCAACGGGTCCGTTCGGGGCCGATTGGGAAGGTCGTTCCCCGTTCGGTGAGGTACGGAGGCCCGGGAACCGGTGTTCCCGCGATGCCCCTCCCGTCACGAGGGGGATCGGGGACCGCCGGTCGCCCGGCCCATCGCCGGCCGGGACCCGGACACATTGGGGCCGGACCATCGTGCGCCAGGAGAGATCGGATGGCGCCAGCGGTGACCGACGCGTGGGTCCCGTACCATGTTCGATAGCCGGCATTTATATCGGGGAAGACGGGTTTCCGACATCATGCCGTCGACGCCGAGCCGGGAAGGCGCCTCTCCGATCCGCAACGGCCGACCGACCCCGGTCCCGGGGCCGGACGACGAGGGAATCCGTCGGGAGTTTCTCGAATTCCGGGAGGCCGCCGTTCGCCTCGCCGAACGGGTCCGCGACCTCTCGATCGAGGAATCCGACCCGATCTCCGCCGCCCGGGCCGACCTCCACCTGGTCCGTTCCATCTTCGGGAAATGGTCTTCGGATGTTCTGGTCGCCCTCCACGCGCTCCCCACCGCGGGGTTCGAGGAGCTCCGCCGCAACCTGAACGGGATCAGCCCGCGAGTCCTTTCATTGAAGCTGAAGGAGCTCGAGCAGAACGGGATGTTGCAGCGGGAGATCCTCGACACGCGTCCGCCCCGCGTTCGATACTCCCTCACGGAGAGGGGATGGACCGTCGCGTGGTTGTCGCAGCCGGTGCTGTTGTACCTCCGGTTCACCGACGAGCACCGGAAGGCCCGTGCCGGGGCCTCCGGCGAGCTGGAGACCGGGGCGGGAGTACGCCAGCCACCCACCTTTCCGGAAGGAGAGGCGGCCGACCCGGTCGAGGAGCGGGGGGCGCTGATGGCCTATCCCCGCGCCAGCGGTCGACCGGTCCGATCGCCGATAGGCCGTTCCCGATTGGAAACGGTCGCCCCTTAAGGCCGCGCTCCGTCGCTTAACGTGTGCCCTCGTTCCCCCGACCTTCGAGGCGCCCCGGTCCACCCACCGGGGCGCTTCCTGGGCGGGGGAACGCCCCTTGGCCGAGTCCGCAGGAAGGGGCCGTATCGCGAGGGCCGACGGCGCGGTGGGATCGGATCGGTCCGAGGGTCGGAGTTTCAGGCTGCCCTGAGGACGCCCCACCGCGCCGCCACCTGAGCCGGCCAGCCTGCGGCTCGTCGGGGGCGCGGAGGACCACCGCCGGTCGGCGACCCGTTCGATCGCCCGGGAGGATCGGTGGAGCCGACCCGACCGCCCCGCCGCCCGTGCGGGGACCGAGCCGTGGGCGATTCGGGCTGCGCCCGGGCGGGGGCCGACCGGGATGATTCCACCCCCCCACGGCGGAAGGCTCGTCGACCGGAGACTTTCCCCTCACCAGGTCGAACGGCTGAGGGCCGAGGTCGGGGAGTTGCCCGTCCTCACTCCGGAGACCGACCAGGTCCTCGACGCGGCCAAGATCGCCGTGGGGGCGTACAGCCCGGTCGAGGGATTCATGGACCGAGCGACCGTGGATGGGGTCCTGGCCGACCTCACGCTCCCCGACTCCCTGGCTTGGCCGATCCCGATCTTCCTCTCCCCTCCGGGGAAGGAGGCCGCCGGCGTGATCGAGCGGTTGAGGCCCGGGGATGAGGTCGGACTCCGGGATTCCGACGGCCGCTTCTTCGGCGTGTTGCGGTTTCAGGAGAAGTTCCCCCTCGACCGCTCCGCCATCGCCCGTTCCGTCTACGGAACGACCGATACCCGCCACCCCAACGTCGCGGCCCTCCGGTCGACGGGGGATACGGCGATCGCGGGCCCGGTCGATCTCTTGGAGTCCCCCCGTTGGCCGTTCCCCGCCGACGAGCTCACCCCCGCCCAGACCCGACGGCTGTTCGCGCGACGCGGTTGGAGCAACGTCGCTGGCTTCCAGACCCGGAACTTGCCGCACGCGGGCCACGAGCATCTCCATCGGCTCACGCTCGAGCGCGACGACATCGATGGGCTCCTCATCCATCCCGTGATCGGGCCGCTCAAACCCGGGGACTACCGGCCCGAGGTCGTCCTCGAGGCGTACCGGGCCGTGCTCCGGGAGTACTACCCGGTCGGCCGGGTCGCGCTCGCGACCCTGACGATCGCGATGCGCTACGCCGGCCCCCGCGCGTCGCTCTTCTTCGCGATCGTCCGCAAGAACTTCGGCTGCAGCCACTACATCGTCGGGAGGGACCAGGCCGGGGTCGGAGGGTTCTATGAGCCGTACGCCTGTCACGCGATCTTCGACGCCCATCCCGTGGGCATCGTACCGCTGCGGTTCCGGGAGCAGGCGTACTGCCGCTCGTGCGGACAGATGGCGTCGGAGCGAAGCTGCCCTCACCCGGAGGCCGTGCGGACTGCGACCAGCCAGACCCGGGTACGGGCGGCGCTCCGGGAAGGGAGCCCGCTCCCGCTCGAGATCCTCCGACCCGAAGTCGTCTCGATCCTCCGGCGGACCGTGGCCCTCGAGGGGGAACTGGGCGGCCCCGTCGTCGGACCGGCGCCCGGGGACCCGGGGGAGGCTCTCGCGGAGATCGCGGAGCGCTCCGGGGCGGTCTGAGCCCGGGCGGAGGGCGCCGGGCGGGCCGACGCCGTATCACGTCGGGAACGGTCTATCCCCGGCACCACGGTACTCCCTTATATCGAATCACCGAAATGACCCTGACACCTCGGTGGGGGCGTCCTCGGGAGGATACGGGTTGACAGCGGCGGTCCGTCCGGCACCGTTCGGTGACTACCGCACGTTCCTGCAGAACGTCCTCGAATCGTCGACGGAATACTCGATCATCGCCGCGGACTCCGACGGGAAGATCCTTCTCTGGAACGAGGGGGCCCACCGGGTCTACGGGTACACCTCCGAGGAGGTCGTCGGGAAGGACAGCCGCATCCTCCTCCCCTCGGAGGACCTCGAGTCCGGGAAGTACGACACGGTGCTGAAGACCGCCTTCGACGGCGGGAAGTGGGAAGGGGTGATGACCCGCCGCCGGAAGAGCGGCGAGCATTTCCCGGCCCGGATCGTCCTTACCGTCCTCCGGGGGCAGGCCGGCCAACCGCTCGGCTTCCTGATCGTCTCGAAGGACATCACCGACGAGCAGCGGCTCCACGAGAAGCTCATCGAGTCGGAGGAGTACAATCGGGGGCTCATCGAGTCGAACATCGACGCGATGATGACGACCGATACCCTGGGGATCATCACCGATGTCAACCGGCGGGTCGAGGAGCTCACCGGCCGGCCCCGCGAAGAGCTGATCGGAACCCCGCTCAAGGGGTATTTCGCGGACCCCTCGCGCGCCGAGGAGGGGATCCGGCGGGTGCTGGCCGAGGACCGAGTGACGAACTACGAGCTGACGCTTCGTTCCAGGGCCGGCATCGAGACGGTCGTCGCGTTCAACGCCACGACGTTCCGCGGCCGCGACCAGAAGCTGCGCGGCGTCTTCGCCGCGGCCCGCGACGTCACCGAGCAGAAGCGGCTCGAGACCCAGCTGCGGGAGTCCCAGAACTACACCCGGGGCCTCATCGAAGCGTCCCTCGATGCGCTCATCACCGTCGATCGGGACGGGGTCATCACCGACCTGAACCGGCAGATGGAGACGGCGACCGGCTACAACCGCGAGGAGCTGATCGGCAGCCGGTTCGCCGACTACTTCACCGACCCCGAGCGCGCCATCGCCGGCATGCGCGAGACCCTCGAGAAGGGGTACGTCGAGAACTACGACCTCGTCCTGAAGACCCGGCAGGGGACCCAGCAGGTCGTCTCGTTCAACGCCTCGATCTTCCGGGACATCGAAGGGAGCGTCAAGGGGATCTTCGCGTCGGCCCGCGACATCACCGGGCAGAAGAAGCTCGACGCCCAGCTTCAGGAGTCCCAGATCTACAACCGCAGCCTGATCGAGGCGTCCCCCGACGCCCTCGTCGTCGTGAACACGGACCTCGTGATCACGGACGTCAACGAGGAGATGGTCAAGATCACCGGCTACTCCCGGGAGGAGCTCGTCGGGAGCACGTTCAAGTCGTACTTCACCGAGCCCGACCGGGCGGTGGCGGGCGTGCGCCAGACGCTCGGCCAGACCTACGTCACCAACTACGAGCTCGTCCTCAAGCCCCGGGCCGGTCCCCAGCGGATCATCTCGCTCAACGCCTCCGTGTTCGGCGACCCCGAGGGCCACGTCAAGGGGATCTTCGCCTCCGCCCGCGACATCACCGAACAGCGGGCGCTCGAGGAACAGCTCCGCGACTCGCAGAACTACAACCGCGGCCTCATCGAGGCTTCGGTGGACGCGATGGTCATCGTCGACCCGAAGCTGCTCATCACCGACGTGAACGAGCAGATGGCGAAGCTCACAGGGCACACGCGTAAGCAGCTCATCGGTTCGGCGTTCATCCAGTACTTCACCGAGCCCGACGTCGCCGCCGCCGGGGCCCGCGGGACGTTCGAGCGCGGGTTCGTGACGAACTACGAGCTCGTCCTCCGGTCGAAGGGCGGGCACCAGCTCCCGGTGTCGCTCAACGCGTCGGTGTTCAAGGACGTCGAGGGCCGGGTGAAGGGGATCTTCGCGTCGGCGCGGGATGTCACCGAGCAGAAGAAGCTGAACGGCCAGTTGCGAGAGTCCCAGAACTACACCCGGGGCCTCATCGAGTCGTCGGTCGACGCGCTCCTCACGACCGACGTGCTCGGGGTGATCACCGACGTCAACCGGCAGATGGAGGTCATCACCGGTGTCCCACGCGACCGGCTGATCGGTTCGCCCCTCAAGGCCTACTTCCGCGATGCGATGCACGCCGAGGCCGCCGTCCGGCGTGTTCTGGAGCAGAACCAGCTCACCAACTACGAGCTCGTGCTGATCTCCCAGAGCGGCGCCGAGACGCCCGTCTCGTTCAACGCGACCACATTCCGCGACGCGAACGGCGCCCTCACGGGCATCTTCGCCGCCGCCCGGGACGTCACGGAGCAGAAGAAGCTGGAAGGCGAGATCCGCGAGTCCCAGAACTACAACCGCAGCCTCATCGAGGCGTCGGCCGACGCCCTGGTCACCGTCGACCCCACCCTGACGATCACCGACGTCAACGAGCAGATGGTGAAGGTCACCGGCTATCGCCGGGTCGAGCTCATCGGTTCCCAGTTCCCCGACTACTTCACCGACCCCGCCCGGGCCGCGGCCGGCGTCCGGCAGACCCTCGAAGCGGGGGTGGTGACGAACTACGAGCTGTCGCTGCGCAGCCGAACCGGCCGGATCGCCCAGGTGTCGTTCAACGCGTCGGTGTTCCGGGACACGGCGGGCCGGGTCGGGGGGATCTTCGCCTCCGCGCGCGACATCACCGAGCAGAAGCGGCTCCAGGAGCAGTTGCGCGAGTCGCAGTTGTACAACCGCAGTCTCATCGAGGCGTCCCCCGACGCCCTGGTGATGGTCGACCCGGAGCTGATCATCACGGACGTCAACGAGCAGATGGTCAAGCTGACGGGGTCGCCGCGCGAGGCCCTGGTGGGCAGCTCGTTCCGGAACTACTTCCTCGACGGCGAACGCGCCGCGAACGGGGTGCGCCGGACCCTGCAGGAGGGGTCGGTCTCGAACTACGAGCTCGTGCTGAAGTCGCGCGCGGGCCGCCACATCCTCGTCTCGTTGAACGCGGCGGTGTTCAAGGACCTCGAGGGCCGGACGGAGGGGATCTTCGCCTCCGCGCGGGACATCACCGAGCAGAAGAAGATCGAGGAGAAGCTCGTCGAGTCGCAGAACTACAACCGCGGCCTGATCGAGGCGTCCCCCGACGCGCTCGTCACCGTCGACCCGGATCTCGTGATCACCGACCTGAACGAGCAGATGGTCCGGCTGACGGGGTTCAGTCGGAAACGGCTCATCGGGCTCCGTTTCCCGGAGCTGTTCACCGACCCGGGCCGCGCCGACGAAGGGATCCGGACCGCGTTGAGGGAGAACCTCGTGACGAACTACGAGCTGATGCTCCGCAAACGCAACGGCCAGAAGATCCCGGTATCGACGAACGCCGGGACGTTCCGCGACATGGCCGGCGAGGTCCGCGGGGTGCTCGCCGCCGCCCGAGACATCACGGAGCAGAAGCAGCTCGAGGCCCAGCTGCGCGAGTCGCAGAACTACAATCGGGGCCTCGTCGAGTCGAACATCGACGCGCTGATGACGACCGACCTCTTGGGGGTCATCACCGACGTGAACAAGCAGATGGAGGTGATCACCGGGATCGCCCGCGAGCAGCTCGTCGGCACGCCGTTCAAGAACTATTTCACCGACCCTCCGAGGGCGGACCAGGCGATCCGCAGCGTGCTGAGTGAGAATCGGGTCACGGACTTCGAGCTCGCCATCCGGACGCCGGACGGGTCGACGGCCGACGTGTCGTACAACGCCACGACGTTCAAGGACACGGAGGGGCGGCTCGCCGGGGTCTTCGCTGCGGCGCGGGATGTGACGGAGCAGAAGCGGCTCCGCGACCAGCTCGAGCAGCGCAATCGCGAGCTCGAGATCCAGAACATGCGCGTCCAGGAGGCGAACCGCCTGAAGAGCGAGTTCCTGGCCAGCATGTCCCACGAGCTGAGAACCCCCCTCAACAGCATCATCGGCTTCTCCGAATTCCTCCTGAACGGGGACGGCGTCGCGCTGAACCCGGAGCAGCGCGAGTACCTCGGGGACATTCTCAACAGCGGCAACCACCTCCTGCAGCTGATCAACGACGTTCTCGACCTCGCGAAGGTCGAGTCGGGGAAGATGGAGCTCGCTCCGGAGCCGTTCTCGCCCCGCCAGGCCGTCGAGGAGGTCTGCTCGGTGGTCAAGCGGATGGTCAGCGAGAAGAACCTCGAGCTGACCGCGCACGTCGCCGACGACCTCTCGACCGTCTCCCTCGACCCGCTGAGGTTCAAGCAGATCATGTACAACCTCCTCTCCAACGCCGTGAAGTTCACCGACGAGGGGGGCACGATCGACGTCTCGCTCCTCCCGCACTCGGAGAAGGCGTTCGTGCTGACGGTGCGCGACTCGGGGATCGGGATCGCCGCGACCGACATCCCGCGACTGTTCCGCGAGTTCGAGCAGCTCGAGGCGGGGCCGTCCCGGCGCTACCAGGGCTCCGGGCTCGGGCTGTCGCTCACGAAGAAGCTGGTGGAGCTCCACGGCGGACAGATCGAGGTCGAGAGCACCCCCGGGAAGGGCACGACGTTCCGAGTTCTCCTCCCCTATTCCGCCGGTTCCCCCGACAGCGGAAGTGTCCTGGCCCCCTCCGTGGCGGCGTGATGCCGCAGATCCTGATCGTCGAGGACAACCCGACGAACCTGAAGCTCGCCTCCGTGATGCTCTCGGCCGCCGGCTACGAGACCCGCGGCGCGTTCGACGCGGGCGAGGCGGCGGAGGCGATCCAGGAGCGGGTCCCGGACCTGATCCTGATGGACCTCGGATTGCCCGGGAAGGACGGCTACGAGTTCACCCGGGAGCTCCGCGGCCGATCGGAGACGCAGGACGTTCCGATCCTCGCCGTCACGTCGTTCGCGATGAAGGGGGATCGGGTGAAGGCGATCGACGCGGGGTGCAGCGCGTACCTCACGAAGCCGATCAACCGCCGGGAGCTGCTCGAGCAGGTGGGAAAGCTCCTGCAGTTCGAGCCCAGGAGTCCGTAGATGCCGGAGAATGCAAGGAGCGACACCGGGAGCCGCAGAGCCATCGCCGAACCGTTGCCCGAC
>Ga0210384_10002063_pt1 | contig 25319 bp, 15 predicted proteins | sample IncBWH2MmetaG_FD_160574 | JGI IMG/M metagenome (GOLD analysis project Ga0210384, IMG submission 160574) | Forest soil microbial communities from Barre Woods Harvard Forest LTER site, Petersham, Massachusetts, United States - Inc-BW-H-2-M | ecosystem: Environmental > Terrestrial > Soil >...
TGTCGCCCTTCTGAATGCAGGGCAGAGACGCGACGTCGAGGCCGAGCTTCCGGGTATGGGTCTCTTCGATCATGCCATCGTGTATGTGCCGGGCAATCAGGATCTATGGATCGATCCAACCGATGAATATGCGCGGCTTGGGCAGCTGCCCCGATCCGATCAAGGACGACTCGCGCTGATCGCGCGATCTGAGAGCACAGCGCTGGTAGCGATACCCGAAGCTTCCTCGCAAGACAATCGAGTGGTGGAGAAAAGGGAATTTTACTTGGCTGAAAACGGTCCGGCTCGGGTGGTCGAAACAACCGAGCCGCACGGCGTGTTCGAATCCGGATTCCGATCCGGCTACGCGGATGCCGAGGATAAGGACACAAGAAAGAATCTCAAAGACTATATTGCAAATGAGTACCTTTCGGAGAAATTGGGGCGAATCAATCGGTCGGATCCGGCTGATTTGTCGAAGCAATTGCACCTCGTTATCGAGGCCAGCGAAGCCAAGCGAGGGTACACGAGCTTAGACAGCGCCGGCGCGGCCATCCGTCTGGAACAGCTTTTTTACAGGCTGCCCGATGAATTGCAGCAGCGCGAAGGGGAAGTTGAAAATGGCGCGGATGCCTCAACGGACAAGCCCAAAAAACTTCGCGCAGCCGGCTACCAGTTGCCAGAGGCTTTTGTAAACGAATGGCAGTACAGATTCTTCCCGCCTCTGGGCTTCCAAGCAAAACCGTTGCCTCCAGGCGTAAAGATGGCCTTAGGCCCGGCCATTTTGACAGAAGAATTTTCGATGGAGGGGGATGGGTCGGTGAAGGCTATCCTGCAGTTTGACACGGTGAAGCGGCGGTTCACGGCCGAGGAAGCCAAAGAGCTACGAGACAAGGTTGTTTCTTTGCGCGAGGGCCCGGCCATTCTCGTTTATTTCGAACCGACGACCCAGGCGCTGATGAACCAGGGAAAAATGCGAGAGGCGTTTCAGGCCAGCCGCGATTTCATCGCGCGGCACCCCAAAGAGGCCGTCCATCACCTGCAAAGGGCGAAAATACTTCTTTCGGCCGGAATGGGAGAGGCTGCGCGGGAAGAGGCCCGCACGGCTGTTAAGCTGGAACCCTTGTCTGCGCTAGCACGGAAGACGCTGGCGGAGATTCTTGAATACGACCAGGTTGGACGACAGTACCGGCGCGGGAGCGACTTTGCCGGAGCGGAGGCGGCATTTCGTGCGGCAAAGAAGCTCGATCAAGAGGATAAAGAGATCGTGGGAAATCTCGCAATCCTATTGGAATACAACCATGAGGGCGAACGCTACGGCCCGGGAGCAAAGATGAAGGAGGCCGTTGCAGAATACCAAAGCCTGACCGAAGAGCAGCTCGCCAAAATCGGATTGAAGAACAATCTGGCGTTTGATCTTTTTTACGCGGGGGATTTTGCAGGCGCAAAGAAAGATGCGGAAGGCCTGAACCCACAGCTGAACGGGGTGATTGTGGCATGCGAGACCGCCCTGAACGGTACAGAAGCAGGCATGATCGAAGCACGAAAACGAACCGGAAGTGAAAATGATCTGAAGTCGGTATTGAAGACGGCAGGAGAAATGCTGATGCGCGCACGGAAATACCCGGCAGCGGCTGAACTCATGGCCGCCGGAGCTTCCGGAAACAACGCTTCGAAGACGATGGCACTTGCCTCCATGCTGCGCAAAGCAGTGCCACACGAGGAAATCAAAATTGAGGATAGCCCGGCAGGAGTGGTCACGAGGATGTTTCTGATCACGCTGGACCCCCAGATCACGCTCGGGAAGATTAGCGCAATCTACAGCCGGAACGCGCAGAGAGTTATTCAGAATTCAACTCCCGAGGACATCGAAAGGATGCTGAACGCCGGACGCGCAATCCGCAGTTCCCTTTCGAAAACAGGATTTCCGGCGGACGTCATGCTTGATGTGGTCATGCCAGCGATGCAAGTGCAAGCGGAAGGCGATGACACTACAGGCTACCGGGTCACACTCCGGCCGGCCGGTGCAAACAAGCTCACTATGTGGGTGATCAAGGAGGACGGTAAATACAAGATCCTTGATGGAGCAGAAAAACCGAATTCAATCGGGCTGGAAATTCTTGATCGCTTGCAGTCTGGGAATACCGCCGGAGCACGGGTTCTGCTCGACTGGGTTCGCGATGAAGAGCACCTGGCCGGAGGGGACGATCCGCTTGCGGGGTTTGCGTTTCCGCGTATGTGGACGAAGGGAAAAGAGGCCGACGGGGAACAAATGAAGTACGCGGCGGCGGCCATCCTCACACAAACGAAAGAGACGGCGCGCGATGCCGTGAATATCCTGGAAACAGGCAGGAGCGCGGCGAAAACCGATTCGGACAAACTGAATCTGGGGATCGCGCTATTGAGCGCCTATAACAATCTCGAGGAATACGAGAAGCTGCATGCCCTGGCGGCGGAACTCGCAAAGCGATATCGCGATTCGAAACGGCTGTTTTTTGACGATGAGATCTCGCTACGTGGACTTGGGCGGTTTGCGGAAGCGGATGCATTGGCCGAGGAGATGACCAAACGGTTGCCCGATGATACCGATGTGAGGCGGGCTGCCATTTCTACGGCGGTGGGGCGAGAGGACTATGCCAGGGCGCATGAACTAGGCCGGCAACTGATAGATGCGGGGAAAGCGGAGGGTTCCGACATGAACGGGGTTGCTTGGAACTCCCTTTTCACGGGTAAGGTGGGTCAGGATGATTTAGAAGCCGCGACCAAAGGCGCTCAAGTCACGCAGAATAATAATGCACCCGCTCTACACACGCTGGGATGCGTATATGCCGAAATTGGTAAGACAAAAGAAGCGCGTGAAATTCTGATTCAGGCCATGGATCTATTGAACCTGGATGAGTCGGAATCCAATTATTGGTACGGGTTCGGGCGTATTGCCGAACAATATGGCGAAAGCGAAGTTGCCACTTCAGATTACAATCGAGTGAAGAAGCCCAAAAAACTGTCGCAAGTGCCCGGCTCGTCCTACCGACTGGCGCAAAATCGCTTGGCAGGGATGAGAGACTCGAAATAGCTGCGCGAGCACGATGTTGCTCCGGGCATCGAGCGGTTTTGGTTCGGTCAGGCAAACCGCACGGTTGGCGACGATTACACCATGCTCAAAAAGAAGGTAAAGTTCCGCAAGCAAATGCGGACAAGATAGGCGCTGCACCGAGATGGGCCCTAGCTTCTCAGATATTGCGTCCTTCTCCGGCAAATCGGACAATGCGCTTTTGAACTGCGTCTGCACGCGTGCTACGCTTATGCGCTTCATGCCAGACCCAAACCAAAAACGAACCAATTCCGCCCTCTGGCTCGGGTTGCTTATTACCGTGCTGGGCCCCCTGAGCAACTTCCTCTATTACTCCAAGGTTCCCGCAGCCCTGCTCCCGTGGCTCAACCTGGCCATACCAGCCATCGGCCTGCTCCTCGTTTTGATCGGCGTCGCCCGGGCTTTCCGCCAGCCGCAACTCTACCGCGGCAAGATCTTGGGCTCCACCTTCACGGTGCTGGCGGCCTTATTCTTTGCCGGCTCCGTATGGCTTTTCATTCACGTCCGGGACGTGCCTCGCTCCGCCGCCGCTCCACAAGTAGGCCAGCGCGCGCCGGACTTCACTTTGCCCGACAGCACCAACCAGACTGTCTCTCTTGCCCAACTGTTTTCCGCCGCACCTGGAACGGCCCAGCCCAAAGCCCTGCTTCTCGTTTTCTATCGTGGATATTGGTGACCCTTCTGCAACCTCGAGTTACGAGGCATCCAGGAAGATCTTCCCGAGTTTGCCGCACAAGGCATCCGGCCCGTGGCCATCAGCGTAGACGCGCCCGGCGTCTCCGAACATTTGCGGCAAAACCGAGGCTACACTTTCACCTTTCTTTCCGACCCAAATACCGAGATCATTCGCCGCTACGACTTGTTGCACAAAGCCGGAGGCCCCGAAGGGCACGACATCTCCCGCCCCGCCGAGTTTTTGGTGGATCGTTCCGGCACAGTACGCTGGGAAAACTTCACGGAAGACATCCGCGTAAGGCCCCGCGCCGAACAAATGCTCGCCGTCGCCCGCACCATCCAGTGGTAGCCATTCCACGGCCTCGCCGCCGGGTGCCGGGCAACTTTCGGACCAGCGATCGCAATCCCCGTAATGGGCTTCTTAGCAGCGACATGGGTTGTCACTCGAATCGCAATGCCACGAGAGGATCGACGTGCGTGGCTCGACGTGCAGGCAGATAGCAAGTTGCGATGGTAATCGCCACAAATAGAATCGGCACCGCGACGAACGTCAGCGGATCGTTGGGCGCCACCTGGTACAGTAATGTCGTGAGCGACCAACAGCCCATTTGCAGTGCACTATGGAAGAATTCCATGCGGGTAGGGTCTACAATTTCTGGGCGACCAGCACAACTGCATGATGTAAGACTCTGAATAGCAGGGTTTTAATGGAATCGCGATTCTGCTCAGAATTTGGAACGAGAATTGCCCTCTAATCTGCGACGTCAAGAAGGACCTTTTCCAGGTGAGCCCTAGGTCTAGGAAAGCTTCTGGGATAGTGCTCCATGACCGCAGTAGAAAACAAACTTATGATGATCCTGATGAGATTGGCGCTGTTGGATGCAGCGAGTCCTGACCTCTCTCGCCTTTACGGTACGACACGACAAGATAGTCAGTGTGGGCAGGACACGAAAATCCCGAGTGCGTCATCGTCGGACATACCACGCACGCACCGGGAGAAAGCCAAAGATTTGTATAATAGTGCCGACGAGCCGTGAATCGCTCCTGCATCATAGATTCAGCCGGAGAGGACTCGTGAAACCATGGCAAAAACCGCATGAGAGCGACACGAAGGACAGACACGCGCATCGGGCTTGAGCACTTATGAGGTGAATATGTCAAAAATGTTGCGGTCCCAACTGGCCAGAGTCTTGTTAGTGAATGTTTGTTTCCTCGTTGTGGTTGCTCGGACATCTCCGCAGGATAACAAGGTAATGGGAGAAGTGCGGTTTGAGGGTGCCACGAAAGTGGAAAGAGATTCGGGTATTTGGGTCGATGGCAACTATGTAGGATTCCTCAAGGAACTGCACGGAAACAAAAAAGTGATGCTGCTTCCAGGCGAGCATGAGATATCAGTGCGTCAGTCCGGTTATGACGACTTCCTGAGAAAAATCGTGGTAGAACCTGGTCAGGTACAAGTGGTCCAGGTGGCCATGCACCTCAGCCCTCGCGCTGTGACACCTGACGTTACCGCCGAGTTGAAACTGAACGTGGAGCCTGGACGCGCAGCGGTTTTTCTCGATGATAAATACGTCGGGCATGCGAGCGAATTCGGCGGCCTCCGTTCTATGTTGATTAGTCCAGGAAAGCACCGCATCAAGGTCGGACTGCCAGGTTATCGAACGTTTGAAACGGAAGTCAATCTGCTCGCCGGACAGAAATCCGAAGTGAAGACCCAACTCGTCAAAGGCAGTATCCAGCAGGCAAGCCCGGAAATCAAACAACCGCAATAGTAATTGCCCATTGCTGACATGGTTGCGGCACGCCCAGTTTAGTCGACAAAAGTTCGATCGCATGCGGCATTTGATCCACAAAGTAAAAGACAGGGCTTTGGAACGCTGTTCACCGGGTAGAAATTGCGAGGTAAATCTTCCCATGAAAGACATAGAAGGTCAGGAGAAACGGGCGCTCGTACGTGAGCGTATCTCCCCAATCTCCGGTCCCGGTTCCTTGAATCGTAGCGAGCGGGAAAGGAGGGCAAGGGAAATCATCGCCGACGCCCAGGTAGACACCGCGCAGTACTTCAACCGCGTTGTCAAACAGCAAGTCGGTGTCACATTCGAAGAACAGTCGAAGATTTGGCTCGAACAATCTCAGACGCGGAAGCGCAGGCCGATCCGCATTACCACGGTTCCAACCATCCAGGCGGCTTTGGACAAGTGGATCTTGCCTGAGGTAGGGCATCTCCCTTTGTACGAAACGGCAAAATACCCAACCATGAAAGCTCTCGTAACAAGGATGAATGCGGGAAGGCTTTCAGCGCAGTCGGTCACTTCCTACTTTCGCATGGCAGCTGCAGTCATTGCATCTGCTGAAGATGCGGACGGCAACCCACTCTATCCTCAGAGATGGGATGCAAACAAACTGGACCTTCCTCTCGTGGAAACCTCGAAGCAAAGGAGACCATCGATCACAGCGGAAACCATGACAGAGTTTGCCAGGGTCAAGAGTCCAAAGTATCGGATGCTCATGATCCTCGCGGCCTCCGCAGGTTGCCGCATCGGTGAGCTTCTCGGCCTTGAAATAAAGGACTGGACAACTTCACCACGGTCAGTATCATCCAGCAGGCGAAAGGCAAGCAGCTGACCACAGAACTCAAGACAGCGAACTCAGAGCGCTTTGATGACATCTCTCCAGAGGTAGCTGCCCTTCTAAAGGAGTTCCTTGCCGGTCGAACCACTGGCTTGGTCTTCCCAAATCGCGCGGGTAGGCCACTCAACTCATCGAACATTCGCAACCGGGTCATTCATCCATTGTTGAGGATGAAGGGCCTCCCAACTGGCGGAAACCACATCTTCCGCCGCTTCCGATTGACGTGGCTCCGCGAGAACGCGGTTCCTCCGGACATCGAGCGGTTTTGGCTCGGTCACGCGAACCGGACGGTTGGCGACGATTATTCCATGCTCAAAAAGAACGTAAAGTTCCGCAAGCAAATTGCGGACAACATAGGGGTCGGGTTCGAGCTCCCGAACTCGATTTGGGCCTCAGTTGTACCGAATGTACCGAAAATGGCGGTCGAACAAGCAGGGCAGGCTGTAGCGTAAGTGATTGTAATATGAGAAATTAGGGAGAGAGCGCCCGTAGCTCAGTTGGATAGAGCGTCTGCCTTCTAAGCGGGGAATCGAATTTACCAAATCTTGCCGGAGCCGACGCAACCCGCTAAAAAGCAGCAAGTTGCAGCAAATCGAGGCAAGCCGTTTTCTCCTTCATTTTTCGCTTTTTGTATGCAATTTATTAGAACTTTCCGGTATTTGTACTACGTTTTTACTACGCTCGAATGGGGCGCGCCGAGTCCGCCGACCGACCTTCTGGTTCATAGCCGCATGCGAAAACTATAAATGTTGAATCAGCGGCAGGCGCGGATTCGAAGAGGACCGGCGCAAGGCGAGAGGTTTCGAAGGAGTAGGAGAGATTGAGGCAGCCGGCGAAGGACTTCCGAGCACTTCTCAGAATCGGTTACAAAGTAAAATCGCAAAAAGGCTCGCACGTCATCTTAACGCATGTCGAACACGGGGGCTGCGTGAGGCGTTTCATGGTGCCGTCGAGAGTGGGCCAGAAATGTTGGCGAGAATTGCGAAGCGTACGAGTCTGCGACCGGAAGACTTGTCGGCTCAAGTGAAAAATAGAACGGCGTCGTGGACTCGGTGCCACAAAAATGAAAATCGAGGCGGCGGGAGTCGCCGGAGGAGTCGATACTGCTTTGACGCCGAAAACTGCGACGCCTCGGGAAATCAGGGCCGATCGTAATGGTCCGGGCCAGAGATCACGACGGTAACCGAAAATGGAAGCGCCCTCAGATCAAGTTCTTGAAAATCGCTGATCCAGGGTTCTTTAGAATTGCTGTCCGTCGTCGCATAGATACGGACTCTGCCCTCGCCGTACGCAGAGAACGACGTCCGGCCATTTTGGTCAGTTTCGTAGTAACTGTTTTGGACGCAGCCCCGCTTCCAGCAATAGCTCTGCTCGTATTCGACGTAAACCTCCGCGTGCACGGCAGGTCGCTTGTCAGGCCAAAGGGCCTCAACTCGAATCATGCGGGGTCCGAACGAGTGAATCTTGAAGTTGGCCTGATCGAACTCTTGGCCGGGTCGCAGTTCGATCACCGCAGCAGTTCCAGGTTCGGTAGCATCCGGATAGAAGAGCGGAGGAAACGGGCGATTTTTCGAGGGCAAGCCGTCAAAATCCATGAGGCCAATTTTATAGTTGCCGGGTGCAAGACCTTCAAACCTGAAGCGCCCTTCTTCATCTGTGCGCTCCGCGATGCCTTCGCCGCGCGGCTGCCCAACGGCGAGGAGGGTTACGTCCGTAAGCGAAACCGGTTGCCCGTTTGGAGCAATAGCCTGACCAGAGATTCGCCCGTTCCAGAAAGTCACGAGCAAAGCATCGGCACATCCTATGGGTCCAAGGTGCACCTGTAGGGACCGTTTCATCAGCGTATCCGGAAAATGCGGCTCGACACTGTAGCTGCCTGGTGGCAGATCTTCCGTTTCGAACGTGCCGTCCGCGCCCGCGAGCATCTCGATCTTGCCGTAGGGGCCACTTATTTCGACCTTTGTTCCGGCAAGCGGGACGAACCCGTGTTTTGATTCTTGTTCCGAACTCGGAAGCCGAGCCACCAAGCCGTAAAGCCAAGTTTTGGACTTGTCTCCATTCGTCTGCCTTCGTAGATATCGCAGGTCGGCTGCTGCGAGCTCGGCGGGAAGAGAAGGATTGCATGGTCCAACAGCCATCTGCCCTTCGGAGGTTCGGCCGGCGAACACAAGGTATTCCGCGCCGACCTGGAAGCGGGTCGTTCCGCATTCGCCCGGCGCCACTGAAATTACATCGTCTTTGTTCTCGGCTTTGCCTTGGAAACTTTCCTTGATGTCGAAATGCACTATGAATGAACCGTCTGACTGAGATTCCTCGCTTGCGGCAGTGCCCAGAAAGATATCGCTGGCCCGGGCTATGGAAGCACATGCCGACCGTTGGCTGCAGGTGCATGCACTGAGTTCAATGACGGAAAAGGAGGACAACAAAAAAACGAGCACAAACCGGCTCATACTCAGCTTCATCAATAGTCCCACTCCGACAGGTATTGCCTGCCCATACTACGCTAGTCCATATAGACACGCGTTCGGGTCGGGAAGTTCCTAGAGGTTGCGGAAAATCGCAACACACCTCGTCGTGGTTGTTCGCTCCGCGGTGGCTACGCAAATTGGATTGCTTGCCCCGATGGGGGAGCAGAGTGCTGCGCCCCTGCAAATAAGGCACCGCAAAAAATGAAACTCAGATGCGGCGGGGGGCGTTGGGGAAGTCCAGCTCGCACTCCGGACCTTCTGGTTCGTAGCCGTACCATTGAATCCCATAAGCTGATGAATCGGCGTCACATGCATCTTTCAAACCCTCTCTCAATTGGGCTACAAACTGGGCTACGCACACCATAACTACGCGAGCGAACACCGAACATAGCCGCCAATAGCCACAGAATTGTCTACACCCAAACCGACTCCGCGCTATAACGGGGAGCTCAGGCTACGGGCATGGTCTTGAGTTCAATCATGTATTGGCAAAGCAGAGACATGCCCAACTCGATCCTTCAAAAAATCGTCGATTCTGTGAAAACATGAACATCTACGATTGTGATTGGGAGAGACTTTCGGCCGTTTACTTGGAAAGCGAATGTCGATTCCCTCTCATCTGCTCGGCACCGGCTTTAAAGCAGCAGTAAAGGCTACCGGGCCGCAAGGAGACCAATCGGGCCATGCCCTCAGAATCTGGGAAGTCAAATTCGTCTGCCAAAATCGAAACCCTCTTGCGAAAACACCCTGCCGTTCGCGCGGCGATCGTAACATGCGAAAGCCTCACAGGAGGTGCGGTCACGGCATATGTCGTGCCCCGGGAAGAATATTTCCAACACGCGGACGAGGAGCGCAAGCGTATCCAAAAGTGGCGGAAGACGTTCGATCTGACGCAGATGGGAAAGGAAGCGGCGGGCGCAGAACTTGGCTTCAACATAGCAGGCTGGAACAGCAGTTATACGAGACAGCCGATCCCTGCGGACGAAATGCGCGAGTGGGTAGAAAACACCGTAAGTGAGATTTGTTCGCTCCGACCGCAAGAGATCCTGGAGATTGGCTGCGGCACGGGACTGCTCTTGCTCCGCATTGCCCCGAAATGTAAACGATACGTGGCAACGGATTTTGCGCCTGCGGTCCTTCGAAAACTGCGAAAACAAATGGAGCAAATGGGCGGCTCATGGGGCGGCGTCAATCTGCTCGAGCGCTCGGCCGACAATTTTGACGGCTTGGCAGAGTGTTCGTTCGACACAGTCGTCATAAACTCCGTCACGCAGCATTTTCCGAACGTTTCGTATCTCGTCAGAGTTATGGAGGGAGTCGCGCGCGTTTTGAGACCGGGTGGAAAGATCTTCATCGGCGACGTCCGAAGTCTGCCTTTGCTGGAGGCATATGCAATCTCGGTAGAACTGTTCCAGGCAGCGACGGAGATGGAACTGGCCGAACTGCGGGAGCGGGTTGCGCTGCGCGTGAAGCAGCAGGAACAACTCGTGATATCGCCAGCTTTCTTTTTGGCACTGGCGGATAGAAACCCCAAGCTGTCGGGAGCGGACATCCAGCTCAAGCGTGGGCGCTCTGACAATGAACTGACGCGGTTTCGATACGACGTCGTTCTCCACACTGTGGTTGAGCGGGCCGCAAGCACTGAAGTGGAGTGGCGGGATTGGGCCACTAAGGAAGAAGGAATTGAAGATATTCGCCGAATGCTTAAGGGTGAAAAGCCAGAAAGGGTAGCGATCACTGGTATCCGTAACGCGCGTGTCGAGAAGGATGTTGGAGCGCTGGAGGGAGTTTCCAACCCGAATGCCAGGAGAACAGCAGGTGAACTGAAAAGAGAATTGGCGGCAAGCGACACCTCAGGGATTGATCCTGAAAAATTGTGTTCCGCTGGGGAAGATGTTGGCTATCGAGTGAAACTGAGTTGGGCCCGTTGCCGGACGGACGGAAGCTACGATGCAGTTTTTTCACGAACGGATGCTGCCGCAGAAGAATGGAAGCCGGTGAACTGGCCGCAACAGTCTACAAAGGGTGAAGAACTTGCGAAATACACAAACGTGCCAGGGCAGAATGTCTTTAGAGAACGGTTGGTTCGGCAACTGCTTTCCTATTGCAAAGAAAACCTGCCCGAGGAACTGGTTCCGCGCGCCGTGGTATTGGACGACGATCTGCCCTAAGACGAAAGTCCGAAAGGCTGCACTTAGGTTATGCGCGGGAATATCGAGCGTTTAAGGCTCAACCTTGTAGCGAGCGACCATGCCTCCGGCCATGTGATCACTGAAGTGGCAATGGAAGAGCCAGATGCCAGGATTGTCGGGAATCATGTCGACAGTTTCCATTTGACCGGCGGCCAGATCGACAACGTCAGTCTGGTGGCCAGAGAGGGTTACAACGTTCCCATGCCAATGAGGGGTGTGGACATTGTTCGAATCACCCAGGGTCAAGAGATACCATCGGACCCGTTCCCCCTTTTTCATCGTAATCACCGGCATGCCGCCGAACATGAAACCGTTGATCGTATATCGCATGTTCACATCAACGAAGCCTTTCCCAAGACCAACTGCCACAATCCCGTCTGGGCCTTCTAAGATGGATTCTTTCTTGTTCACGCCCTTCGGATCGGTGGCGTACTTGCGGATGTTGTCGTCGAGATACCAACTCTCGTTCTCATTGATTGTCATCATCATGGCGACAAATTCTCGGTCAACATCTGCGGGGTGGCCGTCAGGCCGAGCCTTTCCTCGCGCCGTGACAACGATAGCTCCGAACAGCCCGGAGGCAACATCGCGCAACTCGTCAACGTGGGAGTGGTAGAGCCAAACGAGCGAGCTAGGATCATTTGGCCCAGGACCTGCGCGCTCAGGAACCTCCCAAACATAAGTATGTGTAACACCTGGAGGCACAGTGTCGTCTTCCTTATCAGCGCTGCCCGTTTCGTCGTTGTAGCCAGATCCCTCCGAATTCTTCAAGTACAGAACACCGTGCGGATGAATGCTGTACGGCCTCGAGGCATTATTCTTGAAGACCACTTTGATCGTGTCGCCGACTTCTGCATAGAGAACCGGACCAAGGATTCCGAGGTAACGCTCCTCAGCAGAGCGCGGGATAAGCCGGTTGAACTTCGCATCAAAGTACTCACGATAGATAGCCTTTTTGTAGACTCGCCCAATCTTATGCGGGCCTGATTCCATGTAGTTGTTCTCGAACTCATCAAACAGATGGCCCATTGCGTCATCCTTTCCTGATGGAGCATAGTCCCAATCGGGTTCGTCAGCGGCGACGAAATAGACGCGCACCCGCCCGCGGTGAGTATTTTGGTTTCGCCCAGGAGCATGCGGCGACGAAGCATGCGGGCAGGATAGGAGTGTGAGGCCGATAAAAAACGTAAGTAGAACTCTTATCACCTTCATAAGACAATCACGGCGGTTAGTATATCAGCCGAGATACACGTACCGCATATCTAATGATTGAGATTGTTTTGAGCTTCAGGCAAGTTGCCGCAGGCTTGACCGATCAGCCGCTTAGCATCACGCCGTGAATCCAACACTGCGGAAACCGTTTGGCCAGGGACAATGTAGCGCTGCGCTCCTGTGATTTCGAACAGCTTTGCGCGGAATCCTTCTTTCTGGTTCCAGCGATCAACCATCAGCTAGGGTTCATAGATCGATTGACGCTTGTCGAACTCCTCGGTCTTTTTCTTCAACTCACTCTCAGAGCAATCGCGACGCCCGCCAGCTGCGCACCAAGACGTTGCCTCGTTCATGTATGCTCGCGACTGCTCTCGATTGTGTGCCAGGCCTTCTAACAACGCAAGGCGAGTGAACGTGATGCTCAAATTCAGCTTCAATATACTCTCCGATTTGGTCTTTTCCATTTGTTCCAGAAAGTTCTCATACATCAGCAGCGCTGCCCTCGCATGGTCGTGGTCTGCATGTCTGTACTGAATGCCTGAAAAGTCCGCAAGTTCAAGTTGCGCGATGGATCGCTGGGCTTCACTCTCTGCATTTAGACGCAGAGTGGTCCTGTGGAACCCCAAGAACGACCCTAGAAACAGGCCGCCGAGAATCGCAATTGTATAAATCAATCTGGCGGCTCTCGTCATCTCGGAGTCGCCTCTCGGAATGCTTTCACGTTCCATCGGTCTATTTCTTTTTGTTTTACGGCTCTCAAGGTTTCCTCGGAACAATCCTGCCAACCAAGCGAGCGCAGCAATGCCTTCGCCGATTCCATAGATGCACGCGCCTTAGTTGTATCATTTGCTCGCTGCTCAAGCGCGGATACTCCGATTGAGGCGATGGCAAGATGCAGTTCAACCACGGAGCTGATGGCCTTTGTATTGGGCTGCGCCTCCAAAGCCTTTAATTGGTCAATTTCAAAATATAAATTGCTGCCGTTCAGCTTCTCTTCTTCATGAGCTCCATTAAATCGAAGCGCGTACACCTTAGTTAGAGCAGGCAAGGTCGCATCGAGCTGCTGCTTCCCGACGTTGTTTAAGGAACCCAGCCGCCACAGTTGTGGTAGATTTTGTTTGTGAGCAATACCAACGCCGGCTTCATACCCGAGCCAAACGCTAAACAGGAAAATGAACAATGCAACACTAGACCAAGCCCCGATCAATTTTTTAGTCATAAGCAATCATCCACAGCCTGGCCTCAAATTGCCTCGTCGTGATCAGTGACTTTTTCTTCCTACGAGCGGCTGTCTCAATACCTTGTACATATGCATCTGACCCAGTATTCTGTCTATCTGTTTGTTGTTGCGATTCCGTATCGCCGCAGCCACTGCACTTCCTATCTCAAAGGATTGGCCTAAGATTTCTGGATTTGCGTGGAGCAGGCCAGTGAGATCGTAACCGAGCAGTCCTCCGTCAATCATCACGTTCTCCGCCTCCAGCTTTCCTATGTCACTAAAACCGTCTATACTACTGTCAGGGTCATGGGTGTACATCCCCATGCCTGCTATGCTGGCAATATCTTCATCAGTATGTAAATTATCTCGAAGTATATCATCTGCGTAATAATGACAGAGTGGACAAGTAAGAGAAGATAAAGCGGAGCGGCCCCTAGGATCCACGTATCCTGCAGGATTATTGCTTACGTACGTATAGAGGTTGATGTCACCACCGCCGAACCCAATCGGATCTTCGCTGATGAACCTTTGAACTTGCGGGCTGTAGTATCTGGCGCGATAGAAATAGAGATTTGTGGCGTCGAGTTCGCGACCAGTGTACGCAAAACTGTTCGTGGTTGAAGAACCCGAAAGCGTGGTGTTGCCGAAGGGGTTGAACGTATAGCTGGTCTGAACTATTCCGGTGGAATCCGTCAGAGCGATGCTGCTCCCCAACGCGTCGCTCAGGATGTTGCGCGCGCCTGCCGAGTCGGTCCGCTGGAAAACTTCGTCAATATCGCCGCTAAGCGAATTGGCCGTGTTCGTGCCACCGATGACTTCCTGCACAGGATTTGCACCGTCGTAGAGAAAGACAGTACTCGTTCCAACGATGCTCTTTGTGGCGCGACGTCCGAATGGGTCATAGGTGAAACTAGCGGTCGTGCCCGAATCAATCTGTTTCAGAAGGTTTCGCGCATCCCATGTGTAGCTGTGGGTTCCGTCGCTCGTCATGTTGCCATTGGTATCGTAGAAGAGGTTCACGGTGCCCCAAGTTGTCAGCTGGTTGTCGGCGTTGTACGCGGTCGCGCTCACGGCGTTAGGCAATCCGGTCGCCGCGTAGCTCCCACCTTGGCTAGTCCGTCGGCCATTTAGATCGTAGCTGTAGGTTAGATTGCCGAGGGAGGTAGAGCCATTCGCGTAAGTCAACCCGGTCAGTTGCGAAGAATTGTCATAGCCATAGGTCGTCGTGACACCGTTTGGTAGAGTAAGCGTTGCCCGCCGGCTCGCGTTGTCGTAACCGAATGACACGGTAGCGCTCCCCTGCGTGATCTGTGTGAGCCGATCAGAATTGTCGAATGTATAGTTTACAGCCGACTGTCCCAGCACCATCAGGCTGGCCCTCCGTCCAGCGATGTCATATGTATAACTTACCGTCTTGCTTCCGGGCGTGGTCTCCGATGTGAGCCGGTCTAGATCGTCGTAAGCCCGAGTAATGGTCCCGCTGATCGTATCAACAGCCTGGGTGAGCCGATTTCCAGCGTCGTAGGTGGAGGTGACTGTGCTCTCATAAACCGGCCCCGCCGTCATGCCATAGCCCGCAAAGGTCATCCGGTTTAACCCGTCGTAGCTGAAGACGGCGACCTTTCCTCGGCGGTCTGTGAACTGCGTTACGTTTCCGTTTCCGTCGTACTGATTGCTTTCCTGGTTTAGAAGCGGGTCTTTCCGAGTCGCCCCGCGGTCCATATTGTCGTAGGTGTATTGCGTTGCGTGATTGTTTGCGTCCGTCAAGCTCAGCAGGTTCCCGTTTGCGTCATAGCTAAACGAGGTTTGCCCGTTGAGCGGGTCGGAAACGCTCGTTACCTGATTCAGCGCGTTGTACGCGAATTGAGTCGTCCGCCCAAGGGGATTCGTGACCGAGAGCAGCCGGCCGCCCGCATCTACAAATCTGCTCGTCGTTCTGGAAAGAGGGTCGGTGATGGAAGTCAAATCACCCTGGAAATACGCAAAATTGGTTGTGTTTCCAAGTACATCGGCAATGGACAACACATTGCCCTCGGTATCATTTGTGAGGGTCGTTTGATGCTGGAGCGGATCGGCTACGGCGGATAGATTGCCGGATGCGTCGTAACTGAAACTTGTCGTATGATTCAACGGGTCGGCCACCGAAGTGACTTGACCAAATGTCGGATCGTAGGTAAACGTCGTCGTAACGGCATTGGAAGTGCCGCTAAGCCTGGTCACTGATGTAACGTTTCCGTTGGCGTCGTAGTTGTACGCGGTGATGCGGCTAAGACTGTCCGTAACGGCAGCCAGAAGATTATCGGCGAAATAGGAATAACTGATTCTTTGCTGCTCCGGCTTGCCAAATGCAAGTATGTCAGTCTTAACGAGGCTCTGAGAATTGAAGCTCACGCGCTCAACAATTCCGCGAGGATCGGTGACATCCACTTGCGAAACCATTGGACTATATCCTTCCGAACAATACGAGCAAGCCCGGAACGCCAGGACATTGGCAGGCGAACCGCCAGGTGGGAGGCCACCGTTCACTACAAGCGGTGCCATAGCCGGGTATCCCATGAATGTCCATGCGAATTGATAAACGCCGCCATCAACTGTCGTCTGTTTAGTGACTATATTGTTGGAATCGTACTGGTTGGTGAGATAGACGATCCCCCGAGCATCCTGAATCGTCAGCATATTGTTGCTCGAATCGTATGTGTAGATCCAAGTTCCGCCCGCCGCGTCGGTAACCTTTTGGAGGCGTCCTACTACGTCGTATTGGTATTGTACATTCCGGCCGATATTGTCCTGAGCATTCGTGATCCGATTGCTTGAGTCATTTTGAAAGGTGAGGGTACGGCCATTAGGCGAACGGATTTGCGTTTTGTTCCCATTCGAGTCTCGCGTTATCGTGACCGTGTTTCCATTGCGATCGCGAATGCCCAACAGAGCTCCTTTGCCCGGCAGAGTTTGCCCGTAGCTATCTGGAAAATAATAGTTAGTTCCATATCTGGTCGTCAGAACCCAAGACGCACCTGGAAACGCTGAGGTATTATAGGTGATTGTGGCGCCATACCAACTCGTCTGTGTCGCTGTGTGAGCATAGATGGCCCCGCCGTAACCAGTTCCCGAAGAAGTCCTGTAAAAGTAGGCGCGGAAGCCATCCGGGAGGATCAATTCCATTTCTGAATACGGATTCGTAGTACCTACGAGAAACATCTCGTAGGAGTCCGACCACCCGATTCCGAATGGCCGTGACTGATTGTCCTTTTGCCGATATGTACGTTTCAGAGTCACTGGGATGACGTCCGGCAAGACAACGTCCGTCTTATTGTAGACAAACAGACCCGTCGAAAGGCTCACAGGGTCCCCTGGGCAAGGTGTGTTAAATTGCTCGGGGGGACAGTTACTCCAAATGGACGGCCCACCCGAGCCCAGAACCATGGCTCCCGTGAATTGATAAATCTCGACGCCAGAATTAGGCGCAACAGTTCCGCCATCCTTGCTGACTGTTCCTTCTCCGTAAATGTACCAACCCTTTTGGAGTGGATCGTAGTTCCAGAAATCAAATTGAGTGCCAGGCTTGGCACGCTGCCAGTTCGGGTAGAAGAGCCGCGCCCCTTTTCGCCAAGAGCCTTGCGGCATTTCGATGTACGCGCCACCAGGCTGAATCGTGAAATAGAGTGGCACCTCTCCGCCGGGGGGGAGTGGGAACGGGGGTTGGTTTACTGGAATCGATGTAATGCTGAGGCGCGTAACAACCTTTCCGTTACGGTCTCTGATGACTGTGTTTGGCGGAAGATGCAGCTCAAGTCCGGGGAGTTTCGGTGTTGTGACCACGAACTCACTCGTCGTCGGTGACGGAATGGTAACTTCGTGCCGCCGGTCGAGAGGCGTCATCCAAATCTTGTAGCTGAGAACATTCGTTTGCCCGGCTTTGACGTCAACTCCGTCGTCATAGATCCCGTACTCGATGCCGTCGTGATTTCCTGTGGCTCCATCAATCACCATCGCGTGATGGCCCGGCGTGATGTTTTCCAGGAGAAACCTTCCTGTTGCGTCGGTGTAAGCTTTCTGCTCATCAATTTGCAGCAGGACGTGGGCCAAGGGTGCAGCATTCAGCTTGAGCACTTGCCCGGCTAGCGCGGTGATACCTTGGGGTGCCTGGAGCGGCGGCAGGCGATGGAAGTTGTCATTAAGGGGACCAGAACCGTCCTCTCCGGACGTGCGTCCGTTCTCTCCCACCCCAATAGTAGGAGCAGGTATTCCTGCCGTTGTGACAACGATTTCAGTTTGCTGGATTTCGTTCCCTGATGCATCTTTTGCTCCACTCACGGAGAGTGTGTACGTAGTGTCGCTATTTAGTGGAGCGGTGGGCGTAACAAACGCAAGCATTCCCCCTTCTGCGGGTATCACTTTCGAATCGACAGACCCGGCGGGGCCACTCAGGCTGAAAGAATTTTCATTGACGGTTTGAACGGCGAGGGGCTTCGAGAACCGGATATCGAATCTCGTATTGACCCGAACCTCCGTCGAATTGTCAGCAGGCATGGAAAATTCTATGAAAGGCATCAGAGAGTTCGGCTGAAGACTGGCCGGATTAGTTTCCATCCGTCCACTCGCTACATAAGGATCAAAAACCTCACCGAAGTTTATTGAAACCCCGCCTCGGTTTTGGCCACCCCAGAAAAGAACACTCCCGTCAGCATTCAAGCTTGATGAATGACTCTGGCGAGGAACAAGCATGCTGTGTGCCTCGGTCACGACCACGCCCGTGAGGGGATCCCATATTTGGATTGAGCCCGTCACTTCTCCGGTTTGGCTCACGCCCCCGGCGATCAAAACGCCGCCCTCGGTAAGGAGCGTGGCGCTATGATGCGCCCGGAGAGAAAGAAGTGGAATGGGTACGGATAGCAAAGTCTGAGTCGAGGGATTGAAGATTTCTGCCGTACTGGCAAATGAACCGCTCGTGCCCACACCACCAAAAATAAATACCGTGCCGTCTGGCAACACAGTCGCAGTATGCCAAGCTCGAGCAATCAAGAGGTTGCTTTCAAGAACTGCGCTTGCGCCTGTCTGGGCGTCGAGTATTGCTATGGTCGTGACCGGCCCCTCGGGACCATTGCCACCCGTCAGAAGGACATTTCCATTTGGAAGCAGGGTCGTACCCTGGCCGAGCAGGCTTCTCAAAGGTTGCTGGCTCTTAGTAGCACGACGAGAGGATGCCCGCGAAACATCTCTTCCAGGAGTAGCCGCATTCGTCGGTTGAATGATCCAAGCAAGGCAGGCGACAAAGTTCACAACGAGCCAGATAGCTTTTCTTACCATTTCTCTTCTCCCACTCTGATCATCATGAAAACGTCATCCTTCGAATGAGCTGAACAAATTGGAATCCAAGATGGTCAGCTCCTAATGAATTGGCAGCTGAGTATCCACCTGCTGCATTTCCGTGGTCGTGAGAATCCGACCTTTATATACCGCAAGATAGGCCATCTTCCCGTTCAATGAGCCCGCATTCAACACATCGAAAGAGGCATTCCCGATACGGAACGGCTGGTTCGTTGCGTTGGCGTAACCCAGAGTCCCGGCGCCGTTTGTGAAGTTGCGAATTGTCTGCTCCTGACCGTTGACGAAGAGGTGGGCTGCAGCCGCGGTTCCAACTGTCCCGTCCCAAGTAAATGCAAGTTGAACCCAAGCGCCAGACGGAACGACTTGGCCGATCGAATCAACTGACATGGGGAAGAGGCTCTTCTCGACGCTCAGCTCCATGCTTCCGCCACTTGTGAAACCGAAGGTGAAACCAGAATCAATGGTATTATTGTCGTTCTTCTCGCAGATTCCACTTGCTGCCAGACTGCTAACGTAAATCTTGGCTACAATCGTTATCCGGCTGGTCGGCAATTGGTCGAAATTTAAATCCGTTCCCGCATTCAGATAACTGTTCAAGGAACTTCCGCCGCCAAACGCAATCGACGGATCGGTCGTATTCCAGGTCGGGGCGCTGGTTCCAGAGAAACTCGCGGTCTGGCTGTCAACCAAGTTGGTGTCGGTTGTGCCGGTCGCTTCGTTCATTACGAACAGTCCGACCAGATTCGTCGATAAGGCATTACCAGTATCTAATACCTTCCCTGATGGGCGCGAAGGCGGAGGTGCGTAGCTATACAGCTGCACTGTATCGCTGCCCACGACGTTCCCAGAATGCTGTAACCACACCGTGTACGTGCCGGTGGTTGGCAGCGATTGAAGGCTCGAAAAATTGGTAGCACTGTAGTAGATCGTAAAATATGTCAGCACGGTCCCACTGGGAGCGACCAAGTTCAGCGTCCCCGAATAGCCACTCCCGCTGGAGTTCCACACCCTTACTTGCTGTCCGGACGTGCCGCTGAATGTCAGCCGTACGTCTTGCCCCGGCACTGTGGTTGTCTCCGTGACGATCGCTCCGTTGGGTGTGATCGTTCCTGTCAAATCGGAAGCATTGTTCAAAGTGATTCCCACACTGCCTGTGGAACTGCCCGGTTCAATCCCGATGGTGTATGTGCCTGACGTGGGCAAGACCGTGTTATCAACATAGGAAGCAGAGCTGCTGGAGCACCCGCCACTGTTTAGTTGTGTGCCGTTGGGAGCAATGATGTACAGAGTGCAAGAAGAAAACGTGGATCCAGATAAGCCTAGAAAAAGTTTTTGTCCCGCCGTAGCATCGAATAGCAGCAGGCCGATTTTATTTGCGGTGGAAATCGAAACAGTCGCCGAATTACCTAAGGTCGTTCTGCTTGTATATGAAACGTCTCCCACGGCATGGGTCCCGAACGGTATGTAAAGATCTTGGCTGCTGATCGCAGTGCCACTCGAGGTGCCCACTGCAATGTGGCCGGACGCCATGGCCACTGGAACGGTCGTTCCGATGCTCGTTGAACTAGCGGAACTCGCGAACTGCTGCGTCTGATTGAAGACGAGCCGGTCGTTCGCAAGTACTGTGCTGAAATTCGTGCCCGTTATCGTGATCGAAGTCCCTGAGGTTGCAGTCGAAGGCGTGAAACTCGTTATTGTTGGCGGTAAGTTCCCGATGGTTACGGTGAAACTAGTGCTTGTGGTGAAGGAACCAGCCGGCGAAGTGACGTGAACTGTGCCGGTGGTTGCACCGGTGGGGACCGTCGCAACAATTTGGTTCACAGTCGCAGAGCTGATCGTCGCACTCGTTCCGTTGAATGAAACTGTATCCAGGCTCGACGTGGAGCTAAATCCCGTCCCGGTGATCGTGACGGTCGCCCCGACTGGCCCGGTCTGCGGACTGAAGTCGAGAACCGAAATCTGACTAGCGCTGTATCGATTGATTGCGAGAAGGTTTCCCACGGCGTCGTAGCTGTATCCCGCCGCGTTTCCAGACGGATCAAGGACTGCCGTGAGACGGCCAAGGTCATCGTAGACGTACGTCACTCCGCTCTGGGCGACCGCGGAAATCGGCGAGAAATAGCTGATAACAGCAAGCACGACATAAAGGACAGCGTAGCGTGTGGTGTTTCTCATGCTCTAGGCCTCCACCGAAGGAGAGCGAATTTCAAATCACGCCTAACGGAAAGGCCGTTTAGCTGACAAAAGTCGGAGGGCGAACACACGTTTGCCCCGCAGATCGATTTTGATCTCAAGTTCGACTCCCACGAAAGGGAAGCGCACCTTTCTGAAGTTGTGACTAGGGAAGTGGGCTGAGTCTAGGCGGTAATTCATGCTATGTCAATTATATTTACGTTAGAATACACTTAAGTATTAAATACTTGTGTATCAAATAAGACAAACCCGTTAGGTTGTCTTACTTACCCTGTGGGAATTCGTCAGAAGCTCACTCTGATTCAGAGAAAGTGGGGGGGGGTAATTCGCTCCTGGCCTATAACCGGACTCTTCAACGTCAATATGAACTCGACCTCGGGGAGTGATGTCGCCGAGGTTTTTGCACAACTGCGCGACACGTGGTCATGGTGGCGCATAATTGCCTACATTATCCCAGAGACCTTCCGCTAAGGATCTCCGGACCGGCTGAATTTGTAGGGTCCTGATCAGGACTCGAGGCCAATCACCTGGTGTTGCACTGGGGGCTGCTCAAATCTCCGGGATCAGCAGGTTTCAACATATGTGAGATTTTTCGATCGCTGAATCTAAAGAACCCGGGACGCTCGCCAGCGGAACACCGTCCCGAGCCAGATTCCAACATCTACGATAAGAAAATGAACCCTCATGAACGCACTGCCGGCGGTGAAAGGCTCGACTAAAAACCTGTGGGATTAAGAGCGAGGAGCGACTGGCGTGGCTAACGGCCAGGGCTGAGATCTCGCTCGATCGTTCGCTCTCTCTCTTGAGTCATCGAAGAGTGTGGCTCGTTCCTTTGGGCGACCCGTGGTTCTGCTGCGCGTGTCGACTCCAATGCAGATCGGTGTGAAACATCGCGGCCAAGCCCTTCGGCAAGAGCGGTTTTATCGTTGGTGTAAATTTGCGCATCGTAGCGGCCACGCGACACCGCGACGTATGCCAAACGGCGATTGACCAGCTTCTCTCCCCCCTGCTCGGTGTCCACATGGATAAGCACACGATCGGCAGTCTGCCCCTGGCTGCTGTGACTCGTCACCGCGTAGCCATGATCAAGATGCGGATTCTCCCGAATGTTGAACGCGATCGCGCGGCCTGAGTCGAGACGGATGCGGAGGTTGCCACTCTCGTCGATCCTTTCGATCGTGCCCAGCTCCCTGTTGGCGACACGCTGGTCTCGATTCGGGGCGGTGAACTGTATACGGTCGCCTTCACTGAATGCCCGCCATGTCTCTCGGTAAAGCGTCACGCCTTGTAAACGGCGAGGGTCGTAAGTGAAACGCTGGCCATTCTCCCGTTCGACTGTGACGTGGTTCTGTTTCTCGTCAATAGTCTCAACGCGAGCATACTCGCCGGGTGCAATGCCGACCGTCTTGCTGCCCTTGGCGTACCGCACCACATTGCCGGGTTCGTATTGGGCAGCCCATTGGCGGTCGGCTCCTGTGACCTCCTGCCGGGCGACTAGGACTCTCATCCGATATTCGAGGTACGGCATCCGGTTCGTATCCTGCATGGCATAGTGAATTGCTTCATTGATGGCCACCCTTGACCGGTTGTCGGGGGACACCACAAGCGTGCCTTCAGGTTGTTTCTTATATTCATGCGCGATGGCGGCGATACGCTCGTCGCGGTCGAAGATCTCATGCACGCGGCCTCCGGCATCGAGTTTCTCCATCGCCTCTCGGACTTGCCCTCGCGAGAGCTTTTCTACAACTTCTTTGAGTGCCGGGTCTTTCTGCCGCACGATCTCGTCCAATCGAGCCGTCTGGATTCCGGCTTCCTGCAACTGCTGATACGGCTTGCCCGCTTCAACGGCTTGGTGCTGGCGTGTGTCACCAACGAGCAACACGCGATCGTCTTTCTGCAGCCGGTGGAGGAATTCGTTCATTTGCCTCGTGCTCGCCAGGCTCGACTCGTCCAGGATGTAAAGCCGTTTCTGTTCTCCGTGCCCTTTATCGGTCTGGGCAAGATGCCGTTGCAACGTGTTCGATCTGATTCCACTCTCTTCTAGTTTCTGTGCTGCGCGAGACGTGGGCGCCAACCCCCTGACGATGTACTTCTCTCGCTCGGCGGCTTCGCGGATCGCCGCGAGAGAGGTAGTCTTGCCCGCGCCGGCGACGCCTTCGAGCGCAGTCACTTGATCACGACTCGACAAGATTTGTTCCACCGCCCGGTGTTGGGTATCGCTCAGATGCCCGTGGGACTCTCGGATGGCTCCGCGCGTGCCAAAAGTCGCCAGCTCGAGATGCTCGTCTTGACCCGCTCGCATGGTATTGATCGTGTCCATCTCAAAGCCGATCATCTCCGCGGTCGTAAATACCCGGTCAGGCGAGCTGCCTTTCTTTTGTGTTTCGACGAACTCATCTGATTTGACGCGCTCTTCGAAGTCGGCTTTCACCTGGGCCAGAGTGGCTCCGCCCATCGATCGACGGAGCGCATCCCCCAGCAGAGCGCGCTCGTCCGCTACGGCGTCGCGTTCCAGATTTCGTTCTCTTGAGAAGGTGACCGCCGAGTGTGCAATCCTCTCTCTCGAATCTTGGCTAACGTCATATGCCCTTTCTTTGGCCTCCGCCACTACGCGCTTAGGTTGATCGCCGAAGTCCAATGCTAGGTCCTGGTGCCGCCGCTGCATCTCTTCGTGTGAGAGTGCGATCTTGGGCTCACGCGTTTGGTGCGCTGCGATTTGCGCCGCCGCCGCGCCACCCTGATTCTCCAGAGCCAGGTGCGCTTCGATCTGTTTCCGGCGCGGGCTCGAAGCGTCCAGATACTCGCGGCTGTAATCTTTGATTTCTGGTTGACCACTCTTGCCGTGTTCGATCTCATAGCCCAACTCTTGCAGATGTTGTGCCAGCTCCGAGCGGTACACGGCAGTGGCGTACTGCTGCGTGCGATAAAGTTCCTGGGGTTGAAGTGGTCGTGTTTCCCCATTGGCCGTTTCCGTCACATTGAAGAAGACGACGTGGGTATGAAGTTGCGGGGCGGCATAACCGTTTACAGGTCTCGCGCTGTCGTGCTCGAATTTTGCCGCGACCCAATTCCCGGTTGTCTCTGGTGGAAGACATCCTCCAAGCCGGGCCTGGACATATCGTTCCATCTCGTCCAACGCGACTCCGACGCTGGCCCGATGAGCATCCTGCACACGCTCATCGCCTCCCACAAGTGCAGTCAGCGATACGCTTTTCGGTGCGGAGAAGGTGGCATCCCAGCCCGCGCGGTGCTCCATCGCCCTGACCGTCTTGCCATGCTCGTTCGCATATTCCCGCGCCGTCTGATAGCGAACCAACCGCTCGCCCGTAATCGGATGCTGGCCATCGCTGAGCCGCCGAAACTGTTCCTCCTGCACTCCACCACGCAGTCCCCATTTCTCGGCCAGTTTTCCGTGCCATTCGCCCCATATCCGGTCGCCTTCGCTATAGTAGTTCTCCTGCGCGTTACTGAACTCCTCCTGATGATAGGCACGGGCTTGACCTGCACTGAGCGGCTTGGAAATAGTAAGCATGTCGTTCTATTCGAAAAAGCGTCTCTCGGTGGGCTTCACGGCGTGTTCGACCTCTTGGTCCTGAATCGGCTTCTGCTCCAATCCCGATGCTTCCTGTCGTGTTTCGCCTGGCTGGGGCGTGCTCTTCGTTTCCGCCGTCCTTGCCATCATGAGCGGCTCCTGGGCTGATGCCTTTGCCGGATTCAAGACCTGGGGATTGTCTTTGCCGAGTGGAACAGGGAGCTTCTTATTGAGACCCAATATCCGGTCCAGCATCGTGCGATGCTTGTTAACGAAACCCATGCCACGGGAGTGGTGCGGGCGGTTGAATTGCGCCACGGTCATCAATTCCGGGCCTCTAAGTTTCGTCCCGTAGCGCAGCGCAAAAAAACGTCTCTGGTCCAGATAGGTCGCCGGCAACAAGCCCGCGAAGAACAGACCCAACCCACTCCACAAAGCTGCCCGGACAAGATCTATGGGCGATCGGTTGCGATAAATCATGTCGCCGAGGTAGGTATGCATCTCGCAGTTGTTGTAATGGGCGCGATAGGATTCAAGACGCAGCGACCCGTGCTTCACTGCTTCCTTCCTGAGTGCGAAGGTGTTCTCCCCGCTTGCCGTAACTGCGGGCACTACGTCACTGTCCAGTGCCAACCGGCTCCCCTTCCGTGTAACAACTTCGAGCAGCGTGTACCAGCCGTTGTCCCGCACTACCCCGACTATCTGCGAGCCCAGGTAGTCAAGAAAATAATGTCGTTCAAGGGGCGTCCAGACCCGCTTGCAGCGGAAGCCCTGGATTCCCAGAGTTGCCATGCAGGAG
>Ga0210384_10002064_pt1 | contig 25311 bp, 22 predicted proteins | sample IncBWH2MmetaG_FD_160574 | JGI IMG/M metagenome (GOLD analysis project Ga0210384, IMG submission 160574) | Forest soil microbial communities from Barre Woods Harvard Forest LTER site, Petersham, Massachusetts, United States - Inc-BW-H-2-M | ecosystem: Environmental > Terrestrial > Soil >...
CGCCAACGTGCACGGCATGGTCACGCTCTATGCGGTCATTCACTCCGATGGGAAGGTGGGCGACATTCGCGTCCTCAACAGCCCGGACGAGCGTCTGGATTCCTTTGCGGCGAAAGCTCTGGCCCGCTGGAAATTCGTGCCCGCAGTCAGAGCCGGGAAACCGGTGGCGCTCGAAGCGGTGGTGGTGATTCCGTTTCGGGTTCGGCGGAGTTTCTGAACGGGTGTACTGCGTGGTGGGGTGCCGGACGTCCCCGCCCGTCGCTCCATTACGAACTCTGAGCTGTGGCGGATTTTTCTCCGGGCAGGGCGGCGTACACCGTGGGATTTGCGCAGACTTCGTAATACCAGCGGTCGGTCCAGTACAAGATGGATAGATCGCGGACATCGACCTGGGCGATGCGGTTCTTGCGGATGGCAATCTTGCGAAATACTCCATTGGCGATGGGAACGGTGCCGAGGAAGAACTCGCGCTGCTCATCGATCCAGGGTCCGGTAAACAATCCGGCAAATTCGGGCGCCCCGGAATTCGCTGCGCACGAGGAAAGCGAAATTTCCTGCTGCAGTTTGTGGAAAGCCGCTTCACTCAGACAGATCCCACCGACGTTGTAGTTCAGGCGCATTTCTTCGGCTCCGACTTCGGCGCTCGCGCTGTCATCATTATTGTTATGGCCTGCGCCTCCGATCTGAACCGAATACACCTGGAAGACTCCGGCATCGGGTGCGATTTTCTTGCGGACCTGCTTGCTGCAGGAGGAGAGACGGTCGCTGTCGTTGATGGCGTCGGAAATCATGATGCGGTGCTCGCCATCCATCAGATAGAGCGGAGGCGAATCCTGGTAGGCGATGCCGAGGCCGACTTCCATCGGGGGCAGGCCCGAGCGTTCCAGGAGTTCGTTGTACTCGCGCAGCAGATTCACAATCTCCCACGCCAGAACGCAGGTGCGGCCGACGCTGAGCATGGCTTCGCCTTCGCGCTCGAGCAGCGCGACGATGATGGCATCGCCTTCGAGAAAGACTTTGGTGGCGCCGTATTTCGCGAGCAACTTGTTTACCGGATCGTAGAAATTAAGGCTGAAATACGAGGCGGCGTTCATGCCTTTTTCCATCAGCGAGCGGGTGAGGCGTGAAGAATCGCGCACGTCGGCCTTCAGGATCACGTGGTGAAGGACGCGATCCTCGGCGGGCTTCTGATCTTCCGGAGGCAGGAACTCGTAGAGCATACCGTTGAGCGTGGAGAGTTTGCGGACTTTTTCGTCGCCGACCAGGTTGATGCTGTCAAAACCGGCGCTGACGGCTTCCAGTCCGCGCAGGTCGCGGTGATAGCAAAAGAGGTCGTGCAGAAGACGCGCGGCGAAGCGGTTGCGCTCCGAGCCTCGACAGGAGGCCACGCGTCCGACGGCGGCAAAGAGCCGGTCGGAATGGAGGCGGCCTTCGGCAATTATTTTCTCGACGCGCGCCGCTTCTTCGCTGAAGATAAGCGCGTTCTTGAGCTGCTGCGGATTCACCCGCGGCGCATATTCGGCGAGCAGAGGAACGGCTTCGTAGGAAGCAACGACGTGCGAGAGAATGCCTTCGCGCTGCAGCAAACGGGTCCAGATGTCGAGGCGGTCTTTTCTATTGCGATCTTCCGGCGTCAAGTCTTCGCCGTTGCCGGCGCCCGCCAGCGTGGCTGCGTTTTCGGGAACATTGAGCGCCTGCTCCAGGTGCGCATCGTCAATGGCTTCGCCGTATCCCAGTTCGCGCAGAAAATTTAGCGCGAACTGGCGGAGACTGGGGAAGCGGTCGGGATCCTTGTCGAAGTTGCCGAACATATAATAGTGCTCGGCGCAGAGATAATCGTCGCGACCATCTTCGGTAAGAATCAGCGGATTGAGGAACAGACGATAGCAATCGGCGGGCAATTCGCCGAGCAGGGAGCGGCGAGTGCGGGCCAGCGTTTCCTTTTCGATTTCGCGAAGCAGACGAAACATCTCCTGCCCGGCGCGGCGGAGGATGATCTTCTTGCGCACCTGGAAAGAGGAGACGAGCGCCTGCGTCTGCATCATTTTCGTTTGCCGCACGCCCTCGAGCGACTTCGACTTCATGCGGCACTGTTCGAGAATCCTGGCAAACTGCGCTTGCAGTTCGGTGCGGATGAACTTGAGCACGGCCAGGCGGCCGAGCACATCGACCGATGGATTGCCTTCTGCCTTGGCGCGATTCAGGATGGCGAGATGGATCGAGACCAGCAGAGTTTTCAGGTCGGCGGCGCCGGGCTTGCGCAGTTTGGTGGCGCCTTCGGCGGCGCTTATGAATTTGGTTCGGTTTGCCGAGGGAACGTCCATCTCGAAGAGCGCTTCCACCTCGCCGAAGCGGCAGATGTAACGCGCGAGATGAAAACTTAGGTCCGCGGTGATGCGGGGGCTGAGAAAAACGTCGTAGCGGAGATTGTCGACGCCCAGTTTCAGATCGGTGAACGCGAGCGTGGGCCCGTAGTATTGAAGATCGGGCCGGCTGGGCGGTTCAGAGTTACGCAACCGAAAAATCGGGAGCTTGGGCATCGGACCGGACGGTTCGTCTTTCGTGTCTTATACTTGCGCTGGTTGCAAATTGCTGAAACTGCAATACTAAGCAGGCTAGCACGGCGGCGGGACGCGTCGAAAGTTACGCTAGTGTAGGCGCGGAAGCATCGCGTAACGGCCGCGGCAACGGCTGTGGTGAGGCTAAGATCATATGAGCTAAGACTATTGGCTGGCGCGGCGCGCTCTTTCGAATTCATCGCCCTTCTTCCAGTCGACGGGGCGTGCCTGGCTGGCCGCCTCCCAGCCGAGCGCAAAGCCGAAGCGCGCCATGGCGGCGTCGGAGGTGTAGTCCATGCCGGGATGATACTCGTCGCTCGGCTGGTGGTAGCGATGGGCGGTGTAGTCGGCATCCTGCTCGAGGCCCCAAGCTTCATCGTGGCCCTTGAATTTCATCCCCTCATTGACCGAAAACGCCGGGATGCCGACGCGCGCGAGGCTGAAGTGATCGGAGCGGTAGTAGTGTCCGGCTTCGGGACGCGCGTCGGGACGAATCTTGAAGCGGAAATCCTGAGCAGTCGCCTGCACCGCGGGATAAAATGTGGTGCGCTCGGCTCCTGAAACCTGGACTTCTTCGGGTGCGCCGAGCGGCCTCACGTCGTCATAGTTGAGATCAAGTGAAATTTTGCCCGCCGGAATCGGGGGATGTTGGCCTAGGTATTCGGAGCCGAGCAGTCCTTGTTCTTCGGCGGTGACGGAGACGAAGAAAATCGAGCGGCGCGGCTTCTGCACAGCGCCTGCGTAGGCCCGAGCGATTTCCATCAAGATGCCGCAGCCGGTTGCGTTGTCCATGGCGCCGTTATAGATGTTGTCGCCGGGCATGTCGGGCCGTATGCCGAGATGGTCATAGTGCGCGGTATACATCACGCCTTCATTTTTCAGAGCCTTGTCGGCTCCGGGAAGCACGGCAATGACATTGTTCGATTCGAAAGGACGAATCTTGCTGGTCATGTGCGCGGAGAGGCGGACGTGGAGCGGCGCCGGTTTGAAGTCGCGCGAAGTCGCATCGGCCATCATCTTGTCGAGATCGAGACCGGAGGCAGCGGCGAGGTTGCGTGCAACGCTGAGCTGGATCCAGGCAGCCGCTTTCAGCCGGGGAGTGGCGTCGAGCTTGAGAAAGGACTTCTCGCCGGAATTGGAATTGCGCACGACGTCCCAGCCATAACTGGCCATCTCGGTCTTGTGGATGAGAATGGCGCCCACGGCCCCTTTGCGCGCGGCTTCTTCGTATTTGTAGACCCAGCGGCCATAGTAGGTGAGCGCCTTGCCGGTGAAAAACTTCGGATCGTCCGAGGGCGGCTCGTTGACTAGCATGAGCAGCACTTTGCCTTTGACGTCCACACCTTTGTAATCGTCCCAGTTGTATTCGGGCGCCTCGATGCCGTAGCCGACGTAGACGATCTCGGCATCGATGTTCGATTCGGATTGCTGGGTGTGATCGTAGGCGACGTAGTCGTCGAGTGGCTTGAGGTCGGATGCTTTGCCTTTGGCGGGAACGACCGTGAAGCGCGTGTCGGCGCCGGGCGTGATGCCGACCATCGGAACTTTTTGCAGGTAGGTGCCATTCTCGCCGGCAGGTTTCAGTCCGTAGAGTGCAAACTGCGCCGCGATGTATTCGGCGGCAATGTCGCCTCCGCGCTGGCCGGTGCCGCGTCCCTCGAGAAGATCGTGGGAGAGGAAGCGCACGTGAGTCTCGATGTTGTCGGGACGAATGCTCTGCATGGCGGCGATGGCGGCCGGGGGAAGGTGCGAGCCGAAGTGCCTTTCGGCGCGCGGCTTCGGCGTTTTTTCTTGCGCCGACACCGCGGCAATCGAGAACAGAACGGCGGCGAGCACGGCAATTCTGCGAATGTTCAAGCGGGGCCTCGAAGCTTTAGTTGTGATGGAGTACTCCCGAATTGTAAATGGAAACAGGATGGCGGACGGCACCATCGGAGCATCGTCCTGGGGTAACTTTGCCCGTGGCTCTGTCAGGAACTTTGCCTGCAACTTTGGCTGCTTTTCGGCTTGCACTCTGGGTTTTGTCCCGCGACCGCGGGATCAGTTCTTGGACCCTCAACCAGCGCGGAAGTCGCGGACGTCTTCTCCGGGCTTAAAGATCGAGAGCGGCGGAGTCGGCTGGGCGGCGGCGAGCTTGCGGTTTATGTCTTCCACATCCGGTTTGACCCATCCAACGCTGGTGACTTCGATCTGGCCATCTTGTCCGATCAAGAACAAAGTGGGGACATTGGTCAGGCCGTAGGCATTGGACACCGCGTAGCCGTTCGGATCGTCCAGCAAAGTGCGGAAGGTAACGCCGTATTCTTTCAGAAAGGCGGCGGTGTCGCGCTGGTCATTCTGCGAGATGCCTACGATTGTGACTTTCTTGTCGCCGTGCGCTTTGTACAGGCGTTCGAGGTAGGGAAACGCGTATTGGCAGGTTGGACAGGAAACCTTGAAGAAGACGGCGAGCACCGGCCCTTGTTGGAGAGCCGCTTGTAATGAGAATTCGCCACCATCTTTATTGCCATCTTTGCCGCTAGAGAAGGCGGGTAAGGAAAAGTCAGGCGCTTTGGTTCCGGCCGGCAATGCAGCCATATCTTTCGGACCTCCGAACAAGCGATCGAGCCACTTCATAGAGGAAATGCCTCACATAGCAACTCACCGGGTGACTCAAACCATTAGATGATGCCGCCGGCCTTCAGGATTTTCCGCGTCAACCCGGTGATGGGGATCTGCGGGATGCGATCAATTGCGATCCACATACCTTTCGGGGCGGGCGAAGTATCGGGCAACGGCGTGTTCCGTGACGAATTTTTTCGTACAACATGAACGGTGTAGTCGGTGACGGTGATGGAATGGCGAAACGTGCGCCAGTGCGCCGACGCCGGCAAGGGGCGCGGACGCTCGGACGATTGGGGGAGTTCCCACATGCCGGGCATGAGCGAGGTTTTTCCTGGGCGCTGGACAAGGCGGATGCCACCGTCGCGCTGGGTTAGCACGCACCAGATTTCTTTCTTGACCTGGCGGCTTCGGTTCGTCGCTGGGCCGGGCGGCAACGCCCGGCGCTCCATTGATTGTTGCGTGACACACCATTTCCGGACCGGACACATCGGGCAGCGGGGTTCGCGCGGCGCGCATACGGTTGCGCCGAGGTCCATCATGGCCTGATTGAAATCCCCGGGCCGCGAGTTCGCGAGAAGCGCTTGCGCCTGTAGCCAAATTTGCCGGGTGGTGAGATTGATGCCGATGAATCTTTGCAACACACGCTCGACATTGCCGTCGACCACGGCTACCGGCTCGGCGAAGGCGATGCTGGCGATGGCGGCGGCGGTGTAGCGTCCGATTCCGGGCAGAGCGAGCAACGCTTCGGAATTTTGCGGGAAGCGGCCGCCGTGTTGTTTAGCAATCTGCTGCGCGGCCTGATGCAACATGCGTGCGCGGCGATAGTAGCCCAGACCGCTCCAGGCTGCCAGCACGGCGTCTTCAGAAGCGGCGGCGAGCGCTTGAACATTCGGAAAACGTTCGAGGAAAATCCGGTAATGGTCAAGCACGGCGGCCACGCGCGTCTGCTGCAGCATGATTTCGCTGAGCCAGATGCGATAAGGATCGCGAGTTTCGCGCCAGGGAAGGTCGCGGCGATGCTTGTCGTACCAGCGGAGGAGGCCGCGCCGAATAGGAAGAAGATCCTTGGGAGTAACAGCGGAGTTGACCCCGGACGGAGCCGTGGTGGTTCCAGACGCGGCTAGCCGCATCTCTACGGGGAAGGATCTCGACGCGGGCATTGTTATTGGCTGACGCTGTGCGCGATTATGACCCAACCTTTTTTTTGCTGCTGCCAGACGGTCATCATGTGTTGCGGCGCCGAGGGGAGCGGTTGCGAGCCGGCGGCCCCATTTCCGGCGGTTTCAGTTCCGGCGGCCCCATTTCCGGCGGATGCATTCCCGGCTCCATTCAAGGTGCCATTCAGAGTGATGGTGTAGGTCACCACGAAGGTGGTTCCGTTCATCTCGGTATTCAGATCGCCGAGGGCATAGTCTTTCAACTGCCACCGGCGATACTCGTCAAGCGCGGCGGAGCGCTCGAGCGTTCCGACGGGCGTCACGCCCGCATAATTCGAAGCGAGCGAGCGCTCTACCTCAACCCAATTCGCAGCCTGCACATTTTTCCAGAAGACACGCTCCAGACCCTCGCCTCCGGTTGCTTCGGACAAGGAGCGCGCCGGATGCTCGCCGTAAAAGGTACAGGCCGGCTCAAACGTCAGCGCGAACAGCAGCACGCAGATCAAGAAAACCGGGAGCGAGTCGACGGTTATGCGCGGACGCATGGCGTGATTGTACCCTGATCCTGTGCAATCTCCGCAGGAGGGCAAGTGCCAGAGCAGATTCATCCGGATTTGACCGTTGCGAGAGAGCCCCCGATAATAATGAGGCTGGTCGACCGCAACTCACGCGTGAACAGTAACCCGAACCGGCAGGGTGATTATGACCGAATTCGACCGCAAGGTGGAAGAAGCTTCCGTGCGCTTCAATCGTTCGGTAGCGAATATCGCCGAGACTCTGGAAAAAGAGACGGCGGAACTGGTGGCGTATCTGAACGACGAGGTGGTGCCAGCGGTGCGAACGCATTCATCGAAGGCGCTGCGAACGGCAGCCGGAAAGCTCTCCGAGTTCGCTGATTTTCTGGAGACACAGCGAAAGGGTTCTTGAACTGCCCTTCCAGCTACCCGCCCAGGAACGCGCGTTGGCCGTTGTGCCCGTCAGCGGCCGCGACGCTGCCATGTTTTCTGGTTCTTTTATTATTGGGCGGCGCGCTTCTGAACGGCTGTGGTGGACACAAACATACGCCGCCGCCGGTTCCGCCCCCACCATCGCTTCCGCAGGAAAAAGAAAAACCAGTCTCGACTCCGCCGTCCGCCGAAACGGGCGAGGACGAGAAAATCGAAGTCCCCGCCGGCGCGAAACCGATCTTTGAAGAAACCGGGATGGCGAGCTGGTATGGCGCTCCCTATCACAACCGGCGCGGATCGAACGGCGAGGTTTATAACATGCACGCCATGACGGCGGCACATCTTACTTTGCCGCTCGGCTCGATCGTGCGTGTCACGAATTTAAAGACTGGACATTCAGCGCTGGTGAGGATCACCGATCGCGGGCCGTTCGTAGTAGGACGCATCGTCGATCTATCGCTGGCCGCCGCGAAGGCTTTGGATGTCTATTTGCCGGGCGTTGCAAAAGTTCGGCTGGAGGTACTGCAGGCGCCTGTGCCTCTCGATACGGGCGGCCGATGGGCGGTTCAGATCGGCTCCTTCCCCGGGCAGAAAGCGGCCGCTGAATTGGCCGAACACATGCAGAAGAGGTACCAGACGGCCAAAGTTGTAAAGTTCGTGAGCCCCGTGGGAGTCTGGTGGGTGCGGGTACGAGTGCTGGACGACAACCGCGAGCGCGCAACCACTCTGGCCCACGAGACGGAGACTGCGGAGGGGTCGGTGTTTCTGGTGCGACTCGATTGAAAATACCTTTCTTTACAAAGGGCTGCAAGCTTGGGTGATATGTTTCTTCCCGAGATATAAACCTAACTCCGTGTTGACGGCCTGATGATACTTAAGGCAGGCTGAGGGGGAGACTGACTTATGGCGGATTGTCTATTCTGCCGGATCATTCGCGGCGAAGTGCCATCCAAGAGAGTTTATGAAGACGAGCATATTTTTGCCTTCGAAGATCTGAACCCGCAAGGTCCGACCCACGTGCTGGTCATCCCGAAGAAACATATTTCTGGCTTGAAGGAGGCCGTGGCGGGAGACGCGGAGTTGGTGGGGCGCTGTCACCTGGCGGCGGCGCAGATTGCGCGAGAACGATCGATTGAGGATGGCTACCGCACGGTGCTGAACGTCGGCCCCCGCGCAGGCCAGTCGGTTTTTCATCTGCATGTGCACTTGATCGGCGGGCGCCCGCTGCAATGGCCGCCGGGCTAGATCCGCTGCTACGCGACCACCTGACGACTCATACGGCCAAGGGACGGGCGTCTCGCTGGTCCAGCCTGATGTGACCGTCCCGGGACGCCGGCCGCTTCAGCAGCAAAGTGTGATCGTTTTTCCGGCTTGTATCTTCTGGCCAACATTCCCTGGCTTACAATCGTGGGATGGCAAACCTGACATTGGTTTACGGTCTGCGTCTGCTGCCGTCCGATGAAGTCGACGCGATCGGCGAGGCGCCCATCAAACTGAAAAATGGGCGTGAGGCGCACGTCACCATGCACACCCTCGAGGGCACTAAAGACGAGATCGAGAAGCAACTCAAGACGAGTCTCGCGGCCTTTTTTGACATCTATCCTGAGATATAACGCCTAGGATGTAACGTCTGCGATCCTGACGGGCGAACGGGCCGTTCTACAGCCAGACGGCAAATCAGGCCATGCGATGAGACTGATCTCTCTGGAACTCGAGAGCAAGCTGCACGAAAAGGGGCTCTGGCCGCGCAGTCGCATCGCGTGGGCGGCGCTCTATGTGCTGGCGCTCGACCTGCTTCTATTCGCGGTGCAGTGGCTGACGCGTCACGTGAGTCCCTCAATGTCGGCGAGTCTGGGGGGCTGGGTAACTTTTCTCAGCCTGTTGGCGATTGTTCTTCTCGCGATTGCAGGGTTCCGCTGGCTACGATCGCAACTACTTTGGCGGCTGCGGAACCGGCTGATTGTTACGTATGTTTTTATTGGCGTGATTCCGGTTTTTCTGCTGGTGATGATTTCTCTGATCACGCTTTATCTCCTTGCCGGACAGTTTGCCAGCTTTGTCGTGACGTCCGACATCACAACTCATTTGCACAGCATGGAAGCCGCGAACCGAGCTATCGCCCATCACCTGGCAGCACATATTGCAGGGAGCGGAAAGCTCGATGCAGGCGTTCTCGGACACGCCAGACCGCATCGTCCGGAATGGTCGCGGCGCCAAGTGTGCGTGTGGTACCGGAACCAACCGAAGCCTGACTGCGTGGGGCCGGAGGGCGCGCCGGGCTTTGACTCTCCGTCGTTTATCACTGGGGATTTTCGCGACATTGTCCGCGATCACGGCACACTCTACCTGCGAACAGCAACTGTGCTTGCGCCGGAATCCTTGCGCGTGATTTTGAGTGAGCCGCTCGACAAGGATTTTGTCGAGAAGATCGCGGGCGATCTCGGACTGATTGCGGTGTACGGTAGCCAGAGCCCGGCTACGGACCCCAATGCCAGCTCACCCGCGGCGGCGCAGCCGAGCGCCTCGAAACCCTACCTGGCCTTCGGAAACGGGAAACAACGCGAGCAAACTTTCTCCGCGGGGACGATTCCGCCGGCGAGCAGCACGCTCGATCGCGAGATTACTTTCCCGATCCCGCTACAGGTGGTGGATTGGGCTACGGGAGAACGGCAGCGCGCGGGGGCGCTCGCCGAGGTCGAGACGCGGCCCTCAGTGCTCTATGCGAGACTTTTTGCAGCGCTCGGAGATTACGCCAAGGGCGTGGAATATATTTTGTTGTCGATCGCGATTGTGTTCGCGATCATCGAGTTACTGGCGCTGTTCGTTGGAACAAAATTGACGCGCAGCATCACGTCGGCGGTGGACCAACTCTACGAAGCCACCAAGCACATCAATCGAGCCGACTTCAGCCACCGGATCCCAGTGCAGTCGAACGACCAGTTGGCGACCCTCGGAAACTCCTTCAACTCGATGACCACGTCGATCGAGAAACTTGTTCAGGAGCAAAAGGAAAAGCAGCGCCTGGAGGGCGAACTGGCGATTGCCCAGGAAGTGCAGGCGCAACTCTATCCCAAGTTGATCACGCAACTGGAAAATCTGGAGGTGCATGGTTTCTGCCGTCCGGCGCGGACGGTGAGCGGGGACTACTACGATTTTCTCGGGCTGAATTCCGACAAATTGATGCTGGCGGTCGGCGACATCAGCGGCAAGGGAATTTCGGCAGCGCTGCTGATGGCGACAATCCACTCGGCGGTCCGGGCATACAGCATCGAAGACAGATCGGTGTTGCACGATCTAAAGCTACGCGAAACAGCCGCGGTCGGCGCCGCCGGGGGCTCGGGGCTGATCCTGACTTCTGAGTTGAGGTGGACGGAAGCGTCTCCGGCGGCGCTGCTGACGCTGCTGAACCATCAGCTTTACGAAAGCACTCCAGAGGCGAAGTACGCGACTTTGTTTTTGGGAATCTATGACGGAGAGACGCGCCGGCTCACATATAGCAACGGCGGTCACTTGCCGCCGATCCTGATTTCCGAAGATGGATCGTCTCAGTTGCTGAGCTGTGGCGGAACCGTGGTCGGCTTATTCGACAACTTAAGTTTTCCGGAAGCGACCGTGCAACTCCGCCGAGGCGATGTGCTGGTGGCTTACAGCGATGGGGTGACCGAGCCGGAAAACGATTATGGCGAGTTCGGCGAGGAGCGGCTGATCCAACTGGTGCGCGAGAATCGCCACTTGCCGCTCGAACGAATCACCGAAATTGTTACCATCGCGGTCGACGACTGGATCGGCGACAACGAACAGCCGGATGATGTAACGCTGGTGCTGGCGAGGGCGAAGTAGAACACAGGCACGCCAACTACCAGGTATGGCCATCGGGCTCGAATGGGCCCGACATGCCTCCGACGATCTTCCAGCCTTCATCCGTTTTGAGCCAGGTGTGGGTAATGCGAGAACTGAAGGATGCCTTATGGCCGTCGGTCCCAGTGAAGGAGGACTTTACCGCATACTGGGTAATCCCCACACTGCCCGTCACTGCAACCGATTTGGAGAGGAATTCGTAGTCGAGTGTTCCCTTCCGTTGAAACTTGCGATGCACCGCCTCGCCGAGAGCCACCTTTCCGATGGGCATCTTCTGGTCTTGCGGCCAGCCGAGAAACTCTTTGTGCCAAAGCGTCATGTAATGCGCCTCATCGAACCCCTTCACATCGCGCCAGTAAGTTTCCTCCATTTGCCAGACCTCTTTTTGCTGGGACGACATCTCCTGCGCAAAAAGCGGCAGTGCAAGGGCAATCGAAAATATCGCAAGAACCAGAGCGCGTTTCATGAAATCTCCTTGAGTGGCGCGCGGGAGTATAACATCGCCGTTAGATGGTCTCGATTTTCAGAGTTGGAAATGCGGCCCGATAGATGCGTACGTCCAGGGTTAAGAGCCGATAGCCGTGCGCTGCGGAATGAGCTCCAATCAAGAAGTCCGCAAGAATCCGTCGTGCGCCCGTGTCGCGCTGCTTTCGACGCCGTTCCGCATCGCCTCGGAACGCTCGGCCGGCAGACCGCCATATCGCTTCGCTCAGATGCCAGTCGATCGTGATTCCGGTGTCTTCAAAGAACCCATTCACGAAATTTTCAGTTCGGCCGGAACCCGCTACCAGTTCGGCAAAGACCGGGGCAGCCACGGTTACATTTCCCTGCCCGAAGGCCGATTCCAAGGCAGCCTGCACGGCCAAGTTCAGCGATGGGTCCGGGCCCCAGTACGCGACGACCACATTGGTGTCGAGGGCGGTGGTCATCACTCTCCGCGCACTTCCCGCAGCCATCGGTTGATCGCCTTTCTGCCGGATCCAACTCCAGGCGTGCCGATGCCGCGATATTTTTCGAGTACTCTTGGGCTGCGAACGGGACGGATATGCACGCCGTTGCTGTCGCTCTCGAACAGCAGCCGGTCTCCGGCCCGAACGCCAAGGATTCGGCGAACTTCGATGGGCACGGTGATTTGGCCTTTGCTCGTGATTTTAGCTTGCTTTTGCATGACGAGTTCCGATTCCTTACTTTAGCATATTTTCCTTACTTGGCATACTCGAACCGCTGAAGACCTGAAGACCGTTTCTAAAGCTCCATTTTCTAAAGCCGCATGTAACCGTCTCGCCGTAAAAATCATCAATAATTCATAAGGGTCTGATCATCAGGAGGAAGGAAATGAAAACTAAAGCCAAATTCTCGATGTTTGTGGCGGCATGCGCCTTGTTGTTTTCGAGTCTGCCCGTACTTGCAGGCCCCGCGAATTCACCTCAGACTGAGGGGACCACACAGACACAATCCGTGCAGCAAGGCGAGAAACAGAAGGGTCAGGCCAGCCCCGGCAAGGACGTCGGCAAGGGCAGCGAGGACATTGGCAAGGGTGCAGGCAAGGGGGCAGAGAGCCTGGGCAAAGGCACTGCTGGAGCCGCCGGCAATCTGGTTACCTTGCACCCTGGCCACGCCGCCGGCGATCTAGGCAAAGGCGCCGCCGGTGCCGGCAAGGACGTCGGAGTCGGCACCGGAAAAGGCGCGGCCAAGATCGGCAAAGGAAGCGCCAGGGGAATAGGGAAGCTGGGCAAGACGCTCTTCGGCAGGGGTGGCAAGAACAAAAAGAACTCCGACCTGGAGAATTGACGGCACCCAACCGCGCTCGGCCTGGACGCAAGTCTCTGTGCGTAGGGCGCCCTGTCCGCTGCAGCCGCGATAAGGTTACTTCCTGGAAGAAGGTTTTGCCACTGTCACTTTGGCTGTAACCTGCTGGCCTTTTTCCATGCCTCCGACAATGACCAGGCCGCGGTGCGTAACCAGCAGGCCGCGATGATCCATGGTGGGCTCAGGATTGCTTTCGCTGACCGTTTCCCATCCGCCTGTGTGAACGTTAAAAGCGAAGGTTACCGGGGAGGGTTCCGCGGGTTGGCCGTTATAGCCGATTCCGTTGTAGTTATAGGGGTTGTCGGATCCGCCGGAGAAATAGATTCTGCCGGCTTTCTTTTCGAGCGCTCCCGCGCCTGCCGCGATGCGATAGCGCGCGTTGCCGGGATGTGCCGGGAGTTTCGTCCATTCAATTTTCGTGATGTCACCCTTTTTGGGAATTTTTCCCATCCAGCATTCGTTGGACGCGACATACTTGGGATTGGGGCCGCTCGGATTCTTGTACGCGCCGTCGACGTAAACGATGGTGTCGCCGATAATGGTGCCCGCGTGACCGAACACCGGCGTACCTGAAATTGGCGTGGCTTGCATCCATGTGTCTTTGTCGGTGTCGTACACCTGAACATTGCGAACTGCGTCGCCTTTCAACGTTGACCATCCACCGATAAGGAAAATGTAACGGTCACGATAGAGGCCGACGACTGCGTCGTCGACAGGCACCGGGATGTCCTTGCCGCGATAATAGCGGTCTTCAACCGGGACAAAGACATTCAGGTCCGACACGGTCGTTTCTCCACCTTGCGCGTCGACGACGTAACCTCCGAAGATGAAGACCTGGTCGTGGAGCGCTACCGCCGATGCCGCCAGACGCCCGGCTACGCCTGGCACGGGACGCTTTTCCGTCCACTTGCCGGTGCCGGGATCCATTTCGTAGGCGCTGGCGGTGATTGCATCCCAGGTTTTTTTCGGGCCAATGCCCATGAAGGAAAAAATCCTGGATCCGTAATCGTCGTGCGAAATGGCAACGGCATTGTTCGAGACCGGCGCCGGGAGCGGGCTGAGTTTGGGTTCCCCGGCAGCCTGAAGGCGGACCACCAGAAAACACAACAATACCGTGAGAAGCTTGGTCGATGCTGATTTCATTGTTGAAATGATAGCAGCCTGCTTCGTGGAGAGCCGGGCGTCCCCGCCCGGCTGGACGGGCGAGACGCCCGTCCCACCACTGACCTCAAAACCAGGTGCGCCTGCGGTATTCGCGATAGGCATCACCGAACTTTGCTTCCAGCACTGCGGCTTCGCGGCGCGCTCGGAGGATCTGCATGGGAATCAGCACGAGCAAAATGGCCAGCAGCGTAGGCCGTTCCACGATGAGGGCGACGCCGATCAGAAAGATCATTCCGGAAATGTAAATCGGATTGCGGATCCGGGAGTAGATGCCGCTCGTGACAAGCGCGGTCGCCTTCGGAGCAATGGAGAACGACCGGCCGAGCGTGTACCGGGAGAGAATCACGCCCGCAAGGCCGATCAAAGCGACCACTAGACCGATCAAACGCGTCGGGCCGTAGGGCTCGGGCACGGAGAGGAATATCCAGCCGAGAACCATCAGGCCCCCGACCATCGGCAGCCAGACGCGCAATATCGTTCCACGGTCCATCGCTATGAATGTATCTGAGATTTATTCCAACTCTACTGATCGTGGGCAAACATCCGAAGAAAATGTTTGGCCTGCACAGAGTCTCCTTCAGTCGAGATGTCCTGCGAATGCGGACCAGCAGGCGCGTTGCGGCGGGCTGCGTTAAGACGATACGATGACAGACGCTACGATGTTAAATGATGGGATGATGGGCGCGACTGCACGCCGGCGGCTCAATCGAGTGATGGAGAACTTTCTCCTCCGCAGTTTGCCCACAGCGGCTAAAGCCGGTCCTCGATCTAAGCCGGTAATCGCAGCGCCGAAGCCCTCCACTCCATCACGCCAAAACCGGGCGTGCTGGGGACCCCCGCGCTGCGCCGCCCGAAATCTGGCTCCCGCCTTCTTTATTGTCACCTCACTCTGCCTATTGAGCGTGTCCGATCAAGCGCAAGCGCAACTTCGGACCCAAGCCCAAACCCGCCAGCAGTTGCTGCACGACCTCGATTCGGGCCAGCTGCGGGATGCGGTCCTGGTTGGTCAGCAAGCGGTTTCGCGTTGGCCGCGCGATGCGCAATTCCGCCACTATCTTGGCGTGGCCTACTTCAAAAACGGCGATCTCAAGCAGGCACAAGAGCAGCTCATGCGAGCACGCGAATTGAACCCGAGGGATTCTGCGATTCATCTTGACCTCGCGTTAGTTTTATTGAGTGAGCCGGACTATACGGGAGCCGCGGACGAGCTCGAAGCGACCATCAAGCTTAACCCTTCAATCGCGCTCTGGCACACTTTGCTGGGGCGAGCGTATTTGAATTCGAATCGCAGTTTGCAGGCGATCGACGAGTTCAAAACTGCTCTGAAGCTCGACCCCGCCATTAAACTCGGACACTACCATCTGGGATTTGCCTACTTCAGCCTCGGACGCAACGACGAAGCCATTAGCGAATATAAGGAGGAGTTGCGCCGGTCGGGGGAGAGCCCGGCAGCGGTCTGCGCGTTAGGACACTCGCTGCTCGCGAGCGGAAAATATGATTCAGCAATTACGTATCTGCAGCGTGGCACGGAAGTGGATTCTCGCAACCCCGACGTCTGGTACGACCTTGGCAAGGCGCAGGCACTCGCGGGGCAGTCGGCTCGCGCGGAGTCCTCTTTGCGGAAGGCAGCGGAACTGAATCCGAAGGACCCGAGCCCGCACTATCAGTTGGCGCGCGTCCTGGAAAAACTTGGCAAGAGCGAAGAAGTGCTACGCGAACGAGAGCGCTTCGCGGAACTCAAGAAAGCGCAACCGGCCGCGGCAGGAATGGCTACCGGGCGCGATCAGTGAGAGTGATTCGGCAATGAAACATTTGCAAGTGACGTTTGCGGCGGTTGTTCTGCTGATGGCACTGAGCGCCAGTTGGATCTTGTCGGGAATTGCGCAGACGGTTGCGCCGAAGAACTCTGCACCGACAAACAAAGGTCCGGTGGCAAAGCCTGCAAAGGCCGCGCAAGAGCCCGGCGTGAAGACTCCCGCGACAAATCCACCGTTGTTCGTTGACGTCACCCGCGCCGCTGGAATTGATTTTCGCCTGACTTGCGGCGGACAAGAGAAGCTGTACATCATTGAAACCCAGTGCGGAGGCGCCGCCGCACTCGACTACGACAATGACGGGTGGATGGACATTCTGTTGGTCGACGGTTCGACGGTGGCGGACTACCGTGCGGGCAAGTGCCATCCACCGCGGCTCTATCACAATAATCATGACGGTACGTTCACCGATGTGTCGGCGAAGTCAGGCTTGAATTTCTGCGGCTGGGGTTACGGCGTCGCCGTCGGCGACTTCGACAACGACGGCTGGGAAGACGTCTACATCAGCGGCTTCCATGGTTCGGCTCTTTACCGCAACAACCACGACGGCACCTTCACCGACGTCACCGCGAAGGCCGGAGTCGCCAATGCCGATCGCTGGGGGACCAGCGCGGCCTTCGGCGACTATGACAACGATGGAAACCTCGATCTCTATGTCGCGAACTATGTCGACCTGGACATCAACAACCTGCCGCAATTCGGCAACGGACTGTTCTGCCAGTATCGGGGCATCCCGGTAAATTGTGGGCCGCGCGGATTGAAGGGCTCGCGCGATCGTCTCTACCACAATAACGGCGACGGCACCTTCACCGATGTCACGGAGAAACTCGGCATTGATATTGACAAAGACAGTTACTACGGCCTGGGCGTCTTGTGGCTGGATTACGACAAGGACGGCTGCCTCGATCTCTACGTCGCGAACGACTCTTCGCCGAGCCTGCTCTATCACAATGACTGCAAGGGTGGATTCACCGAAATCGGCGCCGAGGCTGGCGTAGCCTACAGTTCCGACGGACGCGAACAGGCCGGCATGGGTATTGACGCGGCCGACTACGATCGCGACGGATGGCCCGATATTGTGAAGACCAATTTTTCGGACGATGCCAACAACCTCTACCACAACGATCACAATGGCGAGTTCACCGACCTGGCCGGCGCGGCAGGGATTGGTGCCATCAGCAATCCGTATCTCGGTTTTGGCGCGAAGTTTCTCGACTACGACAACGACGGATGGCCCGACATTTTCATCGCGAATGGTCACGTCGATCCGCAGGTAGAAGGACAGTCCTTCGGTGTGGGATACGCCGAGCGCCCTTTTCTGTTTCACAACTTGCATAATGGAAAATTCGAAGAAGTCGGCGAGAAGGCAGGCGGCGCGCTGGCGAAGAAATATGTGGGCCGCGCTGCCTTGGCCGCAGACTTCTGGAATCGGGGCCGTCAGGATCTGCTGATGACCAACCTGGATGCTTCGCCCGTTCTGCTGCGGAACGAAGTACCGTCAGCCGGCCACTGGCTGCAGATCAAGACCATCGGCAGCAAGTCGAACCGTGACGGCTACGGCGCAAAGATCGAGATCACGGCCGAAGGCTCAACTCGCTATGCAGAAGTGCGCGCCGGAAGCAGTTTTGAAAGTTCGAGCGACCCGCGCGTCTATTTCGGCCTGGGCGCGGCGACAAGAGTCGACGCAATCGTCATTCGCTGGCCAAGTGGACAAGTCGAAAAACTGGGAACGGAGTCGGCGGACCAGGAACTCGTCGTCCAGGAGGGACGCGGTGTCATTGTTAGAAATCCTGGAAAGAAATCCTGAAAGACGCCTGGCGGTTGCCGCCCGCACCAACCAGAGCATCTGCAGGGTCGGGAATAATGACGATCTACTGAATTTGGTAGCCCAACGCGTTTCGATCTTCAGTTACTCATAGGAATACAGGCAATTGCGCCCGTAAGTACTTGAAACATTGGGCACTGTCGTTTGGTTCAAGAAGTGCGATTCCACCGCGAAGGCGCTAACTGTGGCTGTTTCCAGTGCGAGCGAGGGGTTTTTCAACAGTTTCATGTGGTTCGCTCAACAGAATCAGCAACATGGTTGACAAAACAATAGTTCGTGGCGCAGAATTCTGCGCACTTCACAGTAGCGGGTGATGCGATAACCCTACTGAATGTGTTTTTCGGTTGATGGGATTGTAAGAGCTCAGACCGCAACGAGAGTTGGCAACGAAGGTTCACGACAAGCTTTCACGACAAGGTTTCGCAACACGAATTTCCGTGCATACTTCAAAAATCACACGCCACGATCTCCCGAGGGGGTAGGTAAAATGAAAAGATTGCAGTTTTGCCTCGCAGTGTTTGCCGTGCTGGCTCTGACCTTCAACGCATTTGCCCAGGTACAGAACGCACAGTTTACCGGTACCGTGTCCGATCCAACCGGTGCCGCAATTGCTAACGCCAAGGTTACGGTCAGCAATCCGGCAACCGACTTGAACCTGATCACCACCACCAACTCCAGCGGCAACTATACGGTGAAGGAGGTACCGATCGGTACCTACAAAATCACGGTGGAGGCTGCGGGTTTCAAGACGGTGTCCAACGCCGGTGTGACCGCGAATGCCGGCACCATCGCGCACGTGGACTTCAAGATGCTAATCGGTAAGGCTTCGGAGGTAATCGAAGTCACTGGCGAAGCTGCCGCCGTCAACACGGAAGATTCCAAGCTGGCCACCACCGTGAGTTCGACGCAGATCAGCAACCTGCCGCTGAACGGCCGCAACGTGTTTGACCTGATGCAACTGAGCGCGGGCGCTGTGAACGTCAATGGCGTTGACTTCGAAAACGGCCACGGCACGGTCGTCAACGGCGTGCGTGAAGACTTCAACGGTTTCCTCATCAACGGTGTATCCAATAAAGGACTGAGCGGCGGTGTGGTGAACGTCCCGATTCAGGACTCGGTCGAAGAATTTCAGCAACTCCAACTGAACATGTCGGCGCAGTACGGCAACAGCGCCGGCGGTACGGTTAACCTGGTGACCAAGTCCGGCACCAACGCCTGGCATGGCAGCGCCTGGGAATATATTCGCAACGATGTGTTTGACGCCAACGAGTTCTTCGTGAAGGCGTCTCAGAATCCGCAGCCGCCCACCCGGTTCAATCAGTTCGGCTTTACTTTGGGCGGCCCAATCATGAAGGACAAGCTGTTCTTCTTCCTCTCGATGCAAGGGGATCGCTACAGGTCACAAGGTTCGCCGGTTCCCGTCCTGCAGGACTCGCAGGCCTGGGAGCAGGCTGTAGTGGCGGCCAATTCGGGCGCGGGATCTCTCAATTCGACTGCTTCCTTGCTTTACAACGACTTCGGTAAATTGAACAACGGTAATCCCACCGGTCTCACGGCGAATACCTACTTTGCCAGCAACTACGCCACCGGGACACCCGACTTTGCTCCCGCTCTTTGCACGACCGGCGGCGTCGGCGGGTTCACGAACTTGCAGCATCGAAAGCTCGCCAACATCTTTGGCGTTACGGCGCAGGACTTGGCCAATATCGCGGCCGACAATGTGACGAACAACCCTAACAACCCCTACGGCAAGAATGGCTTGGGATGCACAGGCATACCGGGACTCCAAACCGGCTCGCTGCTAGCTATGCCCGGAGGCCGCGATACCTCGATCCAGGAATCGAGTGTATCTACTTTCGGCACCCAGACGCAGACTCTCGGCAATCTGTTCAATGGCAACGAAGCCTCGCTGCGCGTTGACTACAACTGGAACGCGAATAACCGTCTTTACATCAACTACAACTACCTTCGTGAAACCGACAAATTCGGCCCAGCGAACATTGCGGCTGTGCGCGGCGGCGTCGGGGGGAGCTTCACGAACCCGCAGCGCAGTAACTTCCCCGCAGGCACATTTAGCTTTGTGCACACGTTCAGCCCATCGATTCTGAATGAGTTCCGCGCCGGTTACCTGCAAAACAATACGAATACCAGCGTCAGCATTGGAGGCGTCCCGCAGATCCATTTCTCCAATGGCAGTCAAGTTGGATTCGGCTCGTACAACGGCTACCCCCAGAACTTCAAGGAGAACGTTTACACGTATTCCGACATGGTTTCGATTGGCCATGGGAACCACAACATGAAGGCCGGTGTCGATTTCCGCCGCAACATCGAGAACAGCGAATTCAACGTCGGGCGATCCTCCTACTACTTCTACGACCAGGTCTTTTTCGCCGCAGACGCACCGTACTATCAAGCGGCCGGCGTGGATCCCGGAATTTGCAAGCAGCCCTGTCCGGTGTCGGCCTATAACCCGAATCCCAATGCCCAACTGGACACCAATGTTCGCCACTGGCGCAACTTGGAATTCGGCGCCTACTTCCAGGATGACTGGAAGGTCACAAAGCGCCTCACCCTGAACCTTGGCTTGCGCTACGACCTCTACCAGCGCCACCACGAAGAGGCTGGCGTTGCCACCACGTTTATTCTGGGTCCGAGCACGCCGAACGCGTTCATTCTGGGAGCGAGCAACGGCCTCCTAAACGAGTTGTATAACGCCAACGTCAAGGCTGGTAGCCCGGGATGCAACAATGTGGGGGGAGCCTTGCAAAACCCAGCTCTTGCTCAACTCGTTGGCGAGTGCGGGCCGGGCGGTTTCGCCCCATCGTCCAGTCTCGGCCAGGGCGACCATAACAACTTCGGGCCCCGCGTCGGCTTTGCCTGGGATGTCTTTGGCGATGGCAAGACCTCCCTGCGCGGCGGTTTCGGCGTAGCTTACGAGGGCACGCTGTATAACCCGCTCTCGAACTCGCGTTGGAACCTTCCTTACTACTCGTTTAACGGCGCCGGCGCCGGCACCGACCAGCCCTCTGGCGGCAACATAGTCTACGGTCCATCCAGTCTTCAGGGCGGCATTTACGCGCAAGATTCGAGCATAGCGCCCACCTTTAGTGGGTGTGGCACGAACGTCGGAAACACCGGACCCTGCAACCAGGCCCAGAACCATGGCAACATTGAGGGATGGGACCCACATAACTCGAATCAGGCGCTGCTCACGGGAATCGTCTTCCCCAAGGGCGTCCGCGATCCATACGTTTACAACTTCTATCTGGACGTACAGCGCGAGATCTTGCCGAAGACCGTCGTTGACGTAAAGTACGTGGGCACTGCCGGTCACAAGCTGTTCCGCGCTGAAGACGTCAATCGTCAACCGGGATCGCTCTTGCCTTTGGGCAGCACGGTCGTAGACAACTTCGGCAGGACGTTGTTCGGGTTGGGCGGCCGCTTGAATCAGAACTACGGTCGTCTCCGTGTGTGGGAAAATCAGGTCAACTCCAACTACAACTCGTTGCAGGCCTCGGTGAAGCACCAGATGTCTCACGGCCTGCTCTTCAACGCCGATTACACCTACAGCCACTCGATAGACTCAGGGTCAACCTGGCACAGTGGCGCCACGACAGCAAACGGCGCTGCTGGCGGCGAAGGTTTCACCAGCGATCAAACGCTCCCAGGCTTGGATCGTGGCAACTCGATCTACGACATTCGTCACCGCCTGGTTTTCAACTATGTCTGGCAGTTGCCCGGACAGAACCTGAAAGGCGCGATGGGTGTGATTGCCGGTGGCTGGAGTCTGAACGGCATCTGGCAGTTCCAGAGCGGCGCGCACTGGGAGCCATATTCCACGACGCCTGCCGACCTTGACGGTACTAATCCGGATGGCTCGTGCAGCGTCGCCGATGTCACGAACGGCCTATGCGTCAATGGAGGTGGTGACTTCAGCCTGAGCCACGGCAGGAACACCCGTCCCGATTCAACAATAAAGGGCTTCTCTGGCGCTAGCCACAGCATGTGGGCGAACGGTTTCTACGGCGCAGCGTTCTCACCCTCGACGTTCTCCACGCCCTGCTTGGGCTGTGCTGGCAACCTTGGCCGCAACACGTTCGTTGGTCCGGGGAACTGGTACGCGGACATGACTATGTCCAAGACCTTCAAAATCACGGAAAGGGTAAACTTTAAGTTTGACGCAAATGCCTTCAACGTGTTCAACCGTACCAACTTCCTCCTTGCTACCGCCGGTGGGGGAGCCAACAACAAGTACACCTCTTCAAATTTCGGCCAGGCGGCTGGCACCCTGACTCCTCGTGTAATGCAGTTCGGCGTGAAGGTCAGCTTCTAGCTGAGCTTCGTTAATTCCGAAGGCTTGCTGCCGATTTCCGGTAGCAAGCCTTTTTCCTTTGCCGTAGAATCGCTGCGTTGGGGTGTCTTGTGGATAGAAGGTGGCGCGCCCTCGTCCTGCCCGTACTCCTGGCATTCTTTGCCGTTCCCAGCTGGCTTATCGCGCAGCAGAACCAACTGGGGAAAATTATTGGAACTGTCCGAGTGGTGAAAGGCGATTTCCCTCCACATGCCGTGTTGATTTCGCTCGAAATGCGCGGTTCTCCCATCGGAAGCTCGTATTGCGATGATCAGGGACGCTTTGGCTTCTATAGCCTCGTGGCGAACGACTACGAGGTTTCAGTCGATGACGATGCTTATGAACCGATTCGCGTGACGACCGCAGTAGACCCGTCGCTGGCACCGATGAATTTTGTTGATATCCGGCTAGTCCCGCGCTCCAACACCAAGAAAGACCCCCTCCCCGGCCGTGTAGAGGGGAGCAACCCCTACCTGGTCGATCCCGCCGAATATAACCGGCAGTTTCCAAAGAAGACCCGCAAGGAGTTTGACAAGGGTGTGGAAGCGGACCACGCGGGCAAAACAGACGACGCGATCCAGCATTACGAGAAAGCTCTCAGTTATTCACCGGATTTTTATCCAGCTCACAACAACCTCGGCTCCGCATATCTGGCCCGGCAGAACTTCGAAGCGGCCCAATCCCAGTTTGAAGCAGCCCTCAAGGGAAATCAGAATGATGCACAACTGTACTTCAATCTCGCGAATGTGCTGCTGCTGACGCAGCGTTACCCCGCCGCCGAACGAGAGATCGACGAAGGACTCCAGCGCCGCCCTGACTCAGCATTCGGCAAATTCCTACAGGGATCGGTCTATACGCACACCAACCGCCCTGACCTTGCGGAAAAGAGTCTGCAAAGCGCACTGCAACTTGATCCCAAGATGTCGCAGGTGTATCTGCAACTGGTGAATCTTTATTTGCAACAGAAACGCACGCCGGAGGCAATCACTGAACTCGAGGCCTACCTCAAGGCCTTTCCGGATTCTCCGTTTTCGCCGAAGGCGCGGGACTTGCTGAAGCGGCTGCAGGGAGGGGCGTCCGCGTCCGCAAAGCCGCAGTGAGGCTGCGGGCGAGTCGAGCTCGGGAGACCCGCGCGTCCCCACCCGGCAAGGACGGGCGAGGCCCCGTCGCTCCACCGGATGATAAACTTTTTGTATTCTATGTCGCTGCCACGGGGCTTGCTGTGTGTTCTTTGTTTGGTGGTGAGTGCTGCGGGCGGCGCTGCCACGCCTCAGCCTTCCAAGACGCTGCCTCCCAATGTTATTCTGATCACGCTGGATACGACACGCGCCGACCGCATGGGCTTCCTCGGCTCAAAACGCGGGCTGACGCCGAATCTGGATGGTCTCGCGCGTCAGTCTGTGGTCTTCACTCATGCCTACTCCCAGGTTCCGCTGACGACGGCGTCGCATGCCACCATACTGACGGGCACTTATCCGCAATTCCATCAGGTGAATGATTTTGGTGTGCCTCTCGCGGAGGATCTGCCTTACGCTCCTTACATCTTTCGAGGTAACGGATATCACACGGCGGCGTTTGTCGGCTCTCTGGTCCTCGATCCGGCTACGCGCTCGGCCCCCGGTTTTGAACGAGGGTTTGACCTCTACGATGCCGGATTCCACCGGCGGCGCCAGGGAGAAGACCGTTACCAGGCCATCGAACGCCGCGGCGGCGAAGTCATCGGACGCACGCTGGAGTGGTTGACCACACACTACGAGGGGCCGTTCTTCATCTGGGTACATCTCTACGACGCGCACGATCCCTATGATCCTCCTGAACCCTACAAGACCAAGTATGCTTCAGCGCCCTATGACGGCGAGATCGCGTACGTCGATGCCGCGGTGGGCAAACTCCTCAGCTGGCTGCGGCTGCGCGGTCTTTATGATGGCTCGCTGATTGCCGTCATGGCGGATCATGGCGAGGCCCTGGGCGAACACGGGGAGACTACGCACGGCATTTTTCTCTACGATGAAACCATTCGCGTCCCGCTGCTGTTCAAGCTCCCGCGAGAGCGCTCGGCCGGAAAACGGATCGAGAGCCGCGCCGGGTTGGTCGATGTCCTGCCGACCATCCTGGAGGCGGTGGGAATTGCGATTCCGCATGACGTGCAGGGGGAATCTCTTTTGAGCATGTTGAAGCCGACGATATTGAAGCCAGCGACGTTGAAACCTGCTCCCGCGGGCCAGGCAGGAACAGCGACCAGCAAGGCTCCTGAAACGTCGCCCGATCGCCCTGCCTACGCGGAAAGCGATTATCCGCACCGTACCTTTGGATGGAGTTCGCTGCGGGCGCTCCGTACGGGAAAGTATCTCTTCATTGAGGCGCCGCACAAGGAACTCTATGACCAATCCACGGATCCGAAGGCGGAGCATAATCTATCCACTACGTCCGTAGCCGTCACTAACACGCTGGCCGGCCAGCTTGATGCGTTCCGGCAGGAGACTGGCACCGCAAAAGAAGCACCGAAAGTGAGTGCCGATCCCGATCTCCAGGAAAGACTGAACGCGCTGGGATACGTGGCATCGGATAGTAGCGCTTCAGCCGCGCTCGGCATCAAGGACACCGGGGCTGATCCGAAAGACAAGGTTGAGGTCGTGAACTTGTTGCACCGCGCCGAAATGTTCAAAGAAGACATGCATTTCGCGGAAGCGGTGCCGCTGCTCGAGCAGGTGATCGCGCTGGAGCCTAACCTGCCGATCACTTATCTTCAACTCGGTACAGCCCTGAGTTCGCTGAAGAATTACGAGAAGGCGGTACCGATATTGCGCAAGGCCGTGGAAATGCGTCCGGACTTGACCGTTCCGCGATACCAGCTGGGTTCGGCGCTGTTCGAGACCGGAGATTTTGCGGCAGCGGCGGCCCAGTTTGAGACCGCCGTGGCTCGCTCTCCGAGCTGGCCCGAAGCGCATCTCTCACTGGCGACCGCCTACGCGCGAGCTGGCCGGCTGACGGACGCCGTCCCGGAATACACGAAGGTCATTGAACTCAGGCCGAACCATTACAGTGCGCACCTGCTTCTCGGGCGAGCCTTGGCTCTCACGGGAAATCCCGCAGCCGCGGTGCCGAACCTGGTGAAGGCAGTGGAGCTTCAGCCCAAATCGCCCGAGCCGCACGCATTTCTGGCCGACGCGTACGTCCAGTTAGGACAGCAGGCCGATGCGGACCGGGAGCGAGCGGAAGCCCAG
>Ga0210384_10002065_pt1 | contig 25308 bp, 21 predicted proteins | sample IncBWH2MmetaG_FD_160574 | JGI IMG/M metagenome (GOLD analysis project Ga0210384, IMG submission 160574) | Forest soil microbial communities from Barre Woods Harvard Forest LTER site, Petersham, Massachusetts, United States - Inc-BW-H-2-M | ecosystem: Environmental > Terrestrial > Soil >...
CACTGCGCGCCAGGATTTTGCTGGGAACCGAATTACACTCCACTCGTCCGGTTGCTGCCTGCGAGCCAGCGGGAAGAAACAAAGACGCAAGCAGAAGCCAGACGACGAACGCAAACAGCGAACGCCGAAACCGGCGTCTACTCATAGCGGAGCGCATCGACAGGATTAAGCTTCGCGGCACGCGAAGCAGGATAAAGTCCAGCCACAAGACTGACAAGCACCGCGAATCCCAGAGCAATGAAAACCAGCCACCACGGCACCGACGAAAGCTCGATGGAATTCAGATTTTGCCGATGTAAATAAACATTCGTCCCCAACGTGATCGCGCGTCCAAGTAGCCAGCCAAAAAGCACGCCAAAGACTCCCCCAAACAATCCCATCACGCCCGCCTCCACAAAGAAAAGTTGCTGCACATCGGAATCGGCAGCGCCCAGCGCTTTGAGCACACCGATTTCGCGGCGCCGTTCCAGGATGGCCATCACCAATGTGTTCACGATTCCCAGCGTCGCCACCGTCAGCGCAAGGCTTCCAAAAATTCCCAGTAAAAGATCGAACACTGAGAAAAAAGTGCGCAGCGATTTCGACGCATCCAGCAGCGAGAACGCGCCAAAGCCCATGTTTTTGATGGAAGTTTCCAGCCCATCCACCTGCGCCGGCGATTTTGCGCGCACCGAAAGCGAAGGATAGGTGGTTTTGTTCGGGGTACTATCCCGCACAATGTCGCGCAGATCGTTCACCTGCGCGGCGCGCAACGCCGAAGCGGTCTGCAGCGGCATAAGCAATCGCGCACTGCCCATTCCTCCATATCCCGCGGCAGGTTCCGTCTCCACGATGCCAACAATTTTCAGATGCAACTCTTTCGGCACGACCGAAAATCCGCCTGAAGGCTCCGAGGAATTACCCGAAGCATCGGTAGTAGAGGGAGCAAGCGCCTGTCGCTCGGCATAGCGCAGAACCAGTTCCTGCTCAATAAGTGACTCCGGCTTATCCGACAAATCCTTTGCGAATTCAATTTGCAGAATCGCCTCATTCGCTGCCGCCGAAGAAAAGAAATTCCCGGTCATACCATCAAACGAGCCGGAATTACGCGAAGACTCCGGCATCCCCGCAACAACAGTCGCAAACGGCTTGCCATGAAAACGCACTTCGGTGAAAAAACGCACCTGAGAGTACACCTCGATCACGTTGGGCAGTTTTTCAATTTCCTTGCGGGCATCTTCATCCAGCGGGCGCGGAGCCTTATCCGAAGCCGGCTCCCGTTGCGGGCGCCCCATTCCGCGAAAGTTATTCTTCGGCGTGACCAAAATAGTGTCGAACAGTCCACTCTGTGAAAGCCGCTTGGCCGCCAGCTGCTGCAGCCCAACGCCCAGCGAAAGCATGGCTACCAGCGAAGCCACCCCAACGGCAACACCGAGCGTGGTCAACGCATTCCGCAGCAACGCCTCACGAAGATTGCGAACCGCCAGATCGGTCAGGTCGCGAGCCTTCATCGCGTCAGCCCCTTCTCTGCAGCAGTGGTCAAAAGCAATTTGCCATCACCCATGATCGCCAGCCGGTCGGCGAAACGCTCCGCCAGTGGCCGTTCGTGCGTAACCATCACGATGGTCATGCCCAGGCCGCTCTGCAAATCGCGCAACAAGGAAAGGATGGCCTCGCCGGTGCTGGAATCCAGATTGCCCGTCGGCTCATCAGCCAAAAGAATCTTAGGCCGGTTCACCAGCGCCCGGGCAATTGCCACGCGCTGTTGCTCTCCGCCGGAAAGCTCTGTCGGGCGATGGCCCAGCCGATGTGTCAACCGCACCCGCTCCAGCGCTTCGCGCACACGCGGTGTGCGTTCGGCATGATCCACTTCCGCAAGCCGCAACGGCAGCTCAATATTTTCTTCCAGCGTCATGCGCGGAAGCAGGTTGAAGGATTGAAAAATCATTCCAATGGTATTTCGCCGATAACGCGCCAGCTCCAGAGAGGAAAGCGCAGCGATATTCTGTCCATAAGCCACGATGGTGCCCGAAGTGGGGCGGTCCAATCCCGCAATAAGGTTTAGTAGGGTGGATTTGCCGGACCCCGAAGAACCGAGCAGCGCGAGAAATTCGCCGGACGGCACGCTTAAGGAAAGATCGTCCACCGCGCGAACATGCTCTGCTCCCATGGTGTAGTGGCGGGAAACGTGTTCCAGGTGGATGGCGGCGGAGTCGGCGGTTGGCATGATGAAGGTGGTCAGAAGATGATACGCGAAGAACGCTCCAAAAATTTCACCGTACCAACCAGCCCAAAGCCATACACATAGGATGCGACGATCGACCTACGAGGTGTTTCTCAGGGTGCGGGTTTTCTGCCAGTTTCGCTGCACGCAAACGATTAAACTCTAGGACTGCGAAGGCAGACCAGCGCGTTGACGGACCGCATCTGAGATGTTCGTACCTGTCACAACAGCGACGTTCAAGCCCGCTACGTCTGGATACTTGCGATAAGCAGCGGTAGCAGCCGCCCCCGCCGGCTCTGCGGTAATTCCCACTTCAAAGTAAAGATCGTGAATTGCCTCCAGCATTTCCTGCTCGCTAACCAAAACAACGTCATCCACCAACTCGCGTATCGCCGCGACATTTTCAGGCTCCGGCGTGCGTGTAGCCAAACCGTCGGCACAGGTATCGCACGCGTCAGTCGGAAGGACAACCCCCGCTTCCCAGGACAAAACGTAGGACGGCGCAAGCTCCGCTTGTACGCCAACGACCTTCGTCTTCGGGGACAGCCGCTTGACAGCCGCACCGACACCGCGAATCAGCGCGGTATCGCCCATGGGAACGAAAATCGCGGCAACCTCCGAAACTTGCTCCAAAATCTCCAGACCAATCGTGGCCGGCCCCGCAGGCAGGTCAGCGTCAGTTGCGTCGTTCAAGAAAAACACCCCGTGCTTGGCGGAATATTCGTGCGCAAGTTGGAATGCATGGGCGAGGTCAGCTCCACCCGCCTCAACAATCCTCGCACCCAAATCCGCAATGCGCTTGCGTTTCACGGAATTAGGATTCGCTGGAAGAAAGATCGTAGCGGGAATGTTCAGCGTTCGTGCAGCCCAGGCCACCGCAGCGCCGTGATTTCCCGTGCTGGAGGCGACCACTTCCGCGATAGCACGTTTCTGACAATTCAGTGCCAGCGAGTACAACGCTCCACGCGGTTTGAACGACCCAGTGGGAAGCTCGATCTCCAGCTTGAGCTGAAGCTGACTCCCCGGCCGTGCCAATGAAGGCGCGGCGACAGTCGGACTCACGGGAAAATGACTCGAGAGCAACTGTTGCGCCGCACGAATCTGCGTTAAAGAGGGAGCGATAGCCATCTGCTCATTCAATCATCCAACCGCCATGGCTGTCCAAACGCACCGGCCTCAGTAAGTTTTAGGTACTTGACTCTGTTTGGCCGCATGATGTCATCATTACCACCTCGAAGGTGGCCCCGTGCAGCCAGACTCTCCGTACGTTGGTCCAGTAAGCCTTTCCGAGCGCATCGTTTTCATCGATGTTCTGCGCGGCATGGCGCTGTTCGGAATCCTTGCCGCCAACATGCGCGGCTTCTTCGCGCCTCTCGATTGCTACGACCACGTTGCTATCCTCTATCACAGCCGCGCAGACGTTCTGGCCCAGGGCTTCGTTGACGCATTCATTCAGGGAAAATTCATCTCTATTTTTTCTTTTCTCTTTGGCATGGGCTTCGCCATCCAGATGACCCGCGCCGAAGCCCGCGGCGCACGCTTTATGAGCTTCTACCCACGGCGACTTTTGGCCTTGGCGCTGTTTGGCCTGATTCACGGGATCTTCATCTGGGCCGGAGACGTTCTGCTGACCTATGCGTTTTCCGGTGCCATTTTATTGCTCTTCCGTAATCGTGAACAGAAAACGCTGTTGTGGTGGGCTGGCGGTCTATTCGCGTTGCCCATCGTAGCCAGCACGGTTTTCGTGAGCCTCTATTTCAGCCGCTTCCATCGGCCGTCGATGGATCCCAAGCCGCCGGACGTAAACAAGCTCTATCCGATCATCAATATCTACGCGCATGGAACTGTTCGTCGGATATTCGCGCAGAATTGGGTGGAATGGAAACAGGAGTTGCCTACCACGCTCTTCGCGATCTATGCGACCGCACTATTTCTGCTTGGTATGTGGGTGTGGCGCGCGGGCATCGTGCAGCGGCTCGATGAATACAAGCCGGTGATTAAGCGGGTGTGCGCTTGGTGCCTTCCGGTGGGGCTGATCATCAGTATCTTTGTAGCCACCGTGAAAGCCGTGGTGCCTCTCGGCCACGTTTCGCTGTGGGCGTGGCTCGGCCGAGTTCTCTGGCTGCCTGGCTCGCATGTCCTGGCAGCCGGCTACGCTTCCGGCCTGGCGCTGCTTTATTTGCGCGAGGATTGGCAGCGCAGGCTGCTTCCGTTCGCGGCGGTTGGGCGTACGGCCTTGACCAACTACTTGCTGCAATCCATCTTGTGCACCTTGTTTTTCTATCACTACACCACAGGTCTTTACGGACGTATCGGCCCGGCAATCGGCTGGGCGCCCACTTTCATCCTCTATTCCGCGCAAGTTGTGTTGAGCAATTGGTGGTTGCAGCGCTATCGCTTTGGCCCCATGGAATGGTTGTGGCGCGGCATGACCTACGGCAAATTCCCGTCGATGCGTAGAGACGATCCTGTGGGAACAGTGGGTGCTACTGCGGTCCCTTCTTAGTGCGATGCAGGGGTTGCCGGTGACACAGGTTTCTCCGGATATAACCGTTCAAACTCCGGATCGCCATGAAGTAGCGCCAGGTCCGGGTTAGGCCGCGCCCAGACGGCGTCCTTGGAACCCGCTTCCCACGCTTTGCGCAACGCGTCCAGCGCCTCAACCTTTTTTTGCAGCAGACAATAGACGCATGCCACGTTGTACAGAATCCACGCTTCAATGGCGCGAAGCGTGACGGCGAGGTTGAGCTCGCGACCAACAGGAGAAGAAGTATCCGGCATTGAGCTTGGAGTTTGCCGCAGCCCGCCAGAGCAGGCAAATTACGCAGTCCGCGCGGGGTCCTCTAGCGCTTCACGGTAATGAAGCGGCAATTAAACTCACCTTTTAAGAGCGGCTGCAGCTTGCAATCAGCACTTCGATGTAATACAAAAAATTCTCACCTTCTTGCCATGCCCAAAGCCATCGAACCCGCGGTCGAGATTCAGCGCAACTATTACACCAAGACCGCCTCGCGCTATGACAGCATGCACGCCTTCGAAGGCGTAGACGATCCCGTCAGTAGTCGTATGATCCTGGCGATTCTCCAAGCACTGGACGCGCGCAGCCTGCTCGATGTGGGAAGCGCCACCGGGCGGGGATTGCAACAATTTGCAGCAGGGTTTCCCGGCGCGCTGGTGTGTGGCATTGAGCCTGTCGCGGCGCTCCTGCAACAAGGAGTGGCTGCGGGCGTAACCAAACAAGTTCCGCTGCTGCAGGGAAGTGGCCAGGCCTTGCCCTTTGCGGACGCGGCCTTCGACGTAGTCTGCGAATTCGCGACACTTCATCACGTGCCCGACCCGCGTAAAGTGGTGCGAGAGATGACCCGCGTCGCTCGCCGTGCGGTAGTGATCTGCGACAGCAACCGCTTCGGCCAGGGCTCCCGCGGCGCGCGGCTATTTAAATTGTTTCTCTACAAGGTTGGACTCTGGCGCGCCTTCGACTATCTACGGACTCGCGGAAAGTGGTACCAGATTTCGGAAGGCGACGGGCTGTTCTACTCCTACAGCGTCTACGACAACTACGACATTGTGGCCAATTGGGCGGATCGCGTGCTGTTGCTTCCCAGTGTGCCAGGGCCTGCGAAAACCTGGTTTCACCCGTTGCTCAGCTCGCCTGGGATCATCCTCATCGGGATTCGCGAGCCGAAAATCGCGCCCGGGGAACGCTGGGACGAACGCTAGGATTTTTTCGCGGAAATCACTGCTTTCCGTGTCGCTTCCATCGTAAAGGCTAGCGATTCCTTGGGAATGCTGGTGACGAACGGCTCAATCATCCAGCCAAGCCCCGCGGGAATATCTCGCGAAAGACTGACAACCTCGTTTTGCACGTACACGCCGCCGTCACGTTCTTCCAGGCGCCACCATGTCTCCATACGCCACATGAAACCGTTGTCTTGACCGGGCGTCTTTTCTCTTTCCTTTGCGGTGCCGGGATTCTCGACTTCCGCGATACGCGTCGCGGAGCTCCTGCTACGCGCCCGTGTTGCCGAGTCGCGAAAGTAAATGACGTCGTGTTCGGTGTTCATCACCACGGTGATGACTTTGCGCCTGCGAAAACGCAAAAACGCTTTGAAATGATCGCCATCGCGGGATTCCAGTTTGGATTTTTCCACATCCGGTGCATACACCACGGATTGGCGATCGTAATCCTGCAGCAGGTGAACTACATCGTCGATCTTTGCTCCGGGGATAAAAATAATCGCTTGCCAGTCATGAATCATTCCCCCGGGAACGGGAATATTGGGGCCGGCTTCGGCCGCCGTGACGCGATGCATTTGCGTTTCGCCGCCACGAAGCCTCGCATAGGCCTGCTCGCGTTCCGCTGACGGAAGGTCGTCAATCCACAGGAAGTTGCCCTGCCGCAAACTCTTCGCGTTGCGAAGTTCCGTGTTCGCCACATACAAATCGAAGGCATGAACCGTGGCGGCTTCCAGAGCGAAAAGCCCTACGGGAAGGCTAGCACCAGCCAGGGAGGAGATAGCGCCCAGGCACCATAGCACGCTAACGCTAAGGACACGCCGGATTGATTTGGAAGGGATGGATATGCGTGCGCGCCAGTTCATCGACTCCATGATAGATGCGCCCGCTCGGTTGGTCCAGAAAAGTAGAGCTAGCCCTGATTCGGCTCAAAAAGCGTGGGAAAGAGGAAAGGGAAGAAACTGGCGGGTTGGGTAGCTCGCACACCGGCTGCAGCAGCGTAATGTCCATTGCACCCTTAGCTGCTTGCAGCCCCCCTACCGAGTCCCTTCCAGTCCCATCTTGTCTCCGCTAATCCATTCGCTACATTGCCTCGCCTACCGTAACGTGCCAAGCATCTACGGCGTCTATACTGCCGAAGGTATTTCTTGAAGAAACAATTGGCGCTCGAATTCTCTCAAGGTGAAACGCGTATGTTTCAGGGTTCTTCCCGCAGTTTTGCGCTCTCATGTATCTTTTCCCTTGCGGCAGTTGCTGGCTGTGGCAGTTCCGGTCCTCCTCCTATTTCCGTCAGTCTCTCGCCTTCCTCATCCCAAACCATTGATGAGACGCAAACCGTCAGCGTCTCTGCTATTCTCACCAACGATCTCAGCTCGCAGGGCGTTTCCTGGAGCCTCATCGGCTCCGGTTCTCTCTCCAGCGGCTCGCCCACGTCCATCATCTACAACTCGTCTACGGGCAATCTCGTCAGCCCGCAAGAGGCCACGGTCATCGCCACCTCCGTCGCCGACAAAACGAAGACCGCATCCTTGAAAATCACCGTGAACCCCTTCCCGCAACTTGAGAACGTGCAAGCTCTGCCCAACGGTTCTGTTGGCACTCCCTACAGCCAAACTATCGCTCTCTCCGGTGGCACCGGCCCTTTTCAGTGGAGCGTCTATGACGGCCCGATCATAACTGGATCGCGCGTGGGCGGCGCCGTGCCCGACGGCCTCACTCTAGACCCGGTGACGGGCACCATTAGTGGAACGCCCACCGCCGCGGGAACGTGGTCCTTCGAAGCGACCGTCACGGACGCCGCCGGTATCACCGTATCCAACGGCTTTTTGAGCATCCGAATCAACTCCAATGCCGTGGCGGCTAACCCCATTCCCTTCTTGAACCAGCCGCTCACTCCGTCTGCCGTTTCTCCCGGCGGCCCCGCGCTTACGCTGAATCTGAGCGGCACCGGCTTTGTCCCCGGCGCCGCCGTCAACTTTAACGGTCGGCCGCTCACGACAACTTTTGTGGACAGCTCGCATCTCAACAGCGTCGTCCCCTCCGCCACTTTGGCCACTGTTGGCACTGCCCTCGTCACCGTCGTAAATCCCCAGCCCGGCGGTGGCCGTTCGAATCCTGCCTTCTTCCAAATCGGTGCGCCCGAGGTTTCCGTCACCTTCGTGAATGCTCCAAACTCCCCTCTGGCGATTCCCGAGCCAACGGCCGTGGTCGCGGCCGACTTCAACGAAGATGGCAAGCCCGATTTGGCCATCGCCGGAGCAATCAGCGTGTATGTTCTGCTCGGTAGTGGCAACGGCACATTTATCCCGGCGATCGGCTCTCCGTTGCCTGTGCCCAGCCCACCCTACGATGACTTTGCGACGCCTCATACCGGGCCCGCACTCGTTGTCGGCGACTTCAACCACAGCGGTCACGCGGGATTGGCCGTCGGTTTATTCCAGAATCTAGCCGCTGCTATTTTGCTCGGCAACGGCGACGGCACGTTCTCCTTTGTCGACACACTGGCCAGGATTGACGGCCAGCCTACGATGTCCCTGACAGTGGCGGACTTTAACCGCGACGGAAACTTGGACCTCGCCGCGGCCAACGTCCTCAATGGTGTAAGTCCCGTGGTCTTACTCGGCTACGGCCATGGTGCCTTCAACACCATCTCGCAAAACGTCGAGATCTCCGCAAACTCCTCTGCTGCTGGAGATTTTAACGGCGATGGAATTCTCGATCTGGTTCTCGGCGGTAGCGGCATCTCGGAAGCTGGGAATGGCGGAAGAAGCAGCGCACTGCTGGGACGCGGCGACGGCACGTTCACGCTGGCGCCTCCTTCCCTCACCGCCAACGGATTCGTTGCCGTTGGCGACTTCAATGGAGATGGCAAGCTCGACCTCGCCGTTACCGACCCCCTACAGAACACCCTCGTCGTCTTACTCGGTAACGGCGACGGAACCTTCACCGCAGCTCAAGGTTCACCCATAGCCGTTGGCCAGATGCCGCAGGCTATTCTCGCCGCCGACTTCCATAATGACGGCAAACTGGATCTCGCCATCGCCAACTCCGGCGATGGCACCGTCACGCTACTGCTTGGGAATGGCGATGGAACATTCGCGCCATCGGCCGGTTCGCCCTACGCGGCCGGGCCTGGCGCGTCGGGGCTTGCGGCCGCAGACTTCAACGGCGACGGCAAGCTCGATCTCGCTGTCGTGAACACCATTGACGGCACGGTCTCGATCTTGCTGCAACAGTAGCTCGAGTTCTCCGGACGATTCTGGAAATCTACACTCACATTCTGGGTGAAAAACAGAGGGAAGCGGTGCACGTCGAATCGGTATTTCTCAACGGATAAGCGGCATCGGTACTTCGTGGGTTAGGGCGAGAGAAACATTTGAAGATTCAATCACTTGAAACTGGCGGGTTGGGTAGCTCGCACACGACCCCTTGCGGAGCCGCTGTCCCCGCGCGGCCCCCAACCCGTTATTGAGAGGCTAGGGGAGCAGCTTCGGAAGACCAATGGCCCGAAGGCCCCAAATTTTGGGGTACCCGGGGCGTAGTACCACGGGGTAACCAACTGGATATGCCGTCTGTCCGTAGGTGATTGAATAAAAGTGGCTTATCTAAAGTACGAATTGAAACCGTTGCGCTTTCTGCTCAGTTCGATGGCTTAGTCGCAGCCGCCTTTTGCTTTGCTGGAATAGTCCCAGTCAGCGCATCATTTCCGTTCAAAAGACGCAACGTCACTGACTTGGACTGGCCCTTCCGTACGGGGATGTTCTTCTCCCAATCCGAATACGCCCCATTCGACGACGCCCGAAGGTCATAGCTGTCCTGCTTCAGCCCGGAAATTACGAAGCGCCCTTTGGCGTCCGCATGAACGGCCCGCGGGCGAAGTCCTCCAGACGATTCGCAAGAGATCGCCGCATTGGCGACTGGCTTACCGTTCGCGTCCAGAACCACTCCAGAAATATTGGTGCCCAGTTGTTTGACGGTCTGTGCATTCACTCCCGGAGCCCACAGAATGGTCACACTCAAAACAATGCCTAGCAGCGCAATGCGTCTCATAAAGTTACCTCTCCCGGCCGTACGCAAGTAGTTTATCTGCGGAAGCACCGGCGCGAGCGTTGCTCAAGCGATTGTTTCGTGGACCGCACCTGTCACTAAGGGCAGGCGGAGGATTCCGCAAGAAGAGATTTTAAGAAGGAAAAAGTAGCCCGCGCGAAATTAGCGACCTGGAAGTTTCAGATCCACCGCGTACACATCCACATCGCCGTGATCCACGGTGACATATACGGAACCATCTGGGCTCAATCCCGTGAAGTAGCAACGCGCGGCGCCCGAGCTGAGCAAATCGCCGAATCGCGTGACCCTTTCCGTCTCCCGCGTAGCCATCGGCACCCGGAAAACGGACTCCTCCACTTCGTCCACATCCTGGTAATAAAGCGCGTCGCCGCCGGGCGACCATCGCAGCGTCGAAGGAAAGTTCGCCTCCGCAAGGACCGACCAGTTTTGCAATTTGCAGTCATACAGCAAAATCTGTTTTTTCCTGGGTTGCAGCGCAGCAATGTACCGCCCATCCGCGGACCAACGCGGTTCTACCAAACCCTCTGAGCCGGCCAACTGCGTCAACGAACCCGTCTCCAGGTCCAGAATACGAATTGTGGATTCGCTACCATCCTCGGTGTTCTGCACGTCCAGGACGATCTGGCGTCCATCCGTCCTCCAATCCCCGGATACCGACGCCCATTTGTTGTTGGACGGCAAAACGCTCTTGGGCGCCCCACCTTGCGAGGACACAACATAGAGCCGTGGCTGCTTATCCAACAAAAATCCCGTGAAAAGTATCTGCTTCTGATCCGGCGACCAGTGTGGAGCGAACGCGCCCGTCGCGCCTGCGGTCAACTGCACTCGGTTGGTGCCATCAATGCGGCTCTTCCACAGCGTGCCATTTTCCCGCGCCGCGTAAACCACCCACTGCCCATCCAGCGAGAAATCCATATCCGTTGCGCCAGATTCGGCCAGCATCGCGGTCTTCACGGACGTCTTGGGATCGATCCGCAATAATTGATACTCGTTGTGAGAGCCAATCGCAAATATCCGCGAGCCACCCGGAATCGCGGTCGGGTGATCGAACGCAATCGGGCCAAAGGTCAACTGAGCTGGAGCGCGGGAATACTTGCCGACCAATCCATGTTTTTCCTGCATCAGCCACAAGTTCGCGTGCGTATCCACCGCCAGGCTGGTGCGCAAATCGACTCCCGAGGAAAATGCAAAGTATGCGCCGTCAGCCAGCCACGTGCCGCTGCCTTCGTGCGGTCCACGCTGTCCTTCAGGAAGAACGCGCCGAAGTCCGCTGCCATTCACATTGATTTCCCACATCGAGTCGGTGCCTTCGCTAAGATCCGACTGCGTGAATCGCAAGCGTTTCCCATCTGGCGACCACATAAGCGAATGCGGCGCGGGATGAAAACGCGTGACCATTCGCGGGGCATTACCATTGGAGTCGGCAATCTGTACCGTTTCACCCTGCGTGAACGCAATAAACGCCCCATCCGGAGACCACGCCGCTTCCTGCGCGGTAATGTCTCCAACGCGTCGTGGCGCTCCGCCCTGCACCGGCCACACCCACAGTGGAGTCTCTTCACCACGATGCGTGAACTGGCCAATGAGAAATTCCGCGTGATCCGGCGACAGGTCGAAAATCCGGGTGTTGTCGAATGGTGTAGGCGTGCGTTGAATGCTTCCGCCTTCCACCGACGTCTGCATCAAATTCCAGCCGGTTACGTCGCGCACCACGAAATAGATGCGGCTTCCATCCGTAACCAGTTTTCCCCAGGGATCGATCTGGCCCGAATGCGTAAGTTGCCGCACGTCCAGAACCCGCGCTTTGGTCTGCGGCCACAGCGCGTAGGTCAGCAGTCCGCAAATCGCAGCGACGATGGCAGCAGTCTCCCACCAGTGCGGGCTTATTTTTCTACTGGTATGCGTTTCCGCGGAAGCGACTGCCGTCGGTTTTTGCAGTTCTTCCAGAGGCAATTCCAGGCCGTCCAAGTCGGCATCGGCACTCGCAATATGTACGGCTGTGGTAATGGGCCGTTCTTCGGAGGCGCTCAGCTCGATGGGCGCAATAAAGCGGTAGCCTTTGCGCGGAACCGTCTCAACAAAAACTGGATTGTCCGCGCTGTCGTTCAACGCTGCCCGCAGTTTCATCAACGCGGTGTTCAAACTGCCGTCAAACTCGACAAACGTACCTTCAGGCCAAATCTTACGGCGTAGATCCTCCCGGGTAAGAATTTCTCCACGGGCTTCGAGCAGCAGGGAAAGGATTCGAAAGGGTTGTTCTTGGAGTTTTACTGGACTGCCTTGGCGCGCCAGCGTACCTTGATCGAGATCGGCTTCAAATAAACCGAACTTGTAAACCCGTCGACTTTGGGGCGTGACTGTATTCAAACGAACCCCACTTGACCTAGGACTGCGCCCATACTACAACAACAGGCCGGTTGATAGGAAGCTATAAGTTGTGGAGTCTAAAAGAGTTGATAGTTGAGAAAGGGACCACCGCCAGTTCGTTTGACGATTTGGAACATAAGTTCCATGCTTTCCCGAAGTTGCACTCTTTCAAACCGGGTTCCCCATAATCCAGGTTTGATTGTGCCCTTACAATGGCGAGGTGCTTCTCTCTAGCGGAGTATCTCCCTCTGAACCAGAGGAATTTCCCGCGTTCCGTGTCCACCGTCAAGATTTGCCGGACACGGACGCGGAGTTCCCTTGAAGCGCGTTAGCTGCCCTCCCGCAGTCGGTTGAAACCCAACGCCAAATGTATTCCTGCCCAACGAAAGGGCTCGTTTGGGGTGTATGTCGGTAGCCGATTGAGGTATGGGAGCCATTCCCAGGCAGGGTCCTTCTGGGCCACTAGATCGGCAAGAATTCGGCCAAACACCGAGGTTAGGTTGACCCCGTGTCCTGAAAAGCCGATCGCGTACAGGATATTTCCGTGCTTTCCCATGCGCCCCACGGCCGGTGTCTGATCTAACGACATATCCACAAGACCACTCCAGGTACGTTCGAATGGTTCATTGGCCAGCGAGGGATAAATCCGGGTGAGTTCGGAGCGCAGTGCGGCAAAACGATGTGCGGCAGCAGAGGGCTCGGACACCCCATTATTGAAAACATAATCCACGGGACCGCCGCCAATGTGCACGCGATTGTCCCTCGTCAAGCCCAGATAAAAAACCTCGGTGCGGCAGTCGTTGAACGGTATGCGGCGAGTCCAACGAATTTGCGAAAGGCGCCCCTCCGAAAGAGGGGCGGTTATCGCCATGTAGTCGAAGATCGGACTCGCCGCGCCTCGCAAATAACCAAGTTTCGAGCTGTACGCGTTGGTCGCCATAATCAGGGTTTTACACTTCACGCTGCTGCCGTTTGTCAGCGTCAAGATAATTTGTGGACCTTGTTCGATGTGTACGACCGGCGATTGTTCAAAAATCTCCACCCCTTCTGCTTGTGCCGCGGTCTTAAATAGGCGCACAAGTTTTCCCGGATGCACCTGGCCGCTGTTCGGATCGAAGTAAGCGCCGGCATAAAGTCGCGTCCCGATTGCTTGGGCCGTTTTCTGGTTATCCCAGAATTCTACCGGCAATCCGCCAGCCCGAGCTCGCTCGCAATATTCGAGAGCCACCGCTGATTGTTCCGCGCTATTGCAGACTTGCAGCGCGCCGTCCTGCTCGATCTCCGCGTCCACGCCATATTCCGCGGAAAATCCTCGAAGCCTCCGAATGTTGTCGGCGGTCAATTCATAAATGCGTTTATCCACCTGTGCGTCCGAACTGGACTGCATATAGCGGTCTTCAGTAAGCGTGAGCAGCATTGCTCCATTTCGGCCGGAGGCGCCATTACCGCAGCGCGCGGCTTCGAGTAGAGCCACAGTGGTGCCGGAGGAATTTCTTTTGAGATACAACGCCGCAGAAAGCCCCGTCAAACCGCCACCGACAATAGCTACGTCTAGCTCCCGATCCCGCAGCAACGGAGAATTCGGCAAGGGCAGCTCGGCGGACCAAAAGCTATTATTTTCGTCGAATTGAGATTTCTCCGGTAGCAGGTAGGGTGAAGCAATATTGATGGCTGCTGCGCCGGTCATCCCTCCAGCACCTGCCAGCACCGTGGTCTTGAGAAAACGCCTGCGGCTATTGGCTCTGGAGGTCACTATCTTGACTATCCTGTATGTCAGCGATTGTAGATCATCGTTTCGCACGTTTACGCTCTTCCCATGACCTTATCCCGGGTTTATTCGGGCGCCGGCAAGCAAAATTTGCACGGCTGTCGGTGGCCGCCGCGAGCTCTCCAAGCGGCGGTCAGGTCCTTCTAACTTATTCAATTGCCTTGCTTTCAAGGCCTTGCAAAGAAAATGGATGTATTGGCCTACTTCGTGCCACTAAGCCAGTAGCCCAGCAATTTTTGTTGGGAGGTCCTGGTACCGTGAAAATTCGTGCAGTATGTACCCTAGCGACATTGTTTATGCTCTGTTTTACCGTAGCTGCCTGGTCTTCTCCTTTGGATGAACCTGGCACAACGCCAAGCAGGATGCCGGAGACTCAGTCCGCGTCCGGAAAAATCGCTTCTGTAGGTGACGCCGAGTTCACCCTTACCGTGGGGAAGGATCAGGACAAGAAACAGCTCCAGTTTGTCGTCGACAACAACACTAAGGTAGACGGCCAGCTGAGCGTGGGGGCGCAAGCCACCGTAGACTTCAAGTTGGACAGCGGCAAGAACGTCGCAATCCACATTATCGTCACTCCCACGTCCGGTCTGCGCACCAACTAATCAGCCGCGGATCGAAATCATGTGGTACATATGAGGGCGCTGCGATGACAGCACGCCGTGCTCTCCGACTAGAAACGCGACAAGCAGGCGTCTACAATCGACGGGACAGGGGAGGATCCCGGCTAACGCCGCCACTTTTCGTTTTCCTCAGGCTCAGGAGGAAGGTTAATGCGCAGGACGTTCCAGCTCATATTACCGCTGGCGATCAGTGTCATTTGTATCTCGCTGTTTTATACCGTGCACCAGGTGCGCGTGGAGCGCCGGAATCTGCGCGAGGACCTTTCGCAACGCGCTGCGGTATTGGCTGAAAATCTTCAGGAACGTCTCGAACCTTTTTCGGGCCGGATAGGGGACACCAATCTCAATCGCATCGTACAGCGCTACGGACAGCGGGAACAACTTGTTGGTGTGGGTGTGTATAACGATGTGGGAAAAAGCGTCGCCACTACCTCAGCCTTGCCCGCCGATTTCGCCACCGAAGCGGCGCAGGCAACGCGCGCGCAGACAACCGACAAGGGGTTTGGCGGCTTCATTAATCTGCACGGAGAGCCTCTCTATGTCTACGCCCTGCCCCTCCACAAGGACAGCAAGGTCGCAGGTACGCTTCTGGTCGTTTATAGCACCAGCTATATTCAATCCCGCATCTGGCGCGTCTTACGCTCGTCGCTGTTCACTACTGGCATACAGACTCTCTTAATCGTGTCTTTGGCCTTTGTTCTAGTGCGTTGGATGTTTACCGCGCCGCTCGATCGAACGGTAAAGTGGTTGCGCACGCTTCAGAATTCATCGGCCGGCGTACCGCCTTCCTTGCCGCGGGGCGAACTGTTCGACCAGATTCACTCCGAGGCACAGCAACTCGCCGACGCTCTGCACACCGCCCGGGCTGCTGCAGAGGAAGAAGCCCACCTGCGCGACTCCCAATCCACGGTGTGGACCGCCGACCGCTTGCGCGTCAGCTTGCGAAACAAGTTGGCGGACAAATCCCTGTTCGTCGTTTCGAATCGTGAGCCATACATGCACGTCATGAATGGGAACGACAGCAAGAGCGTCCAGGTGCTCGTGCCGGCCAGCGGTTTAGTCACCGCGCTCGAACCCGTGTTGATCGCCTGCAACGGAACCTGGATCGCTAGTGGCTCCGGTAGCGGCGATCGCCTGACCGTGGACAGCAAAGATCATCTGTTGGTACCTCCGGATCATCCCGAGTATTTGTTGCGTAGAGTTTGGGTCACTCCGGAAGAAGAGCACGGCTACTACGAAGGCTTTTCCAACGAAGGGTTATGGCCACTCTGCCATATTGCACACACCCGTCCGGTGTTTCGCCCGGAGGATTGGAATTACTACCAGCGCGTCAATCGCCGTTTCGCGGATGCCGTTATGCAGGAAATAGAAAACACCCCCTCTCCAGTGGTGCTGGTACAGGACTACCACTTCGCCCTTCTTCCAAAAATGATCAAAGACGCCCGGCCGGATGCACGCGTTGCAATTTTCTGGCACATTCCCTGGCCAAATCCGGAAGTGTTCGGCATTTGCCCGTGGCAAGCGGAGTTGGTGGACGGCCTGCTCGGTGGAGACATGGTTGGCTTCCATACCCAAACGCATTGCAACAATTTTCTCGCCACCGTCGATCGCGCCCTGGAAGCGCTGACCGACTGGGACCGCTTTGAAGTTTTGCGCAGGGGACATCTCACGCGCGTGCGGCCGTATCCAATTAGTGTGGCATTTTCGCAACCCGGACCGAGTGTGACACCCAGGCGCAGCAGGGGAGAAGAGCTCGCGGCATTGTGCGCGGAAATTGGCATCGAAGCCTCTATCCTCGCATTGGGTGTGGACCGCATGGACTACACAAAAGGAATCATCGAGCGGTTGCGAGGCGTGGAAAGATTTCTCGATTTGTATCCGGCTTATGTCGGGCGCTTCACTTTTGTGCAGATCGGCGCGCCCAGCCGAACACAAATTCCCCGCTACCAGCAATTCCTGGACGAAGTGACTGCGGAAACCGACCGAATCAATGCGCGTTTCCAGAACGGCAACTGGAAACCGATTGTCCTGCTGAAACGGCACCATACCCACCAGGAAATCGAGCGTTTCTATCGCGCCGCCACAGTCTGCCTGGTGACTTCCTTACACGATGGCATGAACCTGGTGGCCAAGGAATTTATCGCAGCGCGCGACGACGACCGCGGCATCTTAATTCTCAGTACCTTTACCGGTGCTGCGCAGGAGCTTACCGACGCGTTGCAGGTGAACCCTTACGACGTGGAGCAGGTGGCCAACGCTATTAACCAGGCGCTATCCATAAGCGAAGAAGAAGAAATGGCGCGCATGAGACGCATGCGGAAAATCGTACTCGAATACAACATTTATCGTTGGGCGGCCACGATGATTTCCGATATGAGCGAAATCCGCGTCGAATCTCCTGAGCGTGCCGAGGCGGCCTATCCACAGTGAAGACCAACGGGAACCATTTACCCCATCTCTTTTTGGATTGGCCACGCATTGCCGCAAAGCTGAACGCTCATCCTTGCGCGGTAATCTTCCTCGATTTTGACGGAACTTTGGTGAATATCGAGCGCCGGCCGCATCAGGTGAAGCTCCTGCCTGAAACGCGCAGCATTCTGAAAAGAATGTCGCGCAACGAGCGGCTCCGTGTGGTCATCATCAGTGGCCGGCGCCGTGAAGACATTCAGCACCTGATCGGGCTGGAAAATGTAGACTACCTCGGCCTGTACGGCTGGGAAAAAGGCAGCGCGGTGCATCTCTCCCTGGAAGAGCAAATCGATCTGGTGCGCGCGCGTGTGACTCTAGGCGAAAAATTAGCGGATGTGCCGGGAGTGTGGCTGGAGCCAAAATCGCTCAGTCTCTCGATCCATGTACGCGAAGCACGCCCGAGGGACAAGAAGAAAATTCAGCGCACCGTTAGGAATGTTTTACGCGCATTTCAGAACACCCTTCGACTGCAGGAAAATATTCGCGATTTCGAAGTTATGCCGCGTTCGGCATGCAACAAAGGCGACGCGGTAAGAAGGTGCCTGGCCAACGGTGTCAAACGAGCTACGCTGCCTTTCTTTTTCGGCGACGATTACTCGGACGAGTCCGCGTTCGCGGCCGCCAGCAGCGGCATCCCAGTACTGGTAGGAGCCCCGCGCCCCACTAGGGCAAAATTCAGGCTACGGGGCCCCGCGGAAGTAACGGAAGCCCTCTATCGCCTAGAAGACGCCCTAGAATAAATACGCACGTGGATATTTCTTCTCGTCGGCTTAGATTTTTCCGGTTTCTATTTTGCGCTTTTTTCTTTTAGGGGTCGGAGCTTCAGCTCCAATATGCCGGGTTGCCTATCAATGGGCTGTAGCCCTGAGGAATGGTTTGGTTGCGCCACTGATCAGCGCAAATCCCCCGACTCAATCCCATTCTTCCGCGCCTCGTTCTCTACGTCCTCAATCTTTGCCTGCAGCTGTTTCTTCTTGTCTTCCAGTTGCTTCACCTGATCCTCGAGCGGAACCATGTTGTAGCGTTGGTTCATATTTATGCCGCCGGAGGGACTCGTATCCTCGGCCTTGAAATTCTTTAACTGCGCAATCCGCTTGTCCGCCGCCTCAATCTGCGCCTGCATCTGTCGAATCTGATCCCGGTACCCGGCAATCTGCTTTTGCCGAGCTTCCCCGGCGCCCGACAAATCCCTCTGCGGCGCACCCGCCGCATCGCCCTGATTCGCCCCGCCTACAACAGACACGCCGCCGTGAATCGAGCTGACGTTGTCATTGGTCCATACCTTTCTTGCTTTCTTCTTATCGCCAGCGGCCGGTGTCGCTTTGGCGGTCGCCGCCGGCGCGGGCTTCGAGGCTGCAGGAGCACTTGCGCTGGAATCTTGCGATTGCGCCCGGCACGGAACACTTGCCAGCAAAGTCAGCAACGCAAGCATCGAACCTGGTCGTGCTTTCATGATCCACTCCTAACGCAACTGGCCCGGTAGTACGCCCTTCTTGCGGGCTTCATCCACCAGATCATCTATCTGCTGTTTCAATTTCTTCCTTTTTTCTTTCAATGTCACCATTTGTTGGTCCACAGGTATTCGCGAAACGCCTTTGTTCAATTCCCGCACATTGGAAGACACTGCTTCCCCGTTTTCGAAATCCTGATATAAAGCCAGTTGCTTGTTTAGCTCCTCCAGTTGTGATTGCAGCTTTTGCAAATCCTGCCGCACGCGGACCACGGTCGCGGCGTCTGCGGGCTTTCCCGGCGACATTGTATATTTTTGATTGCGCTTGTCGCCTACCACGGAAACATTTCCGCGAGCCTCATGCAAGTTTTCATTGGTCCACACTTTCTTGGCGGGCGCGGCATTGGAATCCGCAACCGGCGAAGGTGCAGCTGCTGCAGGCGACGACGCGGCCGTATCTTGGCCTTTTGCCGAATTGGAGGGCCACTGGGTAGTCACAGGCAAAATCACACAAAAGAGAGCGAGGAACGCAAAAGAGGACCGACGCAGCATGATTCCTCCGTCGAGAGGCTGGTTCTAGTACCTAGTCCTACTATAAAGCAACTGCACCTCAAGGGTCTGCGGGACTGCCCTTCAACTTGCTCAATTCGGCACGTACGACCGCCACGGCTTCGCTGGGAGGCCCAACCCGCCTGTAGTTCGAAAAGAACGTGCGCTCGTGAATCGCGATGGGCACAAAAAATTTCCGCCCATCGAAGTCATATTGCTGAAACGACGGCAGCCACAGCCCCGGTTCCACTTCATACCGTTCTTGCATGAAATGGCTGCCCTTATAGACTTTCGCCACAAACAGCGCGATGGAGATATCCTCGGTCACATAGCCATCGATGCGCGCAAGCTGGGAAGTCGCTTCATCGATCCATACTGTGCCGCGCACTCTCTGAAAAATCATGCCGTTGCGTGTAGTGGCCTTGTAGTTTGGATTTGGCACCAAAGTGTATTTAATTAGCTTTCGATCGCCACGTATCTCTTCCCCGGCCCAGGTGAAAATAAAGGCTTCGCGCGTGGCGTCTAGCAATTCGTTGCGTTCCTTGCGCTTGCGTTCCGCTTTGGCGTGAGCCTCGTCCTGTGCGGGTCCGCGTTGCGCCGCCCATACAAGCGCTTTCTCGAGCTTCTCCAGTTCGGTGATGTAACTCTGCGCATTGACGGGCTTGGCGTCGGGCGAAAGCGGTAGCTTATCCATGCCTGTCCCGGCGGGAAAGACGCGGTACACTTTTGCTTCGGGCGATGTGGAGCTAGTCCCAACTTTGCGGAGCTCGGTGCGTTCGGTGTGTTCGAACTGCTCCATCGCCAGATCCATGCGCTTCTGATTCTCCAGCACTTTGCGGAAAAGCCCGGAAGTCGACCCATCGCCAGCAGCCAGCTGGGCCGCACCAGCGACTGGCGTTTGAGGGCGCAGTGGCATTGCCAAGGAGAACCAGAAAATCGCAAGCAAAAACAGCGGGCGCGATAATACGCGACCTTTAATCGACCAATTATCTGAGCTGTAAACAATTGATAACAAAGGATTAGTAAACAATTGGACGACTCTCGAAAGCTCCTCGACTCCACTCATCCGCCGCAAATCCATGTCCTGGCCGCTCTCTGAGGGTACAATACCTGAGTTTCCGAGTACACACGGCGCAACAGTGAAAGCAAAGGCAACCTGCCTGCGTCTAATATAGGAACGATTCCGCTACCTCACGCGTACTGTAAGTAACCAAGGAGATTCTGTTGGGCATAACTCCCGTTGATGGGCTGACTGGGGCGTCGCTTGCGGCCGGTGCAAGCCTGTCCTCTGCCAGGACCCACGGCTTCCTCGGAACCTGGGTCACCTTCACGGAAACGCTCAAGCTGTCTCTGGACGCCCTTCGCGCTCACAAACTCCGCAGCTTTCTCACGCTGTTAGGGGTGATCCTGGCGGTCATGACGCTGGTCTCGGTGATGAGTGTCATCGCCGGATTGAATTTGTACGTTGCAACACGGATCGCCGATCTAGGCGCCAACGTTTTTATCATTGACCGCTTCGGAATTCTTACAAGTGAGGAGGATTTCATCAAGGCTCAGAAGCGGCCGCTGATCACGTTGGAAGATTACCAGCGTATCCGGGACACCATGAAGGTAGCTACAGCCGTTGCGGCGGAAGAAGATCAAAACGCCCAGGTGCGTTACAACGATCTGATCATGGAGAACACCGACGTGATGGGGGTCACCTCGAACTTCGCGGACGTGCGAAATATCAACGTTGAGATCGGACGCTTCTTGACGCCAGCGGATGACGACCATCGTTCGGAGGTCGCCTTCATCGGAGCCGACTTGGCAAAAAAGTTCTTCCCGAACGTGGATCCAATCGGGAAAACAATCCGGGCCAAGGGCCACAGCTACGAGGTAGTTGGCGTCGCGGAAGCAATCGGCACCGCGTTTGGCCAATCACAGGACAACTACCTGATGGTTCCGTTGGGGACATACCGCAAGGGGTGGCACAGGCAAACCGACTGGCTGACGATTCTTGTGCAGGCACCCGAAGCGGAGCTTATGAGCGCCAGCCAGGATGAAGCGCGCATGCTTTTCCGGGCGTGGCGACACGTGCCCAACGACGCACCGGATAATTTCGCGATTCTCGGCTCGGATTCGATCATGGCCTTGTGGCATGACCTGACTGGAAACCTGGCATTTGTGGCCGTAGCACTGGTCAGTGTATTTCTGGTAGTCGGCGGAATCGTGATTATGAACATCATGCTCGCCAGTGTCACCGAGCGCACGCGGGAAATCGGTTTGCGACGTTCCCTGGGCGCGCGCAAAAAGCACATCCTCATGCAGTTCATGACCGAATCCGCGGTGCTGGCGGCAGTCGGGGGAATCATTGGAATTATTGGCGCATACGCAATTGTCTTAACGGTGAAAACCCTATTTTCCTTTCCGATGGAAACGCCCGTCAGTGCGGTAATCCTCGCTTTATGTCTCTCGACGGGTGTGGGACTGTTTTTTGGTATTTTTCCGGCGATGCGCGCGGCGAAGCTTGACCCCATTGAAGCTTTGCGCGCGGACGGATAGCGAGGCCGAATGGCACAGGCTCACGGCGAAAATCTAAGACAAGCGTTGGACACGCTGAAATCGCACAAGTTGCGGAGCGCATTGACTGTGTTCGGCGTGGTGCTGGGGGTGAGCGTGATCATGCTGGTCACGGCGCTGATTTCTGGTTTCGATCACGCCGTTCAGGAAGAGATGAAACAATTTGGTTCGGATACCGCGTTTATCACCAAGTGGGATCAAGGCCGGCATGGCGGAGAGCCGCCGCTCGAAGAGATTCAGCGGAAACCCTTAACCGTGGAAGATGCCAGGGCAATTCAGGAAAGCTGTCCAGCAGTCAAGAATGTAACCACATTCCTCAAGACCGGTTGGGGACACACACATAACGTGCGGACCAAGGCTGGAGAAGTGACTGCCGTCGATTATCGCGGCGTGCAGTCGAATTTCGGAATTGTCTATGCGAATGCGAATACCAAGGAAGGACGATTCATCAGCGAAGGCGACGATCTGCACAAGGAGAAAGTGGTCATGCTCGGGGAAAACGTCGCCCCAGTGCTGTTTCCCGAGGGCAACCCAATTGGCAAAGACGTGATGATCGACGGAAACGACTTCCTGGTAATTGGAGTGGTGGAAAAGCCAAAAGGCGGTTTCGGAATGGGAGATGAAGACCGTCGAGTGCTCATTCCCATTGGTACGTTCCGCAAAATCTATCCGGAAGCGGATGAAGTAGAGATGCGCATGCAAGCCTACCCAGGCATGCTGAACGAGGCCGTGGATCAGACCACGGAAGTGCTGAGACGGCGGCGTAATGTTCCATTCAATGGCAAAGACAATTTTTCGATTGAGACGGCCGAACAACAAGTGGCAGAGTTCCACAAGATCGTCCAGATGGTAGTGATCGTGACCATGGTTCTTAGCTCGATTGGCTTGCTCATCGGCGGCGTGGGGGTGATGAACATCATGCTCGTCAGTGTCACCGAACGCACCCGGGAAATCGGTGTGCGCAAAGCCATCGGCGCCCGAAGTGGCGATATCACCTGGCAATTCCTGCTGGAAGCCATGACCTTGACCGGCATCGGCGGAATCATCGCGCTAGTTCTGGTGAATGGGCTGGTGCTGCTGATTCGCTTGACCCTGCACTGGCAAGGCGCCGTACCGCTGTGGGCAGCTGTCGCGGGAATTGTCTTCAGCGTGGGCGTAGGCCTAGTGTTCGGCGTCTGGCCCGCCATGAAAGCTGCAAAACTCGATCCAGTCGAAGCCCTGCGCTACGAATAGTAGCTTGTACCGTCAAGGTTTATTGCCAATCAGAGCGATATTTTAGTTTGATCCACGAAGCGCGCTATCGTGCCGTTCGGTCCAACCGCCCACAATTCACCCTTCGAATACGAGAGGGCGTTGAAATTGTCCTGGCTCAGCGGAGCCCAATGCTCGCCGTAATGGTGGTCGATGTCCGCGCCGGTCGGACCTACCGCGACAAACCCACTGCTGCATTTCGCAATCGACGACCGGTATCCACCGGGCATTTTCTCGGCGAGTTGCCACGTTTTTCCGGCGTCGTGGGAGACTGCCGCAACGTTCTTGGCCAGTTTCGCATCCTGGTAATCACCCCCGACGGCCAGAAGCACATCGCCATCCGCGGCCAGAGAAAAAATTCCCGCGGACGGCTTGCCACTGTAGATTGGCGTCGCGGCAACACTCCAGGTACGGCCCAGATCGGCTGAATGAAACACTCGCGCCGCCGGGCCGCCGGTTGCGAAGTAAAGATTCTTGCCCTCGATCACCAACGAGGAATTGCTCGCAGCGAAAGCGCCTTCGTTCGGCAGCGCTGCGGGCATGTTGTCACCAGAAAGTTCCCGCCAGTGTTGCCCATCCTCGGTAGCCAGAAGAAGAAACTTACCGTCGGCTGGATCGCTCAATGCGAAGCAGTGCGTCTCGTCACTGCATGCGATGGCATCCAGAAAAAATCCTTCCCGCAAATCCGAATATTGCCTAATCCAGGTCTTGCCGGCATCGGAAGTTTTATAAATACCGGAATTGTTCGCCTGGCCGCTAGCCATCACATACGCGATGTTCTCGTCGAACGCCTGCACGCCGCGAAAATCCAGCAATTCGCCGTCAGGAATGCGCAGTCGTTTCCAACTCTTGCCGGAATCCCCCGAACGCAACACCACGCCGTGCGAACCACTGGCCCACACAACGCTCTCGGCAGAAAGAGAATTTTCAAAAACGACCGACACACCGCGCAGATTGGTATCGACTGCGCTATTTTTCAGGGACCAGCACTGGCCGGAACCACCGAACGCAACGCTGATGAGAACAATCCACAGGAACATGGGAGAAGAGTCTAGCAGAACAGCAAAAATGTGGAACTAACGCAAAGCGGCTACTTCTTCGTGGAAATGACGTTTCGCGCTTCCGGATGCTTGGGAGACCAATCCTCCGGCGGAAACGCTACTCGCCAGAAACTCGGTGAGGGTGAAGTGAACTCCAGGCCTACTTCCGATTTTCCTCCGCGCACCGGCCCAAGAAAAACAACCTGGCACTCCTGCTCTTCCTGCGTGCGGTTGTGAAAAAGGTGAACGGTGCTGCCGCTGGTGATACGCGCCTGCAGTAATACCAGCGCTCCGTGCGCGTTGATGGCCAGCGTCGCGGTTTCTTCGGTGAAAGGCTTCGCTTCGGCGTCCTTGCCACGAATCCGTACACCAACCTGCATCAACACACGCTGACTTCGCCGACGGGGACCCGGACTGGCGGGAACGTTAGAAGTCTGACCCATAAAACCTCGTATCTTCCAATATACCGCGGGCGCCGGAAAAGTCGAGTAACCAAGGGAATTCGAGTATGCAAAGAGGCATCTTCGTCACGCCCTTTTTGCAATGAACGGGCGAAACCGTCAGGGCGGACCTTTGCTCTTATGGCCGGCTGTCCATGGGCACATACGACCGCGTATCCTGCCCCAGATAAATCTGTCTCGGCCGCGCAATTTTCTGTTCGGGGTCCAGCAGCAATTCCTGCCATTGCGCGATCCAACCGGACATCCGCGGAATCGCAAAAAGCACTGGGAACATCGTTGTCGGAAATCCCATGGACTGGTAAATCAAGCCAGTGTAAAAATCCACGTTCGGGTACAGCTTGCGCTTCACGAAATAATCGTCTTCCAGCGCAATCCGCTCGCATTCCAGCGCAATTTCCAGCAGCGGATTCTTTCCCATCAGATCAAAAACTTCATAGGCAACATTCTTGATGATACGCGCGCGCGGATCATAGTTCTTGTAAACGCGATGCCCAAAACCCATCAGCTTCGTCTCGCCGGCTTTCACGCGTTTGATGAAGTCCGGCACCTTCTGCACGCTTCCAATTTCGTGCAGCATGCGCACCACTTCTTCGTTCGCTCCGCCGTGCAACGGACCATACAGCGCCGCGATGGCTGCCGCAGTCGCGGAATAAGGATCGACATGGGAACTCCCGACGCCGCGAACCGTATTGGTGGAACAGTTCTGCTCGTGATCGGCATGCAAAATGAACAGAACATCCAACGCATGCTCGAGCGTGGGATTCG
>Ga0210384_10002066_pt1 | contig 25294 bp, 23 predicted proteins | sample IncBWH2MmetaG_FD_160574 | JGI IMG/M metagenome (GOLD analysis project Ga0210384, IMG submission 160574) | Forest soil microbial communities from Barre Woods Harvard Forest LTER site, Petersham, Massachusetts, United States - Inc-BW-H-2-M | ecosystem: Environmental > Terrestrial > Soil >...
TCGCGGTCACCGAGGAGAAGCTGTCGCAGGCGATCGGCCGCGGCGGCCAGAACATTCGCCTCGCGAGCCAGCTCACCGGCTGGGACCTGAACGTGATGACCGAGTCGGACGCTGAGGCCAAGAGCGAAACCGAGTCGAAGGAGCTGGTGCAGAACTTCATGAAACAGCTCGACGTCGATGAGGACGTCGCGACCATTCTGGCGCAGGAGGGCTTCTCCACCATCGAGGAGATCGCCTACGTGCCGCAGGCGGAGCTCGCCGCGATCGATGAGTTCGACGATGACATGGTCAAGGAGCTGCGCAACCGCGCGCGCGACATGCTGCTCACGCAGGCGATCGCCAGCGAGGAGACGCTCGATCAGTCGATGCCGGCGGACGACCTGCTGCTGCTCGAGGGCATGAGCCCGGACCTGGCCTTGACCCTGGCGCGGCGCGGCGTGCGCACGCGCGAGGATCTCGCCGAGCAGTCGGTGGATGAGCTCGCCGACATCGAAGGACTCGCCGCCGACAAGGCGGCACAGCTCATCATGACGGCACGCGCCCCGTGGTTCGAGGCGGGTAACTGACTGCAACGGGACGAGGGTTCAAGCCTATGGCGGAAGTAAGCGTTTCCCAGTTTGCCGAGGTACTGAAAGTGCCCGTCGACCGGCTGCTCGTGCAGCTCGACCAGGCGGGCATCAAGGTATCCGGACCCGATGCGCGCATCAGTGACGATGCCAAGCTCGAACTGCTGACGCACCTGCGCCGCAGCCACGGCAGTGAAGCCGACAGCGACGGCGCGCCGCGCAAGATCACCCTCAAGCGCAAGACACAAAGCGAGCTGAAGCTGGCGAGCACGCAGGGGCGCGCGCGTACCGTGAACGTCGAGGTGCGCCGCAAGCGCACCTACATCAAGCGCGACGTGCTCGAGGAGCAGGCGCGGGTCCAGCAGGACGAGATCGATCAGCGCCACCGCCAGGCCGAAGACGCGGCGCGCGCGGCCGGTGAGCGCGCCGAGGCTGAGCGGCGCGAACGCGAACGCCTGGAAGCGGAAAACCGCCGCCGCGTCGAGGAAGAGGAAACGCGCCGCCGCGCCCAGGAAGACGCGCGCCGCACCGCCGAGCAGCGCAGCCGCGATGATGAGGCGCGCCGCGTCCGCGAGCGCGAGGAACAGGAGCGCCGTACCGGCGAGCGCGAGCGCCCGCAGGCGGCAGCCGCGGCGGTCGTGGCACGCGAGCGGGTGCCGGTGGGCGTAGCCGCTCCGGCCGCGGTGGCGGATGACAAGCCCACCCGCTATGGCCGCAAGGAGCTGCACGTCACCAGTGACGTGAGCTCGCGCTACAAGAAAAAGCGCCGCACCAAGGCGCGCCCCGCGCCGGGGTCCGCCGACGGACGCCACGGGTTCGAGATGCCGACCGCGCCGGTGGTGCGCGAGGTCGGCATCGGTGAGTCCGTTACGGTGGCGGAGCTGGCGCAGAAGATGGCGGTCAAGGCGACCGAGGTCATCAAGGTGCTCATGAACATGGGCGTCATGGCCACCATCAATCAGGCCATCGACCAGGACACGGCAGTGCTGGTGGTGGAGGAGATGGGCCACACCGCGAAACTCGTCAAGGAGAACCAGATCGAGGAGGGCCTGCAGGGCGCGCAGACCGTGCCGACCGAGACCGAGGGCGAGCCGCGTCCGCCGGTCGTGACCGTCATGGGCCACGTCGACCACGGCAAGACCTCACTCCTTGATTATATCCGCACCACCAAAGTGGCCGCGGGCGAGGCCGGCGGCATCACCCAGCACATCGGTGCCTATCACGTGGAGACCCCCAAGGGGGCGATCACTTTCCTCGACACCCCGGGTCACGCCGCGTTCACCGCCATGCGCGCCCGCGGCGCCCGCGCCACGGACGTCGTGGTGCTGGTGGTGGCGGCGGACGATGGCGTCATGCCGCAGACGGTGGAGGCGATCCAGCACGCGCGCGCGGCGGGCGTGCCCATCGTCGTGGCGATCAACAAGATCGACAAGGGCGAGGCGGGACTTGAGAAGGTGCGCACCGAGTTGTCCAAGCAGGAGGTCATCTCCGAGGAGTGGGGCGGGCAGAACATGTTCGTCAATGTGTCCGCGCGCACCGGGCAGGGAATCGACAAGCTGCTGGAAGCGATCCTGCTGCAGGCGGAAGTGCTGGAGCTGCGCGCGCCGCGTTCCGGACTCGCCTCCGGGGTCGTAATCGAGTCGAGCATCGAGAAGGGGCGGGGAGCGGTGGCCACGGTGCTGGTGAAGAGCGGCACGCTGCACACCGGCGATCCGATCATCGCCGGCTCCGAGTTCGGGCGCGTGCGCGCCATGTTCGACGAGAACGGCAAGCAGGTGACGGAAGCCCCGCCCTCCATGCCGGTGGTGGTGCTGGGACTATCGACCGCGCCCAACGCCGGGGACGAGCTACTGGCGGTGGAAAGCGAGCGCAAGGCGCGCGAAGTGGCGCTCTACCGGCAGGGTAAGTTCCGCGACACTAATCTCGCGCGCCAGAGCCCGCGTGCCGAGGATGCGTTCTCACAGATGGGCGAGGCCAAGGTGGGCGTGGTGTCGGTGCTCATCAAGACCGACGTGCGCGGCAGCGCCGAGGCGTTGCGCGAGTCGCTCAACAAGCTGTCCACCGAGGAAGTGCAGGTGAAGGTCATCGCCAGCGGACTTGGCGCCATCACCGTCTCCGACGTGCAGCTGGCGGCAGCCTCCAAGGCGCTGATCATCGGCTTCAACGTGCGCGCCGATGGCGGCGCGCGCGACGCGGTCAAGGAGACCGGCGTCGAGGTGCGCTACTACAGCGTCATCTACGAGGCCATCGACGATGTGAAGCAGATGATGTCCGGCATGCTGCAGCCGGAGATCAAGGAGACGATTGTCGGCGTGGCGCAGGTGCGCGAGGTGTTCCGCTCCAGCAAGTTCGGCGTGGTTGCCGGGTGTCTCGTGACCGAGGGCCTGGTGAAGCGCAACAACCCGATTCGCGTGCTGCGCGACAGCGTGGTGATTTTCGAGGGCGCGCTCGAGTCGCTGCGCCGCTTCAAGGACGAAGCGAGCGAGGTGCGCGCCGGCACCGAGTGTGGCATCGGCGTGAAGAACTACCAGGACGTGCGCGTCGGCGACCAGATCGAGTGCTACTCGCGGGTCGAGGTGGCGAGAACCCTGCAGTAATGGCGCAGCCCCGCACCCAACGCATCGAGTCGGAGATCCAGCGAGTGCTCGCCGCGCTCATCGCGCGCGAGGTCAAGGATCCGCGCGTGGGCAACGTAACCATCACGGCGGTGAGCGTCGCCGCCGACAAGGCGACGGCGAAGATTTTCTTCACCCCGTTTGCCTCCCTCAATGAGCCGGAAGCCGTGCGCGCTGGACTGACGCGCGCCGCCGGCTTCCTGCGCGGGGAACTCGGCCGGCGGCTGGGGCTGCGGCACGCGCCACGCCTGGAGTTTGTATTCGACGACAGCGCGCTGGGAGCGGAGCGACTCTCGAGTCTCATCGATCGTGCGGTGGCGCAGGATCGTGCCCACGGCGGGACCCCGGCCGCGGCTGATGCTGCGGACGCACCCCTCGAGGCAGCCGCCGACGCCGATATTCCGCGGCGCTGACGGTTAAGCGCATGCCGAGCGGAATTCTGCTGCTGGACAAGCCGCCCGGCCTGTCCTCGAACGCTGCCCTGCAACGAGTGCGCTCACTCTATGACCGCGAGAAGGCCGGCCACGTGGGCAGCCTCGACCCGCTCGCCACCGGCATGCTGCCGATTTGCCTAGGGGAAGCCACCAAGGTCGCCGCCGAGGTGCTCGACGGCCGCAAGTGCTACCAGTTCTCGGTGGCATTGGGCGCGCGCACGGCGACCGGGGACGCCGAAGGCGAGGTGATCGCCACGGCCGCCGTGCCGGCGCTGCCGCGCGCCGGGATCGAGGCGGTGCTGAGCGGCTTTATCGGTCCCCAGCAGCAGGTGCCGCCGATGTATTCGGCGCTCAAGCGCGACGGTCAGCCCTTGTACCGGCTGGCGCGTGCCGGCGTGACCGTGGAGCGGGCGGCGCGGGACATTGAGCTCTTTGCCTTGAGGGTAATTTCGGCGTCACCGGCGAGTCTTGAGCTGGAACTGCTGTGCTCGAAAGGCACCTACGTGCGCGTGCTGGCGGAAGACATTGCCGCGCGCCTGGGCACCTGCGGGCATGTGTCGCGGCTGCGGCGCCTGTACGTCGAGCCATTCATGAGCGAACCGATGCACACCCTGGAGTCGCTGACGCAGGCGCGCCGCGCCGGATCCGGGCCTGCGCTATTGCCTGCGGATCGGGCGCTCATGCACCTGGCGGCCGTCGTTCTCCCGGCGGAGGCGGCGGAGCGTGTGCGGCACGGTCAGCGGGTGGCGGCGGACGTGCTCCCGCCAGGCACGCGCGTACGGCTCTACGGCATAGCGGGGGTGTTCCTGGGGATCGGAACGGCCGACGGCTCAGGCGGCGTTCAGCCGCGCCGGCTCCTCAAGGGCGCCGCTGCGCCCGTCAGCGCAGGGTGATCGACGGGTCCAGCTGACGCAGCGCCTGGGCGGTGTTACCTACCACGCCAGTCCGGCGCAGCTGATCCTGCGTGTAAGTCGCGCCGGGCGACGCGCAGATCTTGTTGGCGCTGGGGCTGCGGTCATTTGCGGCGCAGCCGGCCGTGGCGGTGGTGGCATTCGCAGACGCGGGCGGGGAGTGCACGGCGGAAGTGCTCGCGCAGGCGCTCAGTGTCAGCGCCAGGGCGGCGGCAATAAACGGATTCTTCCACATGGCAATCACCTTAAGGACGAGCCTATGCCGTTCATTTAACGGGCACAAGCAAGCCCGGTTGACCGATCAGAGCGTCCGGATGCTGAGCGCGTTCCCCCTGAATCCAGCGGGTTCTTAGCTTGAAGCGCGGGGCTCAAGCCGGGTACAATGCGCGGCTTACCAAAAGGCTCTATAGAACCAAGTAGTTAGGACAATCGCGCAATGGCTTTAAGCACCGAGAAAAAGGGCGGAATACTCGCGAATTTTCGCCGCGGACCAGCCGATACCGGCTCACCCGAAGTTCAGGTCGCGCTGCTTTCCGAACGCATCAATGGCCTCGGTGAGCATTTCACCGCCCATAAGCGTGATCACTCCTCGCGGCGCGGACTGGTGAAGATGGTCAACCAGCGTCGCAAGCTCCTCGACTACCTCAGAGCCGTGCAACCCGACAAGTACCAGGAGCTCGTCGAGCGCCTGGGTCTTCGCCGGTAAAAAAAACCTAAGGGCCGCCGTTTCGACGCGCGGCCTTTGTGTTTTTGCCCGCAACTTCCAACTTTCCGAGGATCGAGCCCTTGAGCGTAGTCAGCAAGTCATTTCCTTACGGACCGCACACAGTAACTATTGAGACCGGCGAGATGGCCCGCCAGGCCGAAGGCGCGGTGCGCGTCTCCATGGGCGACACGGTGGTACTGGTTACCGCCTGTGCCAAGACGACCCCCACCCCGGGTCGGGATTTCTTTCCCCTCACCGTCAACTACGTCGAGAAAACCTATGCCGCGGGCCGCATCCCGGGCGGGTTCTTCAAGCGTGAAGGACGCCCGACGGAGAAGGAGACGCTGACTTCGCGTCTCATTGACCGGCCCATCCGGCCGCTGTTTCCGGACGGCTTCTACAACGACGTGCAGGTGGTCGCGACGGTGCTGTCGCTGGATCCGGAAATCGACGCTGACATTCCCTCGCTCCTCGGCGCCTCGGCGGCGCTGGCGCTCTCCGGCATTCCTTTCGGCGGCCCGATCGGCGCCGCCCGCGTCGGCTGGAAGGACGGCAAGTACCTGCTGAACCCGCAGGCCTCAGACCTCATCGAATCCCAGCTGCACCTGGTGGTGGCGGGCACCGAGCACGCCGTCCTCATGGTCGAATCCGAGGCCAAGGGCCTGTCGGAAGAGGTGATGCTCGGCTCGGTGGTATTCGGCCACGAGCAGATGCAGGTCGCGATCCGCGCCATCAAGGAACTCGCCAGCGAGGCTGGTAAGCCGCGCTGGAAATGGGAGCCGACCGCGGACAACGCTGAGCTCACGAGCGCCGTGGCGCTGCATGCCCAGACCGCGCTCGCCCAGGCCTACACCATTACCGAAAAGCAGCAGCGCCACGCGCGCCTGAGTGAGATCAAGACCCAGACGCTGGCCACCCTGAGCGCGGCCGAGCAGCCCAAGTTCGCGGCCGAGGCCGTGGAGGACGCGCTCTTCAAGCTCGAGAGCAAGCTCGTCCGTCAGCGCATTCTCAACGGTGAGCCGCGCATCGACGGCCGCGACACCGTCACAGTGCGTCCCATCACCGTCAAGGTCGGCGTGCTGCCGCGTGCCCACGGCTCGGCGCTCTTCACCCGCGGCGAGACGCAGGCGCTGGTGGCGACGACCCTCGGCACCGGCCGCGACGCGCAGCTCATCGACGCACTCGAGGGCGAGCGGCGCGAACCGTTCATGCTGCACTACAACTTCCCGCCGTTCTCGGTCGGCGAGACCGGCATGATGGGCTCCCCGAAGCGCCGTGAGATCGGCCACGGCAACCTGGCACGCCGCGGTTTGAAGGCCGTCATGCCCGACATGGCGACCTTCCCCTACGTCATCCGCATCGTCTCGGAAATCCTCGAGTCCAACGGCTCGAGCTCCATGGCGAGCGTGTGCGGCACGTCGCTCGCGCTCATGGACGCCGGGGTGGCGATCAGGGCGCCGGTGGCCGGGGTCGCCATGGGCCTGGTGCTCGAAGGCAACCGCTACAAGGTGCTCACCGACATTCTCGGCGACGAGGATCACCTCGGCGACATGGACTTCAAGGTCGCCGGCACCAGGGACGGGGTCACCGCGCTGCAGATGGACATAAAGGTCGAGGGTGTGACGCCGGAAATCATGCGCGTCGCGCTCGACCAGGCGCGCGCCGGGCGGCTGCACATTCTTGATGAGATGAACAAGGTCATCCGCGCGCCGCGCGAAAAGATGTCTGAATGGGCGCCGTCGATCATTACGCTCAAGATCGATCCGGAGAAGATCCGCGACGTCATCGGTAAGGGCGGCGCGGTGATTCGCCAGATCACCGAGGAGACCGGCACGACCATCGACATCGAGAGCGACGGCACCGTCAAGATCGCCTCCGTGAGCGGCGCAGCCGGGCGCGAAGCGCAGCGGCGCGTCGAGCTCATCACCGCCGATGTCGAGGTCGGCCAGATCTACGAAGGCAAGGTCGCACGGCTCATGGACTTCGGGGCGTTCGTAACCATTCTGCCGGGTCGCGATGGCCTGGTGCACATCTCGCAGATCTCCAATGAACGGGTCGAGCGCGTCAGCGACAAGCTCAAGGAAGGGGATGTGATCCGCGTGAAGGTGCTCGAAGTGGATCGCCAGGGGCGCATCCGCCTGTCGATGCGCGACGTCGACGCCGCGTAAGCCTATTGGCGAGAATCGCTTCGAAGCGCTTCTCGCAGACAGCGGCTTCGTTTCCGGCGCACGGACTTTGGCCGGCTGCGATGATGGCCGTCAGGTTGGCGGCGGTCCGTGTCCGTTCTGGTTGGCGAACAGCTTCAGGCTCTGTTCCAGGTAGCTGCCGACCACGCCGCGCATGCCGCCGCCGTAGGAGCGGATCATCTGCGACAGAAAGTCGCGGCTCATGAGCGGCTCCCCGCCATGCTCCTGCTCGGCTATTACCTGCAGCAGGATGGAGCGGGTGATGTCCCCCTGGGTCTTCTTGTCGATGACCACGAAGTCCACACGGCCGATCACCAGCGCACGGATGTCATCGAGAGTGATGTAACGACTCTCGACGGTGTCGTACAACCGCCGGTTCGGATACTTCTTAATAGTCCGCGGTTCGTTCATCGCACGTCCTTCACTATGAGTTATGCACCTTCCATAGTGCGTACGTGTCGGCGCACACCTTATTACAACCGCGCGGCAAACCCAACCCCAGAGGGAGCGCGGACCTCCCTGACACCCAGGATCGCCCCCGGACGCCAGTGCTGCGCGGCCCAGGTGAGGACCCGCTCCGGTAGCTCAAGCTTAAGCTCAAGCGGAGGTTCCTGGCGCAGCAGTGTCAGGACCTGGTGCAGGAGCGCGCCGCGGTCCTGCGGCGCCAGTCCGAGCGAGCGGCGTGACTTGGCGAGCTTGCCCAGGCGCGGTTCGACGACCAGCGGCAGGTGCGCATAGCGCGGGCAGGGTAAGCGGAGCGCCCGTTGCAAGGCGAGTTGCCAGGGGGTGTTGTCGAGCAGGTCAGCCCCGCGGACCACTTCCGTCACCCCCTGCAGCGCGTCGTCCACGACCACGGCGAGCTGGTACGCGAAAGCCCCGTCGCGGCGCCGCACGACCACGTCCCCGAGCTCACCTAGGCTGAAAACACAGGCCCCCTGGATCCGGTCATCGAAGCTGATGCGCTCATCGTCGACGCGGAAGCGCGTGCAGGTGGGACCGGGGCGTTGCGGGCGCGCGCGGCAGGTGCCGGGATACCCGCCATGGGACGAGCGCTCCTTGCGGGTGCAGCTGCACTGGAATGTGAGATTGCGCGCGCGCAGCTGCCCGAGCGCCTCGAGGTAGTGTGGCGTGCGCTGGCTCTGGTACTCGACCGCGCCGTCCCAGTGCAGGCCAAAGGCCGCGAGCGTGCGCAGCTGCTCGTCGGCGCACCCCGGGATGACCCGCCCGGTATCCAGATCCTCCATCCGCACGAGCCAGCGCCCGCCGTGATGGCGCGCATCCACGAAACTGCCGACCGCGGCCAGCAGTGATCCTAAGTGCAGGGAGCCGGTGGGCGAGGGCGCGAAGCGCCCGACGTACGCAGGCTCGCGCGCGGTCACGCGCGTGCGGCTGAAGCCACGCGCCTAGCGGTAGCGGTCGTCGCGATCGCCGTACTGGCGCTCGCGCCGCTCGCGCCGTTCCTGTGCCTCGATGCTTAAGGTAGCGACCGGGCGGGCCTCGAGACGCTTGATGCCGATCTCCTCGCCGGTCTCCAGGCAGTAGCCATAGGAGCCGTCCTCGGTGCGCTTGAGCGCCTCGTCGATCTTGCGAATCAGCTTGCGTTCGCGGTCCCGTGTGCGCAGCTCCAGGCTGAACTCTTCTTCCTGGGTGGCGCGGTCATTCGGATCGGGGAAGTTCGCCGCCTCGTCCTTCATGTGCGAGACCGTGCGGTCCACCTCGACCATGAGGTCGCGCTTCCAGCTATTGAGAATGGTGCGAAAGTGCTCGAGCTGGGCCTTGCTCATGTAGAGCTCGCCGCGCTTGACGATATACGGCTGTACGTTGCGCGGACCCGCCAGCAGGCTCCCCGGCTCCTCGGCGTCTTCGGCTTCCGCGCTGACGACGCCAACCGGCGTGCGCGGCAGCGGCACGACGTTGCCGGGACTGCGCACCCTGGCTGCCGGCAGCGGGGTGCGCAGGGACTTCTTCACCTCGACGCCGGCCGCACCCGCGTGTGCCTGAGGAACAGGCTTTTTCGGCGCCGCGACGACCTTGTGAGCCCGTGCCGCCGTGGTCCTGACGCGTGCGCTGGCCTCAGGCTTGCCTCTGGCGGTGGTCTTTCGCGCGCTCGCCCGGCTCGCCGGTTTCTTGCCCTTGGCGGCCTTCGGCGCAGGTCTCTTAGCCGGCATTTATTCGCTCCTGGAAGGGGTAGCCCCTTTGAAGAACGCGCGATTATACCGGCCGACTTCGCGCTGTACAGGTGTTCCCACGGGAGCCCGGAAAGGCCCGTTTTTTGCGCGCGCTACGGCAGGGTCACCGCCGCGGCCGGCTGCCAGCCGGGCTGTCGGCGCTCGGCGACAACGGTGGTGTAAATTCCGCCGCGGACGTTGAAGCGGGCGGTGAGCCGCAGGAAGCGCGCCCGCAGCGCGCGCTCAAGGTGGTCCGCGATCTCGTTGGTCACCGCCTCGTGAAACGCGCCGCGATCGCGGAATGACCACACGTACAGCTTGAGTGATTTCAATTCCACGCACAGCCGGTCCGGCACGTACTCAAGTTCGAGCGTCGCAAAGTCCGGCTGACCGGTGCGCGGGCACAGGCACGTGAATTCGGGGATCTGCATGCGGATGGTGTAGTCGCGCTCCACCTGCGGGTTCTGAAACGTCTCCAGTTCAGTTGTGGGAGTCGTCGGCATATTCCACTACACTAGCTCATTGGCCAGAATCTCCTGCGGTGATTCTGGCGGACATTGGCTTCGTTGTCGCCGGCGAAAGGCGTGACTTTCGCCGGCTGCTCAGGCACAAACGGTTTGGGACGGCACGGGGAAGAAACCAGAGACACCGATGCGGCTGACCAAGATCAAGCTTGCCGGCTTCAAATCCTTCGTCGATCCGACCCAAATCAGCTTCCCCAGCAATCTTACCGGTGTCGTAGGCCCGAACGGCTGCGGCAAGTCCAATGTTATTGACGCGGTACGCTGGGTAATGGGTGAGCTGTCCGCCAAGCACCTGCGCGGTGACAACATGGCGGACGTGGTTTTCAACGGCTCGGCGGCCCGCAAGCCCGTCGGCACCGCCTCGGTCGAACTCTTGTTCGACAATGCCGACGGCAAGATCGGCGGCGCCTACGCCGGCTACAGCGAGGTCTCATTGCGGCGCCAGGTGTCCCGCGACGGCACCTCGGCGTATTTCATCAACGGCGGCCGCTGCCGCCGCAAGGACATCACCAACCTGTTTCTCGGCACGGGCCTGGGTTCGCGCAGCTACGCCATCATCGAGCAGGGCATGATCTCGCGCGTCATCGACGCGCGCGCCGAGGATATGCGTGCCTTCGTCGAGGAGGCGGCGGGGATTTCCCGCTACAAGGAGCGGCGCAAGGAGACCGAACTGCGCGTGGCCGAAACGCGCGAGAATCTCGAGCGCCTGCAGGATCTGCGCGACGAAGTCGACAAGCAGATCCGCCATCTGCAGCGCCAGGCGGCCACGGCGCGCCGCTACCAGGGGCTCAAGGAGGAGGAGCGCCGGCTGACGGCGGAAGTGCTGGCGCTGCGGCTGCGCGACCTCGACAGTGGCGGGCAGGTGCACGACGCCACGGTGCGCGAGCGGGATCTGGCCATGCAGGCTGAGCTCACCGCACAGCGCGCCGCGGAAGCTGCGATCGAAAAGCAGCGCGCCGTGCACGGCGGGCACACCGACAGGTTGTCCGCAGTGCAGGGCCGCTACTACGAGGTCGGCGCCGACATTTCGCGCCTCGAGCAGAGCATCGAGCACACCCGCGAGCTGCGTGAGCGGCAGCGGACCGATCTGACGCAAACGGAAACGACCCTGGCCGAGCTCGCCGCGCACCTTGCCCGGGACGAGCAGCAGCTGGCGGCGCTGCGGGCCGAAATCGTGGTTCTCGAGCCGCAGCTCGCTACGGCACACGCGGCGGAAGCGCAGGCGGCCGCGGCGCTGGAAGCCGCCGAGGCCGCCGTGCAGGAATGGCAGCAGCGCTGGGAAGAGCACACGCGTGCCCTGGGAGCCGCCGATCAGACCACCCAGGTCGAGCGCGCCCGGATCGAACAGCTCGAGGCGCAGCTGCAGCGCTTTGCGACGCAGGCCGAGCGGCTCGCCGCCGAGCACGATACCGCGGGGGCTCAGGATGGCGCCCAGCACCTGGCGCAGCTGACACGCCAGGAAGCGCAGGCGCGCACGGCGAGCGAGGCCGTCAGCCGCGCGCTCGAGGCGGCGCTGCAGCGGGTGCAGTCACTGCGCGCAAGACAGCTCGAGGCCGAAGAGCAGTTGCAGGCGGCCCGCGGCGCGCGCGAAGCTGCGCGGGCGGAGTTCACGGCGCTCGAGGCCCTGCAGGCGGCGGCCCTCTCGGATCATGCGGGCAAGGCGAGCGGCTGGTTGAACGCCGCCGGGCTTGCGGGCAGGCCGCGGCTCGCCGCGGCGCTCGAAGTGGACGCCGGCTGGGAGCGCGCGGTTGAGACCGCGCTCGGTGAATATCTTGAAGCGGTGTGTGTCGAGCAACTCGAGGCCTCGGTCGCAGCGCTCGCTGCACTGGAGGCGGGCAGGGTCACGCTGCTGGAGAGCGGTGAGCTCACGCGCGGCGCGGCGCCGGAGATGCTCGCAGCGCACGTCCGCGGCCCGGCGGCGGTGCTCGAGCGGCTCGCCCTGGTGCGCACCGCGGATTCCTTCCAGGCAGCGCTGCGCGGGCGCGCCAGCCTGGGCGTGGGGGAGTCGCGGATCACGCGCGACGGGGAATGGGTCGGACGCGACTGGCTGCGCGTCAGTCGCGCGGCCGAGCAGCGTGGCGGCGTCATCGAGCGCGAGCAGCGTCTGAAGAGCCTGCGGGTGGCGGTGAGCGCGGCTGAGTCGCTGGCGCTGCAGCGCGACGCGGACCTGACGGCGGCGCGCGCGCAGCTCGCGCAGGCTGAAGCGGCGCGTGATGAGGCGCAGGCGGGAATTCAGCAGGCGCATCGCACGCATGCGGACCTGCTGGGCGCGCTCGAAGCGGCCCGGGCGCGTGCCGAAGGCGCGCAGGCGCGGCGCGCGCAATTGCAACAGGACTCCGACGAACTGGCCCGCGAGCGCGATGCGACCCACGCGGGGCTCACGCGCGCGCGTACCGAGCTGGCGCGTGGCCTCGCCGCCGCGCACGGCCTGCAGGGCGAACGCGCCGCGCTCGAGAGTGGCCGCGAAGCGCGGCGCGCCGCGCTCGCCGAGGCGCGCTCGCATTCGCAGGGTACGCAGCTTGCGGCGCGCGACCTGCACGTGCGGGTCGAAGGCCGCCGCTCCACCGCCAGCTCGGTCGCGGTCGGCGCGGAGCGCATGGCGGAGCAGCGCGAGCAGCTGACGCGGCGCCGCGCCGAACTGCAGCAGGAACTGGCCTCGGGGGACGCGCCGATTCTGGCCGCGCGTGCGCGGCTGGATGAAACCTTGGGCCGGCGCCTGACGGTGGAGACGGAGCTGGCCGCGGCGCGCAGCGCCCTCGAGGAAGCCGAAGGCGCTCTGCGGGCCCTGGATGAAACGCGTCTCGCGGCGCAGCAACGCGTCAACAGCGCACGCGAGGCGCTCGACGCGGCGCGGCTTGCGGCCCAGGAGACCCACGTGCGCCGCGCCGCCCTGGCCGAGCAGTTTGCCGAAACGCGCTGTGACTTGAGCGAGGTGCTGGCACACCTCGCCCCGGAAGCGCAGGTGCCCGCCTGGGAAGAGACTCTCGGCGGCACGCGCGCCGAGATCGAGAAGCTCGGGCAGGTGAATCTCGCTGCCATCGATGAGCTCAAGGATCACACGACGCGCAAGGAGTACCTGGACCGGCAGTTTGCCGACGTCAGCTCCGCGCTCGACACGCTCGATGAAGCCATGCGCCGTATCGACAAGGAGACCCGCACGCGCTTCGAGGACACCTTCGAACGCATCAACGCCGGCCTGCGCGAGAAGTTTCCGCGCCTCTTCGGTGGCGGACACGCGTACCTGGAGCTCGCGGGCGATGACCAGCTGACCGCCGGGGTGACGGTGATGGCGCGGCCACCGGGCAAGAAGAACAGCACCATCCACCTGCTGTCGGGCGGGGAGAAGGCGCTCACCGCGGTGGCGCTGGTATTCGCGATCTTCGACCTGAACCCGGCGCCGTTCTGTCTGCTGGATGAGGTCGATGCGCCGCTCGACGAAAACAACGTCGGGCGCTTCTGTGACATCGTGCGCGAGATGTCCGCGCGGGTGCAGTTCGTATTCATTACGCACAACAAGAGCACCATGGAGCTCGCTTCGCAGCTGATCGGAGTAACCATGAACGAACCGGGTGTGTCGCGTCTGGTCACCGTGGATGTGGACGCCGCGGTGCGCATGGCGGCGGTGTGAAGTGATGTCCGAACTGCGCTTAGCCCTGCTCATTCCCGGCGTGGCATTCATCGCCGCGCTCATCTGGTGGGAGTGGCGGCGTCCGCGACAGGCAAACGCCGACGGCGGCGTTGAACGCTTGAGCCCCCGCGATCCGGATGCGCAAGGGGCCGGCGCGCGAGCGCCGCGTGAGCCGCCGCTGGCGCTGCCTGAAATGCGCGCGCGCGAGCCACTCGCGGCCCGCGAACCGCCGCTGGTGGACGCGGCGCGCGAGCCGCCGGGAGTGCCGGTGCTGTCGCCGTTCGCCCCGCTGGTGGTTGCCCGCAGCGGCGTTGACGAGGAGTCCGGGCCGGCGGCGGCCGCCGACCCGCCCGCGGAGGCGGTGCAGGAGCTGCCCGCCATGGGTGCCGACACGGCGCCGCCGGTGAGCGCCGCAGTCGCGCCGGCCCGCGAGGAGCTGCCGAGACTTCCGGCAGGCCCCTCGCCGGTGGTGGAATGGCCACCGGATGCGCAGCGGCAGATCGTCTCGCTGCGGCTCGTGGCCGCGACGCCTGAGCGCTTCGTGGGCCGCTCGCTCCGCCAGGCGCTCGCGGCTGAAGGCTTCGTGCTCGGGCGCTTCGCTATCTTCCACAAACCCGACGATGAGCAGCGCGCGGTGCTGAGCGCGGCCAGCCTGACGCGGCCCGGCACGTTCGACGCCGATACCATGGACTCGCAGCACTTCGGCGGGCTATCGCTGTTTGCGGTGTTGCCCGGGCCACGGCCGGCGCCGCAGGCGTTCGAGGAGCTGATCAGCACGGCCCGCAACCTCAGCGAGCGCTTGCATGGGGTGCTGCAGGATGAGCGCGGCAGTCCGCTGACCGCCACGCGCATCGCCGTGCTGCGCGAGCGCGTCAGCAGCGAGTCGCCCTGGTGACAGCCGCAGCGGCGGCACGCGCCGCCGAGCTGCGCGCCCAGCTGGCGCAGCACGACTACCGCTACTACGTTCTTGATGACCCGCTGATCGCCGACGCCGACTACGACCGGCTGCTGCTCGAGCTGCGGGCGCTGGAGACCGCACACCCGGAACTTGCGACGCCGGACTCCCCGACCCAGCGCGTGTCGGGAACCCCGAGTGCGGCCTTCGGCGAGGTCGTGCACCAGGTGCCGATGCTGTCGCTCGACAACGCCTTTGCGGACGAGGACGTGGTGGCCTTCGATCGCCGCATCCACGAGCGGCTCGCTGTCGGCGGCGAACTCGACTACGTCGCCGAGCCGAAACTCGACGGGCTGGCGGTGACGGTGATTTACCGCGACGGCCGCTTCGCCCAGGCCGCCACGCGTGGCGATGGCGTCACCGGCGAGGACGTCACCGCCAACGTACGCACCATCCGCGCGCTGCCGCAGACGCTGCGCGCGCCGGCGCCGAAACTGCTCGAGGCGCGCGGTGAGGTGTTCATGCCGACGGCGGGCTTCGAGCGCATGAACGAGCGCGCGGCGGCACGCGGTGAGAAGGTGTTCGTCAACCCGCGCAATGCCGCGGCCGGGAGCCTGCGCCAGCTCGACCCGCGCATCAGCGCCGCGCGACCCCTGAACGTGTTTTTCTACGCCCTGGGTGCGCTACAGGGCGCGAACCCGCCGCCGCGGCAGGCGGATCTGTTGCAATGGCTGCGCACGCTCGGCCTGCCGGTGTCCCCCGAAGTACGCGCGGTGCGCGGCGTCGCCGGGTGTCTTGAGTACTACCGGGATATCGGTGCGCGTCGCCGTGCGCTGCCGTACCAGATTGACGGGGTGGTCTACAAACTCGACGCGCGCGCCGACCAGGAGCGCGTCGGTTTCGTGTCGCGCGCGCCGCGCTGGGCCATCGCCCACAAGTTCCCGGCCGAGGAAGCGACCGCGCTCGTAAAGGACATCGAGTTCAATGTCGGGCGCACCGGGGTGTTGACGCCGATCGCGCGGCTCGCGCCGGTGTTCGTCGGCGGGGTGACGGTGAGCAACGTGACGCTGCACAACATCGACGAGCTGCATCGCAAGGACGTGCGCGTGGGTGATACCGTCATCGTGCGTCGCGCCGGGGACGTGATACCCGAAGTGGTAAGCGTGGTGCGCGAGCAGCGGCCCGAGGCGAGCCACGAGGTGGTGCTTCCCACGCACTGCCCGGTGTGCGGCTCGGTCGTTCTGCGCCTCCCGGGGGAGGCCGCGGCGCGCTGCACCGGGGGCTTCAGCTGCCGCGCACAGCGCCAGGAGAGCCTGAAGCATTTCGCGAGCCGCCGGGCGCTCGACATCGAGGGGCTGGGGGACAAGCTCATCGAGCAGCTCGTGGAGCAGGGGCTGGTGCGCTCGCCTGCGGATCTGTACACCCTCAGCGCGCCGCAGCTGGCGCTACTTCCGCGCATGGGCGAGAAGTCAGCCGCAAATCTCGTGGCCGCTATCCAGAAGAGCAGGCAAACAACCCTGCCGCGTTTTCTCTACGCCCTGGGTGTGCGCGAAGTGGGCGAGGCGACGGCGCTGAATCTCGCCCGGCACTTCGGTGGACTGGAGGCGCTCATGCGGGCGGATGAGCGCGAGATTCAGCAGGTCCCGGATGTCGGCCCGGTGGTTGCTGCGCACGTCGCGGCGTTCTTTGCTTCAGAAGAACACCGCAGTGTTATCAGTGCCTTAAGAGACAAAGGTGTGAAATGGCCTGATGTCGAGCGGCCCCCTGGAGAGGCGCAGGCGCTGGCGGGGCGCACGTTCGTCGTTACCGGAACCCTCGCCAGCATGTCGCGCGAGGCCGCGCAGGAAGCGCTGCTGGCGCGCGGCGCGAAGGTGGCGGGAAGCGTGTCGCGCAAGACCAGCTTTGTCATCGCCGGCAGTGAAGCCGGCTCGAAACTCGCGAAGGCCCAGGAGCTGGGCGTGCCGGTGCTCGACGAACAGCAGTTCCTGAAGCTGCTCGCCGCCGGCGGGCCTTGAGGCCCGCCGGGGCAGCATTCTTGCCCGCCTAGTTCTTGGTGGCGGGTGCGGAGGCGGGAGTCGCGGGTGCCGCCGGCGCAGCAGCAGCAGGCGCGGCAGCTGCGGGCGCTCCGGCTGCGGGTGGGGCCGAACCGGCCGCCGGCTGGTCGAGGAACTTCTCGATCTTGGCGTTCTTCGCCAGCTCATCCGTGTAGGTGCGGAACCGCTTCGCTTCCACCATCTGCGCGAGGCGCTGCTTGACCTGGTCATAGGGCGGCGGCGCCAGCGGCCGCGTGGCGATGAGCTGGATCACGTGCCAGCCGTACTGGGTCTGTACCGGGGTGTGCGTGTACTCGCCGGGTTTGAGCGTCCCGATGGCGGCGGCAAACTCCGGCACCATGCGGTCAAGGCCAAACCAGCCCAGGTCACCGCCGCTCTTGGCGGAGGAATCCATCGACTGGGTCTTGGCGAGCTCTTCGAATTTCTCGCCCTTCTGCAGACGCTCGACGAGCTTTTGCGCGAACGGCTGGGTCGCGACCAGGATGTGCCGCGCGTGGTACTCCTGCTTCGGGAGTTTGGCGACCTGGGTGTCGTATTCGGCGCGCAGTTCCTGATCCGTCGGCTTCTTGTCCTTCAGGTAGCGCTCGGAAGAGGCCTGCTGCAGCACATTCAGGCGCGAAATCTCGATGAGGTAGGCGGTATCGCCGCTCTTGTCGAGACCCTGCCGCACGGCTTCCTGGCCGACGAGTTCAGCGTGAATCAGGTTGTCGAGCGCGAGGGCGCGCTGTTCCGGGGCCAGCTCCGCGGAAGTCTTGCCGCTGATTCCCTTGATGTAAAAGTCATAGAAGTCACGGCTGATCGGTACGCCGTTGACGGTGGCGACCGGCGGGGAGGTCGCGGGCGCGACTGCGACGGTCGTGGCGGTCTTGGGCTGGCAGGCTGCAAGCGCTGCAAGCGCGACGGCCAGGGCGAGGACACGAGAGTGATTCATGCTGTTCAGTTCCAGTGGGTTGATGAATGGATGCAAGGGGTCGTCAGGCTTTCAAGTCTCATCGGGCGTGCGCGCGACGATGTTCAGGGCGTGCACGCCGTCCTGCATGAGCGGCGCGACCGCATCGTAAACCAGGCGGTGGCGCTCGAGGGGCGAGCGGCCGCGGAAGGCGTCCGCCACCAGCGTCACGCGGAAATGTCCGCCGGCGCGCGCGCCGGCGTGTCCCGCGTGGCGCGCGCTGTCGTCGATAATCTCGAGTGAGCGCGGCGTCAGGGCCTGCTCGAGAGCTGCGCGCATTTGCACCATGACCGTTGCGCTCCTGGCGTTCATCAGGCCGAGGATTCCCCCGGCGTGCGCCCAGCCCGGGTGCTGAGCCACAGCACCTGGGCGATGACAAACACGAGCATCAGAACGATGTCGACGATCTTCAAGGCGACCCAGACCCGCTCGCTCGCGTAGTACATGACCACGAGGTTGAGCGCCCCAAGCAGGGCATAGAACGCGGCCCACCAGCCGTTCAGTGTGCGCCACAGCGCGGGAGTCACCTGCAGCTGCTCGCCCAGGGCGGATCCGAGAAAGCGTTCGGTGAGCGTGCGCTTGCCGATCCAGAAGCTGCCGAGGAAGGCGAGGCTCGCGAGCCAGAAGAACACCGTGGGTTTCCACTGGATGAACACCCGGTTGTGCAGGAGCAGCGTCGCGCTGCCGAACAGCAGCACCAACACCGCCGAGAGTGCGTGTAACGGCGGCACGCGCCGCAGGCGTAACCAGTCCACGGCGACGAGGACCAGCATGGCGAGCATGAGCACCGCGGTCGCGGCGTACAAGCCGCGCAGGTAATAGGTGACGATGAACGCCAGCAGCGGCGCGAACTCGGCGAGAGCCTGCATGGAAGCCTATACGGGGCAAAACGGCCGCGTATATTGTCACGCGCCGCGCGTACTTTCCATTATGGCCGCCTGCGGCACACGCCATGGCCGAATACCTCGAGCTGCACCCCATCGATCCCCAGCCGCGGCTCATCCGCCAGGCCGCCGAGCTGGTGCGTGGCGGGGGCCTGATCGCCTACCCCACCGACTCCTGCTACGCCCTCGGCTGGCACATCGGCGACAAGAGCGCGCTCGAGCGGGTGCGGCGTATCCGCCAGGCCGATCGCCATCACCACTTCACCGTGGTGTGCGCGGATCTGGCGCAGGTGGGCCGGTTCGCGCACCTGGAAACCTGGCAGTTCCGCATCCTGCGCGCCTGCCTGCCGGGCCCGTATACCTTCCTCCTGCGCGCCACGCGCGCCACGCCGCGCCGCCTGCAGCATGAGCGGCGGCGCACCATCGGCGTGCGCATCCCCGATCATCGCGTGCCGCGGATGTTGCTGGCGGAGCTGCGCGAGCCGCTCATGAGCTCCACGCTGCTGGTGGCCCCTGATGCGCAGCCCCTGACCTCGGGGCGCGAGATCCAGGCGCGCCTCGATCACGAGATCGACGCCATACTCGATGGTGGCGACTGCGGGGTCGAGCCGACGACCGTCGTCGACCTGTCGGTAACACCGCCGCTCATCGTGCGCCAGGGCAAGGGTCCGCTCGGCCGGATCACCGGCCGTGCGCTATAATTCGCCGGTGAGCCACAGCGTTCTCGTCCCGTGAGTTCGCCCGCGCCCGCGCGGCGCGTGTTGTCCGGCATGCGGCCCACCGGTCGGCTGCACCTCGGTAACTTTCACGGTGCGCTGCGCAGCTGGGTGGAACTGCAGTACCAGTACGACTGTTTTTTCTTCGTCGCCGACTGGCACATGCTGACCACCGGCTACGATGACACCTCGCAGCTGCAGGAGCACATACACGACGTGCTCATCGACTGGCTCGCCGCCGGCCTGAATCCGGGCGTGGCCACGCTCTTTATCCAGTCGCACGTGCCCGAGCACGCCGAGCTGCACCTGCTGATGTCGATGATCACCCCACTCGGATGGCTCGAGCGCGTGCCGAGCTACAAGGACCAGCAGGAGCAATTGAAAGAGAAGGATCTCGCCACCTACGGGTTCCTCGGCTACCCGCTGCTGCAGAGCGCCGACATCCTGGTGTATCGCGCCGGCTTCGTGCCGGTGGGTGAGGACCAGGTCGCGCACGTGGAGCTGACCCGCGAGGCGGCGCGCCGTTTCAATCATCTCTACGGACGGGAGAGCGACTTCGAGGCCAAGGCGGAGCGCGCGGTGAAAAGCTTAGGGGGGCGCAACGCCACCAACTACCGGCAGCTGCGGCGCCGTTACCAGGAGACCGGCGATGCCGAGTCCTTGCTGCGCGCGCAGGCGCTGGTGCAGGCGAACACCCGCATTACCGTGGCCGACCGCGAGCGCCTGCTGGGATTCCTCGAGGGCACGGGAGTCACCATCCTGCCGGAGCCGCAGGTGCTGCTCACCGCCACGCCGAAGGTCCCCGGCCTCGACGGCCGCAAGATGTCCAAGTCCTACGGCAATACCATCGGGCTGCGCGAGGAGCCGGATGTCGTCGCGCAGAAACTGCGCGCCATGAAGACCGACCCCGCGCGCGTACGCCGCACCGATCCGGGCGACCCGGAAAAATGCCCGGTGTGGGACCTGCACAAGATCTATTCCGACGACGCCACGCGCAAGTGGGTGAACGAGGGCTGCCGCACCGCCGGCATCGGTTGCCTGGATTGCAAGCAGCCCGTCATCGAGCGCATCGTCGAGGAAGTGACCGGCATGCGGCGGCGGGCGCAGGAATTTGAGGACAATCCGGAGCTGGTGCGCGGCATCGTCGCCGAAGGCGCCGAAAAGGCGCGCGAGGCGGCCCGCCAGACCCTCGACCAGGTGCGCCGTGCCATGCACCTGCGCGCCGACTGATTTGAAAGTAGCGGTGGCCCCATGAAGCTCAAGCCGACACTCACGATCGTGGTCTCCAACGCCGCGCCGGCGCCGCCGCCGCCGGAGGCGCAGCCCGAGCAGGTCGAGCTGCCGTTCGCGATGGTCAACGGCGAGCCGTTTTCGCAGCTGCCGCGCGACCTGTACATCCCGCCCCAGGCGCTCGAGGTGTTCCTCGAGGCCTTCGAAGGTCCGCTCGATCTGCTCCTGTACCTCATCCGCCGGCGCAACCTCGACATCCTGGATATTCCGCTGGCCGAGATCACGCGCCAGTACATGCAGTACATCGAGCTCATGCAGGGCCTGCAGCTGGAGCTCGCGGGGGAGTACCTGGTGATGGCGGCGACGCTGGCCGAGATCAAATCCCGCATGCTGCTGCCGCGCCCGGGTGTGCCCGGGGCCGACGGCGAGGAGGATCCGCGCGCGGAGCTGGTGCGACGGCTGCAGGAGTACGAGCGCTTCAAGCGCGCGGCGGAAGGCATTGATGCCTTGCCGCGGCTCGAGCGCGACGTGTGGCCGAGCTCCGCGGAGCTCAAGGAGCGCCAGGTCGTGCGCACCCTCCCGCAGGTCACGCTGCAGGAGATGCTGGTCGCATTCAAGGAGGTGGTGGCGCGCTCGCAGATGTTCGCCCACCATCACATCGAGCGCGAGCGGCTGTCGGTGGGCGAGCGCATGAGCGACATCCTCGCCGCCCTGGGGACCGCCGGCTTCGTGCCGTTCCTGCAGCTGTTTCGCCCGGAGGAAGGGCGCATGGGCGTCACGGTCACCTTCGTGGCGATCCTGGAGCTGATGCGCGAAGGCCTGATCGACATCGTGCAGGCGGAAGCCTACGCGCCGCTGCACGTGCGTGCCGCGCCCGCGGGCCGCACGCTGCACGTCGTCGCCGACAGCACTCCCACCGTGCCGCCGACCGCCTGAGGGCCGACATGAACGAGACATACATCAGGAACCTCATCGAGGCGGCGCTGCTGGCCGCGGGCGCCCCCGTGCCCTTGAGCGAGCTCGCGCGGCTGTTCGATGAGGGCCACAGTCCCGCGGCGCCGGAACTGCGCGCGGCGCTCGCGAGCCTCGCGGCGGAGTACGCCGGGCGCGGGATCGAGCTCAAGGAGACCGCGAGCGGCTTTCGCATCCAGGTGCGGCGCGAGCTGTCGGGGCCGATTTCCCGGCTGTGGCCGGAACGCGCGGCGCGCTACTCACGCGCGCTGCTGGAGACCCTGGCGCTCATCGCGTACCGCCAGCCCGTGACGCGTGCGGAAATCGAAGCGGTGCGCGGCGTGACCGTGAACCCCAACATCATCCGCACCATGATCGAGCGCAACTGGGTGCGCGTGGTCGGACACCGCGACCTGCCCGGGCATCCGGAACTGCTGGGCACCACGCGCGAGTTCCTCGACTACTTTGGGCTGCGCAGCCTCGATGAGCTGCCGCCGCTCGCCGAACTCACTGCCATGACGGACGCGAACCTGCAGCTCGGCCTGGGCACGGAAGACGCACCCGGCGGCGGCGGGGGTGCGCCGGCGATGCACGAGGGCACCTCGATTGCAGAGGCGCCGGATGCCGACGAGGCGGCCGAGGACGACGGGCTCACGGCTGACCCGGGTCCGGGCGCGGGCCGCGAGCTGGTCGCAGGTCCGCGCGACCTGGACTCCTGATGCCGCGCGCACCGGTGCGCCGGCGTGCCGGAGCGCCGCGGCGCCCCAGTCGCGAGAGCTCCGCGGCCGCGCCGGCCGCGCCCGCCCCCGAAGGACCGGAGCGGCTGCAGAAAATGCTGGCGCGCGCAGGGCTGGCCTCGCGCCGCGAAGCGGAAAGCTGGATCCGCGCCGGCCGTCTCACCGTCAATGGAGAAGTCGCGACGCTCGGGCTGCGCGTCGGCGCGCGCGACCAGGTGCGTCTGGATGGACGGCTGGTGCGCTCGCGCGCCGGGGCCGATGAGGCGCGGGCGTTTCTTTGCCACCGCTCTCCTGGGGAGCCGCTGGCGGCGCCCGGGGCGACCGGCGGTGACCCGCAGAGTGCGTCCGCGCGGCCGGCGCTGTTGCAACGTCTGCCGCGGCGCGCCGGCCGGCGCTTCATTACTGTAAGTCCGATGCCGCGGGTGGATGGCGGGCTGGAAGTCGTCACCGCCGACGGGGAGCTCGCGGCGCGCCTGCAGCGCGGCGTGCGCAACCTCCTGAGCGAGTTCGGGGTACGGGTGCGCGGTGAGCTCAACTCCACTCAGCTTGCCGGGGTCCTCGCCGGAACCCTCGACAGCGGTGCGCAGCTTGCCGTTGAGCGCTGCGCCGGGGCGGGGGGCGAGGGCGCCAACCGCTGGTACCTGCTCGCGGCCCGCGGCGCGAGCGGCAAGGAAGTGCGGCAATTGTTCGAGCGCCAGGGCGCACTCGTCAGCCGCGTGATGCGCACGCACCTGGGTCCGGTGACCCTGGAGCGTTCTTTGGGGCGGGGTCAGTTTCGCGAGCTGACGCCCGCTGAACTCGCGGCGCTGCTGCCGGAAGCTCCGGCGCCGGCGGGCGGCTGAGCGTCGAACGCCTGGCCCGTGACACCGCGGCTCGCGGGCCCCAATAGCGCAAGGTACGGCGCGGTGAGTGTCGCCGGCAGGGGCAGCGTCTCGAGCTCCTCCGCGGGGTACGCCTGGCGGCGCATCGCGGTGCGCGCGCGCCCGGGGTTCAGGGTGTTGACGCGCACCTGGCTGATGCCCTCCAGCTCCGCCGCCAACACCTGCGACAGGCCTTCAATGGCGAACTTCGACACCGCGTACGCGCCCCAGTAGGCACGGCCCTCGCGCCCGACCGCGCTGGCGGTGAAGACGATCGAGGCGTCGGCTGATTTTTTCAGCGCCGGCAGCAACACCTGGGTGAGCGCGAACGCGGCGGTGAGGTTGACGTGCAGCACGCGGCACCACGTCGGCACGTCGTAGTGCTCGATGGGCGTGAGCGTACCGAGGAGGCCGGCGTTGTGCAGCAAGCCGTCGAGACGCCCGTAGCGTGTCAGCAGCGCAGCCGCGAGTTCGTCGTAGTCGCGCGCCAGCGCCTTTTCCAGGTCGAGCACGGCGATGCTGGCCTCGCGCCCACCGGCGCTGGCGATTTGCGCGTGTACGGCGTCGAGCCTGGTGGCGTCGCGCCCGATGAGCACCACCTCGGCGGCGTGCTGTGCGCACGCGAGTGCCACGGCGCTGCCGATGCCGCCACTCGCGCCGGTGATGGCAATGACCCGCCCTGCGAGCTCGTCCGCGCGGGCCGCGTGCGCGCGTGGATCAAATGCAGTGTTCAAACTCGCACCCTGTCGTTAAAGCGCAAATCCTCCGCCAGCCGCGCGCCGGGCCGCGCGCCAGGCGCGCCAGGCATCGAGCGGCCGGTGATGGTCGCGCGGGTTGAGGGCATGAGGCAAGGCACGCTCGCCACGCTGCGAGTGCAGCGCGGCAAGCTGCGCCCAGACCATGAGTCCGCGCAGCGCCGGCTGCGCGGACCGCGGCTGCTGCGCAACGCCGGCGGCGAGTTCGGCGCGCAGTTGCCGATGTCGCGTGCCTACAAGCTGCGCGAGTCCCGGCGGCCACGGCGGCCGTGCGAGCTCGTCCGCGGTGGCCGGCGCGGCGGCGAGGTCGGCGAGCGTCACGCGCAGACGGCCCAGGCGCGCATCCTCCGCAAGCCTGCCAAGGAGCTCGATTTCGCGCAGCGCCGCACCGAAGTTCGCGCCGGCCTGTGGTGCGCCGGCAAATCGCATGAGTGGCGTGATCATGGCGTCCGCCCAGCGTCCGCAGTAGGCGCTTAAGGAAGCGCGCGTCTGGAAACTCGCCGCGGCCAGATCCCAGCTGGCCGTGTCGACGAACCCGGCCAGTCCTGCAAGCGCCGGCAGCTCGCCCGCCGCCAGGCCCGCAACGAGGCCGCGGGTGAGCGGGTGGCTCGGGGAGCCCAGCGCCGTGCGCGCGCATTCCTCCCCCCACCAGGCGAGCCGCGCATGCGCGACCTCATGATCGAGTCCCGCCTGCAGGCTCGCGGCGATTGCCGCCTCGATACCACACAGCGCCGCGAACGCCTCGCGTCGCGCCACCGGAGTGTAGAGCCACACGAGCGCGCGCGTCGGCGGCAGCTCAGGCCTTGTGGGCATTGCCGGGGGCCGGTGGCGCGTCGCGTTCCGGCGCTGCCGGCGACTCGACCACGGCGGGCGCGCCGGTGGTGCGCACCAGCTGCGTCACCGGCTCGATTTCCGGCAGCGGCGCGTCCCCGGTCACGCCGAGCTCGCTGAAGCGCCGCGCCTGGGACATGACCTGTCGCTCCAGCGAACCGACCGCGGAGTTGTAGGCCTCGACCGCGCCGCCGAGGCGCACGCCCATGCGTCCGAGGTGGCCGCCGAAGGTGCCGAGGCGCCGGTACAGCTCCTGGCCGAGGTCGCGGATGATCGCGGCGTTGTGCGCCATGGCGGACTGGCGCCAGCCGTAGGCGACCGCCTTCAGCAGCGCGATGAGCGTCGAGGGCGTGGCGATGATCACGTTCTGTGCGAGCGCGGTCTCGAGCAGCTGCGGCCGCTCGGCCAACGCCGCCGAGAGAAACTGGTCACCGGGCAGAAACAACACGGCGAACTCCGGACTGCGCTCGAACTGCGCCCAGTAGCTCTTGGAGCCGAGCTCGCGCACGCGCGCCTCGACCTGCTGTGCATGACGTTTCAGGGCCTGCTGCCGCTCCTCCTCGGTGCCGGCCTCGATGGCGCTCAGGTAAGCCTCAAAGGGCGTCTTGGCGTCGATGACGAGATCCCGCGCATCCGGCATGTGCACCACCAGGTCCGGGCGCAGCGTGCCTTCCTCGCCGACAAGACGCCCTTT
>Ga0210384_10002067_pt1 | contig 25290 bp, 19 predicted proteins | sample IncBWH2MmetaG_FD_160574 | JGI IMG/M metagenome (GOLD analysis project Ga0210384, IMG submission 160574) | Forest soil microbial communities from Barre Woods Harvard Forest LTER site, Petersham, Massachusetts, United States - Inc-BW-H-2-M | ecosystem: Environmental > Terrestrial > Soil >...
CGCCTCCTCCGAGGTCTGCTCGGGAGGGGCGGGCCTTCCCTTGCGGGGAGCGCCGGATCCTTGTCCGTGAAAAGGCATAGAAGTTATTTTACACGCTGGCCGCGCCCGCAGTTGGCGGCAAACCAGAGCCTGCTCCTAGAACGTAAGCCTTATTCCGAACTGGATCTGGCGCGGGGCACCTAGCGTAAACAATCCCGAACCGGATCCGATGCGGTTGGTAATTCGATCGGTAGCTGATGTGCCGTTCACCGATCCCACAGTCCCGTTGAGGATTCCACTGAGGCGATTGCCCGGGCTGTCGAAGTTGGCGAAGTTGAGGACGTTGAACGCCGACACGCTGGGCTCCATGACAAATCGGTCCCCCATCCGGAAAGGCCGGGCGAAGGTCAAGTCGAAGGTCTTCATCCACGCCAGGCCTACGCTTCCTGCCGGCGGAGCCGCGATGGTCGGCGAGTCCGCACCCAGCTGCACCAATTGCGATCGCGACAGCAAACCGGCATTGACCAGGGCCTGGCCGGCGGGAGTCATTTGGTCGGCGAAGTGGGTGTTATAGTCCTGGATAATTGTGTTCAGGCTGCTGTCCCGGACGGCGCGGCCAAAGGATCCAATGTTGGTTCCCGGCAGAATATCGCCGTAAGAACCGGCACCGGTTTGGCTCTGCCCGCCGAATGAACCATCGCCCGTCACGTCGCTACGGAAAATCTCTCCCGCAACCCCCCCGCTTGAGGGAACAAAAAGGGTCTGAGACAAAGGCGAAGCCACCTGCGCGACCAAGCCCAGCCGGATGCCCCGAGGCAAGTCCAGAATCGAGCCGAGGGAAAACTGGTTCTTGCGGTCCTGGGATGCAGAGCCAAAGAATGCCGCCGGGTGATTGAAATCCGCCGCCAGGGGGAGCAGATCCTGGTCGGCAAGCCCTCCCGCAAAATTGCTGCGGAAACTGGAATGCGTGTAGGTAAATTGCAGGCTTCCACCGAGGACTCCGCGCACCGGATTGGTGAGATGCGTGCGCAGCGAGAGTTGGACTCCGCTGTAGAGCGAGCGCCCGGCGGGGAAGAACATGGTGTTGCGTCCTACCAGCGGATTGATTCCGGGAAAGGCTGCGCCCGTATCCGGAGTCAGGCCAAACAAGGACGCCGGAGCGCCGGCCAGAAACTGGCCACCGGAATCCAGGCCGTGGCCGGCGAAATCGGCAATGCTGGCGCCGGGCACCGCGGCCAGGTAGCAGTTCACGGCTGTCTGCGAACTGGCGCCGGCGCTTGCAGCCGGCGCACAACCCAGGCTTAGCGGGTTCGAGCCCAGCGTGGCGTTGATCGCATTCAGCGCCGCATTCGTGTTCAGGTGCGTGGCGTCGCCTACGTGGTTCGTGTCATATCCGATCAGATAGTGTGTGCCTACATTCCGCACATAATCCGCCGTAAACAGAGTCGACGGCCACAACTGCTTCTGGAGACCGATGTTCATCTGCAACGAGCGCGGAGTCTGGTAGGTGGGGGCCAGCAGGCCCTGCTGGCTGTTTAGCGCCTGTCCCAGGAAGCTGGGATTCGGGGAACTCGAACTCAGGGCAGCGTTGGCCGCCTGGAAGGCAGTTTGCAAGTCAGCGACGGCAGTCGCTACGCTTCCGATGGGATGCCCGCACAGGCCCGCCGCGCTCTGGGTAACATTGCCGGGGAATATGACGACGCCGTGGCTGGCGCACGGATCATTTGCCTGGGCGTTAAACTGGCCGTGGGCGAGGCGGGCAGCACGATCCCCGAGCAGGTTGCGAAACACATTGTCATCGTAGTACATGCCGATCCCGGCCCGGATAACCGTTTGTCCGTGCTTCCCCGGGTCCCACGCCAGGCCAAACTGCGGAGCGAAATTCAGGTTGGGCTGACGCAACCGGCCGCCCAGCCCGGAATTCCCTCCGAAATGAGTAAGCAGGTCGCCACTCCCGGTACAGGGCGCCTGGCTGCCATAGGAAGCTGCCACCGCCGAGCACGGAACGGCCGGCAAATCGGAATCGCTGCGCCCGGTATCACGAACGTATTGCACCCCGATAGTCACCGTCAGGTTGGGACGGAATTTCCAGCTGTCCCCGAGATACGCCTGCATGCGAGTGTCGCTGAAGGCGCCGCAGGGAGAACCGAATCCTGACTTCTCGCTCAGACAACTGGAGCCATTCCCGAGAGTGATGCTGTCCACCGGATAATTCAGAGGATTGCTGGCGCCGCCCACAAAAGGCCCACCCGCGGCAAACAGAACCGAGGCTGCGTCTGTATCGGAACCAACCTGCGGAGCTAAACCGAAGAGATCGGCAGAAAGCAGATTGTCAATCTGGTTGACTGACGCACCGAATCGAAGGGTGTGGCTTCCCCAGGTTCGAGTGCCGTCGTAGCGAGCCTGTTTGTTGTCCTGCTTGGTCTGCTGTGGCGCTTGGGGATTGGGCCCGCTGGCGAATCCCGAGCCGCCTGTAAAGTTCAAGCTGAGTCCCGGGGCAGGATTGAAAATGCTGGTTCCTCCCGCGGCGTCCACAATCTTGTTGGAATAGCGGTCGTAGGCAAAGCGAAGGCTGTGGAGATACGGTCCGCGCGTGGAGTCGAAACCGACAGCGTTCCCATAGGTGTCATCCCGACTCTTGAGCGGCTGGAAGTTGCTGCCGCCGAACGAATTGACGTCGCTGCCATTGTCGTAAGTGAAGCGGTAGAACAGCTGCGATCGGGAAGAGAGTTTGTAATCCAGGCGGGCCGCGACTTCGGTCTCGTGGAAAGGGGCGCTGTAGCTTCCGTCAAGAACGTCGAAGGGCGCGTTGAAAACCGCCGGAGCGTCGAGATCCTGTCTGAAATACTCTCCGGACAAAAAGTAGAACAGTTTGTCCTTTTTCCATGAGCCGCCGGCGTTTCCGCCGAAAACTTCGCGCGAGTAGGAGTTGTCCTTACTTCCGGGCAGAGCGGCGCCGCCGGCCGCTTTGTCGCGAAAGTTGCCGAACAGCTGGCCGTGAAGGTCATCAGTGGCGGACTTTGTCACCACGTTTACAAATCCTGCGGAAGCCAGCCCGGAAGAAAGCGGAAGCAGAGATTGTTCAACCCCCACTTCATGGATGGCGCCCACAGGAATATTCATCTTGGTGGCACCCACAGCTTCGTCCGTAATGTCGATCCCATCGACCTGCATCCGGGTAGTGCGGCCGTTTCGGCCGAGGATGGATGCCGCCGTGAGGCCGCTCTTGGAGGGCGCCAGCACCTGGCCGTCGAGCTCCTGAACCCCGGGCTCCAGGCGGGTCAGGTCCAAAAACCCACGGTCGGTTGGAATCTGTTCCAGCCGGGCGCTATCGACCACGCCACGTACTTCCGGCGTGTCGGTGTCGACCAGCTTGGCCACAGGCGCGACGACCCGGACCAGCTTGACGTCACCGGTGGCGGTCGCCGCCGCCCGGATTGTGATCAGAAGATCGGAGGGTTGAAAGCCTTTCGCCTCCACGTGCAGAACATATTCTCCCGGAATCAGGTCGCGAACCGCGTACGTGCCGGCAGGACTGGTTGTAGTGCGCGCGGCTTGTCCCGTTATCTTGTTGGTGATGGTAAGGTCGGCTCCACTTACCGAAGCGCCCCGAGGGCCGGTTACCGTCCCGGAAACGTTGCCGGTAGAGGAATCCTGGGCGTGGGCCAGCGATGAAACAACCAGAAGGACCGCGATCGCTCCGGCCCACAGACTCGACTGCCTGAAGACGGAACGGGCACAACCAGTATTGCTCGACATTCGTCTCGCTTACCTTCCTTACTAAGATTCGCGCTGGCACACCTCAACACCCCCAAGACGGCCATCAGGCCACTGCCCAGTTTTAAGGAAGGCAGAAGGCGGGCACAGCATGCCAGGCATGCAGAACATGTCCGATCAGCAATCCTACAAGACTTTCACAACAGAATTTGTCCCGTCAACCAGGCCGTGTGGGGCGGACACTCCTGTCCGCCGCTTTTGACCTGGGCTTTTGCGGCTGTTTGGCAAACAGCAATCAATTTTCAAGATCAAAATCAACTTCAAAGGCGGCGGGCGAGGGCGCCCGCCCCACACACCCTTAATGCGACTTGGACGTGTAATATCCCGTCCGATGGCGCACCTTGAACCCGGAGTCTGCCGGCAGCCCTGCGACCGTGATCTGGATGCGGCGGAAATCTGAATCAGAAAGCCGCTGTGCAGGATAGTACGCCAGCAGGTACTGGGTGCGGAGTTCATCGCTGATTTGCCGAAACGCATCATCCAGTTGCGGCAACGAAGCGGCGTAGAAATACTTGCCGCCGGTGTCGGCAGAAAGCTGGATCAGGGCGTGCTCACCGCCGATGTCGCGTCCCGCACTGGCCTCGATGGGCACAATGATAATGCTGTACAGAATAGCCTCGGCGGTCTCGGCGGCGCGCACCGCCTCCTGGTAATCCACTTTGCTCATGGTATCGCCGCCATCGGTGATGACCACCATCACTTTGCGACCCACCCGCGGCTCCAGGGCCTGAGAACCCAGATAAAGGGCATCGTATAGGGCCGTGGCCGAGCCCATGCGAATCCGGTCGATGCCGCGATCAATCGCCTTCAAGTCTGAAGTGAAGGAGGTTAGTTCACTCACCGTCTCGCTGAACTGGTAGAGCGAGAGGGCGTCCACGGGGCGCAGGATGGCATGCGTGAAACGACGGGCCGAAGCCAGTTCGAGGGGAAGATCCTTGCGCGTGCTCAGACTGGTGTCAATGGCCAGAACAATCGAAAGCGGCAAAGCCGATTCCTTGTCGAAGACAGCTATTTTTTGCTCCAGGCCGTCTTCCCGCAGATGGAAATTATCTTTCTTCAGAGAGGCAATCGGCCCGCCCTGTTCGTCGGTCACAGTGACGAATACGTTCACCAGCTTGACGTCGACTTTGAAAGTGGAGTCAGCCTCCTGGGCAACGGAGAGAAGGCACAAAGCCAGCAGAAGAGCTGCAGTTGCCACTGGTTTCATCTGGAAAGTTAGGGCACTTCTCTGCACTCTCCTCGTGCCGCTGGACAGAATCCCGGCGACAAAAAGCCCGTGCTTAAGCGGGCCGAACACAAATCGCAGACAGAACCCGCGGAGAATGCAGATAAATCGACTGGTCACTTAGATGCACGCCCCCCGGAATGGGTGCCTTGGGGGGTGGGAATCTCGCCCGGAAAGGGCTCGCCATCGGCCCACACCGCGCCATCTTCGAAATGCTCCTTCTTCCAGACAGGCACGGTACGTTTGAGAGTATCGATGAGCCAGCGGCAGGCATCGAAAGCAGTGGCCCGGTGGGCCGAGGCCACCACGATCAGCACGCTGGTTTCGCCAATTTCGAGACGTCCCAGGCGATGAACGATGGCCACATCGCGAATCTTGAACCCAGCCAGCGCACGGACGGCCAGTTCCTCCATTTTCTTAAGGGCCATCTCCTCATACGCTTCATAGTCGAGATAGAGAGTGCGGCGGCCATGAGTGTGGTTGCGAACGATGCCTTCGAAGACCGCGGCAGCCCCGTCCTCAGGGCGTTTGATGCCCTTCAGAAAAGAAGCTGTTTCGATCGCCTCGCGGACAATGGCGGCGTGCGGGCTGCGTTTTAGTGCAGGCGCTTCGCCATCGGCTAATCCTCCGCTCACTGGCGGCAGGAGCGCAACTTCATCTCCTGACCTCAGCCTTGTGTTCGGCCCCGCATACTCCTGATTGACGGACATGGCCAGTGATGATGCCGTATCTTTCAGTTGCGGGATGACTTGCTCGTAGTGACTAAGAACATCCCCCAACGTCGCGTCCTCGGGAAGGTTGAGCGAGTCGCTCGGTTTACCGGTGAGATCCTTGAGGACACCGAAGAATAGGACGCGGACTCGCATAGAAAACCAGTTTCCAGTTTCTAGTTCCCGGTTCCCAGTAGTTTATCGTGCAGGCGGCGATCTGGAGGTAGGCAAAAAAAATTGCCAGTCTCCGGTCTGGAAACTGGCAATTCAACGTGACTGACACTCAGCTCTGCGATTTTGGCCGCTTGTCTTGCTCCCGCGGGGCCTGGTGCGGAGCCTGGTGCTGCTCCTGCGGTGCGTGGTTCTGAGCGGGCGCCGCTTGCTGGCGCTGTTGCTGCCAGTTGCGGAACTTGTTTTCATCGTCCCGGGCCTGGGCCTCGTTTCGTTGCTGCACTGGCGGGGCGGGCTTGGCCTGCGGATGTGACCAGCCCTGTGAGAGCCGGTTGTTATCGTTCTGGTTCACACCGCCTTGAGGCGGGCGTGGCGGCATCTGCCCTTCCGGACGAGCCGGTTCAGCCACTCGCGGGGCCACAGCCGGCTGTTGCGGACGGGCCTCAGGCCGCGGCATCTGAGGACGCGAAGCAGCCTCGGCTGGACTGACAGGCTGCTGCGGTCGCGCCACCGGGCGATTGTAGCCCTGATTGCCTGGCGCGGAGTTGCCGAGTGTCCGAGGCTGGTCGCTGGGCCGCTCCGTGCGCACATTGGCGGCCGCCTGTCGCTGCTCGAAAGGCTGCCGGGGAGGAGCCGGTCTCTGGGTCGCCACTACCTGGCGGTTCACGATCGCCTGCGGCGGTCTGAACCTTGCCGGAGCCCCCGAGCCCAATACGCTGGCCCTGACCGGCTGCACCTGGACGCCGCGCTGAACCGGCGCATTCGCCAGTTGCCGCGCGTCGAAATGCCCCAGATTCCGCGATACCGGTCGCGCGTTCACGAACGTGTCACGCGAAACTAACGTGACACCATTGTTCACCCGTTGGTTCACGTAGGTGATGTTCGTAACATTGCGCTGATTGTAAACGTTGGTCACGTGGGTGACGTTCACCACCGTGTTGGTTACGTTGACCCGTTCCACGTAGCCGCGGCTGCCCCGGTAATAAGGCACATAGACTTCGCCCGGAGCCAGCGGGAACCAGCCCACGCCCGGGCCTCCGCCGACCGAGATTCCGACGCCGCCTACAAAGGCTACCAGCGCCGGCGCATACACCGGCCTGACCGTCACTGGTCCCGGCACCCAGCACCAGCGGTTTCCGGCATAGGCCCAGCGTCCATAGTGGAACGGAGCGAAGCCCCAGGGCTCATCTTCTACCCAGGTCCAGCCCCAGGGATCGATGTACGCCCAATGGCCATTGCGGTACGGCGCCCAATCCGAGGCAACGCCCGCGGGAACCCAGACGGTTCCGTAGCCGCCCACATATTGCCAGTGGCCGTAGTCGTCGAGGTCTTCGTAGCCGGTCATCTCCGATGAAACATAGTTGGCGGATTCGGCGCCATCTTCACGATGGTCGCGCTGAAACGCCCAGTTGTCGAAATCATCGGAGCCCGGCAGTTGCGCGATGTCGTAGTTCAACTGGTCGGTGCCAGAGAAGCGAGCCGACTGGCCGGCCACGACGGTGTAAGAATATCCGCCACCGGTGACTTCGCCGCGACCGCTCCGGACGCTGACATTGGTCATGTCCCCATTGCTGTCGACATCAACCCGGTATTCGCCGGGATGCTGCAGATTGAAGGCCAGATTGGGGGTGTCTACTTCGACGACATCGCCGTCATCGAGATGGCGAACCCGCAGGATGACCGTGCCTGCCGACAGGCGCAGCTGCGTAGTGCGATCATCGAGATCAAGCAGCGTGACGCTGGTTTCCGCCGCCAGTCGTATCGCGGTCGAGCCTACATGCATTTCGGCGCGCGAGCCCTGATCAGTCCAAAGATTGTCGCCCGTAGTCAGCGGCCGGTTGGGCACGGCGGTTACCCAGTCGCCCTCTCCGCCCGGCTGAAAACTCACTGAGCCCTGCGTGTAGTTCATGCGCGCCACGCGGCTGGGCGGATCCTGATCGCCTTGGTCCTGATCCTGCGGACCTTGGTCTTGCGCGACTTGATCTTGATCTTGCGCCACCGATGTGGCGGGGCTGTGCAGCATCAGCAATACGCCCGCCAGGAGAACTCCGACTAACCACCAGCGGCATGTCTTCGTCTTTGGCATATTGTTCCTCGCTGCGGCCCGAAACGGCACCGCTTCCTCCATAGATTAAACACTTCGCGCCAGGATTAGTTCTATACCGGCGACCATGTACCACGGTGCTGAAACACAAGCACTTATTCGTACAACAAAAATGCCAGTCTCAGTCAATCGAGAACTGGCATTCATGGCTGGACACATGGCCCGAAAAAAATGAGGAGCTTATGAAGCACCCTGGGCGCTGAGCACCTTTTCCCGCTCCTCTTCGTCCTGTTTCTCCTCGCGCTGCGTGCCGGGCAGAGCCAGTTCCAGGACTTCGAGAATCGATTTCACGTAGTGCACCCGGATATTCGCCAGCTGCTCAGGCGTCAGGTCTTCTTCCACGTTGGTCTTGTTTTCCGCCGGGAGAATCACGTCGTGGACACCCGCACGCCTGGCCGCCAGGACCTTCTCCTTGACCCCGCCGATCGGCAGGACGTCGCCGCTCAGCGTGATCTCGCCGGTCATCGCAGTCAGTGGACGCACCGGTCGACCGGTTAGCAACGACACCAAAGCGGTCGCCATGGTGACTCCGGCCGAAGGGCCGTCTTTCGGAATCGCTCCCGCCGGCACGTGAATATGGATGTCGTGCTCAGCGAAGAAATTCTCCGGAATCTCGAGTAATGCCGCATTGGACCGCACCCAGGTCAGAGCTGCCTGCATGGATTCCTGCATCACTTGACCGATCTGTCCGGTCATGGTGAAGCCACCCTTGCCCTTCATGGTGTTGGCCTCGATAAACAGAACGTCGCCGCCGGAAGGCGTCCAGGCCAGACCTACAACCACGCCGGACCGTTTCGTCCGCTCGGCAATTTCGCCTTCACTTCGAACCTTGATTCCTCCCAGAAATTCCTGGACGACTTCCTTGGTCACGATCAGCTTGTCGGTCTTGCCTTCCGCCAGGCGGCGCGCCTGCTTGCGGCAGATGGTGCCGATGTTGCGTTCCAGATTCCGCACGCCAGCTTCACGCGTGTAGTGCCGGATGATGTAGCCCACGCCTTCTTCCGGAAATTCAATCTGCTCGGCGGTCACACCGTTCTCTTCAATCTGCCTCGGAACCAGGTATTGAAACGCGATGTGGACTTTTTCTTCTTCCGTGTAACCCTGGAGTTCGATGATCTCCATGCGGTCACGCAACGGCTCCGCGATGGGATCGAGCATGTTCGCGGTGGTGATGAACAGCACCTTCGAAAGATCGAAGGTCACATCCAGGTAGTTGTCCCGGAAGGTGGAGTTCTGTTCCGGATCCAAAGCTTCGAGCAATGCCGAAGCAGGATCGCCGCGGAAGTCGCGCCCTACTTTGTCGATTTCGTCGAGCATGAAAACCGGATCTTTGGTCTCGGCCCGGCGGATGCCTTGGATGATTTGTCCAGGCAACGCACCGATGTAGGTGCGTCGGTGACCGCGAATCTCGGCCTCGTCGTGCACTCCGCCCAGCGAGATGCGGACGAATTTCCGCCCCAATGCTCGCGCAATCGACTTGCCCAGCGAGGTCTTGCCCACGCCCGGAGGTCCGACAAAGCAGAGGATAGGGCCTTTCATTCCAGGCTTCAAACGACGTACCGAAAGATAATCCAGGATGCGATCTTTGACCTTCTTGAGATCGTAATGATCGGCGTCGAGGATTTCCTTGGCTTTCAGAATGTCGACTTCGCCGCCGGAGGTCTTCGCCCAGGGCAGCGCGGCCAGCCATTCCACATAGTTGCGGGTCACGGAATAATCCGCCGCCATGGGAGACATGCGCGCCAGCCGGCCCAATTCTTTCAGGGCTTCTTTCTTGACTTCGTCGGGCATGCCCGCGTTGTCAATTTTCTGTTTCAGTTCTTCGGTATCGCGCGCGCCTTCATCCTGCTCACCCAATTCTTTCTGGATGGCCTTCATCTGCTCACGCAGGTAGTACTCGCGTTGCGTCTGCTGCACCCGGTCCTGAACTTCGGACTGAATCTTGTTGCGCAGTTGCTGGACTTCGAGCTCTTTCGCAAGATGCTGATTGATTTTTTCCAGACGCACCCGGACATCGGTGGTTTCGAGAGTGTCCTGTTTATCGGCGGTCGAGAGCGAAGGTAGCGAGGAGGCGATGAAATCCACCAGCCGTCCCGGTTCGTCGATGTTCATGGCCACAGTGGAAAGCTCATCCGACAAGGTCGGAGAGCCAGCCACAATCTGCTGGAACAGAGTAAGAACATTTCTCTGCAGCGCTTCCACCTCGGAACTCTTCGGCGGAATCGACTCGGGCACCGAATCTACACGGCCGCGCATGAAAGGCGTCAGCTGGGAGAATTCGGTGAGCCGTACCCGTTCCAGACCTTCCGCAAAAACGAACAGGCTCTGGTTGGGCATCTTGACCACTTTGTGGACCACAGCCAGAGTGCCCACGGTGTAGAGGTCGCTGGCCTGAGGGGCGTCGACGCGAGCTTCCCGCTGAGCCACCACCACGATGGTTTTGTCCTCACCCAGTGAATTGATCAGCTGGACCGAGCTCTCCCGACCCACGGTCAGGGGCAGGACGGCATGAGGGAAAAGTACCGTATCCCGCACCGGCAGGAAGGGCAGAATCCCAGTTTCTTCTTCTTTTGGCTTGGTATTACGCTCAGTGCGCGTCTTTTCTGCCATTGTTCACCCTTGAGTGTCTTGTGCTCAAGTTTTGATGACATAAAGGCCCGGAAGGATGCAGGCCCCTCTATCCACTTGAAAGTAGCTGAATTCTAAACCTTGATGCACAGGTTTGTACCAATCGAAGGTGCTGACACCGATTGGTGACCAACCAACGCCCGAAATGGGCCTGCGGCTTTCTTATGTGGGGCGGGCGCCCTCGCCCACCGCTGTTGACTTTGGTTTCAAGGCAAGCAAACCACGATCAAAACCAACTTCAAAAGCGGCGAGCGAGGGCGCCTGCCCCACACGGTCAAGCTGCTGGATAAATCCCCAGGACTTTTACCAGGTCAGCTACCTCGCTGAGATGGCGTAAGGCGTTGCGAGCGGGTTCATCGTCTCCGCGGAGAAAGTCGGCGTAGAACACATATTCCCAGGGTCGCCCGCGCAGCGGCCGTGATTCGATCTTGGTCAGGCTGATGTCGCGCAGGGCGAATACCGCCAGCGCCTTGAACAACGCGCCTGGGATGTTCTTGACGCTGAAGGCAATCGAAGTCTTATTGGCGCCGGGAAGAACGCGCCGTGTCTTGCGGATCAGAAAGAAGCGGGTGAAGTTGCGTTTGTCGTCTTCGATGCCCGCCGCCAGAATGTGGCCTTTGTACGCCTTCGCTGCCTGGGCGCCGGCGATTCCGGCAGCATCACGCAATTGCTCTGCGATCACATGCTTGACGCTCCCGGCCGTGTCGTAGAAGGGCGTCGGCTGAATCCTCGGATTCCGGGCGAAGAAGTCGCGGCACTGCTCCAAAGCCACGGGATGCGAGCACGCGCGGCGCAGATCACCGCGCTTGACTCCCGGCAGGGCGATCAGATTGTGCACGATGCGCAACCGGAATTCCTTTTCGATGAAAACCCTGCGCGCCAGCAACAGATCAAAATGCTCAGTCACGGAGCCGGCCAGCGAATTCTCGATCGGGATGACAGCAGCAGCCACCGAACCGCGCTGCACGCGATCAAAGACCTCGACCGAGCGAGGGCAAGCGACGATCTTGCAGCCCGGCACCATCCGGCGGGCAGCTTCATGGCTGAACGAGCCCGCTTCCCCCTGGATCGCAATCCTGATTCCCCTGGTCATCATTCCCTTGGCCATCGGGCTGTTTGTCATTGGGGCAACTTAGCTGGCTCCGGCGGCGAAAGCAAATCTTTCTTCAGTACGAACGCGTCCACGCCATTCGAATAGTACCGCGGCAATGTTTTGATTATGGTGTAGTGATGTCTTTTGTAGAATGAAACGGCAGCTTGGTTGTCCACCGCGGTTTCAAGAATCACGGACTGGCAGTGGGCGGCACGCAGCCGGTCCTCGGCCACCCGAAGCAAGTGCGATCCGATGCCGACTCCGCGAGCGTCGGGCAGAACATCGATAGTGATGACGTGGCCGGTGCCGCGGCTCCCCGTTTCCGCAACAATGAATCCCACGGTCATGACTCTTGATTGGCCTTGCTTCGAAACCCCATTCAAAGTGCCGGTCTGGCTGATTTCGATCCCATCCGCCACCAGGGCAAATGCACCGGGGCGCTGCAGGTAAATGGCGAGTTCCAGTCGGCTGTATGAAATCCCAGGCGCAAAGCATTGCTGGTCAATACGCCACAGGGTCTCAAATTCTTCGTGCCGAAAGTCTCGCAAGGCGAATTCCACGGATTCATTGTAGCCGCGATGACGGTGTCTTCACCCGTTCCCTCCCGACCCGACACGGGTTGAGGCCGCACCAACGAAAAGGAAGAGGAACCTGTTGCGGTACTTGCATCACAAGTCGTAGTATTTACCCATAGGCTTTGTGGGACGCCTGGTGCTCATCGACGTGCTTAGTGCAGTCGTTTTGCTGGCGGTATGGTTTTTTTATTTTGCGCGGTACAACCGCCGCAAGGGTGCGACAGCGCTGCACTGGGTCGAAGCTGCCTGTTCCAATAAAGGCCAGATGTTGGACTCACGCTGGGTGAGCCAGACTCTTCTCCAGGCCCGCTTCGGCTTTACCTCTCACTGGTTCGATAACGCGCGAGTGACCATCCGCCTGCGGCCCCGCCCGATCCCTTTCAAGTGGTTTGTCAGCATCTGGCACAAGCAGAAAGAGACTCTCACTTTTGAAGCGGATCTGGACAGCACGCCCAGCTTCCGTCTCGATGTGTTCCGTCATCGCTGGCTGTCCCAACGGCACAGCCGTTTGTCTTCCGAAACCCGGGATTGGTCGGTTTCGCGTCCCGGGCCTGTCGTTCTTACCACCCGCACTCGCTGGACCCAGGAACTTTCACCCGTGGTCAACACCTTGATGACCGCCCGCGGTCACAACCTGATCAGCGTGCGGTTCCGTTCCGAATCGCCTCACATTGCCGCTACGGTTCCGCTGGAAGCTCTCTCCGACGAGCAGGCCGCGGCAGGATTTCTGAGTGTGCTTCGCGAACTGGCCGCCGGGGCATCCGCCTCGCGGCAATAACCTTCCAGGCTCACACGGCAGCGCCTTGGGCCGCATCTTGAAACCCTTGACTCGCCGGGCCGGGGAAACCAGGATTCAGCCGTATAATGCTCCCAAAGTTTGAGGTTTCCGGGTGCCCGCAAACAACCTTGAGGTCGGCAAAACCGTAGGAGACTACGAAATCATCGCCCTGCTGGGACACGGCGGCATGGGCAAGGTCTTCAAGGTGCGCAACGTCATCTCCGACCATGTGGACGCCATGAAGAGTCTGCTGTCTTACGGCGACGGGGAGTCGGAGGCGGCGGAACGGTTCATCCGTGAAATCAAGGTCCTGGCCAGGCTGGAACATCCCAACATCACGTCGTTTCGAACCGCTTTTCGGGTGAACGAAGAAGTTCTGATGATCATGGAGTACGTCGAGGGAAGTTCTCTCTCCCGCAAACTCCATCACAGACTCGAGGTGTGGCGAGCAGTGGACTACACTTGCCAGGTGCTTAGCGCACTGAGCCATGCTCACCAGTCCGGAGTCCTTCACCGGGACGTGAAGCCATCGAACATCCTTATCGGCGCGGACGACCGGGTGAAGTTGACCGATTTTGGAATCGCCAGTTTGACCGCCGATCCCGGGCTGACCATCACCGGCGGTACCGTGGGAACTCTTTGCTACATGTCGCCCGAACAGATGAAAGCCCTACCCATTGATGGCAGGGCAGATCTCTACTCAGTCGGAGTGACCCTGTACGAAATGATTACAGGCCGCGTTCCGTTCAGGGGCGACAGCTACTACAGCATTCTCAAGGCCAATCTGGAGCACAGGCCGATCCCGCCCAATGACCTCGTCCCCAGCCTGCCAGTGGAGCTTTCCGCGATTATCGAGAAGTCTCTCGAGAAAAATCCCAGGGACCGTTTTCAGACGGCGGATGAGTTTCGGATTGCCTTGCAGGAGCTGATGCTCGACAAACCTCCGAACCACGATTCCCCTACTGCCTCGGCTGTGGTGGCTCCGCTTGCGCCCAGGACGCCGTCCCGCAGTTTCAAACATCTGGATCCAGCCGTACTCGATACGGCCAGAAAGAAGCTGGCCATTTACATCGGGCCGATGGCAAGGATTATCGTGGACCAGGCGGCCAACCACGCGCGGTCAGTTGAAGACCTCTATCAGACACTGGCTGCGGAAATCCCTTCCATGCAGGACCGCGAGAAGTTCCTCCGTTCTCGTCCGCTTTGAGTCAGCGTAGTTTGTCGGACTCGCGATTCCGTGACCTGCCTGGGGTCATTCCGACCCGAGCATGCGGATTGCCTTCACCAGACTGAGATACATCCGGTTGAAGGAGCGCGCCAGATCGGCGATCTCGTCCGAGCCTGTAACCGGAATCTCGGGAACATTCAGGTCGCCCGTGCTGATGCGGTCGGCCGTCCTCGAAAGATGGGTCACGGGACGAATGACCACCAACCCAACCGCCAGGTCGAGCACAAGCAGCGTCAACAATGAAATGCCGCCGAGGGAGAGCATGAGCGTCGTGAAAGCCTGGTCCGCAATCTTCAAGGGGATCGCCATGGGAACTGAAACCAGCTGAACCGCGATGGCATCGCCCACCTTCCAGCCAAAACCGTGGTCCGTGCCGTAAATCTTCGTCATTGCTGCGGGCGCTTTGTCGGGCGTGCTGTGACACTGCAGGCAGGACATATCCACGAACAGCGGCTTCGCCAGAAAAAGAACTCTGCCGGCAGGGCTTTCACGCTCGGCGGAGAACTCCTGCTTTTGCGGGTGATCGCGGAAGAGCTGAATGACGTCAGCCTCCCAGTCCGCAGCGCGATCGCGTACGTTCGTAGGGTTCAGCGAAGCTTCCTTGTAGCTGTAGTCGGGATAAGTAGCGCGCAGATAGGTGAAGACTTCCGTGGCCGAGTAGGCGGGCACGACCTGGGGGAGAAAGCCGTTGATTCGCTCCTGATGCTCATTCAGCAGTGGGCCCACCTGCTCGGAAGTGTAAGTGCGCATCCCTCCCGCCGCCCCCATCATCAGGCGAGCCTGTTCCAGCACCTGACTGCGGGCGCTGCGCTCCAGGAAGCGGTGAGACAGGAACCCGGCGATGGCGACGCCTGACCCGAAAACCAGTATCAGGATCAGGTTGAATTTTACGAGCAGCCTCATGGCGGCCACATTATAGCGGTGATCCGCGGGACTGCCATGATCTTGTGTGTCTCATGGCGGACGGTTTACAGGCCAGAGGACACAGCGCGCCACTGATAAACCAGAAACGCGATCTTCTCCACTCCTGCAGAACGAACTGCTGCCAGCACTTCGCGAACACTTACGTATCTGAGCCGCTCATCTGCTCGGATATAGATTTTCTTCTCTGCGCCGCGGGCCACACCTTCTCGAATCTGTGCAGGCAAGTCGCCGGGCCTGGTCTTGTGCCTGCCAAAATACATAGTGCCGTCGCGCAGGATCGAAACGATCAGGGCATCTTCCCGGTTGGCGCCCGGCATCGATATGGGGTGCCACACCTTCGGTAAGTCGGCCGACGCTCCGTGATGTGGGGTTTGAGTCAGCATCATCAACAGAAAAAGCAGCACAACCAGGATGCCGGCAAAAGCGCTGGCGTCGATGCCACCAATCAGGACCGGCGACCGTGAGTTTCCTTGGCGCACCTTAACTCAGACTCCGACGAGATACTTATTGTTCCCGAGTGGCTGTGTCAGGCGAGATCAGCATCGTAATCAACGCCGCTTCACTGTTCGCGGGAGCCCTTCCGGGGGTCTCCGGTTGTGCTAGAGTCGGAACTTTCATGGTTTCTCCCACTGTCTCCACCGAAAATCTGACTCGGCGCTTCGGCGACCTTGTCGCCGTCGAAGACGTAAATCTTAGAGTGGCGCCCGGCCAGTTCTTCGGCTTTCTGGGACCAAACGGCGCCGGAAAATCCACGACCATCAAGATGCTGACAGGGCTGCTCGCGCCCACTGCCGGGCACATACAGATTCTCGGCCTCGATCTGGTGAGCAACATGGTCGAGGTAAAACGGCAGATCGGAGTCGTGCCTGAAGGCATGGCGCTGTTTGGAAGACTGACTGGGTCGGAATATTTGAACTTCGTCGGCCGGATGTATGGTTTGGACCGCGAGACCGCGGCCAGGCGAACAGCTGAACTGCTCGACTTCATGCAGCTCACTGATCAGCCCAAGGCGCTGGTCACCGACTACTCCCACGGCATGCAGAAGAAGCTGGCGCTGGCCGCGGCCGTGATTCACGGGCCGAGAGTTCTCTTTCTGGATGAACCATTCGAAGGCGTGGACGCTATCGCCGCCGGCACCCTGAAAGCCATGCTGCAACGCATGATCGCGCGCGGCGCCACTGTCTTCCTGACCTCGCACGTGCTGGAGATTGTGGAACGGTTATGCACTCATGTCGGCATCATTCATCGCGGGCGGTTGGTGGCTCAAGGTTCGCTGGAGGAACTGCGAGCGGGTGTGGAAGCACGATCGGCGGGCCTTCCGGTTATGGGCGCTTCTCCCGGCGAGAAGCTGACCCTCGAACAGATCTTCCTCCTGATTGTGGGCGGAGCGCGATCCGATGGCCAGGAATTGTCCTGGCTGGGTTAAGGCAATGACGACAACGCGAGGATAGCAAAGAGATGAAACCGGGCAAGCTGAGCCTGGCACCGTACACGCGCCCGCAGCTGGCGGCGGTCGCTGAACTGCGTTGGCGAATCTTTGTCAATTCTCTGCGAACCTTTCGCGGCCGCTTGGAATTGGCCTCGCGCATCTTCATCGGTCTGGCCTTTGTTGTTGGCGGCATCGGCGGCGCCGTGGGGCTCGGCGGGGCAGCCTGGTTTGTGTTCTCGCAGGGAACGGCGGACTGGCTCGGAGCTCTGCTCTGGCCCGTGTTTCTCTTCTGGCAGCTGTTTCCGCTGATGGCGACGGCATTTACCCAGAATGTCGAATCCGCAAATCTTCTGCGTTTCCCGCTGAGCTACCGGTCGTACTTTCTGATCCGCCTGGTCTCGGGTTCGCTGGACCCGGCGACGGCGGTGGCCAGCTTGTGGCTGCTTGGAATCGATGTCGGTATCGGAATTGCCCGGCCGAGTCTGCTTCCCTGGGCCACGATTGTGCTCCTGACCTTCGCCCTGGTGAATCTCGTTCTCGCGCGCATGCTCTTCGCCTGGCTGGAACGCTGGCTGGCCCAGCGGCGCACGCGCGAAATCATGGGCATCCTTTTCTTCCTCTTCATTCTGAGTTTTCAGCTGATCGGTCCGTTGATCGCGGTCTATGAACATAGGTCCATACCCGAAACCGGTATCCTCGGTCAGAAACTGTCCAACGCGCAGCGGCCACTTCCGCCAGGCCTTGCCGCCGCTGCGATTGCGGGAATGGCGCAGGGGCAGCCTGGGTCCAGCCCAGGCACGTCCGGCGTGGTCGCGATCAGTGTGCTCCCCTTTCTACTCCTACTAAGTTATGGAATTGCATTCCTCTGGCTCTTGAATTTCCGTTTGCGAGCGGAGTATCGCGGCGAAAATCTTGGCGAATCGGCGGGGCGCAAAGGCGTGACCAGCGGACTCCCGGCGGTCCGGCCGGGCTGGAATTTGCCGGGACTTCCAGGACCTGTCGCCGCCGTCTTCGAAAAAGAGTTGCGCTATCTAAGTCGCAGCGGGCCGATGCTTTTTACTCTGATCGTGCCTCTGTTCATGCTGGCGGTTTTTCGCAGTTCCGGGAAGAACGAAGGCCTGTTCGCGCATGCCCCTGGGCTTACTTTTCCGCTCGGAGCCGCCTACTCCCTGCTCTTGCTGACCAACCTTTCTTACAACAATTTTGGAGCTGATGGCACCGGCACACAGTTCTTCTTCGCGTCCCCCGTGCGCTTCCGGCAAGTCATGCTGGGGAAGAATCTGGCACATACAGCGGTTTTTGCTATGGAAGTCTTGCTGGTGTGGATGGGAACGTGTTTGCTTTATCGGCCGCCATCCTTCGTCGTGACCCTCGCCACGCTTGCGGGCATTCTGTTTGTCCTGCCGATTGACCTCGCCGCGGGAAACCTGTTCTCGATCTATTCTCCCAGCCGGGTGGAGGCAGGCGTGTTTGGCAGACAAAGGGCTTCCCTGACAACTGTGCTGGCAAGTTTTGGAATTCGAGGGGCATTGTTCGGCGTGAGCGCCCTCATGCTCTGGCTTTCACGCAGTTACAGGAATCCCTGGATGGAATTACCGATTCTTTGGTCGCCAGCCGCTCTCGGCTTCACGGCTTACATTTTTGCTCTCGACCGAGTCGATGGAATGGCGCTTAAACACAGGGAAAATCTCATTTCCAATCTCGGGCGCCGCCAGTAGCGCTTACGCCTGTGCTTTACTCCTTTTTCGGCTCCGCGATGAAGCGATAGCCCACGCCGCGAACCGTGAGCAGATGTCGTGGTTCGGAGGGGTTGTCTTCGATGTAGCGCCGCAGGCGAACGATGAAATTATCGATGGCTCGAGTGTCAGTGTCTTCGTGCAGACCCCACACTTCTTCGAGAATCGACTTGCGGGAGACGATCCGTCCCTGATTCCGTATGAGATGGCGGAGTAGTTCCGCTTCCATCAGAGTCAGCTGGATGGTATTTCCGTTGACGCGCAACTCCAGCTTTCCGAAATCGATGGTCCGGCCGTGGAACGAGAACGCCTCGTACTCCACGGTGGCGGCCGCTTTCGCGGCCGGGCCCTGGCGCATCCATTCCCGCCGCCGCAACAGGCCCTGTAATCGAGCCAGCAGGATGGGGAGTTCGAAGGGCTTGGGAAGATAGTCGTCGGCGCCCGAGGCAAATCCCTTGAGCACATCTTCCGGCCGGCCGCGCGCAGTCAGCATGAGGACGGGAACAAATTGTTTCGCGGCTCGCAATTCCATGGCCACTGCGAATCCGTCCTTGCCGGGAAGCATGACGTCGAGCACTACCGCGTCGAATTCGGTGGGTTCGCCGGATCGCCCTAGAAGCAAGTCCAGCGCTCGTTCACCATCGCCGACCACGGCAACGGAATGCCCTTCGGCTTCCAGGTTGAATTGCAAGCCTTTAGCCAAGTGGGCTTCGTCTTCCACAATCAAAACATGACTCATTCGAATCTTTCCATCCCGTGTCGGACGGGCACTCAGAGGTTCACCCGGGGCAACTCGAGCACGACGTTGGTGCCACGGCCTTCGCCCTCGCTCTCGGCGAATACCCGGCCGCCGTGCTTCCTCGCGATCGCACGCACGATGAAAAGACCGAGGCCAGTTCCCTTCACATGACTCAACGAGCGATTGGAAACGCGGTAAAAGCGTTTGAAGATGCGCTTCAATTCTGTCGCTGGAATTCCGACACCCTGGTCGCGGACGCTCAGGGTTACTCGTTTCTCGTCTGGAGTGTCAAGACGCACCGAGATTTCCACTCGATCGCCGGAATACTTGACGGCGTTGTCGAGCACGTTCGAAACCGCCGCGCGCAGTTCCTCGGAATCGCCCAATACGCCCGCGGCGGCGCCGTGGTTGACCGATTGCTCATAGCGCAGGGATTCAGGCGGAAGATGATGACTGGCGCGAGCCACCTCTACGCACTCGCGAACCAGGCCACTGAAGTCGACGGGCACGCGGCGGTCCTGCCGCTTGTGCCCGGCCTCTCCGGCTTTGAGAACCTGATCCACGGTGCCCATGAGGCGATCCGTATCGTCCAGCATCAAGCGATAAAACTCGTTGCGCCGGGCTTCGTCCACCTCGCGATGCTGCAAGGTTTGAAGATAGAGCCGGATGGAAGCGATGGGCGTTTTCAATTCGTGAGTGACGGCGTTGATGAAGCTGTCATGCTGTTCGTTGCGGCGAATTTCTCGTATCAGGAAACTGGTATTCACGATCATCCCGGCGATCAGCAGGGCGAAGAAAACTACGCCGAGAAAAAGCAGAACCCCTTCGCGCCAGTTGAGGATGATCCAGCCGACATTCAGTCCGACCGCCAGCAGTACCAGGCAAACGCCTAGAACGACGAAGAAGGCAATTGCCCTGCGACGGCTGCTGATACGCATGGCAGGATTCTACCGCGTAGATGAGGAAGAGTGTGTGGGGCGGGCGCCCTCGCCCGCCGGCGTTGATGTTGATTCTGAAGTTGGTTGTTTTGGGCCGTTCCCCCCGGTCGAGGCTTACCTTGACTGGCTAACGTCAAAGGCAAAGGGGGCGGGCGCGGGCGCCCGCCCCACACAATATCTTAAGCTGAGACTAGTTCGGCACGTGCTTCCGCCGGCGCTCCCTGTTCTTCTTCCTGGCGGCTCAGTTCGGAGAGCTTTACCCGGTACACCTGACGCGCCAGCCCTAACTTGGTCAGCGCCCAGATGCCGTACCAGTTGAAGTCAATCTCGTACCATTTCAAGCCATGGCGGGCGGAAACAGGATGGGCGTGGTGGTTGTTGTGCCAGCCTTCCCCAAAGGTAAGCAGGGCCACCCACCAGCTGTTGGTAGAGAGGTCTCGAGTAATGAAACGCCGCGAGCCCCAGCTGTGCGTGGCCGAGTTCACCAGCCAGGTGGTGTGCAGTCCGATCACAGTGCGGAAGAAAACTCCCCACAGCAGGAACGGTAGGCCGCCGATGGCGAACAACATGACACCGAGGACGATCATGGGTACGTAGTGGTACTTCGTAATCCAGACATGGAATTTATCTTTGGCAAGATCGGGAACGTAACGCGCCAGCGTAGTCGTGTCATGGTGCATCGATTTGCCGGTCAGGATCCAGCCCATGTGCGCCCACCACTTACCGTCGCGGGGAGAATGTGGATCACCTTCCTGATCAGAATGCTGGTGATGGATGCGGTGCGTGGCGACCCAGAAAATCGGCCCGCCTTCGAGCGCCAGCGTGGCACATGTAGTCAAAATGTATTCGACCCACTTGGGAGTCCTGTATCCGCGATGGGTGAGCAACCGGTGGTAGCCCATCCCGATGCCCAGGCTTCCAGAAACCCACCACAGGAACATCGAGACCAGAAAAGCCTTCCAGGTAAAGAAGAAAAGCGCCGCGATCGCGCCCACGTGGAACAGGCCCATGAAAATCGCGGTTACCCAGTTGACTTCATCATCCGCGGCTGCTTTCCGATCCAAGACTTCGAGGTCTATTGCCATATGCTTTTCCCTGTACCCTTGATTGAGCTTCCAAGGCCTAAGTTAGCAGGGTGGGAAATTGCCGCGTGTAAAACTTCTGTAATAGAAGAGACACAGACGTTACGTAGGTACTAGCACGGAAATCCAGATGACGTTGGAAATGGGATGGTGTCGCGGCGGGCGTACGTATCGGCGTTGGATGTGTGACCATGCACTGGGCACGGGAGACCATGAAAAGGACCACGAGCATTAAATTAAAAGGAGCCCGACAAAGGCCAAAATCAGGCCGCGCCGCCGCTTAGGATTTGGAATTGTTTGTAAGTTGCCCATCGACTCCGGGCCCACTTCCTGCAGCGACGAACAAAGTTCCGGAAGCAACGATCTCTAAAGCCGCCACAGCAGCCACATGGGCAACCGCTGGAAAAGTAAATGCAGAAATAATGTAGATGATGAGGGCGAATTCCAGTTTGCCCGCAAGGGGACCAGGACGGTCGGAAGAGGCTCCCAGCGTGATTACCAAAGCGCTCGTCTACCCCAGCACCTCGAACAAGCTGGCCACCGCATAGATCGCGACCAGCGCCTTGACTTTTTGGTAGTCAGACGCCGAGTCAAGACTATAGCCTGCCCGGCATCGGCCATATGGGAGGAAAACCAGTCGTCCGCTCGAGTCTTTCCTGCAGCGAGCGTCAACCAGCTGCCCGATCCATGCAGACAGCATCCCCATTGCCGCTCCCGCCCAACCAGCTCTGCGGTCACTTTCGAGGCTACAGGAGAAGGGAACCGGACAATGTCGGCACAGGCACAACCGGCACACAGGAAGCGGTCGGCCTGCGGCCAGAAGGCGGCCCTGCCTCAGGCCGAAGCGCCCTTCACTTCAACGCCCGCCCATTTCTCGAGCAGTGTGAGGGTCGCGGCATAGTCCAGATTTTCGTGTCCATCTTCGGTGGCCATTTCGTAGATTTCTTCCACGGTTTCGAGCGCTGGCAGCTTGACCCGAACTTCTTTCGCGGCTTCCAGCGTCAGGCGAATATCCTTGTGCATGAGCCGTAGCGGGAAATTGGCGGTAAAGTCGCGTTTCAGCACAAAGGGTGCCTTATAGTCCACAACTCCGGAGCGAATCATGGACGCCTGAATCACCGGCATCAGCTTCTCGATATCCACTCCCAGCTTCGTGGCCAGCGTAAGCCCTTCGGCGAAGCCTTCATAGATCAGCGCAATCTGCAAATTCATAACCAGCTTGGCGGACTGTCCCATGCCGATTTCGCCGATGCGGAAAAATACTTTGCCCATGGCGGCAAATAGCGGCTTCAGCGACTCGATCACTGCTTCCTCCCCACCCACGATGAAAATAAGGGTTCCGGCTTCCGCCGCCACTTTCGATCCCGTCATCGGCGCATCGACGTAGCGCACTCCCCGGGCGGCAACCCGCTCGGCGAACTTACGGGTCGCCGAAGGTGAAATCGTGCTGGAATCCACCACGGTCATGCCATCGGCCAGCGATTCCTCGGCCCCCTGCGGCCCGAACAAAACGCTTTCTACCGCATTGGTGTCGGAAACGCACATCCACACCACTTCCACGCCTTGTGCCGCATCGGCGGGCGAAGTCGCGCTTCGTGCGCCTTCGACTCCTTTGCCGGCGGTACGACTCCAAACCGCAACTTCATGACCTGCCTTGACCAGATTGGACGCCATCGCGCGTCCCATGATTCCCAAACCTAAGAAGGCAACACGCATCCTGAGTCTCCCCCGAAGATGATGATAATGATGACCAGCAGCGATTAGAACCGACAGCACCAACCAGGGTCAAGGCAATCCCTTGCGTATTGTTCTAGAATGGTCAGGTAACCCACTGTTTTCGCGTGTTTTGCAAAAAAGGTGGGCGATCAGGATCCTGTCGCTGCGGGCGAACTTTTCGAATGGTTTCGATTTGTTCGGTTCCCCACCACAGCAGGCCAGATGTTAAAGACTACCCTGAAGAATCGCGCTCTTCGCAGCCGAGCCCGGCAGTTCGGCAGCCTGGTGCGGCGCTCCGTGGTGACTCCCCGGACCGGCCGTTCCCACAAGCCGAAGCTGGTGACCGACGGCCAGATGGGAGTGACTTTCATCGGTCATTCAAGTTTTTTCGTTCAGATGGGCGGCCAGAATGTTGTCATCGATCCCAATTTTGCGCGCTGGTTGTTCGTCCTTAAACGCTTGCGACAGCCGGGCCTGAAGGTACGCGATCTGCCGGCCATTGACCTGGTGCTCGTGACCCACGCCCACTTTGACCACCTGCACCGGCCATCGCTGCGTGCGATCGTGAAGCAAACCAAACGCCGCCATGGAGTGGCCCCCACGATTGTGGTACCGCATCACGTTTTCGATCTGGTGTCCGACCTCGGATTTGAACGGGTCGTAGAACTGGATTGGTGGAACAGCTACCGTGATAGCAAGCTGACCGTCACCCATGTACCCTCGCGGCATTGGGGCGCAAGGGTCATCGAAGACTCACATCGAGGCTACGGTGGCTACGTGCTGCGTGACCAGAAGCATTCGATTTATCACGCCGGCGACACAGCTTACTTCTCCGGTTTCCGCGAGATTGGGCAGCGACTGGCGCCGGAACTGGCGCTGTTGCCAATTGGCGCCTACCATCCGCCTTCCTTCCGCAACGTTCACACCAGCCCGGCGGATGCCATGCGGGCCTTTTTTGATCTGAATGCCCGCTGGATGGTGCCGATGCACTACGGCAGCTTTCGACTGTCGCACGAACCCATGGACGAGCCGCTGCAACTGCTGGAGCAAGAAGCCAGGGCGGCGGGTATTGAAGACCGGGTGTTCGTGCTGGAAGAAGGCGTGACCAGATTTTTCTAGCTGCATGTTGTGCAGACATTCAATACGCCAGCAGGATTCTCAGATCCCGCAAATTATTCCCCGTGGGTCCGGTTGTAATTGCATCACCCAGCGACTCAAAAAATGGATAGGCGTTGAAACCGGCCAGATGTGCGCCCGAATCCAGTCCGCGGGCCCTGGCGCGCCCGAGCGTGCTGCCGTCGATGATCGCTCCGGCGGCGGGGCTATTGCCGTCGATGCCGTCGGTGCCCGCGCTCAGCACGGTAATCGCTTCGCCAGAAATTCTTGCCGCACAGGCCAGGGCAAACTGCTGGTTGCGGCCGCCGATACCGCCACCTTCCACTTTCACGGTGACTTCCCCACCGGAAAGCAGGCACACGCGTTCGGATTTCTGGCGCTGCCGGCGCAAACGTTCGAGAAGATAATCCGCGGCGCGAGCATAATCCCAGTCGTCGCAGCGGTTGTCTATCTCGACGCTGAAGCCGTGGCGCTGAGCCTCTGCTTCAGCCGCATCCAGCAATGAAGCATTCGAGAGCAGCGGCCACCAACGCGAACGGTGGAAGGCAAGGTTGTCGGGCTTGGGAGTCTCGTCGAGTGCGTGGCGTTGAAACAACTCGCGCACCGAATTCGGAAACTGTTCCAGCATGCCGTACTTCTCCGCGATGGTGTAGCAATCTTCGACCGTAGTGGAATCAGGCATGGTTGGGCCGGAAGCCAGCGCATCCGGAGTATTGTCAGGGACGTCGGAGACCAGCAGCGATACCTGCTGAGCCGCAGGGGCTGCGACCGCCATCCTTCCACCCTTGACGGCAGAGAGGTGCTTGCGGATAGCATTGATCTCGGCGATCGGTGCACCGGAGAGCACCAGCGCACCGTAGGTCGCGACCAGATCTTCCAGCGAAATTTCATCGTCGATCGGTTTTTCAACGATCGAGGATCCTCCGCCGCTGAGCATAAAGATCACCAGCGACGACGTATTCTGAGCGCTAAGCGATTTCAGTATGGCCCCGGCTGCACGGATCGATTCCTGGTTCGGTAGCGGATGGCCTCCGCGAAAATATCGAAAGCCCAGAACTTGCGCAGCTGGGTCGACGGAACTGGCCACGATGCCCTCGAAGCGATGGCCGGCCTGCATTTCGAGCGAATTGACCATGGCGGGCGCAGCTTTGCCGACGGAAATCACCAGCACGCGGTTATATGAATCGAGGTTATGAAGGTCTTCGCAAATGCGCAGCACTCCACGATCGCAATCCACGTGACGCTGAAATGCCCGGTCGATGCTGGCTTCGGCGAGCGCATGCTCAAACAAGTGACGCGCGGTGACTCGCATGTCCAGAGCAAGCTTCTCGCGATCAGTGGC
>Ga0210384_10002068_pt1 | contig 25288 bp, 14 predicted proteins | sample IncBWH2MmetaG_FD_160574 | JGI IMG/M metagenome (GOLD analysis project Ga0210384, IMG submission 160574) | Forest soil microbial communities from Barre Woods Harvard Forest LTER site, Petersham, Massachusetts, United States - Inc-BW-H-2-M | ecosystem: Environmental > Terrestrial > Soil >...
GGTCAGCTTCAAAACCAGCGCCGGTTTCGCCATACTCAAGTATGGCCTCGCACTTGTCCGATTACAAGCTATTTATGCGGTCACAGCACTAGCTGGATGACGTTCATGCAAAAGTAGAATTCCTTCTCTTCATCGCGAGGCTGCGTCGAAGGAGGCCAATTCTGACGGGGGAAGAGCTTGGAGCCTAATTGGTATAGACCAGGCGTGTCTGCCAGTTGGGCGAAGATGTTGTTGAGTGTCTCTGTATGCTTGATTGCATGCTGGCGCAAACCCTTGTTCAAGGGATACCAGTAGTTTTGCAGGGCTTCGAAGATCTCCGCCGTGCGAGCCTCGGCTTGGGTCGCCGCGATCCCGGCATCCCGTGCGACCCACATGCTGGCGGGGGAAAGAGCGTTGTCGACGGCATGGTAACCGAGCTTACGGTAGCTCTCAAACTGCGATTCCGCGAACCATTGGTCAGCGGTAGTTTCGTGAGGGAAGTCGCGGTGGGAAGCGGAGTATTCCATCAAGTCCTCGGGCTCGTCTCCGGTGAGAGACGACTTGATGTAAAGCAGCACCCCCGTATTGTCGTCGGCATAATGAATTGTTCCGACCGCGCAATGTGCTCCACTGCGGTGGCCGGAAACCGTGGGCACAAGTTGCGAAGGATCAATTTCGATCTCGGCGCCGAAATCAATCCGGCATTTTCGAATTGCCATGCCCAAGCCGCCGAACTGGTACTGAGGATCCTGCTCCGCGTCGCACACAATGATGTAGCGGCAGCGGCGCCGAACAAGTTCGTACAGGCCCATATTGTCGAAGTGGCCGCCATCACTCAGGCTCACAAAGTTGGAGGAATCGTTGGCGCTCCCGAGCAGCTCACTAATGAGTGCGGCCAGACCGAACACTGGGCTCTGCAGTTTCGACTTATCATCGCGTCGCGGGTTTCCCAGCCACCAGCCAAGACGAACATCGAAAACCGTCATTAGAAAAGCGACTGTTGGAGACGTGTTGAAACCCTGGTTGGGGTCTGCTGCCGCACCCGAAATCGCCATGGCCGTCCCGATGGGTATTCCGCCTGGGAAACCGTACTGTTCGGTCTTTCGGTAGGCGCAAGACCGAAGGGAGCTTCGCGTGGGCTTGGCGGGGGCTCCGGCTTCAGGTGCGTTCTCATGATCAGGGGTGCGTTTCAAGTCATAACCCGAGAAGCTTGGAGTAAATATGAACGACGCAGCCTTGCGCTCCTGCCAGGCTAAATCCTGACCCGAGGACAGATTGAGTGTGGTGTTGATGATGTGATACGGCCCGGTGTGCCCTTTCGAAGGTTTGAAAAAAGAGAGATGGATATCGTCCCTCTCATCGAATCCTGTAAACGGGTTGGGGGCACGTTTTGGATTTGTGGCACCCAAATAGCACCGGACCAGGCGGTTCTTGTAGAAATTGTGCAAGGAGAATTCGTTGATATCCACTCGCCATGCCAAGACCGCGGCAACCACGGCCAGCAGGATCGCCAGCGGGGCCGGCGCGACCAGCATCCAATCCTTGCCATCCCAAGGTGACTGGGTAGCAAACGTTGTCCAGTACATCGTTTGGAGAGTCTCGAAAAAATGGTCGCTAGAGAGCGCGCTATGCGCCAGCAACAAATACTCCGCAATTGCGATAGCCCAGACGAAGCCAACTACAAATACGGGCGGGCCGATCTTGGCGATTATTTGCAGCGGCGATACAGAGGGCTCTTTGTCCTTAGACTGGCCTGTTCGCGCGCTCTGTCCCACAGAAAACGAGGTGATCGTGGTGGCGATCCAGCCCAACCCAATGGCTGAAATCCAAATACCGAGTTTCGCGAAAAGTAGCGGGCCGAATATGGCCGCGGAGCATAATGCGAGCCAGAAGATGTTGTAAATATTTGTAACCCCTCGAAGTCGGCTAAACCACTCCCGTCCTGAATCGGGAAAGTTGACGCCCAGCAGGCCCACTTGTACAATCGCAGTGAGCGAAAGGATCCCAAGAAACAGGGGCGGGCCCCACGCGAGCGCGTGCCACGGACCGCTATCCATTCCTACGAACATCCGCAGCATAGCGAGGTACCCGTGCCATAGTCCCCAGCCGACAGCCGCCACGCCTATCGCCGTCAGGGGGAGGATCACGATACTGAACCAGCTGCTGGCCCAAGTCAACCGTTCCTTAAAACTGCGCATCACGCCCCCGACAAGCGAGAGAGACAGCGACAACGCGCCAAATACGATGACCGGAATCCAGAGCCCCCAAGTTGTGAGACCTGTCTCATAAATATCTGCCCGACAAATGTTGCTCCAAGCCCACCAGGAAAGGAGGTACGAGCAGATAAGCAAGGGCGCAACACAGAGGCCTTGTACCCACAGGGGGCCGAAGAAACCGTCTGCCCTGGATGGAGTAGGAGATGCCTTAACGTCGTTTGCGCGATTCAGATGCACCGCGAGAATGATGACCTCCGCGACAAGAATGCCCAACCCCGCAAATAACGCCCAGTCCCCGTGCGCGTTGCTGTCCTGAGGTGCACGCCAAAAAACATCCACCAGTCTTGGCAAGAGCAACAAAGCGCCGAATCCGGAAATCAGAATGGCAAGATTCAATATGACGTTGCGGAGGTACACAGCCGCCATCGCCCAGGTGTCGAAACTGAAGGCTCCCACCTGCGGCGTCAGATAGTTGCTGAATCGGCGAAGAAACTGAATCGGTTTGAGATCCGGATTGGTTGGATCCGGATGCTTCGTCGGCGACAGCCAGTTGGAGATTTGCCTGAAGTCCCTCCTGCTGACCCACGCCGAAAACCACGTACCGATATACCCGCCTCCTGACACGGTCGAGAGATAATCCACATTCGTCAACAACCCATGCTCCGATAATCGCTGAAGCACGCCGAGATTGAAGCTGGCGCTGCGGATGCCGCCGCCCGAAAATGCTAATCCCAAAAGCTTCGCGGTTGCGGCGGCTCCATAAGGATTGGCCGTCTGGTCGATGGCATGCATGTCCGGCTGTTCCACTCGGGGATTCCGCCGGAATTCGATCTCACGGAGTTCTTCCTTGAGCACCAAGGGAAATGGCAAGGGCCACTCTCGATCTTTGAATACCTTGTCGGGAAGCCCAGGATCGTCTAAGTATTTCTCGGAAAGCTGGCGAATGACTTGTGCGGTGCCCGCGTTGAAATCCAGGCCTCCGACAATAGTTGCGACTGCTTGGTTGGCTTTATCGCGGTCGGCTTTCCACGGAGTCGCCTCGGTCATCTCAATGGTAATCGAGGCAAGCTCATGCGCAACCTCATATCCTTCCAAGTCGGCGCCGATCGCACGGGAGACATCTCGCCGGAACTTATATGATTCTTCCAGCGAGAAAATAAACGGTTCCTTCTTCGCGGCGGACTGGCCCGGCCATGCCTTCAGATAACTTATTATCCCGGCGTCAAGTCTGCCGTTTGCGTCCGGGGGAAGCATAATCCCGTTATCAGCCAACGTATCGCGATGGGTGCAGAGGGCATCAATCAACGGCTGGTCAATGGGGGTTGCGGATCCAAGACTCTTTCGAAGCCTCTCCTCAATAAAGCGAGTCGAATCGTGAATCGTGATCTGTCGCATCGCCCCTCCCTACTGGCCGGTTTTGGCAACCGCACCACGGATCGCCCCCCACCACCTGCACTTGGGTCCATAAATCAAGTCTGAGTCTGAGCTTTTCACGAGCTTAATTGGGAGTGGACGGCTGTCAAGAATGTTAACTAAAGAGCCCGGGCAGGGTTCCTGGACGTCAAAGCCGGCAGACGTGCGCTTCGCAATAAGTACGATATGAGCGCTATGAGGCTCCTTGTCGTCGCCCGTTGTTGCTGTGACGGCGACCTGAACGCAACTCCCGACGGCCGTATTAGGGGCAGTATAGGTAAACTCACTTCCAGAGCGGGCGATCGACGCTGTGCTGATTCTTGGGAAAACGTCCCCGGTTACGGTTACCGCCGCGCCGGCAGCCCCAGGTTGAGTCTTCAAAAGAGCACTATCGTAGGGTTGTAGGAACTGTTTGTCCTGGGCTATGGAAAAAGTGTCAGCCCTTGCCAATCCTGCGACGGAAAAGACGGCGACTCCTAAACACAGACGACCAGCAAGCATAGTTAGCGTATCTTCTTTCAGAAAAATTGCAAACTGCCGTTATCAGTGGCCTAAAACCAATCGTCCGCTCGCTAAACGTACTGCGTCGAGCGGGATCGTCACAAGTAATCGTTCAAATAGTACACGAGTTAATAGCTTTCGACAAGACAAAAACGGTAATTCGAGGTGAACTATCTGCCTGTCGGTGTTGCTTGCATATCCAAAAAGCCGGTTTGAAGCGGGCGCACCGCACCATTCAAAGGCACATCTTAGCCCGCTTGATGGAGTCGGCGATCCGGGACGTCTCACTTTGCGATCCGTTCTGTGGAGCCGCAAGCCGTGCATGCGAATGTCCGCCACTCGGTGAAAGCCCTCAGCGACGGCAGAGCGATCATCGTAGATTATCCGGCGAGGCGCGATTTCGCGTAGTTAACGTAAACCGGGATGCGATGAGAGATCGGACGTTCTCTAAGCTGCCTTGGGATTAGGTTTGTTCTTACTGCCGGGCGGGCGCCCACGCCGTTTAGCGTCTTTAGTTGTTGCCATCCAGGTGGGGGGACGGCCGCGCCGCTTCCCCCGGCCCATCGCAAGCCGTTCAAGTACGACAATGGCATCTTCGATCTGTTCTCGTTCCTGACGCAGAGCGGCCAGCATGTTTAGAATGTCCATTTGCTGATAGAGTACCTCAGACTTTAGCTGTGGCTGTACGCTTGGATGGGATCTCCAATCACGAGACTGGCTTGAGGATCAAAACGAGCGCAAACACGGAGTAAGAGTCCGGCTATGACCTGTTCGGTCCGATCCTGTTGAAGAGTTCACGATAGCACGCGATGCACGGTCGGTTGCGGCGACAGAGCGGGTCGTTATGGGCGCAAGAGTGATGACGGCGGCGAATGAGCGCATAAACCATGAAGCCAGCTATCGGCACGAGCACGAGGAGAAAAAGAGAGGTCGGAGAGGCACTACATACCGCTTCTCTCAGAATACGCGATTCGCAACGGTCACTAGTGTTCCGCCAAAATCGTTCATCGAGGGTGCTGAGCTGTGCTGCCGTGAAAGATGCTTGCGATTCCGTGGCGACGCCGTGCCAGAATTTCCATCCGAAAATACCGATGGCCAAAAAACCTCCGAATAGCGCCAACGCTTCGAAGCTCTCACGACCTTCCCGTTCCCAATAGACATCGCGGAGATTGAGCCAAAGCGCAAACTCATCAAGCGTCAACGCCGCAGCGACTCCAAAGAGCATTGACGTGAGGCGTCCGCTCCATTGCGACGAGGCGGTGGCTCCCGTTCCCAGCTCAATCAGCCATGAGTAGCCGACCAACAAAAGCAGCAGTATGCCCCAGACGAGGTGGTGGATATGGCGACCCCTCATCGAGACATCATGAAAGGGCCCAATATCGTAATGGATTGCAATCGTAATGGCTCGCACTACCAGCGCTGTGGTGAAAAAACCGACCGACGCTAGGAACAGCCGCTCGCGCCGCGATTCCCGGAACTTCCGCTTATACACATTCCGCAACCGGCTCTGGGAAACGATCACGGTGAATCCACCAAGGATCGCCGCGATCAAAATCGGCAGAATCCAAAAACTGCGATGAGTCCAGAACATCACTTGTTTCGATCTTGGCACGTTGGCGGTGAATCCCGCTAACCTCGGAATCGCTTGCGGTGAAGCAAACTTCCCAGCGATTTTAGCTTGGTCTAGAGGAATTCGAATCGCGGATTATCAGGCCCGGCGGTCCCGAGCCAGAAAGGCTTTTTCGCTGCCAATCAAACTGGGCCGCGAAGCGTGCTGTTAAAGCTTTAGGATCGAGTTATTTCCGACCCCCGGTGTTATGCTTTGGAAGGCTGTACGCCCGATGCTGATTTCATCGACAAACGTTGCTGAAAAGTAGGCTTGATGGACATCGTTCTTGCTACCAGAGAATTCGAGAAATGGGTGCGTCGGCAGATGGACAGTCGTTCCTGGGCAGCTGTCCGATAAACACAAACGGATGGCGGACGATCCAGTCCAGTTCTTGAGAGGAACGTGCGGTGCCCAGACCCCTTCGTGCGCTTGTCTGACGGGTGGCTTGTGCGCCAACTGGCTCCGGACTCGTCGCCGATAGAGATCGATTCGATGAGAGGGCAACGCAATCAAGATCGGTTATTACACGCAATGGCATGGGAGGCAGCAAACGTCCATCTTGGGACGGCGCAAGCGCGCGAACGAATTTTGAATGACGCCAGCTGGCGCTGGCTCGCCCATCCCGCAAGCACCGTCGCAAGAAAGCGAAAGGGATCTATGTGGCGCCGCATTTCCGCCTATCGTACCAGGAGTAGGGGCTGGCGACTCGGATTTTTGGACACTTCGCGGCTACACGTGGGAAAGCCGCCCCAAAACTGGCAGCAAAATCAGGCGCGCCGGTCCGTGGTCCGGCGAACGTGTAGAGCTGCGGTACTGGAACTCAGTTTGACGTTCTTGAAAATGTCGAAGGTGCCCAGCACCGTCAAGGCTCCGCCTAGGCTATGGCCAGTAACCCAAATGGTTTGAGCTCCCTGACAATTAGCGGTGAGAAGATCGGCGACGCTGTGCTGGGCGCCTCATACCGAATCGGGCGCCCGTGAGAACGACCCCGTAACCTCGTGTGGACACCTCTCTATGGTTGGTTTAAGTGTCCCCCGAGTCCCGTAATATCGTGTAGAATCGTTTCTCATGAAAAGTTTCATTTCGAAAGTGAGTGTCTGCTTATTGTTTTCGTTCCCTTTGGTTGCTCAGAGGGACACCCGAGAGCGCGGCGTGCTAGAGCAGGGCGAGAAAGAACGTGACGGGGAACGAAAGAAGGGCGACCGCGGAGGAAAGGGAGGTCGGGATCACGATGCAGTAGTCCCCGAGAACCCCAAACCCGACCCGACGCCTATGCCAATCGGCGATCCACCGGAAGACCCCAAGAGGAAAACGCGATAGTGAACACCCCGAGTCCCACGTCGACGAATCAAGGCAAAGGCGGCGACGGCGAGCCTTCTGCCCCACCAAAATCGCCGCCAGCTGCGGCCGCCGCTAACACAGAAATCTCCAAGGTGCCCTGGCTAACGAACACGAAAGATTTCCTTGCAGCGCTGCAGTCAATCTTTACCATAGGCGCTTTGATAGCCGCCGGTTGGTGGTTTTTCACCGGGCGTCAGAATCAAACACGCATTAAGATCGACGAGTCGGTATCACATCGTCCGGATCCGCAGGATTCTCGCTTCAACATTGTTGCAATCGACGTGCGTGTGACCAACACTGCAAACGTGCTTATCGAACTGAATGATGGACAGATTGACGTTGATGCGGTCAGGACCCCGGCCAAGTCTCTGTTTCAAGCGACCGTAAAAGGCTTTCGTTTGGAGCCGAACGAAACGGAGCAAGTTTTCTTCAGGGTGTTCAAGCTTGCTTCAGACACCAAAACAATACAGATTTATTCGAAATTTTACACACCGGATCAGCGTTTCGTTTGGCATCTTGCTGGGGCTTTTGATGTCGCGAATACGGACCACGGGACGCAGAAGAGCACATCAGAATAGTCGCCTTGCGGATCGCACACCGCGTTTGGGTGCGATAGCCGGGTACGGGTCGGGTGTCTTCGGCTACCAGCCATACGAATCAATGGGGACTGGTTTGTTGGCCATGCCACTCATCAACCTCGAAATGAAGATGGCTTCCTACGCCGTCGGGATTGAGAGCCTTCGCTGGACTTTTTGAGACTGTGTCGAAGTCGGATCGCAAATCGAGATCGATGACGTCAGATCTTGCCCTCCACGATTGCGTCGGGATGCCGCCGGCCGGTAGTGTATGCTGACTTCTACGGCCATTAGCCGCACGACTCCGGTTGAAAGTCTGCTTCAAAGATCGGTTCGATTATCGAGTTCAAGCATGCGAAGGTCTTGGGCATCAGGGCCGCGGCTTAGGCTCCAGATCCTTAAAGAGCCGCTCGATGCGCTCCGGCTCATGCGGACCGAACCGCTCGTGTGGATGGCGCAGACAACTCTTGTCGCCCCAGCGTATATTGTTCGGCGCCTTGATTAATTCCCTAATCGCGCGCCGTGCCAAACCCATATTTCGAAGATGATCCTGCACTCGGATGTAAGCGATCTTCTGATCCGCATTCACTATCGCAAACCCGAATGTGAATGATATCTTGGGTTTATGCTCCGCAATATCCGCGACGTCCAGTTGCAACAGATAGAGCTTGTCGCCTTCCCCCCAGAAGCGGGGGCTTTTCAATAGCTCCTTCTCGTGGAAATTGAGCTGGTTGTTTTCCGGCCCGTCATTCGCGAGCTCGATGTTCACCTTGGGTTGTGGCGCTTGCAGGCGGTTTTCGCAGAATGTCTGGAACCGGGATCCGTAAGTGCTTCCGGTGATGGCCCACGTCACGCGGAACATACCGGACCAGACCCAGTGATTGAACAGATTGATCCATCCACGATTGTCGGGATGCTCGAAATTGTGATCACTGTCGAGCTTTAGGTCCAGATATACGTTTTCCATCATCTGAATGAGCGAATTACAAAAGTAAAAGCCGCTCCGCACCTCCTCCTCTGTCTGGGGAAGCCAAAGGTTCGATGCATAGTCCGGGACAGGACGCTGCATTAATTGTTTCCATTCGGGGTAAATTTGTGCGTCCAGGAACTTGAGATTTTTGTCGCAGCGGAGACGTTCCATCAGAGCGTCCAGTTCCTGGGTGTGCCGCGTGAACGACTTTTCAATTGCTGGGCTCGGCGGATACCACTGCTCTTTGAGTTTGTTAAAGAAAGCGACTTTATCGCCGCAGAGAAACATCTTGTTCTGAATTAGGCGGCCGAAAGTATCGTCGGCGACATGCAGCCCCAGCCGGCGATAACTCTCGAACTGTGATTCGTCGAACCACTGGTCTCCGGTCGTCTGATGCGGAAACTCCACCTCCCGCGTAGCGTATTCTAGAACATCGGAGGGTTCGTCGCCGGTCAATGAGGATTTTATGTATACCAAAACTCCTTCCGTGTCGGAATGATCGTCGGTTTGAGGATACTCAATAGAACCAACAACACAGTGGACTTGGCTCTTGCGCGTCTTGGAGTCGCGTCGAATGCGATCCACATCCACGCGAATCTCCACGCCAAAATCGGCCCGACATTTGCGAATCGCATTTCCCAAGCCGCCGAAATTGAACGCGTGATCCTCTTCGGAATCGCAAACCACGATGTATCGGCATCTGCGGCGAACCAGTTCGTACAGACCGAGGTTCTCGAAGTGACCGCCGTCTGAGAGGTATACGTACCCGCTCTTATCGTTGGTCTGCGCGGTAAGTTCAGCAAGCAGATAGAAGAGCCCGATATTGGGATCGGACTTCTGCCACTTGCTCTTGCTCCGTGTGTTGCCGAGCCACCAGCCTAGCCGCACATCGAACACCGTCAGGAGAAACGCGGATGTTGGCGAGGAGGCCGCGCCCATATTGGGGCTGGCGGCTGCGCCCGAGATCGCCATCGCCGTGCCGATGTGGATCCCGCTCTCTGTTGCATCTCGGCAATCAGGCGCGGGATAAGCATAATCTAACGTGGGCCGATATGCGTGCTTTTCCGAATCGGGATCATCGGTGTTCTTATGCGTAGCACGCCCGGAGGAGTGAACGGAGTAACCGCAGTACCTTGGTGTAAAGACGAACGATTCAGCCTTCCGCTCCTGCCATGCGAGCTCTTCGCCATGCACGAGGTTCAGGGCGGTGTTTAGGATTGGATAGGGGCCCGTGTATCCGGCCTTCGCCGAAAACTTGGCAAGATGAAGGTCATCTTTCGGATCTATGCCGGTAAACGGATTTGGTTCTCGCTGTCCCCCGTCGTGGCGATTGCCCATTCCCTTAGTACCGCGGGATGCCCCCATGTAGCAGCGGACCAGCCGGTTCTTGTAGAAGTCGTGCAGGGAAAACTCGTTGATGTCGATCCGGGCAGAGAGGGCGAAACCGATCGCGAAACATCCGATAGAGCCAAGCAGGGCCCAATGTGGCGGAAATGCGCCCAGCGCCTGCAACGCAATCAAGTGAATTGCGAACGAGAGAGCCAGCAGCAGACCGATGATAAAAATGACTGGCGCAACCTTCGCGATCAGCCCCGCAGTGGGACTGGTGTCCTTCGCCCCAGTCGTCGCGCTCTTACCCGTAGATGCACTCTTTCCGGTCACGACGCCCGCGATGGTGGAGCCGAACCACGCCAAGGAAGCTCCGGCGCCAACCGCGTACTTGTGGATCATCCACACAACTAACAGAGGGCCGTAGAGAGCCAGAGCGAACAGGCCCGACCAGACAATCGAATAAATGAACAACCATGCGCCTAGACGGCCCCACCACTCCCGCCGTTCATCCGGAAGGTCTCCGCCCAACAATCCGAGGTTCAAAATGATTACGAGTGAAAAGACCGCCACCATGACGGGAACTCCCCAGCTCGTGACGTGCCACGAATATATGGGCCAATAATTCTGAACTTCACTTGCAATAACCCAGAGGAGTGCGCCGCCGACCAACGCCGAAACCAGAGCGAACGCTAAAATCTCCGCTACGGCGATTCCATTTGAACCTCCTTCTTTATATTTCTCGAAGCAGCGAAAGTATTTTCCTACCAGGGCAACAGCCGACAAGAACACAAACGTCCCGACCGCCGCCCCGGAACATACGAGCAAAAGCCCATCTTTATGGGGCTCAGCAAAGCGCCATAAGCACGCGCTAGATATCCACGCAGACACAAAAACCGGAACAACAACTAAGGTCTGGATTCCACCCTGCTCATAAATCCATTTCCTCTCCCGCGGTTGATTGGGATCGAGCGACAGCATGTTCTTGCCAATCACTATTGCCGCGGGAATCAAAGCCAGCACGGCTATCATAATGCTCAACGGGTATCCGCGAACAGCATTAGTGGCCCCGTCGAGCCAGCGAGGGATCAGGAGAAGCGAAGACAGGAACGCAATTAGAATCAATTGATTCAGTATCGTGTTGCGCAGCCAGATTGCGACTAGTGTCCACGTGTCCGCGCTGAAGAGTCCGATCTCGGGAGTCAGGTAGTTGCTGTAGCGCCGCAGAAATTGAATCGGCGCGGTATCGTCCGCATTCGGGTCGGGCGAATCTCCCGGGGAGAGAAATATCTCGACCTCCTGAACATTTCTGCGTTTAATCCATGCAGCCAGCCATGTCCCGATGTAGCCGCCTCCTGAAACAGTAGACAAGTAATCGATGCAGTGGAGCATCCTGAATTGCGCCAGTCCCTGTAGAATGCCGAGGTTGAAAGTGGCGCTTCGGATCCCGCCGCCCGAGAAGCACAGGCCAATCAGGTTGTCCGATTTCGGTTCTTCGAACGTTCCGCCAAATTTGTCGGTAACCCATTGACGTCTGGCATAGATCTCTCCTAGTTCATCCGCAAGTACGGTTCCGAGCGGAGTGGCCGCCTGATTCGTGGGAGAAGACACGCTATATCCTCCTGATTGGTGCTAATAATAACGCAGTAAATCAGAGACGACACTTCGAGAGTACGCTACAACGACTCTCCGAAACTCGGCTCACGAAACTGCGGTCTAGGCTATTTCGCTTTCCTAAGTGCTGTTGATTATACACCTGAGCCGGCGTGGCCTTCCTTGCCCGCCGCGGTCTCATTCCCAAGCACACAGCTAAGGCCGCATCGGCGGCCAGTGCTCCCCACATTCCTGCGCTCAAGTTGAAAAGTGCTGTCATGTTCGGTATTATTGACATGCTTTTCCCGAAAGGATTGTCAATGTCAGATACTGACAGATCAACAGGGACTTTCGCGCAGCTTTTCGGGTGGAGAAGCGTCAGGGTAAGATCGCGGAGCACGGCTTACCCAGTCATCTGCGGTGTCATCTACATCGTTCTGTTTAGCGGCTATTACATCTTCCAGGTACCGAAAAACCAAGCGGAGATCGTCGCCCGCTCGTTTCGAGCATTGGCTTTGATGGGCGAGCAAGTCCGGTCAGACTTAGAAAACTCGGCGGTCGTGCTCAAGACCCAGGCAAATGGACTGGCTCAGCATTTCCGGGACGAACAGATGGATCTCATCCCCGGTCATCTTCAGGTTGTCGACTGCCCGCACCAGCTTAGTTTCAATGCCGAGATCGAGCTTGCGGCGGATCACAACGCCGTTGCTGCTATCCTCGGCGTCAAGCCGGATGCTGCCGGCCCCCCCCTCTGTGCTCGAACGACCATCGACGGCACAGTAGCGCCATTCGCGAGCCAAATCCCCTACGATGTCTTTGAAGACATCGCGATTGCCGACGCTGATGGACGCGTGCTTTATCAGAAAGCGCAAACGGCCTTCCGTCTAGCCGACATTCAATCCTTGCTGGATCAAGCGGATCTGCACCTCCCGCCATCGCAAACCTCCACGTCCGATCTTGCAGACGCTGCGAAGTCGCTTCTCGGACAGCGTGCCCGAATTCCGGCCGGATTCAGCCGCTTGGTGGACGTGACCTTGGCCGGGGAAAAATTTAAGATGTTCGTCCAACCGATTTCCTGGCCCTTAGCCGAAGTTCATGGCGGCCGCCCATTCCAACTGCTGCTTTGCGGCTTCCTGAGCACCGGGGCGTTGACGTCGCGCTCCAGGATGCTGCCGAGTCATTTCATCGTGATCATCTTTTGCTCCATCGTAATTGGCCTCTTAGCTGCTTGGCCAATCTTGAAGCTCCGGTGGATGCCGCCTACAGAGGGATTTCGTCCACGAGAGCTGCTGTGGTTCGCGATCTCTATCCTCATTTCCGCACTCATGGTCACCATTTTGGTGCTGTACTGGACGCAGCTCTCCGGCGCGTCCTTAGAGCCCCAATTGACTGAAATGGCAAAGAATATCGAGGGGAATTTCCAACACGAGCTCGATGCTGCGCTCGCCACGCTGCAGTCGTTCTCTGAGAGCAAGAGACTTGGAGATTCCACGCAACTCCTGGCCGCTTCGGCGCTTCAAGACAAGAAAGAACTGAAGCGTGCTTTCGACAAAACGAGGAAGACTGACCTGCTCGTCGACGTTTCCGTCGGAGCGATGGCGAACCGCTGGTATCCATATTTCGATCAGGCTTTCTGGAGTTTGAACCTCTCTGACCCGGCGGTGGACGGGTTTCAAGGTATCAAATGGACTGTCCAGAGAGTTACTACTGGACTAACCAGCGCCAAGGAATTTAAGTACTATGCCGACCTCCGCGCCGGAAGGTTTTGGCAACTCAAGCTACCCGCCGACAGCCACATAAGGCAAACTGAAGGCGACCCAGCAGCCGATTTCGCTAGGTTCACCCTTGAACCCATGTACTCGCCAAACACGGGCGAGTACATAACCGTTCTGGCGCAGCCCATCATCAATCAGGATCTCAATAAGCTGGGGGCCGCAGTGATGGTCACACCAATGCTGTCCTTGGTTAACCCGGTGATGCCGGCCGGCTTCGGATTCGCGGTCGTTGACGAAGAAGGGATGGTCCGCTTTCATTCCGATGCGAGCCGAAATGGGCGTGAAAACTTCTTCCGGGAGTTCGATCAAGCGCAAGAGCTGCGGGCCGCGATGGTGTCCGGATCGCCCCGGTTTCTCGAAGGAAAGTACCAGGGCCGCGTCCACTTTGTGTACGCGCGGCCATTGCAGCTTATCCGGAACTCACATTGGGCACTCGTGGTGTTCCTGGATACCGCAGACCGGGAGCATTTTTATTTTGATGTATTCCTGCTGACGATGGCTTGCTCGGTGTGTTTCACTTTGTGGGAGTGCGCGTTGATTGGCATAGGATCCCGGCTGCTGATCCGAGTGGATCCACACTGGCATTGGCCAGAAGCGAGCAAGATCCGAACGCTCAATCTGCTGGTTTTGTTTAGCGGTTTACTGTTTGCGACTGGCATTGGGATCCTGCTTTTTGCCCCGCCGTGGGTCTGCTCCGCTTTTGTTTGGTGCGTTCCTCCGGCCGCGCTCGGGCTCGCCGTTCTGGGTTTCCGTCAGCACTACCGAGGAAAGGCCCTCGAGTGCCGCGTCAACACAAGACCCCTCTTAGAAGATGCGGCGACAAGATTGAAGACATTTCCGTTCCACCGCGCGGCATACGCATTCCTGTGCGCAGCATTGTTGATGGTTTGCACGCTGGCGATCCTCCCTGCCGCAATCTTCTTTCGGCTAGCGTTTGATTATGAGCGTCTTCCGTACATGGCTGACCAGCAGTTGCGCCTCGCGGCGCGGCTTGAATCGCGCGCCAGCCGGATCCGAGGCAATTTCAGCAAAGTGAAGACGAGCGTGTTATTCACGTTGGGCACTGACGAAGCCTTTTTGGCACAGCGAATCCGGTCGCGTCTGGACCGATACGACCTCTTGTGGCGCGATACTCACCCCGTTTTCACCGCAGAGCCGTGGAAGGCAGGCGATTTGGCGACCCTTTCGGGCGATTTCATCACGCGTAAATTAAGCCCGCTTACCGCTTTGGTTCCCCATCCGTTGTCGGCCACGGAACGCATGAACGGGAACGACCAATGGGCGTGGAGCTTGGAGGGAAACCCTGATATTCTCGTGATGACCAACGTGGATAAAGATGCCGGAGAGGAAGTTCATAGTTACCTACCGATCCGCAGCGATCTTTCCATTTTCCGCAGGCCACAGCCCCTGGCGTTGGTCTTGATCGCCGGTCTCATCCTTCTCATCTTCTACGGGCTACACTACACGGCTTTCCAACGTTTCCTGATCGAGTTAAGGCCGGAAGACCGATGGCCCGAGTTCGATATCCACGCGAACGAGAGAATCGACCGCAATCTCCTAGTGATTGGGTGGCCGCGAACCGGAAAGACGAAGTTGTTCAAGGACCGAGACGATTGCGAGGTTATGAGCGTCCGAGACTGCGAGAGGACGAATATCTGGTGCTTGCAAGAGGCGGCGACGGGAAAGAAGATCACAGTCGCGGTTGTTGACGAATTCGAATATGGAATCGACAATGCGGGCTTGCACAAAAAGAAATTGTCTTTGGTGGAGGGACTCGTAAAAAACCGGGACGTGAAGGTCATCATTGTTTCCACGGTCGATCCCATGTTCTACCTGTTTGAAGAGTACTTTGACCCGAATTCCTTGCCGTCAATCGATGCCGGCTTGGCTGATCAACCGGTCTATAAGACGGCCGTCATACTCAGCTCTTTCGAAAAGCGTACGATGACGGCCACCGACGGGGGAAGGGACCAGGAGCGCGATCAGCTCTTATGGGCATCCTGCTCTCGACGCGAGCAGCTGGCGCTTTCGCAACTGTCAATGGACGGCGCGGTCAATCCCAAAAATAAGTTCGCTCTTAAGCATCTCTATGCTCGCCGCTTGGTGGACGAGCGGGAGACGGGAGAGGGCATTTGCCGCATCGCAGACGAAGGTTTTGCGAAATTTGTGGGCTCCGAGCTCCCAGAGAAGTTTGTCGAGGTGCTTCGCAAGTCGGAGCCTGACACCGCTTGGCATGGTACTAAGAGTGTATATGTCGTGACCATCCTGGCCGGAATCCTGTTCCTGCTAACCGCTTGGCAGGACGTCTTCAAGGCCGGTCTCTCTGAGATCGCCGGTCTCGTGGCGGCTGTATCAGGTGCCGTTGCGTTCCTGCCCAGTCTGGCTCAGTTCGCCATGAATATTCGTAAACCCGGCGGAGGAATCAACGCGTGAGATCCGCTCTCATCACCACCATATCGATATTCCTCGGTTCAATGCTCGGCGGCTGCAATCATCCCTCGAAAACTACACTAAGTGCTCTGATAGTCCAGGGCCCTGAGGGGGACGTCCTCAAGAATCTGGCAACGCAGACCGCTGTTCCGCTCGAGGTGGAGGAGCTTCCCTATGCCGACCTGTTCGACAGGGAGGCCGGTCTGGAACAGAAAGGGGGAATCGACTTGGTCTTGCTCGATGATCCGTGGATTCCGCGATTCGCTCGCCACCTCGAGCCCTTACCAGAGGACGCCGATATCCGTCAGTTCCCCGACAACTCAAGGAATATCTGCATCCGGCCCGGTGAGACAAGAATGCGTGCGCTGCCGTTGGTCGGCAACGTGCAGCTTTTTTTTTATAACGAGAGGCTGTGCGGGTCCGAGGCGCCGAAAACCTGGGATGAACTGAAACAATTGGCCAAAAAAATCCATTCCTCGGGCAAGGCATACGGGTATGTGATGCGCGCGGCCTCGGGGAACTCGATAGTTACCGACTTCTTTCCCTTGTTGTGGGCATCGGGCGGCGATTTAGATCTCGGCCACGATCCCCCTTTTACTCCCACGGTCGAGCCAGCCGTCAAGGCGCTGGAACTCATGCTCGAACTCGGGAAGCTATCGCCGCCGGGCTATTCCGGCTTTGAAGCCGAGGAGGTAGCGGACCACATGCGGAACGGAACCGCTGCGATGGGCATTAACTGGCTGGCGTGGACGCCTGCGATGCCGCCGCAGGTCATCACCGCTGATCTTCCGGCACCGAACGGGAAATCGATGGCGCTCCTCGGCATTTGGGTGTTGGCGGTGCCGGACAACGCACCACACAAGCGCGAGGCGAAGGAGTTCCTGAAGCTGCTTTCGCGGAGAGAGGCATGGCTGGACAGGGGCGGGAAACCGATCGCGCCTTTGAGTCCGCCAGCGAGGTTAGATATGCTTCAGACGGGACCTTTTCGGGAACACGCCCAGCGACTCGGGCTCGCGCGGCCTCGACCCCGTAGTGAACGCTGGCGCGAGATCGAAGGCATACTAGGGTTCTATCTTTCGCAAGCCCATGTCGGGCTTCTCTCGGCTAAAGACGCGATCGAGGAGGCGCAGGCAAAGATTCGGCTTCTGGTACAAACTACCGAAGCGACCGGCGCGCCTCAAGGTATCGGGAACTAGCGTCGTTTATCCAAGCGACAATGAGGTTCCCGAAAAGCCCTAAAGCGGCCGGGAGATTGCGACTACAGCCGGACTCGCCCCCTTCCGCCGGGCCAGCAGGATTAGCGCTTCCCGCAGTTGCACATTCAAATTTGATTTCTAAACGGCCCATATCGCTGGCTTGCCTCTATTGTTCTCTAAATATGGCTTGACTTGTGGCGAAAGTCGATACACAATCTAGTTCTCACTTTCACCAGGCAACTTGGTCTTAAGAATTACCGTTAGAGTAGGCCCGTTCAAATGGAAACGCAAATGAGAAACTTGCTGGCTTTACTGCTAATCGTCTTAGCTTGTGTGAAGGGCCAGACATCTAAAGACGATGCTGCTGCGCAAGCCAAGAAGAACGAATTGACGAACGCCGCCTCCGCAGGTACGCCTTTGCCAGCCACTATCAACGTTTCGGACAAGGTCAACGTCGAAGCAGTCATGCTTCCGCGGGATGTGGCGCGGCGAGTTTTCGGCAAAGAAGTAGCCGACAATTATGCGGTCATCGAAGTGAACATTTCCAACCGCAGCAACGATGCGGGACTGATCGTTCAAAGCCTCTTTATTGATCTACATGATTGGGGGTTGGCTGGTCCAATGGGATTCGGGATCGGGCCCAGCGGTCTCAACCGTGCTTCGCAGTCAAAGCCCTTCCAGGTAAAGGACAGTCCGCTTGAGGTTTCCAGTGTTGAATACCGCATTGTCCGTGGCGACCTCCTCGATCAGCAGCCGTGGACTAAACGCAACATCGGACTGAGAGTCATCCAGGTTCTGGGCTCAGTTGGGACCGCCTTCGCGTTCCCGTTTACGAAGGACGTCGTCGCGGGCATTGGGGCATGGAACGGAGCCGTCGTACCGGGCTACCAGGCAATGTTTCCCGATGGGACGCAAGCTCAATTGGATCGGATTAGCGACTATGGTTTCCGGAACAATAAGGTCATCCCCCAGCAAGCCGCCGACATCTTGGTAGCTTTCTTTCCAATTAAACGCTTCTTGACGCCGACTTTGCAACAAGTCTTCTTGAACACGCCGGCTCTATTTTTCAATCCGGCTCTCATGGTCGTGGACCCAGCCACGCGGAGACTCCTGAACCCGAACCTGCTAAACGTTTTCGGTACTAATGAGAATGAGGAGGTCGATAAACAATTTAAAAGCTTGTTGGAGGCATACGCCGCACTTGATCAAGTCGCCCTTGCCACCACGCGCCAACAATTGGAAGTAGACCTTGACGATTTCGCAAAGGACTACGCGGCCAAGACTCAAGATCAGGCCGCAGTGGACAAGGACAAACGGAACTCCAAAGCAGATCCTGCGGTTGCGGACCGAAACAGCAAGGTCTTGGCTGACGACCAAAACAAGCTTGCGGACGACCAAAAGAAACTGAGCAACGACAAGGATACGATGGCTAAGCTAACGGAGCCGCTCGCCAAAGTTCATCTTTACACCTTCTTAAGTGCTCTTTCTCTCAACAACGTGCACGTCGTGTTGAGCGGCATCATGACTGTAGATGTTGATAACGTACCAGCAATTATAACCTCCATTGGCTGCGACAACGACAGCCAACCCGCGCTCATTTGGGGCGACGCTGGCGACCGCTCTTGCGCAATTCACGGCTCGTTTCTGTCGAACGGAACTCCAACGATCGCGGAAGCGGCTACACTCGGCCTCACGGTTGGTGCGGTGGCCGCGAGCTCTAACGATGGGATGCTTAATATGAAAATTACCCTCACTAAGCAGGTTCCTCCGAATACGGTACTTACCTTCCAGGTCAATAAAAAAAACAAGCAAGGCAATACAGTAGAGAGCATGAAGTTTCCTTATACCGTCCCCGATTGCACTTTGCCGGCTCCGTCCATCCACAGCGTAGCGGTTAACGGAACGGTCGTGACCGTAGCGGGCGCGAACTTCTACAATACTTCTGCTTCTCCGCTGGCCGTTACCGCGCATCCAATCCCTCCCTCGGGGCTTGCCGATCAGAAAATCGAGAAGCCTACCTCCACTCTTACCCAGATCCAATTCGACGATAAGGCTTTTGGGCCCGCGTGCTGGCAAGTGCAGGTTAAGGTGGGTAACGCTCAGGCTCCGGAGTCTGCCGACAAGCCACCGAAGGACCAGTTCGCAGTCGCGCCGATGCCGAAAATTGACGCCGCAACTTTGAGTGGAACTAAGTTGACCGTTACCGGCGAGCAGTTTGTCGACTTGGCCGGGTGCGGCGTTCCGCTCAGCTTCGAAGTAGTTTCGGATGCGCCTGGCGCGAAGCCCCAAGCGATCGCTAAAGCCAGCATTTCAGCGGACGACAAGCAGGCTAGTTTCGACGTGCCCGTTGCACCGCAAGGGGAGAAATGGTTGGATGTTCACGCACTGCTCAACGGGAAGCAAGTGGTGACCGCCAAAATAATCACCAAGTAAACGGCCAGCTGTTCGCTGCGCAGTGCACTAACGTGTATGCCACTGATATTCATCCATGGTGTAAATACAAGAGACACTGACCCTGACTATCACATCTCTATGGCGCAGCGCCGCAAGCAGTTCGACGACATAGTCGTGGCACCCCGGAGAAGGCAATATTCGAAGTTCGCACAGTCGGAAGACATTTATTGGGGCGACCTCGGGGTCGGCTTCCGCTGGAACCTTCGTTGCGTACCGAAGACTCATCTCCTGCAGTCGCTGGGCCCGGAGGACCTCGAAGGCGATAATCCTGCTCTGATGCAACTTGTTAGCGACACCGCACACAACCAACTGCTATCTGGACTCCCACCCGCGTCTAGCGTTCAAATGCTGGGGAGCGCAACCGAATCCCACGTTTTCCTTAATGCTATCCGAACCCCTCCGGAAGGACACCGCCCAGGAGACGTAGTGCGAAGCATTTTCGCGCCTGAGGCCCTTCGCAACGATCCGCGGCAGCTTCCCTCGAAATCGGATTTCAGCGTGCCGCAAGCCGATCTTGAGCAAAGAGGACGTCAACTCGCCGTGCTGCTTCAAGCCGCTGAACGCGTGGCTCGGCAGGTGGATGCAGATCCAGCGACTCTTTCAAGGGAGCCAAACGACGACGCGCTGCTGAATCGAATCGCGGAGCTGGTCTCTCAGACCTATGGGGATTTGTTTACGGCGGAAGCTCCGCCTGTGAACCTCGCGCCAGGAGATAAGCAAATGTTGGGGATTTCTCTCAATAGTGCGGCTCAGTGGGTGGGCGGGCGATTAGGTGCATTAGTCGATGGCGCGAAAGCCGTCGCGGCGAAGATCGCGGATGAACCCGCGCGGGCCGCGACGCTTCTTGCTATGCAAGGCCTGAGGGAACAGGTGAGCGGCAAGGGGCTAAGGTTCTTCGGTGACGTTCTTGTATATCTTTACCAGGGTTATGATGGCCCGATCGCGCGGCGAGTTTGCGATGGAATCCGGACGGCAGCCGGTATAGCCACGGCGAATGAGGAACCGCTCGTAGTGATTACTCACTCTTTCGGAAGCATCATTTTCTACGACGCATTGACCAGTGGCAAGGTGCCCGATATTCGTGTGGCGCTGTGGGCCAGTGCGGGCGCACAGACTTCCTTATTTTCGGAAATGGGTTTGTATCATTCCAGCGATCCGAATCTTCCAACGCAGGTGCACCCGGTGCTTGGCAGGCCCGCGCAGGTGGCGAAATGGATCAACTTCTACGATGCAGCCGACATTCTTAGCTATTTGCACGAGCCGGTATTCGGAGCATCGCCCGAGGTTGGCGACATCGAAGTTCGGGAGGGCGCGAACGCCAGTACGGCCCATGGCCATTACTTTCTCACTCCTTCATTCTACGAGCGCGTGGCTGCGGAGATCCCCGATCACATATGAGTCTGTGGCACACGGCTCCGGCGACCGGAAGTGATGTAAAGGCGCGAACTTACGTTTTCATCAGTGGCTCAAGTTCGTACGCCAACCTGCCCAAGGCGACGGGTGCACCAATCTGGGTTTCAAACGAAAACCCGTTTGGTCTCAGTCAGGTGGATAGCCCAGCCACCAGCGCCTTTGAGCTCGCAAAATGGTTCCGCGATTATTACCACAACCCAACTGCTCCCCTGGATAAGATTTGGCTGCTTGTCTCCCCGTCGGAATTCGAAGGGACGCGTGATGCGGAACTCAAAGCTTTAGGCGAGCTGCCTGAGCTTCGGGCGACAAGTCGGAACGCGGAAGCAGACCTGACGGCGTGGTGGACGGCTTGCAATGGAAATCCGAATCACTTCGCTATTCTTTACGGCGCGGGCCATGGCGTATCGGAATCTGGCACCGCCTTCGTGTTACTGGAGGACTTCATGCTGGACCCGCGGCGTCAGTTTCTGAGCGCGTCGCTGGACATCGGCTCAATCTCGACAAACATGGTGGGGCCAAACACCGCTTCGACGCAATTGTATTTTTCGGATGCCTGCCGTTTGCCAGCTGACGCAAAGTGGCGCGGGCTTGGCTATGGGCTTACGGTGGGAGGACAGACGACGGGCGCCGATCGCCGGTCAGTAGCTTTATGTTACAGCGCCGCCCCGGGAGAATCCGCCAAAGCTTTTGCGGGGCGTCCGACGCTCTTCGGGGAAGCGTTGCTGGCCTGCTTGAAGGGCGCCGCGTGGTCGGCTCCAGACAGCCGCGAACCGACATGGCACATCAGCATCGACTCCTTGATTTTCAATTTGAAGACTAGACTGGACGCCCTAGCCTCGATTCATCAGACGGAGCAGTCTATGCAGCCGAATTCGCAGGGCAAGAATGCCACCGTGCACGTTCCCGATCCGCAACCAACCGTCGATCTTACCATCAATGTAACGCCTCAGCCCGATTTTACGCGAACATACATAGATGTCTGGCGAGGCGACGGCTATCAAATCGCAACACCGCGCCCCGTCCCAGCCATTCCGCTAGTTCTTAGCAACCTACAGCCCGCAATCTATTCGGTGGTTTTCGATTTCGTGCCTCCCGAACCGCCGTTTTCCAAATCGGAAAGACGGTCAATAAGTGCCAATCCACCAGTTGCGTCCTGCGACATTGAGCTATGAATCCAAAAGTGCCGAGCGGCGAAAAAGGCACGATGTCGGTTGTGACTGCTACTTCGCAGGCTGTCTTCGAGGTGCGCGATTGGGGGCTCAGATCCATCGCACAGGGACTCACTCCGTGGACTTCGGATCTTAAGCCTGGGTTTTACTCCGTCACTGTCCGGTACCCGGGCCAGCCAGCGATTCGTCGCGTCGTAGCGCTAAAACCAGGCGAGTCCACAATCGTCAGTTTCGACGCTGAGAGGGGCGAAGAGCGGAATCTTTCCGGCATACTGACCAAGATGGCGCCGATGCTCCCTACACCGGTAACGCTTAGCTTCTCTACGGCCTCGCAAGGGACTGAATCCGCGCGAACTGTCGCTCCTTCATCTCAGCAAAAGGCCACCGAACGAAGCCACAATATCCCACCGCTGCTCGGCGTGCGGTTCTTCCAGCTCAAGCCTCCGGGTATAGCGACCCCCGCTCAGCGAGCTTACGCCGAGATTGATCCGAGCGATGATTCGACGACCCTGATAGTGCATCCTTCAGATGAGGCGCCGCTGTTCCTTCAGATCGGCGAATCCGGCGCCCCCGTTCTGAACGTGGCAATTCCCAGTCGACGTTTATACACCGACCGGGTGCGCGTGGGGCTCGCCTGGAGCGAAGGCCGCTTGAAAGCTAGCGTCGAGTTTGAGCGTGATTGGACTTCGACGGCAGTTGAGTTCGCGCGGACCGGACATCTGCGGGAGGCGCGGGAGGCGGTGCAAGCTCGCACGGATAAATTCGAGGATTTCAACGTTGTGGGGCGGCAACTTGCGATTCGCTTCGGAGATACGGCCGGCATCGCGTACCTGCCTTATCTAATGCTGCGCTATGCCGACCCGCAAAACGCTCCCAAACTCTACAAAGAGCTGCCGCAACGCCTGATCCAGACCTTCGATTTCCTGCCGGACACCCGGATTGTCGCGGCGGAACTGGAGGCCCGCGCGGGTGATCATGCGTCGGCCGTTGCGAATTTATTAGCTCTTCCAGAGGGGGCTTTACCTCTATTTACTGACGGATTCCGCATTTTAGTTTCACGTTTGCGTGTGTACGGTAATCCCGACCCGAAAACGCGTCCCGAAGGCATCACCGATGACCAAGCGGCGCAGGCACAAGCGCACGAAATGGCGCTTTCGCGCTGGGCATCTTATATAGATCAGAGCGCACTGACTCTCACCTTCCCGGGAATGAACCCGGCAGAGCCCAGCACGCAAGCATTGGAGGGTCAGATGACTTCGACGGGGTGGACGCCACTGTCTCCAGGAACCGCGGATGATGAAACGATGATCGGCTTCGAAAAGGAGCAGATTGCCGAGCGCCGAAAGTACTACAGGGAGCATTATGATAATGAATCAGATCCTCCGACCTTCGGCGTTGCGCTTTCCGGCGGTGGAATCCGAAGCGGCACGCTGAATCTCGGAATCCTACAGGGGCTTACGGCGAGGGGTCTACTAGAAAAAGTGGACTACCTGTCGACGGTGTCAGGCGGTGGTTACATCGGATCCTGGCTCCACGGTGTAATCCGTAATTGCGGAGGAGGCAGCATTGACGAGAAGGTACGGGAACTTTTATGCCGACCGGAGTGCCAACCGCATGACGAGGCGGGAAAAGATCCCATAGAGTTTCTTCGGAAGTACAGCAGCTACCTAGCACCCGATGTGGGCCTTTTTAGCGCCGATTTCTGGACCATCCTCGTCATCTGGTTTCGCAACATGCTGCTTAACCAGATGATGATCATCCCTTTGCTAGCCTTGATCACCGCTATGACGATGAACATCGGCATCTGGCGCGCTTGGTTCGCCCAAAACGGTGGAAGTACTTCGACTGCCTTATCGCTGGCGGCGCTTGCGCTGTTCCTTGCAAGCCTGCTCGCAGGGAAGGGCGCGGGCCGCGTCGCGCGATGGAGCCCAGCTATCGCCCGCTCGTGGATTGATTCCAATTTTAATGCGACGTTTTGCACGGGTCTAGTCGTCTGCGCCTCCTTTCTGATCGCATGCTCGAGCTCTACGATTGATGCCGCCCCCAATATTTTTATCCGCTTCTTGCCTGTACCGTGGATCGTCTTTTTCGTGTTGCAGTGGGAAGGCGGGTTTGTGAGTTGCTATCGGCAGCAGCACCCGCGACGCAGTCCGTTTCTGGCCGGTGTATTGCTTGTTCTATTCTCTCTGATCTCAGGGATTGCCGCCGCCGCGCTATTTTTTTGCGCGGTCCACTGGATCGCCGCTTGGGATGCAGCGGCCGCAGGTAACTGGCATGTAGTGGCTTGGGGAGCGCCTTTGCTAATTGTGGTGTGGCTCACTGCAGCCGCGATTCACATCGGCCTCATGGGCGGCGACTACCCCGATCATGCTCGCGAATGGCTGGCACGCGTGGGTGCTCTCATGTCCATCGCCGGGCTAGCTTGGGCGTTGTTCTTCGTCCTTTCGGTATTTGGTCCGTGGTGGTTGTCCCTCTTCGCGCTTGCCTATGGCAAAAGCGCGGTTAGCGCGATCGGAGCCTGGTTCGTAACAAGCGCCGCCGGCGTTATGGCGGCTAAGAGCGATCGCAGCAGTGGAAATGCGTCGAACAAGAAAAACAGCGCCGCGCTTGAGTGGCTTGTTAAGCTTGCTCCCACTGTTTTTCTGGCCGGCTTCCTGCTCTTGATCTCATTCGGTATCTACACCGGCATTCGGACCATTTGGGGTGTCCATTGCGATGGAGCCTGCACGCCGGTGGCTCAAACCGCGGCAAATTCGGGAAAATTCAGCTTCCAAGTTTCTTCAGGCAACGCGGGGGATCGGTCGATCCAGATGGCTTATCAACGAGAAACCGCGACGCCCTCCTGGCTGAACTGGCTCAAGCCGCTAGTGAACGACTATTGGTGCGTATTAGCTACTGGGCCTAATCCGTTGGATAAGACTAAACGTTGCAGGATGCAACCTGAAGCCTGGAGATGGGCTCTCATTTTACTGGCCCTTCCGTTCCTGATTGTGCTGCCACTTGGCACGCGGATAGACATCAATGGATTTTCAATGCACCACTTTTATAAAAACCGGCTGGTGCGCTGTTATCTCGGAGCCGCCCGCGCCGAAGCCCGTCATCCCAGCCGCTTTACGGGATTCGATCCCTCTGACGATTTTCCGCTTTCCGCCCTTCTGGCGAAACCATACACTGTAGCGACCACGCCTGGTGACAGTTCTCCCTATTACGGCCCTTATCCGATCCTGAATGGCGCCGTAAACCTCTTTCGTGGGTCCGATCTCGCCCGGCAGGAACGCAAAGCCGAATCGTTCATCTTCACACCGCTATACTGCGGTTTTACACC
>Ga0210384_10002069_pt1 | contig 25287 bp, 26 predicted proteins | sample IncBWH2MmetaG_FD_160574 | JGI IMG/M metagenome (GOLD analysis project Ga0210384, IMG submission 160574) | Forest soil microbial communities from Barre Woods Harvard Forest LTER site, Petersham, Massachusetts, United States - Inc-BW-H-2-M | ecosystem: Environmental > Terrestrial > Soil >...
CTGGACGGCGTGGCCGCGGAGGCCACGCGGGAGGCCCGGGGCAACGCCCGGGCCCCGAAGGTCCTCCTTCGCCTCATCGAGCACACACGTCGACTCAGTCGATAGCGCGGCCCTGGCGTCGCCGGCTCCCCGGGGCCTCCAGGCCGGGAGACGCCCCGTTCACCTGCGCGAGCATGCGTCGGGGGAGGTCGCCGAGCACCCGCGTGTACTCCTGGGTCAGACGGGCGATCCGGGCGGTCGCCTCCTTCGTCCCCACCCGCCGGCCCTTGAGGGCAGTCAGCTCGGCGGTCACCGCCTTGGCGTAGCGCGGAAACTCCTCGCCGAGCCAGCGCCAGTAGATGATGGCCGCCTCGATCGTGGCGGTGGCGAGCGCATCCGCACCGGCGCTCCCCATGCCCCGGCTTCCGGGGGACCGCCGCGAGCGAGCGCGAAGTGAGCGTGGCACGGCTACGACGCCGACGACGCGGAGCGCGGCGTCAGTTTCTCTTGAGCCTTGTGCAAAGCGAGCAGCTTTTCCCGCAGCGCGGCGAGGGGATCAGGGGACCCCGTGACATGAGCGCTCCACGTTCCACCGTACACGTGGGGGGATCCGCTCATCTGCTCGAACGCGGCGTACACGTCGGCAGCCGCATGGGTGAAATCGGCCGCGGCGGCGGTGACCGTGGCGTCGGGCGCGTGAGCCTCCTCGGCGGGGCTTCCGGTACACTCGGCCAGGCGCTCGAGGTACCCGAGCACCGAGCGCTCCGGTATCCCGGCGATGTCGACCATGTACTGCTTGAAGTCCTGGCGCATCTGATCGAACGTCTTCGCGCGAGAGCCCGGCTCGACGACGAGGCTGGTCCATCGACGCGCGAAGTGATCCTGGGCCGTGATGACCGCGGTCATCCAGTCGCGGCATGCGAGACCCCACATTCGCATGGCGAGCGGTCCCGCGCACGAACTGGCGAGGAAGAGATCGCGGGCGTCGGCGGCATACTGTTTCCAATCGACGGACGCCTTGCCGGAAGGAGCAGCGGGGTGAGTAGCCATCGCGCACTCTCCTGACTTGTCGGATCGGCGGTCGAATAGTACCCTAGCGTGACCGGTCCGGGCCATCACTCTTCTTCCGACAAGGGAGACACGCCATGTCAGAGTCGAGACCCCACGTGACCATCATCGGGGCCGGCGTCGCCGGCATGTCGGCCGCGTTCCGGTTGCTCGAGGCGGGCTGCCCCGTCACCGTCATCGAGAAGACCGAGCGTAGCCGGCTCGGCGGCCAGTTCGGAACGGTCCCGGACGGGGCGCGCCGCCACGAGCACGCGTTTCACATCTTCGCGGATTGGAACCAGAACTTCTTCGCCCTGTGTAAGGACATTGGACTCCGCCGCCCGTCGGACCCCTGGCCCGGAGAGGTGGCCTTCGTGGCCCGGCCCGCCTTCCTGACCCTGACGCCTCTGGACGATCCCCACGCTCCGGGGCCGAAGGGACGCACGGCCACCGACTTCAGGCGCCTCGAATACCTCGGCGCGCAGAAGTACTTCTGGAAGAACGCGAACGCCGGCGTCGCGCACTGGTCGGACATGATGCTCTACGAGTATTCCATCCTCGATCTGCTCTCCGACGACAGCCTCGACAACGAGACCTCGAAGGAGTTCCTCAACCGGGTCAGCGTCAACGGCTTCATGCGCTCGAAGCACTATGCTTCCGACGTCTCGGCCCTGCTGCACCAAGAGCTGCTCCTGAAAGTTTTTGCGGTCCCGAGCTACCGCACGTCCGCGCGCTCCTATCAGACCTACCTGCGTCACTCCGCCGCGTTCCCTCCCGGGCGACCCATCGGTCCTGGCCCGACCGATCTGTCCCCGAGCTTCTGGTCAATGAACGGAAACGTCCACGAGCGGTTCTGGCGTCCGTTCATGCGCAAGGTCGAGGAGACGGCCAGGATCAAGAACGTGAAATTCCGCATTCGCTTCTCCGAGGAAGTCACTGGCCTCACCCTGGGAGCCGTCTCCGCCGGGAAAGGGATCACTCACATTCATCTCGGTGGCGGGGCTGAGCCGGTCGATGGCGCGGTACTCCTCGCGGTTCCGCCCGCGGGACTCATCAAAATCCTCAAGAATAGCCCGCAGCTCGCGGGCGCGGTCCCCGAGCTGAAAGACGTAGGATACCTCGAGGCGGTTCCCGTCCCCGCCCTGAACCTCTACTTCAACAAGCGCATCGATCTGCCCCCCGAGCACATCACGCTCTTCGACAAGCCGGCCGACTTCTACAATCCCGACAACAGCGTCGCCCGCAAGAACGGCATTGCGTCACAGTACGGCCTTTCGCTCGTCGATCACTCCCGGCTCTGGCTCGACCTCGAGAAGGAAGACAAGACGGTGCTGAGCGTGCTGGCCGCCGACGCGACGGTCCTCATGGAGGAGCCGGATCATGTGATCGAGGAATCCATCATCCGCACGCTGCGGCGCTACATCCGCTTCGACGAAGACCACGACATCGCGCACAGGCACCTCCAGAGCCATCGCGACGAGCCCCTGTTCGTCAACACCGAGGGCTCCTGGGACTATCGGCCTGAGGCGCGCCTCGACGAGAAGAAGCCCCAGCCGGACGGGAGTCGGACACACCGTCCGTTCCGCCGCCCGCACGCCAAGGTGTCCAACCTCTTCCTCGCGGGTGACTACTGCCGATCGGAAGTCGACATCGTCTCGGTCGAGGCGGCGATCGTGACCGGGCTCTCCGCCGCGAATCTCATCTGCCCCGCGACCCGCCCCCCGATCGGCTCACCCACCTTCAAGGACACGGCGCGGGAGCCGGTCCGGCAGGCCAAGGCCCTCATGAAGAGCTGGATAGACCTGGCCATCCAGCGCTCGAAGCGGGAGTTCCTTGACCAGCGCGCCGCCGCTTTGCAGAAGGCGAGGGTCAAATCGCCATAGGAGCGGACCCAGGAGACAACATGCCGATCTCCTCTCGGAGTCGCTGCGCCCGTGCCCTCGCCTCCGCGGCTTGCTCCGGTCGGCCGAGATGGTCGTATGCATGGGCGAGGCCCGCGTGACAGTACGCGAGCAGAGGGCGCATGCCGAGGGCTCCAGCCAGATCGATGGCCTGGCCGAACGCCTTCTCGAGCTGCTCGGCGCTCGATGATTGGTCGCTCGCGAGTATCGACGCCAGCAGGAAGAGCGCCCAGGCCTCGTGGCCTCGCTCTCCGTGCCGGCGGGCCCGCTCGAGGGCCGTCCCCGCCGCGCGCTGCGCCTCGGCGGTCCGGCCGAGACGGAAGAGCGCGTAACCTAGGTACGTGAGCCACAGCGAGTAGCTGGCACTCACCCGCATTCGATCGGCGTGCGCGGTCGCCTGCTCCAGCAGGGTCAGGCCCTCGGTCGCCCGTCCGGCATTGGCACAGGCATAGCCGAGTGACGCGCCGATCGCCGGGAACCAGCTCTGAAGATGGTGGCTGCGGCACAGTTCCAGTGCCTGCTCGAGCAAGGGTATCGCGGTGAGGAAATCGCCACGACGAAGCTCGACACTACCCCTGCCGAAGTAGCAGGTAGCCAGGAGCCATGGGCTGCCGCCCGCATCCGCGGCCCTCATCCCGACGTCGGCGCGATCGGCCGCCTGTCGCAGCTCACCGAGCTCAGCCAGATACCGAGCGACGTAGGTGTGGGCGGTCGGAAGACTGACGACCCGATCTCCTGCCGACAAGCTCGGGCCCGCGGTCTCGTAGGCCGCCAAGCTGGCCTGCAGCAACTCGACGGCTCGACGGTAGTTACCCATCGCTCCGTGAACGATGCCCATATAGAGCGTTGCGTTCCGCTCGATGGCGCGGTCGCCTGTCGCGGTGGCCACGGTGAGAGCTTGCTCACCTGCGGACACCGCGTCGGCGTGCCGACTCATGACGAAGAAGCAGTGACAGCGCGCCACTGCCACCAGTCCTTGCCGGCGCGCATCGTTGAGGGCGTGGGCCAGGTCGTGGGCCTCGGCCAGCACTTTAGCCATGCTCTCGACCTCGCCGAGAGGCCACAGGGCGCTCCGGAGATCGAAGCGCAGGTCGATCGCCTCCTGCTGGTGGGAGCGGCTCTGGGGTAGGTGCGAGAGCGCGGTCAGTGCCCGCGCGAAACACTCGACCGCCTCGCGGTTGGCCGACCGGGCGAAGGCGCGCCGGCCCGCTCGGCGCAGGTAGCCCGCGGCTCGATCCCACACCTGGCCCTCGAAGGCGTGATGGGCCAGCTCGTTGATCTTCTCGTGCTCGTTGGCCGCGTAGGCGAGTGTCATGGCCTCCATGGCCCGCGAGTGCAGTGCGCGCCGCTGCTCCTCGGAGAGGCTCGCGTACGCCACCTCCTGAGTCAGGGCGTGGCGAAAGGTGTATTCACGCTTCTCCCCCTCGCCGGCCTGATACAGGAACTCACCCCTCTGCAGGGTCTGGAGATGTGTCTCCAGTGCTTCCGGGCCCTCGTCCGACACGGCGGAGAGCACCGCGTAGGGCACGTATCGTCCCACCACCGAGGCCGCACGAAGAAGCGCGGCGGGGTGAGGCCCGAGGCGGGAGATGCGCGAGGCCAGCACTTCGTCCACGGTGCCCGGGACCACGAGGCTGTCCACGGCGTGGGCCAGGCGGTAGGCGCCGCGGTCGCCCTGCAGCGCCCCGGTCTCCGACAGGGTACGCACGACCTCCTCGACGAAGAACGGGTTCCCATCCGTCCACTGGATCAGCAAGGGTCGGAGCGTGGCCAGAGACGCGTCGGCGCCCATCAATTCATCGACCAAGTGGTCCGCACTCTCCCCTCGCAGAGGGTCCACTCGGAGCTGAGTGTAGAAGCTCCACCCGCCCCAGCCGTGCTGGTGCTCGGGGCGATAGGTGACCAGCATGAGAACGCGGGCCACCGGGATGCTGTCGGCCATCTCGTCGAGCAGCGCCCGCGTCTCGGCATCCGCCCAGTGTGCATCCTCGAACACCAGCAGGAGCGGCTGACGCACGCTCTCGCGGAGCATCAACCGCTTGATCGCGGCCAGGGTCTGCCGTCGCCGCTGACTCGGGTCCAGCGACTGCCAACCCGCATCGTCCACCGGCACGTCGAGGAGTGCGAGGAACACCGGCAGCGACGGCATCAGCGCCTCGTCCAGCGAGGCCAGCCGCCGGGTCACCTTCTCGCGCACCGCATCGTTGCCTTCTCCGGTCGCGACGTCGAAGTACAACCGGAGCAGGTCGATCGCCGCGAAGAACGGCGTGGGCCGGCCCAGCGCGACCGACGCGGTCTCCAGCACCAGCAATCCTCGATCGGGGCCACCATGCGCGAACTCCCAGACCAGGCGCGACTTGCCCACTCCGGGGTCGCCGACGATGCCGACGATCTGGCCGCTGCCTTGGCGAGCCATCGCCCCTCGCGCCTGGAGCGTTTCGACCTCCCGATGGCGGCCGACGAATCGGCCGGGGCGCTCCCCGAAGCCGCCGGGATGGAGCGAAGGCCCGAGCACGGGACGCGCGTGGGCGGCCGGACCGGGGCCGAGAGCCGCGCCCATGGTGAAGCGGCGACGAAGGAAAGGAACGATGTCGCGGCTGGCTAGCACCATACCCTGATCGCGCCCCGACACCAGAGCGTCCATGACCTCTGCCGCCCGACGCCGAGAGTCGCGATCGATCTGGAGTACCAGACCGTATGAGCCCACCAGGCACGACATCGCGTGAAGCGCGATGCACCAGTCCGGGGCACCGGTCGAGTCGCGGTGCCTCCGAATCGCCGCGACCTGGATGGCCAGGGCCGCAAGTCCTGCCCGCTGCGCCGATCCCTCGCTCGCGTCCAGCCCGAACGCGGCGTCCAGGCCCGTGGGCCAGAACTCCACGACATGACCACCGAACTGCTGCACCTTCTCGAGCGCCATGTCCACATAGGGCCGGGCGCTGACCATCGTGTCGTCCGCGTCGGGACCCGTCAGGTTGAATCGCATGAGCCCGACCCAGCGACGCTCCCATCTGACCTCGCGAGAGTCGACGCCGGGCCCCGCTGGACCCACATCGAGATCGAGACCCCCACCGCTGGTCCGCTCGGATCCATCGGGCGGATCCAGACCGGGCTCGACGTTCCGCTCCGGTTCCGGAGAGGCCGGATCGCGAAGGGGCGCGATCGGTTCGCCGGCCTGGCGCCGCGGTCGGAGCTCCCGCAGCTTCCACCGGATGATGCGAGCACGGAGCGTCGGGCGAGAGCAATCGAGGATCTTCGCGGCCCGGCTGAGGTTCCAGTTCGTCTGCTCGAGCACATCGAGGTGGCGCTCGCGAGGATCTTGCTCTTTCGAGGACGTGCCGAGCTCGAGATTGTCGATTCCGATGACCGGACCCCGCGTGAAGATGACCGCCTTCTCGATCGTGTGGCGGAGTCCGCGCAGATTGTCCGGCCACGGATGCTGCTCCAAGAGCGGGTGAGCCGCGGGAGCGAGCTCCTTGAGCGCCGGCCCGAAGTCGGCACACGCGGTGGCCAGGAACTGCTGCGCGAGGGGCACGATGTCCGAGCGCCGGTGGCGCAGGGGCGGCAGGGTGAGCCTGATGGTGAGACGGCTCAGCAGATCGGCCCGGAACCGCCGGTCCCTCACCGCCTCGTCCAGGTCGACGTTCGTCGCGCAGATCACCCAGACGTCGACCGGGACGGGCATGGGCAGCCCGATCACGGGGACCAGCCCCTCGTCGATGACCTGGAGCAGGCGGGCCTGGACCGCCTCGGACAGAGTCCCGATCTCGTCCAGCAAGAGGGTGCCGCGGTGCGCGGTCCTGAAGTAACCTGCTCGCGCCCGGTCGGCACCGGTGAACGCACCCCGTTCGTGTCCGAACAGCAGCGACTCGGCGAGCGTCTCAGGGATCGCGTTGCACTGGACATGAACGAACGGCCGTGCCGCCCGGCCGCTAGACTCGTGAAGGACCCGGGCCAGGTGGTTCTTCCCGGTTCCTATCTCGCCCTGTAGGAGCACAGGCGGCGGACGCCGGGCCTGGCGGGTCGCCTCCAACAGCTGGCGCGCCCGCGCCTTGAGCGCGATGATCGGCGGGCTATTGCCGAGATTGTCCAGCGCGTCCACGACGTCATTCCCTCCGCGGCGCCACTGTCTTACCATTGAATACCAGTCCCGTCCACCTTGCCCGCACGGGCGACGTCTGGCCGCCCAAAACCAGGTATGATGCGCGCGCCATGACCCGCGTCCTCACCGGGGCCACGCTGATTGACGGCACCGGCGCCGCCCCGGTCCCCGACGCCGCCGTCGTCATCGACGGAGACCGCATCACCGCGGCCGGCCCGCGCGCCGTCGTCACGTGGGCCCCCGACACCGAGGTCGTCGACGCCCGCGGCCGCACGGTGATCCCCGGCCTCATCGACGCCCACGACCACCTGGCCTCCCACGGCTATGGCCTCGCCACCCGCTGGGGTCTCGACGAGCCCGCGAGCACCGCGCACCTGCGCACCGCGCGCGTCCTCGCGGAGACGCTGGCCATGGGCTACACGACGGTGCGCGACGGCGGCGGGCTCGACGCGGGATTCAAGCTCGCGGTCGAGCACGGGCTGATCCCGGGACCGCGCCTGGTGCTCGGCATCCAGATCATCTCGCCGACCGGCGGCATCGGCGATCGCGTGAGCCCCTCGGGCCATGGCTGCTGCGCCGCCTACGACCCGCTGCTGCCGGACAGCGTGGCCAACGGGCCCGATGCAGTGCGCGACGTGGTGCGCACCATGGTGCGGGCCGGCGCGGACGTGATCAAGACCGCCACCACCGGCGGGGCCAGCTCGCGGGCGGGGCACGGGCCGCTGGACGCGGCCTTCACGCGGCCCGAGATGGAGGCGCTGGTGGCGGAGTCGCACGCGCTCGGGCGGCGCGTGATGTGCCACGCGCTCGGCGGCCCGGGCCTGCGCACCGCGCTCGAGGCGGGCGCGGACTCGATCGAGCACGGGTGCTATCTCGACGAGGATCCCACCCTGCTAGCGCAGATGGCCGTGCAGGGTACCTTCTTCGTTCCCACGCTCACGGTGTACGTGTACCACCGGGAGAGCGCGTCGCCACACGTGCGCGAGCGCGCGGTCGCCCTCTACCCGCATCACGTGGCCAGCGTGCGGCGCGCGCTGGAGCTGGGCGTGCCGATCGCGGCCGGCACCGACGCGGGCGGCCACGGGCACCCGAAGAACGCGCTCGAGCTCAAGTACCTCGTCGAAGCGGGCCTCGCCCCGATGCAGGCCCTGCGCGCCGCCACCCAGTGGGCCGCGACGTGCCTGGGGCTCGAGCGCGAGGTCGGCACGATCGAGAAGGGACGCCTCGCCGATCTCGTGGTGGTCGACGGCAACCCGCTCGACGACGTCACCGTGCTGCTGGATCCCACGCGCATCGAGCTGGTGCTCAAAGGCGGGGCGATCTGCGCGGACCGGCGGAGTCCGCGCCCGCGCTAGGCCCCGCGCGAGCGCGTCGCACACGACCGCCTCCGATGGACGCCCAGCACCTCCTCGACGAGCTGCTCCAGGCCGCGAAGCGGCTCGGCGTCGAGGTCCGCTCGGAGCCCTTCGAGACGCCCGCGGCGGCGGCGGGAGGCCTCTGTGTCGTACGAGGCGAGAATCTGGTGCTGATCGATCAACGCGCGCCGCTGGTGGATCGCGTTCGCGCCCTCGCGCGGGCGCTGGTCGAGCTCGAGAGCGAGAGCGTCTACATGGCGCCGGAGGCCCGGGAGCTGGTCGAGGCGGCTCGAATGGCAGTCGGTCGCGCGCTCTCGTCAGGGTGATTCTGGCGCCTTGAACCGGTCGGATCGCGGCGGCGTGACGGTCGGGCGACACTCGTAGATCCGGTCGCCGACGGCGCTCTGCACGGCGGCGTCAGCCCCGATCCGCCGCAGGAAGGCGAGCGCCCGGGCGATCCGTCGCTTCCGCGCTTCGATGGCCTGGTCGCAGTCCTCCTTGGAGTCGTACACCCCGCTCGTCGGCTCCCAGTCGAACCCGCTGACCGCCGAGCTTCTCCAGATGACATACTGCTCGTCCGCCATCGCGACCGCCACGACGCCCACCAGGAGCGCGAGGCGCCAGTTGCCCACTACCACGGCCGTGCCCTCCGTGGAACGGTAGTAGCACAATCCGGAAGAGCCGTCCACGAAGGGCACCAGGTATCCTGGACGCAGGAGGTGGAACGCCATGACCCGCCGCGAGCTCGAGAGCTGGCTCCTGCGCGAAGGCGCCATCCGGGTGAAGCGTGCCGACGGGCACAAGCACTTCAGCCTCCGCGGGCACCACGTGGTCGTCCTCGGGCACGGCCCCCAGACGCTCAGTGCTACCAGCTTGTCGCTCGTGATGAAGCAGCTGGAGCAGGCGGGGTACCGCCGGGAAGACCTCAGACAGGCGTGGGCCGGTCGACGAAGCTGAGCGTCCGGCGTCTTGCTTCGCGTGCCTCCGGCGGCGTACCCTCCCCTGGTGTCCACTCCCGGTAAGGAGACTCCGATGCGCCTAGCCCCCGATCGTCTTCGTCGCCTGACCGCCACCATCATCGCCCGCGGCGGCAGCGAGTCCGCCGAGGCCGACCTGGTCGCCGGCCACCTCGTCGACGCCAACCTGGCCGGCCACGACAGCCACGGCGTGAGCCTGATCCCGCACTACGTGCGTCATCTAAAGGAAGGCCTCGTCGTGCCGAACACAGGCGCGAAGGTGGTGAAGGACGACGGCGCCTTCCTCATGCTCGACGGCCAGCGCGGGTTCGGTCGGCGCGTGGCGGGCGAGGCGATGACGGCGGCGATGGAGCGCTGCCGCGAGACGGGCGTGGCGGTCCTGACGCTCGCGAACGCACACCACATCGGGCGGGTCGGCGCCTACGGTGAGCTGGCCAGCGCGGCCGGGCTCGTCTCGATCCACTTCGTCAACGTGGCGGATCACCGCGGGCTGGTGGCGCCCTTCCGCGGGAGCGACGCTCGCTTCTCCACCAACCCGGTCTGCATCGGCATGCCCGGCACCGAGAATCGGCCGCCGCTCCTGCTCGACATGGCGACCAGTGGCGTCGCGATGGGCAAGGTCCTGGTCGCGAAGCTCGGGGGCAGGCGGCTGCCCGAGGGCAACCTGATCGACGCGCAGGGCGCGCCCACCACCGATCCCGAGGTGATGTACCGGGAGCCGCGCGGCGCCCTGCTGCCGTTCGGCGCCCACAAGGGCTACGCGCTGGCCGTGCTCACCGAGCTGCTGGCCGGTGGCATGTCGGGTGGCGGCACCATCCAGCCCGAGAACCCGCGTCGCGGCGGCATCGTCAACAACATGTTCAGCATCGTCGTCGATCCCGCGCGGCTGGCGGGGACGGACTGGATGCGGCGCGAGATCGACGGCTTCGTGGGCTACGTGAAGGGCTCGCCACCGGCCGATCCCACGAAACCGGTGCTGGTCCCGGGCGATCCCGAGCGGCTCTCGCGGGAAGAGCGGCGGCGCGCGGGCATCCCGCTGGACGCGGCGACGTGGGAGGAGCTCGTGACGGCGGGCGCGGCGATGGGTCTGACGCGAGCGCAGGTCGAGGAGATCGGCGGCCCCGTCGCGGATTGAGCCGGGTCGCCGGCGCGAAGCGCGGCTACGGCCGGCCGCGCACGAAGTGGACGATCAGGACGATGATCGCGACCACCAGCAGCACGTGGATCAGGCCACCCGCGACGTGAAAGACGAACCCGCCGAGTAGCCAGGCGACGAACAGGACGACGAACGCGATCAGGAACATCGATGAGTACACCGCGCCCTCCCTTTCAGCCTCCCCGCCGACGAAGCCTCCGGGCGACCCTTCGCCCGGGATGGCTCGGGGTGGGCTTTCTGAGTCCTTCCACGAATCGGAGACGGCACGCTTCATCGCAGAACCGTACCACTCCCGCGATCAGGTCCTTGCGGCAGCTCTCGCACTTCTGCATCATCACCATCCCCGAACTCTAGCGGCCGCCCGGCCGCCCGCCTATTGGACTTTGGTCCAGGGTGGGGAACCCGTTGACACCCGACGCGGGCCGAGGCACAGCGGAAGGCGCGCGCTGAGCCTTCGTCTCCTCACCCTGATGGGCCGAAAGATGGGCACGGTGCCCGACCCCAGGCGTCTCGGTGGCTCGACTACTTAGCTGCCCGGCGAACTCGTCGCCTTCACCCTTGCGGGGTGGCGACCCACCTCTTGGCCTCGACAGGGCCGGGAGCCTTCCCACCTCGGAGTGTCTGACTCGCAGGGCTCGCCGCGCTGCCTGATGGTGAATCGACCGAGCAAGAGTTCCGGACCTCCACAATCCTGACCGACGATCTGCAAGTTCAGGTCTAGCAGCGCACGCTGACCCGCCGTCGGCACCGGTCCTGACCGGCTCCGTCAGTCACCTGCCTTCAGCTTTCCGCAAATCCTTGAATCTGTGAACGCCGGCCCGCTGGCCCTTGTCTTGCTGCCTCACGACCCCAGGTCCGAATCTATCGCTTCGGGCATAGGCCCCAGGGGGACGCTCTCATGAAAACCCTATCGGTGGTCCTAATCGTAGTGATGTTGGCCGGGTGCGCGAACGTGGTTCACCCCGCTTTCCCTGGTCAGAAATTCTCGTCCGTGGAGCAATGCCAGCGGTACGCCTTCCAGCAGGGACAAGATCAGTTCCAGTGCGAGAAGGTGATGAACGAACAGGCTACGAACGACGCCGTCGCCACTGGCCTGTTGGCGGGGCTTGTGATCTTTCTAGGCGTTCTGGTCGGTGTGAGCGCCGCCCATGGAGGTCGGTAGCATGAAGCTTCTGAACGTGGTTCTGCTGGCTCTCTTCGCGCTCGTCACGTGCGCTGGCTGTGTCGTAGGCGACTACACGCCGAGGCCCGTGGTGGTCGCGCCCGCCCCGGTGGTCGTGGCCCCGGCGCCGGTCGTCGTCGTGGAACCCGGCTACTACTACTCTACGAACTCCTGTTATGGCTGTTGGTACGGTTGGTACGGAGGCCGCTACGGCTATCACCGCTGGCATTGAGGAGGAATCCGTCCATGACCCGATTCATGGCCCTCGTCCTCGGTGTGGGGCTGCTCGCAGGCTGCTCCACCGTCCACGTCTATGAGGAGGGAGTTGTCGCGGACGAGTCCCAGGGCGCGCTGAAGACCGGGAAGAACTAGACGTGCCGGGAAAGGACGCTCGATGAGTGACAACGAACCCTGCTCTTCTCTCTGCCCTAGTCTGGTAAGCGGAACGAGGATCACTTTGATGAAGGTGTCCCGTTGCACGGACATTGCCCATTTCTACCTCCCCTGCGGTGCGCCTCACGGCTATCCCATAGGGGCGCAAGACGCTGACTACCATTGGCATTTGGTTGACGACAACGGCAACCTATCTACTTCCTATCATGCTGCCTGCAAGCCGCCTCTTGCCGGGTAGCCGAGTGACACTCATGATCCGCCGCGCACGCATCCTCCTCGCCCTGCTCTGCCTCCTCACCATAGCCACGTCGGCCTCCGCTTAGAGCCAGCGGCAGCACCACGTACCACACCGGGCTGATCGCGTCGCCATCTTCACCTTCATCCTCGCCTGGAACGACTTCCTGTTCGCGCTGGTCCTCATCACCTCCGAGGAGCTGAAGACGCTCCCGGTGGATGTCAACGACCGTTCAACACCACGATCGTGGACTGGGGGATGACCATGGCGGCGGGGGTGATGATCACGGTACCCACCGTGTGCTTCTTCGCGGCGGTGCAGCGCTACCTCGTGCAGGGGTGGGGCGCGGGCGGGGTGAAGGGCTGAGCGAAGGGTCTGCCGTCAGCCGCGACGGCCGCGGCGCTGCCGGATCTCACGCAGCAGGCCGGCCATCCCGAGGCGGTCCTTCCGCGGGCCCGCCGGCGTCGACCGGCGGGGCGGCGTGGCCAGGGACGAGGCGTGGTGGCAGACGAGGCAGTATTCGCCCTGGACCGCGGCGCAGTCCTTCAGCGAGTGCTCACAGCGTTCGTTGGTCGCGCAGGCAAAGCTCATCGTCGCCTCACCGTTTCGCCAGCAAGAGCCGGGCCACCGCGCCGCGGCCGAGAACCGGTGATATTGCTGGAGTCATCGCAACCCTCGGGTCGCTAGGATTCCCTATCTGGAGCAAGGAACTACCCAGGCTGGTCATCGAAGCTCCCCTTCGGCTATGCTCGCCCGAGGAGGACAACGTGGAGAAGACCGGAGTGGCGATGGGCTACGACCCATCCATGACCGTCCGGGACATGGCGACGATCGCGACGCAGGCCGAGCGCCTCGGCTACGACATGGCGTTCTTCTCGGAAGCCTTGCTCTGCAACCGTGACTCGGTCACCGCGCTGGCCGTCTTCGGTCTGGCCACCACCCGGATCCTCCTCGGCGCCACCCAGGTCGTGCGCCTGCGCTCCCCGGTCGTCATGGCCCAGACGCTGGCGTCGCTCGACGAGCTGACCGGAGGCCGCATCGTCCTCGCGCCCGGCGCGTGCACGGAAAAGCACGCGAGACGCCACGGCCTGGTGCCGATCACGCCCACGGTGCCACTCCGGGAGTGGGTCGAGACGGTGCGACGGCTCCTGGCCGGGGAGCGAGTCAGCTACAAGGGGCAGTCGCTGGAGATGGAGAACGCCGGCCTCAACTGGCGCCCGGTCCGGACGCGTATCCCGTTCTGGCTCGCCGCGATCAGCCGGACCGGGTTGCGCCTCGCCGGCCAGCTCGCCGACGGGGTCCTGCTGGACGCCCACACCTCGCCCGAGTACGTGGAGAACGCGGTCACGATCCTGCGCGAGGCGGTGCGGGAGGCGGGGCGAAGCTGGGACGGCTTCGAGGTGGCCCAGATCGTTCCGTGCTCGGTCGAGGACACCCACCGAGACGCGGTGGACGCGGTGCGCTGGGAGGCGGCGAGCCGCTTCGAGTCGCCGACCTTCCCCGCCGAGAGCGAGCGCCGCCTCCGCGTCGGCGAGCCGGCCGTCCGCCGGGAAGACTTCCCCATGCTGCTGGAGGCGCTGGCCCGAGGCGGCAAGGCGGCGGTCGCGGCGGCGCTCCCGGCGGCGCTCATCGAGCAGACCACCGCGTGCGGCACGCCGGACGAGGTCCGCGAGCGGGTGGCGCGCTACCGCCGGGCCGGGGTCACGTTCCCGCTGATCCGGCCCCAGGCCCCCCACCAGGCCGCACGCGCCATGTCTCTGTTCGCCAGGACGACGGGCGCTCCGTAGCGCTCGGGCCTCAGAGCGCGTAGTCGAAGGGGTCACGCTCCTCGAACGGGCCTCTCACTACCGCCCGCCCGCCGGCCACCATGATCCGCCCGCGGGCGAGGACCGTATCCACCATCAGGTCCTCCGTGAGGAGCACGACGTCGGCGTCCTTGCCCGGGGCGAGCGAGCCCTTGCGCGCCTCGATGCCCAGCACCCGCGCGACGTTGGAGGTGACGAGCGGGAGCGCCTGCGGCAGCGAGAGCCGATTGGTCCGGACGATGTGAAGCCATTCCCGGTGCAGGATCCGCGGCGAGGCGTTGTGGAGCCCGATCGCCGCCTGCTGGCCGTCCAGGATCGGCATCGAGACGTTGGCGTCGGACGAGAGGGTGATCTGCTCGAGGGGCACGCCGGCCTCGAGCACGCGCCGGACCGCCTCGTCCGGGTTCATGCCGGTGACGCTCCCCGAGCGCTGGCTGAGATTCGAGCTGAAGTCCAGGGTCCCGCCCATCCGGGCGAAGCGAACCGCGTGCTCCAGCATGTCCGGCTGCTTCCGGTTCACGTGCGTCGGCACGATCTGGCGGATCGGCAGGCCGACGTGATCGAGCAGGTCGAAGAGCGGCTGGAGCCGTCGCGCGTGTCGCCCGGTATGGCAGTGCATGACCGCCGCCTTGCCGCTGATCCCGGCGGCCAGGCGCAGCTCCCCGGCCAGCCTGGCCAGGTCGGGCAGGGACAGGTTCGGCGCGGTGTCCTCGGCGATGGCGACCTTCACGCCCAGGACCTTGTCGATCAGCACGATGTCGGCCCGCACGCTGTGGGTGAGATAGGGCGAGGGAATCGGGAAGGCCCCGGTATAGATGAAGGTCGTCAGCCCGCTCCGCTCCAGCTCGCGCGCCTTCACGAGGAGCCCGTGAAGGGTCTTGTACTCCATGTCGATGCCCATGATCCCCACCGCGGTGGTCACGCCGCCCTCGGTGATCCAGCTCACGTGGAGCTCGGGCACGCGACCGAGCGGCCCCTCGAAGTCGCCCCCGCCCAGGAAGTGCAGATGCTGGTCGATGAAGCCGGGGACGACCTTCTTCCCGGTGGCGTCGATCACGCGGGCCCCGCCGAGGGCCGCGGTCTTCTCGGCAAACCCGTCGCCGATGGCGAAGATCCGGTCGCCCGCGATCAGCACCTCGGTCCGGCCGAGCGCGGCCGGGGCGAACACTTCGCCGCCGCGAATCACCGTGAACGGCTTGTCGTCGATCGTCGTCGTGGTCACGTTCGACCTTTCTTTGCTCAGGTCCTGCTCAGGTGGCGACGCCCCGGCCGGCCCGCCGCACCGCCTCGACCCCGGCCAGGGCGATGATCGGGATCAGCACCAGCAGCGTCGAGATGGCGGTCAGGGTCGGATCGATCTCGTAGCGAACGCTCTCCCACATCCGCTTGGGCAGCGTGGTGGTCGCGGGTCCGCCCAGGAAGATGGCCAGCACGACCTCGTCGAACGAAACGAGGAAGGCGAAGGCGGCCCCCGAGATCACCGCCGGCCGGATCGCGGGTAGGGTCACATGCCAGAGGGTCCGGAAGTAGCCCGCGCCCAGGCTCCGGGCGGCCAGCTCGATGGCGGAGTCGGTGGTACGCAGGGCGGCCGAGACGATCACGATCACGAGCGGCGCCGCCACCACGGTGTGCGCGAGGTAGAGCACGACGGGCTGGCCCACGAGCCGGAACCGGGCGAAGAGCAGGTAGAGGCCGATCGCCAGCACGATGGTCGGCACGATCATCGGCGAGACGAAGAACAGCTCGAGCGCGCGCCGGCCCCGGAAGCGGCCCCGGGTGAGCCCGATCGCCGCCGCGGTGCCCAGCGCCGAGGCGAGGACCATGGTGACGAGGGCCACCCGCAGCGAGAGCAGGGTCGGCTCCAGCCACTGGCGCGCCCCGAAGTAGTTCCGGTACCACCGCAGCGACCAACCCTGCGGCGGAAACTGGATGAACTCGCTCGCGTTGAACGAGACGACCACCACGATGACGATCGGGGCGCACAGGAAGACGAGCGTGGCGATGGACGTGGCCCACAGGAGCCGGCGGCCCAGCGGGGTCCGTCGCGGGCTCACGCGCGCCCCTGCCCCGTGAGGCGGTCCAGGCCGAGCAGCGTGCTGAAGAGCACGAACAGGGTGCCCACCACGGTGAGGAGGAAGACGGAGAGGCTCGCGCCGAAGCTCCAGTCCAGGAGATCGCGGACCACGAGCTCGATGAGCGTGGTGAAAGTGACCTGGCCCTCGCCGCCCAGCAGCGCCGGGGTGATGTAGAAGCCGACGGCCAGGAGGAAGACCAGCACGCAGCCCGCCGACACGCCCGGCAGGCTCAGGGGGAGGAAGACCCGTAGAAACGCCTGGCGCGGCGAGGCGCCCAGGCTGCGGGCGGCGGCCACGAGGGTGGCGTCGATCCGGGTCATCACGCTCAGGAGCGGAAAGACCATGAACGGCAGGAGCACGTGGACCATGCCGATCTGCACGCCCAGCATGTTGTAGATCAGGGCGAGCGGGCGGTCGATGAGGCCCCAGTGTGTCAGGACCTGGTTGATCAGCCCCCGCCGCCCGAGGATGATCATCCAGGCGAAGGTCCGCACCAGCACGCTGGTCCAGAAGGGCACCAGGACCAGCACGACCAGGAGCGCCCGCACCCGGGGGGACACCGCGGTCATCAGATAGGCCAGCGGGTAGCCGAGCACGAGCGAGACGAGCGTGACGCCGACGCTGATCTCGGCGGTGTTCCGGAAGGCCCGGAAGTAGGCCGGCTCCCCGAAGAGCTTCGCGTAGTGCTGGAGCGTGAAGCCGGGCGAGAAGAAGCTCCAGGCCACGAGGCGGGTCAGCGGATAGAGATACACCGCCAGGAAGAAGGCCAGCGTGGCGACCACCGCGAGCCCCTCGCGCGATCGCCAGTACCGCCCGGCGGTCACTTCTGCAGCATCCAGGTCGCGAACCGCTCCTTCTGCTTCTGGTTCTCGTTCTTTCCGTCGGCGCCGACCTTGCCCCACCAGTCCTCGTTGATCCAGAACTGCCGCTTGATGTTGTCGGGCGCGGTGGTCAGATCACGCGCCTCGTCGCGAGTGAGGAACTCGAAGGCGGCCGCGTTGCTCGGTCCGTACGGATTCTCCTTCACCATGCCCGCCTGGCGCTTGCCGTCGAGCGCGAAGTTGATGAACTGGAGCGCGACCTCCTGGTTCTTCGATCCCTTGACCACGCACCAGTAGTCCGATCCGAGCTTCCCCTCGTTGTAGTCGACGTCGATCGGCGCGCCGGTGCGCTTCGCGGTCACCGCGCGCGGGCCGATCGTGCAGGCGACGTCGACCTCGCCGGCGGTGACGAGCTGAATCGCCTCCGCGTGGCTCTGGTACCACTTGGTGACCAGCGGGCGGACCCGATCCATGCTCTTCCAGGCCCGCTCGACGTCGACCGGGTAGAGCTTGTCGATGGTCACGCCGTCCGCGAGCAGGGCGAGCTCGAGCTGGGGGCCGATCCCGCCCCGGAAGTTGAACGATCGCCCGCCCTTGAACTTCTGACCGTCCCAGACCTCGGCCCACGAGCGGGGATGCTTGCCGGTCGGGAAGGTCTTCGTGTTGTAGACGATGTTGAACGAGTAGATCTTGTGCCCGATGCCGTGACTGCTGTGCAGCGGCTTCGGAATGCGGTCGAGCTTCGCTCGATCGAGCTTGCCGTAGTTGATCGGCTCGAGGAGCCCGTCCTTGACCATCGTCTGGACCGCGGGCAGGTCCGTGTCGAGCACGTCCCAGGACACGCTGCCGCTGTCGACCATCGCCTTCAGCTTCGCGCCCTCCGGTGGCCCGTCGTCCCGCACTTTGTAGCCGGTCTCCTTCTCGAAGGGGGCGAACATCACCTCGCGCAGGCTCTTGGCCCACGAGCCGCCCCAGCTCACCACGACCAGCTCGCCCTTGTCGGCCCGCGCGGGCCGGACGTGGAAGAAGGGACCCAGCGCGGCGGTGGCGCCCAGCGTCCCGGCCATCTTCACGAACTCCCGCCGCGTCGAACACATTCGCTTGGTCATCTCGCTCTCTCCTATCGGGAGAAGGGTTCGGATCGGCGCGGCGTCACTGGCGCGTCGGCACGAGGTACGCGTCGGCCACGTCCCACTGCAGTCGGACGGAATCACCGGGCTTGGCCCGGAATCCCGCGTACGTGTTCGGGGTCTTGACGCCCAGCACCGCGCCCGGGGCCACCCGGACCCGGTACCGGGTGAACTCGCCGACGTAGACCACGTCCTCCACGTGGCCGGCGAGCGCGGCGCCCGCCGGCTCGCCCGTCGCGGCGGACTCCGGCGGCCCCAGCGAGATCTTCTCCGGCCGGACCATCAGGGTGCAGGCGCGGCCGACGGGCACCGATCCGGCGCCCGGGCGCACGCGCAGCTGCAGGCCGCGGCCGTCCGCGAAGATCGGCCCGCCCGCGGCGGCCTCGACGCACCCCTCGAGGAGGTTCGACTCTCCGATGAACTCGGCGACGAACCGACTGGCCGGGCGCTCGTACAGATCCTCGGCGGTGCCGAGCTGGGCGATCCGGCCCCGATCCATGAGGGCGACGCGGTCGGACATGGTGAGCGCCTCCTCCTGATCGTGCGTGACGTACAGCACGGTCACGCCCACGTCGTGATGGATGCGCTTGATCTCGACCTTCATCTGCTCGCGTAGGTTCCGGTCGAGCGCCCCGAGCGGCTCGTCCATCAGGAGGAGCCCCGGGTTGAAGACGAGCGCACGGGCCAGCGCGACGCGCTGCTGCTGGCCGCCCGAGAGCTGCCGGGGCAGCCGGTCGCCGAGACCCGCCAGGTGCACCATGTCGAGCGCGCGCTCCACCTGGGTCCGGATGAAGGCCCGCGGCCGCCGGCGCATCTTGAGGGGAAAGGCGACGTTGTCGGCCACCGTCATGTGCGGGAACAGGGCGTAGTTCTGGAAGACGACGCCGATGTCCCGATGCTCCGGCGCCATGCCCGTGATCGGGCGGCCGTCGACTTCGATCTCGCCCTCCGAGGGCGGGGTGAACCCGGCCACCATCATGAGGGTGGTCGTCTTGCCCGAGCCGCTCGGCCCGAGGAGCGTGAGGAACTCGCCGCTGCCCACTTCGAGGTCGATCGCGTCGACCGCGGTCGCCCCGGGATATCGCTTGGTGAGGCGCCGGAGCGTCAGGCGTCCGCGACGCGCTCCTTGGTCAGGGGTGGCGACCTCGAGGACGGGCCCACGCGACGTCATTGCCGCGGAGGATAGTCGACTTGCCCGAGCGTTGCAATCAGCCGCTCCTTGACAGCCTCGGACCCGCATGCTACAGAGCCCGCAGCCACCGCCGATCTCGACGACGCGACCGGCATCACGAGAGGGTCTCCACCTGGTGCGGGAGGACATCATGATCGAGTGCACGGAGCGAAGCGCGGGAGCGGGAACGTCCCAGACGGAGCTCACGCGGCGGGCGTGGCTCGCGGGCACCGCCGGGCTGATGGCAACCGCGATCGGTCCGTTCGTCCGGACCCGGCGGGCGAATGCCGCCGGCAAGGTCATCGTCCGCACGATCGGCGGCGCGTACGAAGAGGCCACCACGAAGGCGATGTTCGACCCCTTCACGCGCGCGACCGGCATCGAGGTCGTGAAGGTGCCCGCCACCATGGGCAAGCTCCTGGCCATGTACGAGGCCGGCAACGCCGAGCTGGACGTCATGGAGGCCGGGGAGCTGGGGGCGCTCTCGCTGAGCGAGAAGGGCGCGCTCGAGAAGATCGCCTACAAGAGCTGGAAGCTCACCAACCCCGATGACTTCGATCCGGCGAGCCGCCGCGACGACCTGATCGCCAACTACTACTACTCGACGGTCCTCGGCTACAACCGCGAGCAGTTCCCCGGCGACAAGCATCCGCGGAGCTGGGCCGAGTTCTGGGACCTCAAGAAGTTCCCGGGGCCCCGCATGCTGGCCGACATGGCCTCGGGCTCTCCCGATCTGGAGTTCGCCCTCCTCGCCGACGGAGTGCCCAAGGACAAGATCTATCCGCTCGACGTCGAGCGCGCCCTGAAGTCGCTCGAGCGTGTCCGGCCGGCGATCCGCAAGTTCTGGGACACCGGCGCCCTCGCGGCCCAGATGCTGGCCGACAAGGAAGTGGTGCTGGGCAGCATCTGGAACGGGCGGCTCCAGGCGGCGGCCGACAAGGGGGCGCCGCTCGCCATCGAATGGAACGAGGCGTGTCTGCAGACGCAGTTCTGGGGAGTCCTCAAGGGGGCCAAGAATCTCGAGAATGCCCAGCGCTTCGTGGAGTTCGCCTGCCAGCCGGAGGCGCAGGCCAACCTCGCCAAGCTGATTCCCTACGGGCCCACGAATCGCCAGGCCTTCAGGACGATCCCGGCCGACGTCGCCACGCGGCTGCCGTCGAGCCCCGACCACAAGGCGCAGGCCCTGCTGCAGAACGGCAAGTGGTGGGCGGACAACCGCTCGAAAGTGAGCGAGCGCTGGTCGCAGTGGCTCCTGCAGAGAGGCTAGACGGCGGAGCCGAGGTTCGTCTCCACGAGCTGACGAAGACGTACGGCGCGGTGGTCGCGGTGCGCGACGTCTCGCTGACCATCGCGCCCGGCTCGTTCTTCACCTTCCTCGGCCCCAGCGGATCCGGCAAGACGACCACCCTCATGATGGTGGCCGGCTTCGTCCATCCCACCCGCGGCGAGCTGTTCGTCGACGGGGCGCCGATGGGGGGGCGCCCGCCGCAGAAGCGCGACCTCGGCATGGTGTTCCAGAGCTACGCGGTGTTTCCCCATCTCACCGTCTCCGAGAACGTCGCCTTCCCCCTGCAGGTCCGGAAGCTGGGCCGCGCCGAGATCGACCGCCGGGTGGGCGAGGCCCTGGAGCTGGTCCGCCTCCGGGGCTACGAGCAGCGGCTGCCGCGCCAGCTCTCCGGTGGCGAGCAGCAGCGGGTGGCGATGGCGCGCGCCCTCGTCTTCCGGCCGCGCGTGCTGCTGATGGACGAGCCCCTCGGGGCGCTCGACAAGAAGCTCCGGACCCACATGCAGCTCGAGCTAAAGGACATCCAGCACCGCCTCCACGTGACCGTGCTCTACGTCACCCACGACCAGGAGGAGGCGCTGACGATGTCGGACGGCGTCGCGGTGATGCGGGACGGGCGCATCGAGCAGGTCGGCACTCCGAGTGAGCTCTACGAGGCCCCCGCGAGCCGGTTCGTCGCCGACTTCGTCGGTGACTCCAACTTCCTCGACGCCACCGTCGTCGGCCCGGCCCCGGCCGGTGGGTGGCTCTGCCGCGCGCCGGGCGGGCTCGAATTCCGCGGTATCGGCGCGGGGTCGCTCCGCACCGGCCAGGCCATCACCGCCGCGATCCGGCCGGAGAAGCTCGTCCCCGCCGAGGAGGCCGGCGGGACCGGCCCGGGCCCCGGCCACAACGTCTGCAAGGGCGTGGTCGAGGAGGCGATCTACGTGGGTGATGCGACCCGGTACCGGGTCACCCTCGGCCCGGAGGGCAGCCTCACCGTCAAGCTGGCGAACCGTCTCGCCGTCCGCCCGCTCACGCCGGGAGCCACGGTCGCGCTGGCCTGGTCACCCGACGAGACCCGCCTCTTCCCTCGGAGCGAGGCGTGAGCGTAGCGGAGCGTCGGGAGACACTCCGCTACGTCCTCCTGCTCGTCCCCGCCCTGCTGCTGCTGCTCGTGCTCTTCGTGTATCCCCTCTCCGGCATCGTCAACCGTAGCGTGTACAAGAACGGCTACACGCTCGACGCGTACCGGCAGATCGTCGGGGTCCCGGTGTACGTGCAGGTCATCGCGCGGACGTTCCGCACCGCGGCCCTGGTGACGCTCCTCTGTCTCGCCCTCGGCTATCCGCTCGCCTACCGCCTGGCGACGCTCCGCCCGCGGACGGCGCGACTCGTGATGATCGTCGTCGTGCTTCCCTTCTTCACCAGCGTGATCGTCCGCACCTACGCGTGGATGGTCCTCCTCGGTCGCACCGGGCTCGTCAACCAGTCCCTGACCGCGCTCGGGCTCGCCCCGGGGCCCCTGCCGCTGCTCTACAACCAGGCCGGGGTGCTGGTGGGGATGACCTACGTGCTGCTGCCGTACATGGTGCTGACCCTCTATAGCGTGATGCGCGGCATCGACGGCGCGCTCATCCGGGCCGCCTACGGCCTCGGCGCGAGCCGCCTTCAGGTCTTCCGCCGGATCTTCCTGCCGCTGTCGCTCCCCGGCGTCGCGGGCGGGACGCTCCTGGTCTTCATCCTGAGCCTCGGGTTCTTCATCACGCCCGCGCTGATGGGCGGGCCGGCCGACATGATGATCGCGATGCTGATCGAGCGCGAGGTCGAGATCACGCTCAACTGGGCGTTCGCCTCGGCGCTGGCGGTGATCCTCCTGGCCCTGACCCTGGTCGGCTTCGTCGGCTACAACCGGATCATCCGGCTCGATCGTATCTTCGAGGCGCGGGGCTGATGGCCGACGACGGGCAGCGCGTGGGCCCGGGCGTCGTCGCGATCACGACGCTGACCGGCGCGACGCTCCTGTTCCTGCTGGCGCCGGTGATCATCATCGTGATCCTCTCCTTCAGCGGCGCCGACTACCTCCGCTTCCCGCCCCCGTCCCTGTCGTTCCGGTGGTACGGGCACTTCTTCGGCGTGCCCGCCTGGCGGCGGGCCATCCTGGTCAGCACCGAGGTGGCCACGCTGACCACCGTGCTCGCGACGGGCCTGGGCCTGCTCGCGTCGCTGGCCCTGGTGCGCGGCCGGTTCCGCGGCAAGGGTGCCGTCTATGCCTTCGTCCTCTCGCCGATGATCGTGCCCACCGTCATCACCGCGATCGCGCTCTACTTCTTCTTCGCGCGGATGAAGGCCACCGGCAGCGTCGTGGCGATGGCGCTCGGCCACACCGTGCTCGCGCTGCCGGTCGTGGTCATCATCATCGTGGCCACGCTCCAGGGCTTCGACGTCCGCCTCGAGCAGGCCGCGCTGAGCCTCGGCGCGAGCCGGGTCACCGCGCTCCGGCGCGTCACGCTCCCGCTGATCCTGCCCGGCGTCTTCTCGGCGGCGCTCTTCGCGTTCCTCACCTCGTTCGACGAGCTCCTGATCTCGCTGTTCCTCTCGGGCGCCGAGATCCAGACGCTCACCGTGCGCATCTGGAACAGCCTCCTGCTCGAGGTCGATCCGACGATCGCGGCGGTGAGCGCGTTCCTGATCGGCGTGACGACCGTGGTGCTCGGGGCGAGCGCGCTGGCCCGCCGACGGGGCGAAGCGCCCGAGGCCTGAGCCGCGACCATGGCGCTCCACTTCTCGAAGAGCGAGCTGGCCCGGCGCCGCCGACGGGCCTGCCGCGCGATGGCCGAGCGCGGTCTCGACGGCCTGCTGCTCTTTCGCCAGGAGAGCCTCTACTATCTGACCGGCTACGACACCAGCGGCTACAGCATGTTCCAGGGGATGTACCTGGGGGCCGACGGCGCGCTCGCCCTCTGCACGCGCTCGGCGGACCTCCGCCAGGCCCGCCTCACCTCGGTGATCCGAGACGTCCGCGTCTGGCGCGATCGCCAGGGCGCCAACCCGGCGGAGGACCTGCGCGACATGCTCGAGAGCTACCGCGGCCGCGGCAAGCGCCTGGGCGTGGAGTACCACGCCTACGGGCTCACCGCCCAGCGCGGCCGGCTGGTCGACGCCGCGCTGCACGGCTTCTGCCGCACCGAGGACGCGAGTGACCTGGTGCGGCTCCTGCGTCTCGTCAAGAGCCCGGCCGAGCTCCGATACGTCCGCCGCGCCGGCCGGCTGGCCGACGCCGCGCTCGCGGTGGCGAACCGGATGACCGTCCCCGGCGCGCTGCCCGGAGCGATCTACGCGGGGATGCTGCGGCCGATCCTCGCCGGCGACGGGGATCCCTCCGCCAGCCGCTGGCCGATGGGCAGCGGCCGGGAAGCGCTGCTCGTGCGCTACCACACCGGCCACCGCGCGATCGGCCGGCGCGACCAGGTGACGTTCGAGTTCGCGGCGGCCTACCGCCACTATCACGCCGCGCTCATGCACGTGGTGCTGACCGGGCGCGTCGATCGGCGCCACCAGGACATGTTCCGCGCCTGCCGGGCGGCGCTGCGCGAGTGCCAGGCCGCGCTCCGCCCCGGCCGCACGGTCGGCGACGTGTTCGCGGCCCACGCGCGCGTCCTCGGCCGGGCCGGCTACCGCGGCCACTTCCTGAACGCGTGCGGCTACACGCTCGGGGCGACCTATCCGCCCACGTGGATGGACGAGCCGATGATCTACGCCGACAACCCGCAGGTGCTGGCCCCCGGCATGGTGTTCTTCCTCCACATGATCCTGGTCAACAGTCGGACCGGGCTCAGCATGTGCCTCGGCGAGACCTCGATCGTCACCCGGAGAGGGAGCGAGCCGGTCACGCACGCCCCGCGGACGCTCGTGGTGAATTGACGTGACGTTCACCCGGGCCGAGTACGCGGTCCGCCTCGCCGCCCTGCGCGCCCGCATGGCCGCCCACGGGCTCGACGTGCTGCTGGTGGACGCGGTCGAGCACCTCGCCTGGGTGGCCGGCTGGCACGGCTCGGGCTCGCTCTACCACGTCTGCCTCGTCCCCCGCGAGGCCGAGCCGATCATGATCTGCCGCCGGCTGGACGAGCCCGCCTTCCGGGAGCGGAGCTGGCTGACCGAGGCCACCTTCTTCGCCGACACCGAGGACGCGATCGAGGTCGTGGCGGCGACGCTCACCCGCACGGGCTGGGCGGCCGGACGCCTGGGCGTCGAGCTGGACTCGCACTACCTCCCGGTGCAGCGCTACGAGGCGCTTCGCCGAGCGCTGCCCGCCGCGACGTTCGTGGACTTCGCGGGCGTGCTGCGCGAGCTGCGTCTTCGCAAATCCGAGGCGGAGATCGCCTACCTCCGGCAGGCCGCCGTCATCGCGGACGAAGCGATGCGCGTGGCGATCGCGACCGCGGGGGAGGGCCGGCGCGAGCGCGAGATCGCCGCCGCGGCGGCCGGGACCTTCCTTCAGCTGGGCGCCGACACCGGGCGAACGGGCCCCATCACCGCGGGCCGCCGATCGGGCACGCTCCACGGCACGCTCGGCGACGAGCGCCTCGCGGCGGGCGATCTTCTCCACATGGAGCTGGTCCCCTCGGTGCAGGGCTACAGCGCGCGGCTGATGCGTCCCACCGTGATCGGCCCGCCGTCGGTGGGGCAGGCGGAGACCGCTCGCGTGCTCGTC
>Ga0210384_10002072_pt1 | contig 25264 bp, 21 predicted proteins | sample IncBWH2MmetaG_FD_160574 | JGI IMG/M metagenome (GOLD analysis project Ga0210384, IMG submission 160574) | Forest soil microbial communities from Barre Woods Harvard Forest LTER site, Petersham, Massachusetts, United States - Inc-BW-H-2-M | ecosystem: Environmental > Terrestrial > Soil >...
AGTGGGCTCGCCGTTCACCAGAAATCGGCATCCGGAGGCCTGCCCGCTGGCCGCATATTCATTGGCTACTTGCGCGCCCAGGCTGTCGCGCTCTTCGCCGGCCACGAAGAGCAGCCCAACATGAATATTCTGCTGGCGCAAGCGATCGGCGGCGGCGATTTGTGCGGCGATGATGCCCTTGGCGTCGCAGGATCCGCGCCCGTAAATGCGTCCGGCGTCTTCCGAAGAGGGAATGAAGGGTGGGACGGTATCCAGGTGCGTGGAAAACACCATCGCGGGATGGGGATGGTCGGGTGACGTTGCGTACACGTTGAAGCGTTCGTTCTCGACCGGTATCTTTTTCGTCTGATAGCCGAGACGGCAGAGTTCTCCGTAGAGATAGTTTCCCACGGCAGCTTCATTGCCGGTGATGGACTCGATGTCCACAAGTTGCCGCGTTAGCGTTACAGCATCCATGGAGGAGAGAATAGCAGAGGAAAAGGCAGACCTCGGATTTCGGACCTCGGACTTCGGACCTCATTTCCTTTGACGCTTCTTCCTCCGGGCAGCTTTGTGTAATCTGGAAACGTGATTTCTTCGGGTTCATCCATCCGATCGCTGTTTCTCGACGGTCCTGCTGGCCGCCTGGAGGCGCTGCTTAACGCTGGCACCGACAACGCAACACACGCTGCCCTGGTTTGTCATCCGCATCCGCTGTTTGGCGGGACGCTGCACAACAAGGTCGTTTTCCACACTATGAAGGCGCTGAACAGTTTTGGTTTTCCCGTGTTGCGCTTCAATTTTCGCGGAGCGGGATTGAGCCAGGGCGCACACGATCAGGGCAACGGGGAAGTGGACGACGTTCGTACTGCTCTTGATTGGCTTGATGCGGAATACCATCTGCCGCTGCTGTTTGCCGGATTCTCGTTCGGTGCGGCCGTCGGATTGCGCGCCGCTTGTTCCGATGCGCGGGTTCGCGCCGCGATCGGAGTGGGAACGCCAGTCGTTCCGGTCGCCGAGGCCACGGAAGAGCCGCGAGTGTATGCTCTCGAGTTTTTGAAGGATTGCGCCAAGCCCAAGTTGTTTGTGAGCGGAGGGCGCGATCAGTTCGGTCCGCGAGCCAAGCTGGAAGCGCTGGTAGCGTCGCTTCCAGAGCCAAAGAAATTGGTCGTGATCGAGGGAGCAGATCACTTTTTCGAAGGCCGGTTGCGCGAGTTGCGGGAGGCGATTGAAGCTTGGGTGACGGAGCAGGTCACATCGTGATTGCAGTTCACCACTGGTCTTCTCAGCGATCTCCGCGCCTCTCTGCGTGCTCGGCGGTCAAGAGCTCTTACCGCCGAGGTGCAGAGGACTCGCTGAGATCGCAGAGAAAGGCTTACTGAGGCGGTTCTTATAATTCTCCCTATGTCCGACAGCGATCGCGAGTCCCAGTTCCGCGCCATGCGCCGGGCTGCGCGCGATATCTTCCAGCATGCTCTGGCTGAGGCATCGATTGACAAGGGCTTTGCGCGGCACGTGCATTGCGAACGGGGATTGTTGCGGGTGTGCGAGGATCTTTACGATCTGCACTCGTATTCGCGCGTGTTGGTCGTGTCGCTGGGCAAGGCCGGACACACCATGGTTGAGGCGCTGTCTGCGCAGGTCGGAACGTCGCTGGAAGGGATTGTGGCTAGTTCGGTCGAGCCGGCGGCGCAGGTGCATGGGTTCCGGTATTTTCGCGGCGGGCATCCGACGCCGAATGCGGAATCCATTCAGGCGGCAAGTGCAATCCTGCGGATGCTGGAAGCGCAGCCGGCTTCGGCGCTGATAATTTTCCTGCTGAGCGGTGGAGGGTCGTCGATCGTGGAGAAGCCTATCGACGACGAGATCTCGCTCGACGACCTCATCGCGACCTATCGAGCGCTAGTGCATTCCGGCGCGCCCATCGCCGAGATCAATGCGGTGCGCAAACATCTTTCGGCGGTCAAGGGCGGACGGCTGGCGCAGGCTGCGTTTCCGGCGCAGCAGGTTTCGATGCTGGTGTCCGATGTGCCGGACAGCACGCCGGACGCGCTGGCTTCCGGGCCGACGATGCCCGATTCAACGACCGTCGAGGATTGTTGCCGCGTCGCGGAGAAATATGAGCTGCTGAAACAGTTTCCGCAAGCGACGCGGGAACTGTTTGAGCGCCATGCTCTGGAGGAGACGCCGAAATCGGACGACCTGGCGTTTCAGCGGGCGCGCTGGTGGCCGGTGCTCTCGAACCGGACGGCGATTGAAGAGGCGAGTGTGGCGGCGGAACGCGCGGGCTTCCTCGTGCATGTGGACAATTCTTGTGACGATTGGGACTACGAGCGCGCTGCGGAGTATTTGTTGCAAAAAGTGCGCGAGTTAAGAAAACAATTTTCGCCGGTGTGTCTGATTTCCGGCGGGGAAGTTACGGTGAAGGTCGAGAACGGCGGAGTGGGTGGGCGCAACCAGCAGTTCGCGCTGGCCTGCGCGGAGAAGATTGCGGGGGAGGACATCACGGTGCTCAGCGCCGGGACCGATGGAGTGGATGGGAACAGTCCAGCGGCGGGAGCGGTTGTCGATGGCTCGACTCTGGAACGGGCGCGTAGTCGCGGACTGGATGCGCGCGCGGCGCTCGAGAAGTTTGATGCCTATCCGTTGTTCACCGCGCTGGGCGATGCGATCGAGATCGGGGCGACGGGAAACAATCTGCGGGATTTGAGAATTCTGCTGGCTCACTAGGCTGTGCGCTATAGCGTCTGCTCACTGCCGCCGGGCTTCGCCCCATTCGACTCGCTGCGCTCGCTCTGTCGAAATCCCCACTTCTCGCGCAAAGGACGCGCGAGAAATGGGGCACCCGGATTTTCATCGCCTCCGGTGGGCCAACGGCCCATGTGCAATCAGGGCATTTTTTGGCGCGGGCGCAGCTTACGCGGTTTTCTGCATTTTCTGCGACTTCGCCAGGGCTTCGTCCATGCCGCGTTTCATTTCATCCATCGACAGGTCTTTGGTGTGAGTCGCGATCGACCACTTGTGGCCGAAGGGATCGGTCAGCTTGCCGTAGCGGTCGCCCCAGAACTGGTCCATGACCGGCATGTCGACCCTCGCGCCGGCTTTCACAGCGCGATCGAAAGCGGCGTCGACGCCGTCGATGTAGATGTGCAGTCCCATGCCTGTGCCGCCAGTGGATAGCGGAGACAAAGATCCGAACTCCGGATATTCGTCACTCAGCATGAGGATGGAGTCGCCGATTTTTAACTCGGCGTGCATTATTTTGCCGTCCGGGCCTTTCGCGACGCCGCGTTCCACAGCGCCGAATGCCTGCTTGTAGAATTCGATGGCGCTGACCGCGTCGCGCACGGTGAGAAACGGGGTGAGAGTGTGATATCCCTCGGGAATGGGTTTTACGGACATGAGAACCTCCTGGGGGGGGAATTTCAGGAGGGCAGTTTACAACAAAAAGGGATAAGGAGTGTTAAAGGAGTATTACGGCGCGAAGTCGGGGAACGTCCTGAACAGGCGGACCGTATGTCCAGTGAAGCGGCAGGAGAAATTATGAGGCGGATATTTTTGTGGCTGGCCATGGCGAGTGCGAGTCTCGCAGTTGGGCAACAGGCGACGGTCGCGCGGCTGGATGGCAGCACAATCTCAGCGGCGGAAATCGATGCGACGATGGCGCGCCTGATAAAGGCGGGCGAAGTAACCGGCGCAGGAGTTGCGATTCTCAACCACGGGAAGGTCGCTTTCGTGAAGGCTTATGGATTTCGCGACAAAGAAAAAAATCTGCCGCTGACGGTGGATTCGGTGATGTCGGCGGCTTCGATTTCGAAGGTGGCGTTCGCGTACCTGGCCATGGAACTCGTCGATGACGGCGTACTCGATCTGGATAAGCCGGTGTATCAATATCTGCCGAAGCCTCTGCCGGAATATCCCAAGTACGCTGACCTGGCGAATGACCCGCGCTACAAGCGCATTACGGCGCGCATGCTGCTGAGCCATACCAGCGGTTTTGCGAATTGGCGGTGGATGGAGGACGACCGCAAGCTGAAGATTCATTTTGAGCCGGGATCGCGGTACGCGTATTCGGGCGAAGGCATCGATCTGCTGCAATTGGTGGTGGAGACGATTGCGAACAAGCCGCTCGATGTACTGATGCAGGAGCGCGTGTTTCAGCCGCTGGGAATGACGCGAACCAGCATGGTCTGGCAAGAGCGCTTCGAAAGCGACTTTGCCAATGGTTACGACGAATACGGGAGGTCGGTGGGCGCGCATCGATGGAAGAACGCGGATGCTGCCGGTTCGATGCAGACGACGATCAGCGACCAAGCGCGGTTTTTGCAGGCGGTGATGGAAGGCAGACTGCTGAAGAGCAAGACGCGCCAACAGATCGTCGGCCCGCAGGTTCAGATCGTGTCGAAACACCAATTCCCGACGCTCAGCGACCAGACCACCGAGGAGAACAAGAGCATCCGCCTGAGCTACGGGCTGGCGTGGGGGCTTTACTGGACGCCTTACGGTGAAGTGTTTTTCAAAGAAGGACATGACGATGGCTGGAGAAACTATGCGGTCGGCTTCGACAAGGAAAAATCGGGACTCGTCATTCTGACCAACAGCGGGAACGGTGAAGGTATTTTTAAAGATGTGCTGGAGACCCTACTGAAAGACACGTTCACGCCGATCGAGTGGGAAGGTTATACGCCGTATGACAAGCTGCCGCCGCGTGCGCCGTTGAAACAGCACAAGCAAGTTGCCGTGGACGGGAAGATTCTGGACCGGTATGCCGGCCGCTACGGGCTGCCGCCGGACCTGATTCTGACTGTCAGACGCGAGGGCGATCATCTTTCGGTGCAGGAGAATGACGAGCCGAAGCAGGATCTTCTGCCGGAAAGTGACAAAGATTTTTTCTCGACGGTGGCGGACGATGCTTACACCTTCGAAAGCGATCACGACGGAAAAGTTAACGCGATGACTCTGCACGCGGACGGGAAGGACATTTCCATCAAGCGGATCGAGTAATGCGGGATGTGTGCTGCTCGTCCGACTAGAAAAATCTGGTTACGCCTTCTTCCATCACCATGACGCGGTCTTTGACGCCGGCGGCTCGGGCTTCCTGGTCGAGCAGTTGCAAGGGCTCGTCCACTGGTTCGTGCGAGAGGCGGAATGTGCCGTAGTGCATGGGGACCATCCAACGAGATTTCAGGTCGAGAAAAGCGCGCATGGCGTCGGCCGGGCTGGCGTGGACGTTGCGGAATTGCGGCGGATTGTAGGCGCCGATAGGAAGCAGAGCGAGTTCGGGGGAGAGGCGGCGTCCGATCTCGCTGAAGCCGGCGAAGTAAGCGGTATCGCCGGCGTGATAGACGGAGTGCTTGCCGGCTTTCAGCACGAAGCCACCGTAACCGCGGTGCGAATCCTTGAGGATGCGGGCGCCCCAATGGCGCGAAGGCACGTGCGTCACCGACAGGGTGCCGCGCCGCGAAGTCTTCCACCAATCCAGTTCGATGATCTCGGAGAAGCCAAGGTCAGAGACCAGATCGGAAACATGGGTGGGAATGATGATGGATGGCGCGACGCCACGAGTGCGCAGGTTGTTTTGTACGAGCGCGCGCAGCGACGGGCGGTGCAGGTGATCGAAGTGGGCGTGCGATACCAGCACCAGATCGATGGCCGGAAGGTCGGCAATGCGCAGGCCGGGACGGCGCAGGCGCTTCAGTACGAACAGCCAGCGGGCGAAGTTGGGGTCGATGACCACGCTCTGCCCGCCAATTTGCACGAAAAAGCTGGAGTGGCCGATGAAGGTGACGCCGAGTTCTCCGTTGGTGGCCAGGCGCGGTCTGTGAGTCTCACCGCAGCGCGGGGTTACCGCAGAGTGACGCACCAGGCGACTGAACTGGCTGGCGCGTTTACGAAGGGCCGGATTGCGAAGCGTTTGCTTGATCATCCTGCTACAGAGCCCGGGGGATTGGACCGGAAGCAGCCTCAGCCCCTCATACTAGTCCTGATCGCCGCAAAAAGCAGAGTTACAAGAGCGATGCGACGAAAATATTTACCAGACTTTAATTTAAATTTACCAAGCTCCAATCTTAGATGAAGGGTCGGGCTTGCGGGCTGTTTTTTAGTTTCTGTGCCGGTGACGGCGGTAATGTAACGGATTAAGTTCGCTGATCCTGCGCCACTATCTGTGCGCGTCCTTGCTTGACCTTGATCGCGCTGGTCATATCTAATCCGAACGCGTTCGTTTTACGTTTTTCCTCGAGACGAAGGAGAAATCTTCATGCGAGTTGCATTTCTGGGGTTGGGAATCATGGGTGAGTCGATGGCCACGAACCTGGTCAAAGCAGGCCACGAAGTGACGGTGTGGAACCGCACGCCGGGCAAGTTGGTGGAAGGGGCAGGGGTGGCTCCGACTCCAGGGGCGGCGGCGCAGGGCGCGGAAGTGGTGTGGATGTGCGTTGCCGATACGGACGCGGTCGAGAGCGTGATGTTCGGCGCGGACGGCGTGGAGGGGTCGCTCAGCGAAGGCATGATCATCGCGGACTCGAGCACGATTTCTCCCTCGGCGACCGTGAAATTCGCGGAGCGCGTCGCGGCCAAGGGCGTGACTTGGGTGGATGCGCCGATGACGGGGTCGAAGATTGGGGCGCGAGACGGGACGCTGGTGTTCATTGTCGGAGGAAGCGAAGCTCCGGTGGAGCGGCTCAAGCCGCTGTTTGCGGCGATGGGGAAGAAGATTTTCCGCATGGGTGAAACTGGCAAGGGACAAGCCGCGAAGCTGGCAATGAATTTGCAGATTGCGCTGATCTTCGAAGGATTTGCCGAGGCGCTGACGCTGGCCACAAAACTTGGAGTCGACCCGCAACAACTGTTGTCGCTGATCGAGGCCACCATGGTGCGGTCGGGGGTGGTGGACTACAAAGGTCCATTTGTTATGCAGCGTGACTTCACGCCAAACTTTCCGCTGCGGCTGATGCACAAGGATATCCGGCTGACGCTGGAGGCGGCGAAGGAAGCGCGGGTGAAGCTGCCGGCGCTGGAAACCGTAGAAGAAATTTACGAGATGGCGTCGGAGGAAGGAAATCGGGATCTCGACTACGCCGCGACGCTGATGCTGCTGGAAAAGTGGGCGGGCGTGCAGGTGAAGGGGAAGGCCGCGTAAGAACTTACTTAGGAACAACGCACGCGTCGGACTCGAAAACCGAACCCGGAGAGTACCAATTCGTTACCACCGTAACCCCCAAAAAATCGTTATTACACAAGTATTACAGTCAACCGATTCGTCCCTTGGTAGGTTAGATGTGAGGTTGATCGAACTCACAACGACCACGAAACGGGGACCTTCCTTGGATATGGAACTGCAAGATCTGGAAAAACCACAAGCGGCAAAAGATGAAGTGAACTGGGTAACGGCTGGTTTCATGGCTGCGTTTCATGTGGGTGCGGTGGCCGCGCTTTTCTTTTTTACCTGGAAGGCATTGTTTGTCGCGATGTTTCTGTGGTGGGTTTCGGGCAGTCTGGGGATTGGGATGAGCTATCACCGCCTGTTGACGCACCGCGGATATAAGACTCCGAAGTGGGTGGAATATTTTCTGACCGTGTGTGCCACGCTGGCTCTGGAAGGCGGGCCGATTTTCTGGGTGGCGACGCACCGCATTCATCATCAGTTTTCCGATCTCGAAGGCGATCCGCATTCGCCCATCGACGGCAAGTGGTGGTCGCACATGGGATGGATTCTCATGGGCAAGTCGATGCACCACGACACGACCACGCTGGCGCGCTACGTCCCCGATCTGGCCAAAGATAAATTTCACGTCTGGATCACCAAATATCATTACGTTCCCATGATTGTGCTGGGAGGAATTCTGCTGGCTATTGGAGGATTGCCCTTTCTGATGTGGGGCATCTTCATGCGCACCGTGGTGGGACTCCACGCGACCTGGCTGGTGAATTCGGCAACGCACTCCTGGGGCACACGGCGTTTTGCGACTCGCGATCTTTCGACCAACAGCTGGTGGGTGGCCGTGCTGACGTTCGGCGAAGGCTGGCACAATAATCATCACGCGCATCCGACGGCGGCGCAGCATGGGTTCAAGTGGTATGAGATCGATATGAACTGGTACGGCATCTGGGCGCTTCGGACTCTGGGGCTGGCCTGGGATATTAAGCGCGTAAAGCTGGCGGAAGTGGAACGCGGGTTGGTGCCGACTCCGAACGGGCGGCTGATTACTGCGGCGATGCCGGAAGTTTCGGTCGCTGGGGACTGAGCGGCTTTCAGTTTCCGTTAGAAAAATTAGCCCTGGCCTTTTGGCTGGGGCTTTTTATTGATCTACAGCGCCTGAAGGCGCGATTCATAGAGTCGAGGCTGGCGGTATGCCTGAAGGCATACCCTGATACGTATCCCGATTTCATATTCGGATGCGCACAGTAGGATGATCACACTCGGATGATCATGACTTCAGTGGCCTTGATCAGGGCGGCGGCGGTCTGGCCCTTCTTCAGTTGCATTTCGCGGGCAGAGCTGGCGGTGATGATCGAGGTGATCTGCTGGCCGCCGATTGAAATCTTTACTTCTGCCATCAGGCCGCTGATGCGGACCGACTCGATGCGTCCTACCAGCTGATTGCGCCCACTGACGCGGCGAATGACTTGCTCCCTTGCCTTTTCCGTTTTTCCTCGAGTTCGAAACAGTAGCTTGTCCACTTCGCTCTGCGGAATCCGGTGATGACCGCCGGCCGTCCGGATGCTGCGCAGCTTCTTCTTGTAAATCCACTGCTTGATGGTGGGGAAGCTGACGCCGAGCTGTAAGGCGGCGTCGCGCAGCTGGAGCAGGTCGCCAGCGCTTGCTCTCGATTTGCCGATACTCGGCATCGGAACGAAATCCTACCGTCAGCGTTGAAGTGCGGTCAACCTTCAGCATTATACGACTTGAGTCGTAGCGATTTAGACAGAGAATCTGTATGTAGTGTACACTTCTATTTCTTTGTCTCAATTCCTAGGGGTTTGGGAGGTCTCAATGCGCGCTGTTGCTCCGTTTTTCGCCCTGCTCGTTATCGGTTTGTCGTCAACGTTCTCCCCGGCGCAGGACAAAGACAAGGACAAAGCTCCCGACCCCTGCGCGAGTGGCCATGAGTTCGCCACCACAGATTGCACGCTGACCTGGCACGGCATCACGGTGTACGGTGCGTATGACGTGGGCGTCGGCTGGGTCAGCCACGGCCTACCGGAAAACGGCTATAACTATGAGGGCGCATCGCTCGTCAACCGAAACGGCTTTCAACATCGATTCCTCGTCGCACCGAACAACCTGTCACAGACGGGTCTGGGCATCAGGGGCAAGGAAGAATTTATGCCCGGATGGTCGGTTGTGTTCAACGCTTCCACTGGCATCAATCCGCAGTCGGGTCTGCTGGCCAATGCATCGAAGACTGACATCATCAACAACGGCCTTCCCAGGAGCAGCTATTCGTACGCCATCGACGGCGCGCGCGCGGGCCAGCCCTTCAATGACGAAATCTATGGCGGTGTGGCCTCCGCGCATTTCGGCACGCTGACCTTCGGTCGGCAGCGCGCTCTCGGCACCGATACGATGCTCCTTTACGATCCGGCGGGGGGGGCCTATGCCTTTTCCTACATCGGGTATAACGGCACGATGGCCGGCGGCGGCGACACCGAGAACACCCGTTGGGACGACGCCCTGAAGTATCGCATCGCGTATGGCCCGGTCCATTTCGGAGCGATGTATAAATTCGCCGATGGTTCGGCCGGCTGCTACTCGGCCTCCGCAGGCTGGACTGCCGCCACTTGTACGCCGGAACAGGCAAAAAACAACGCCTATGGATTCGATCTAGGCGGAGGCTTCCGCAAATTCTCTGCCGACGTCGTCTTCCAACAATACAACCAGGCGATCAGCGTATTGAACCCCTTGCTGGGGCCGCAGAGTCTGGCGGCGCCCTATCAGTCAACCACGGACAGCATCAATACGAATCAAATCACCGGAACCAATCTGATCGACCCAAACGATACCGTATACGGCATCGTGACCGACAACCGCGCCGTTATGGTCGCTGCCAAGTATGCGTCGGACCGGTTCAAGGTGTTTGCCGGCTACGAATACATCTGGCAGAACAACCCGAAGAACCCGTTGGGCGTGGGCGCCTCGGACCAGGGCGGCTATTTTATGAGCGGGGTCGAAGACAACAATCTTGATTCTGAAAAGTTAGTGAACATCTGGTGGACGGGCGCGAAGTACACTTACCGCAGCAAAACTGATTTCACTTTCGCCTGGTATCAACAGCGGCAGAACGACTTCCGTCGTCCGCCCACCTGCGCGCCTGGAAATTTCCGCGCTTCCTGCGCGGGCACCCTCAATGAGGGGTCGTTCTATTTGGATCATCACTTCACCAAGCGTTTCGACGGTTTTGCGGGAATTGCGTATTCCTGGGTGAGCGGCGGCCTGGCCATCGCGATTCCTCATGGCCCTGGCGTCCCCTATAACTCCAATAATAACTTTGCTCCGACAGTCGGTGGTCGTTTCACCTTCTGATCGTTACCGCTGCCGGCGTGTTCCTGGTTGGAGAAGCCGTGCTATTTGGGCATGACCACGACTTCGTCTTTGGGCATAGCGTCGAGGGTGGCCTTGTCGATGCCCAGGTGGGCCAGGACGAGCTCCGGCGGCGTGTGAGTGAGCCATTCCGAGAGCGCGAGATCCTGATAGAAGCCGCTCTTGAACATCTCCAGAAATTTCAGATCGGTGTCGCCCGTATTTTGCACGTAGTGAGGAAGGGTCTTGAGGACATAGCCAACGTCTCCGGCTTGAAAGTCCATGGTGCGGGCGCGGCCGCCAGTCGCGAACACCGTCATTTTTCCGGTGCCGCTGATGTAGTACTGCCATTCGTCGGCATTAGGATGCCAGTGCAGTTCGCGCATGCCACCGGGATGAACGGTGACGATTGCCGCAGCGATCGTAGTGGAAATTTTGAACTTGCTGGAATCCACGATGCGAACCTCGCCGCCCTTGGTGCGCCGGGTCACCGCTTGTTGTGTGGAGCGAAATGCGAAATCTTGTGGGGACAGGCCCAGCGAGCCGGCGGCGGCTTTTTGGTCTTCTGCCAGCGGGCCGGGGACCGCGGCCTGGAAAATGAATTTCTCCCTGCGGGGCATGGCTGCCATTGCCTGCTCACCGACGCCGAAGTTTTTCGAGAGCACGTCGTGCGGGATATGCGCCATCCAATCGGTGAGCAGCACGGTCTCGTATTCGGAAAAGTTGCCATCGTCGAAAACCAGCAGAAACTCACAACCGTCAGGGTTCAGGCCTTGAATGGAGTGGGGAATCCCCGTGGGAAAGTACCAGAGATCGCCTTCCGTCACATCGCTGACGAAGCCCTTGCCGTCGGAATCGAGGCCGGTGATGCGGGCGTTTCCGTAAAGCATGAAGGCCCACTCGGCAGCGGTGTGCCAGTGCAACTCGCGGATGCCTCCGGCGGTCAGTCGCATGTTGACGCCGGCAATCGACTTGGAAACCGCAAGTTCGCGCACTGTGACCTCACGCGACCATCCGCCCGCCTGCATTCGTTTGTGAGAGATTCCGAAGGGGTATTTGAAGGTTTGCACGCCGCCGGCGTCGGTGGGCGGCGGCAGGAAAGAGTCCGGATTTTGAGCGTCGATCTGGGGATTGCCCGGTCCCGGAGCGCTGGAACTCTTGTCGCCCTTTGTGGGATAGGTTTTCTGATCCTGTTTTTGATCCTGGCTGGCGGCGGTCTCCGCGAATAATATGCCACCCGCGAGCGCGGCCGACCCCGCTCCTAGAAATCCGCGTCGCGAAAATACGTTGCTCTTGGCATCGTCGTTCATAGCTTTCACCTTTCGGAACACGGGCGCATTGAGAACCGCGTCGGCCCGGTAGTTGCGCAAAACGATACGGCTGCGGGCTTGCGGTGTCAATTGACGGAAAGAATGTTGCCGCGAACGCGGTAGAATCGGGCTGAGCTTCCATGCGAATCTCGAGCCGCCGCGGAACCATCGCTTTCTTCCTCATCCTGGGAGTTTTCCTGGTCGCGCTGGCGGTTGCCTTGAACGTTGGCTGGATCATCCTCAACTGGCGCCAAGGCGTGCTGCTGCTGTTCGGCATCGTCTTTTTTGCTCTGATCATTGCGGGCATGGTGGTGAATACGATTTTCCTGTTGCGCGAATTGAGGCGCAGCGAGCAGCACGACAGCTTTATCAATGCGGTTACGCATGAATTGAAAACGCCGGTGGCGTCGATCCGGCTGCATCTGGAAACCTTGCAGCGCCGCGAACTGCCGGAGGCGCAGAAGCAGGATTTCTACCGGGTGATGCTGAGCGATACCGACCGTCTGACCGAGACGGTGGAGCAGGTGCTCCGCGCCGGACGGGCGGGCGACAAGAAGGCAGGCCGGGACAAGGCGGAGGTCGACTTCGGCCAACTGGTTCGTGATTGCACGGATGCCACTCGGGCCCGGCATCACCTGCAACCGGAGGCGATCCGCTACGAGGACGCATCGAGCAACGGGAACGGGCTGCGGGTGCGGGGCAGCGCGGAAGATTTGCGCACCGCGGTTTCCAATGTGCTCGACAATGCCGTCAAGTATTCCGGGGACACGGTCGACGTGCGGGTGCGGCTGGAAACGCCCGACGAGAAGCGCATTGTGCTGAGCGTGCAGGATCAGGGAGTGGGGATTCCAGCCGATGACATGAAGCGCATCTTCAAACGCTTTTATCGGGTGACGCACCGTTCGCTGGCGCACGTGAAAGGAACCGGGCTGGGCCTGTTTATTGTGAAGGCGATCGCGCAGAAGCATGGCGGCAAGGTGTTTGCCGAGAGCGCTGGAGAAGGACAGGGAACGACGATCGTGATCGAACTGCCGAGGTGGGGGGAATGAGCCGGGTTCTGGTGGTGGAAGACGAAGCGCATCTGGCGCAGGGGTTGCGTTTTAACCTTGAGGCCGAAGGATATGCGGCCGAGGTGGTGGGGGATGGAGAGGCGGCTACGGATCGGCTGATCGGGAAGAACGAGAATTTTGACGCGGTGGTGCTCGACATCATGCTTCCGGGGAAAGATGGATTCAGCGTGGTGTCGGAACTGCGAGCGGCGCGGAATTACGTGCCGGTGCTGATGCTGACGGCGCGGGGGCGTCCGGAAGACGTGCTGAAGGGCTTTGCGTCCGGAGCCGACGATTATCTTGCCAAGCCCTTTGATCTTTCGATTTTGCTGGCGCGGTTGCAGGGATTGTTGCGGCGCAGCCAGTGGATCCGTGGAGGGCAGGCGGCAGCGGGCGAGGTGCGGGCCGATGCAGTCGGCATCGGAGCGTTCGGTACATTTTCGTTCGGCGGGAAGACGATCGACTTCGGTGCGCTGGAACTGCGGTCGGGCGAGAGTACGATTCATCTGACGTTGATGGAGTCGGAGCTTTTGCGCCACCTGGTGGGCAAAGACGGCAAGATTGTTTCCCGCAAGCAGATTCTGGAAGAAGTGTGGGGGCTGCACGAAGATACCGACACGCGCGCCATCGACAATTTTGTGGTGCGGTTACGGCGGTATATTGAGGATGATCCGGGCAATCCGCGGCACTTGCTCACGGTGCGCGGCGTGGGATATAGATTTTTGGCGAGGCCGGAAAAAGGGTAATCGAAACGCGCACGTGGGCTTGCGGATCTAAGGCCCAACGTAATCTGCCGCGACGAGCACACGGGCTGAAGCCCGCTCTGATTTCGAACCTCTCACGCCGCCCTCAAAGGGCCGCTCTTCCACTTACGCGCGGCACAACTCCGCCAGCAGAGTCTCTCTGCGCTTCACCGCGATGCCGTCGATGCGGCCGAGAACAGTCAGGTAGATCGGAATTGCGATGGCTGCGAGTACAAGAAACAGCAACGTGGCGATCCACAGATTGTTGTAGAGGTGCGCGATGGCGAAGGCGGCCGCTCCCAGGCCGATGATCACGATCTGCACGCCCAAGCTCGCCAGGACCGTGGTCTGCGAAACGTTCTGGCGGCCGAAGGTGGAGAAATCGCGCTTCCGGGGCGAATAGATCGAGAGCAGGTTGCCGGCGGTGAAGTTCAAGGGCGCGGCGAAAAGAAGTCCAGCTACGGTTGCAACCGAAACCGACAGGCGCGGCGTGCCGTAGAGGTAGGAGACGGCGATCCACGCCAGTGCGGTGTTGGCGAGGAGGATGCTGGCGTGCGTCAGGTTTTTCCCCAGCATGATCTGACGGAAGCTTACCGGCGATGCGTAGAAGAACTGGACGCCGGCGGAATCTCCGCCAAAACTGTTGAACACCAGGTTGGTGAGGACCAGGAGCGCGTAGGCTGCGGCGCCGGGGAACGCCATGTCGGGCGTGCGGCTGAGCGCGTTCGTCGGACGCATGGGATTCAGTGGTCCCAGGCGAAAGATTGCCAGCATAAAAATCGGCATGACCAGAGTCAGCAGCATGGGGCCGCTGCGTGTGAGATAGCGGACTTCTTTTTCGAACACTGCGGCAACGGACTGCGAAAATCCGGGCAGGTTCCATCCCACTTGCAGGCCCTGGACTTGCGCCACGGCGGGGCGCGCTGCGGCTTCGCTGAGATTTTCGCCGCGAAACTGAGCGCGCAAGCGAAGGTGGAGCAGAGATGCAACCGCCAAGGTGAGCGCCGCCAGGAAAAGCAGGGAAGTGATGCCGGTCAGCCGTTGCGCGTGGGAAATCTGGGCAATGGCGTCGGCGGCGAGGCCGGCGGGGAACACCGCCTGCACCTGCGTGACGATCTGGGTCGCTCGGCTGAATTCGGGGTGCGGCTTTTTCCCGACCCGCTCCATCATCGGGCCGATCAACTGAAAACTGAGCATCCCCAGGATGAACAGAACGCCCAAGATTTCGCGGGTGCGGCGCTGCGCCAGCCAGCGTTCGAGCCAGGCGAAGACCGTCTGCATCAGGACGAGGTTGAAGAGCGCGAAGGTCAACAGGACGAGCAGCGTCCAGGGAAACAAGGATGGGCGTGCGAAGCTGACACCCAGCAGGATTCCAAACAGGCCCACACACCCGAGCGCGCTGGCTGGGTCGAAAAATCCGTAGGCCAGGCGGATCAGAAAATACGATCGGTAAGAGAGGGGAAAACGCAGCAACTCGCCGGAGTCAGGATTGTTGGTGAAGGCGGTCGCCATCACGGGAAAAACCTGCCAGAAGAAAAAGATCGGCCACAAAAGCAGCGGGAGCAACTCGGCCTTGTCTTGCGAGACAAAGAACCAGGAAAGTCCAGTGGCGGTCGCGAAACCGCCGAGTCCACCGAGCGCGAAGGCAGCCGTCACAATGATGCGCGAGACCAGCTCCATTTTGCCGCGCTTGCTGCGCAGGCCGTTGACGAACATGCGCCAGCGGAGTTCGGCGATGGCCGTGAGTTGGCCGCGGCGCTGGAAGGTGGAGGTCATTCTGACAGTTTGCTGACTCTTATCCCAGCCAAGAAAGCTCCTGCTCGGTGCGGCGTTCGCCGCCGACGATGCGCAGGAAGAGCTGTTCCAGCGTCAGCTTCTCGCCGGAAACTCCGTCATCGTCCGATCCGGCTGGGGTCTGCGCTTCGACTCCTGCGCGCAATTCTTCGAGCGAGCCCTGAGCTACCAGCCGCCCCTGATGAATGATGGCGACGTGGCTGCACAGGCGCTCCACGATTTCGAGCACGTGCGAGGTCAGGAAAATTGTGGCTCCGCGGGCGATCATGCCTTGCAGCATGGATTTCAGCGTGCCGGCGGCAATCGCGTCCACGCCTTCGAAGGGCTCGTCGAGGAACAGCACCTTGGGTCCGTGAATCACGGCGGCCGCGAGGGCCAGCTTCTTCTGCATGCCGTGCGAATAATCGGTGACCAGTTTTTTCGGCTGGTCGGCGAGTTGCATAAACTCGAGCAACTCGGCGGCGCGCTGAGCCGCGGTGGTGCGGTCGAGGCCGTACATGCGTCCGGCGAAGCTGAGGAACTCTGCGCCAGTGAGGCGTCCGAACAGCGCCATGCCTTCGGGAACCACTCCGATCTGGCGCTTGACTTCGACGGGGTGAGCGTTGAGATCGATGCCGAGAATTTCAATTCGCCCGGAACTGGGCGCGAGCAATCCGGTGAGCATCTTGATCGTGGTGGATTTCCCCGCGCCATTGGGGCCGAGGAAGCCGAAGAATTGTCCGGGGGCGACGCGCAAGTCGACGCCGTCGACGGCTAACAGTTCTCCGAAACGGCGGGTCAGGCCTTGAGTAGAGATGGTGGGTGCGAGTTCCATCGAGTCTTCGAATCTAGCACACCTATATCGGGCGCACCAACGAAGCGGGTGTGGGCTGTAAGGAAAAAACTCAACCACGAAGGTCACGAAGTATCACGAAGGAACTCGATGTTTGGCCTTGAGACGAACTCGTGGCTGCGGATAGGTGCGGGCGCGAGTCTTGCGAGTCCTGTATTCGTGAGACGGCTACTTTGACGGAGGGTCTTCTGACCACGGGGGAACGACTCCGTTGATGCGCGCGTAAGCAATCGCTTGTCCTAGGTGCTCGGCGATGTGGGGGATGATATAGAGAAGCACGCCGCGCTGGGTGATCGTTCCGCCCAGCCAGTCCATGGTTTTTTCGAGGTTGGCGTCAGGCATGTCGGTGATGGCTTTCTTGGCGTGGGCATAGGAGGCCCTCAGCGTGGCGATGACTTTTGTCTTGTCGGTGGTGGATTGTTCCATCCCCGCCACGTCGAGTCCTGCGGGAGAAGGCGCGCCCACAAGTTTGTACATGTTGTAGTTGGCGGCGCTCACATGCAGGAAGACCTCCGCGACTGATTTCACGCCGGGCGCGGGACGCCAGCTGTACTTTTCGGCGGGGAACGCGTTGGCAAGTCGTAGGAATTCATTTTCCTGAATCATGACCAAAGCCAGAACTTCAGAGCGATAGCCAGTCACGCCGGGCGTGCCGTCTCGAAAGGGATGCACTTGCTGCAGTTGCGCGGCGGCGGGAACTGCGACAGCCGTTAGAGCGAAGCAGCAGAGGGTGAAAAAAATATGCTTCATCGGGGAGTCTCCTTCTCAGTGCCAAACAGTCTACCGGGGCGGGGAGTGCTGTCTAGAACGATTGTTTGGAGGATTGTATTCCCGAAGTATGTTCCGGGATATCGCGCGTGTGAACCAGTGCCGACGCGTTAGAGCGGGTCTTCCAGCGAGTCAGATGTGCTTCGGTGAGTTGGCGGATCACCCTGGAGCTGAACGGCTACCGAATGAATGGATTAGCCCACCATTTCGACGAGGCACGTCGGCTGTGGGCGCTGTCCCCGCATGGGTCAGAGGCCGCTTCGGGTCTACTTTTTCTTGGCGTCTTCCGTCCAGGGAGGAACGATTCCGGCCACGCGCGCGTAGGCGATCGATTGTCCCAAATGCTCGGCGGCGTGGCGGACGATGAACAGCAGGATGCCGCGCTGCGTGTTCTTCCCCCCGAACCAGTCCAGACTTTTCTCGAGATCGGCGTCGGGCATGGCTTTGATGGCGGCCTTGGCGTGGGAGAAGGAATCTTTGAGGGTGGCGATCACTTTCGCTTTGTCGGTGGTGGATTTCTCCAGCGTCCTGATGTCGAGTGCTGCCGGAGGCGGGGTACCGACGAGTTTGTAGAGGTTGTAGTTGGCGGCGCTAACGTGAAGAAAGACTTCAGCGAAAGAACGAACGTCGGGCGTGGGGCGCCACGCGAATTTGTCGGCGGGGATTGCTTCCGCGAGGCGCGTGAATTTATCTTCCTGAATCATCACTTCGGCCAGGACTTCAGAGCGATAGCCAGTGACGCCGGGCGTGCCGTCTTTGTAAGGGTTAACCTGCGCCGCGACGCGCACGGCTCCGGAAATCAGCACGAGGAAACAGAGTGCGGCGAAAGCGCGTTTCATGAAGTCTCCTTTTGAAGTCGAGAGATTGTAGTCCATGGCGCGGAAGATTTCTTGCCAACAGGGACCAGGTGCCGAAAAGCAGGGACGGTCACCGAAAACGGGTCGTCCGCCAGAGGGCGATCGCGCAGGAAGATAGGAGAACGAGCATTGCGGCGGCAAGGATCGACGCCCAGCCTAGGCCGATTTCCATCCGGGCAAGGCGGGCCATGGTCCCCAGCACAACGAAGAGAGCCGTGGTGCCGAGAATGAGCAGCCAGTCCAGTAGTGATCTTGCGCTAGAGTCATTGCGGAAGGATTTGCCTTCCATCCCGGCGCGGACGTATTCGCTTTCGACGCCGTAGCGCTGGCCTTCACGGTCGGCGGCGTCCTGCCAGGAGGAGTGTTCGCGCTCGGTGGCCGACGACAATGCGATCGCGACTGCGCCCAGTGCCATGAGGATTGATCCTCCGGCGACCTGTGCATAGACCGTCTGGCTGTCGCCGCGGAGTTCGTGGAAGACCAGGATGCCCCACAGCAATCCCCAGAGCTGATTCGTGTTGGAGAGGGGAATGCCGCGGCTGATGCCGACATATTTTGTGGCGTACTGCTGGAACAAATCGCCGATCACCCAGACGAAGCCGCCGAGCATCAGCCAGAACATTACCTGTTTCGCGCCAATGAGTTCGTGCCAGAGCGGTGTGGCGCCGCGGTAAGCGACGGCCAGTACGGTCATGGTGACGAGCTCTCCGACGGTGAAGAACGTGATGAAGGAAAGCGGATTCATGCCCGTGAGATAGGCCTTGCGGTAAGGGATGTACATCGTTCCCCAGAGAATGCCGGCGCCCAGCGCTGCATAAATTCCCAGCGCGGCCTTGCCCGGGGCGGCTTGATGCGATGACGCAATGGCCAGCAACGTGGCGCCTCCGAACATGCAGACTGCGCCGCCGAGAACGCCGAGCCAGCGCTTCCATCCTGCGTAGTGCAGTTCGTTGAAGAGCAGGAATCCCCAGAAAATGCCGAGCAGGCTATTCGTATTCCATAACGGAAAGGCGATGCTCAGTCCGACGTTGCGGATAGCGTAAATGGTGAGCGTATTGGCGACGGCCCACATGCATCCGGCAAGCACGGCCCAGACGATGAGGTGCGGAGCCTGGCGAACATCGTTGCGGACGTGCGATGTGCCGCGGATAAATGCTGGGACGCTCCAGCGCGCCAGGAAAACTCCGAACACCATGATGAGCGATACGGTGATGGGAGAGATGTCTGGGTTGACGAGCTTGATGGGGGCTTCAGCGCCGCCCAGCCATGCTCCGGCGGCGAATCCGCAGAAGATGCCGAGGGCCTGCAGAGTGCGGAGGCGGGTAGCGAGCATGGGACTTTGCGCGGGCGGCGCGGCTGGCACGGTTCCTGAGGGTGAGTTCAACGGAGCTTATCCAGAAGGACGAGGCCGCCGAGAAGCACGGTGAGCGGAATCCAGAAGTGGAGGTCGGTGGCGATGGCGCGGAACAGGTTGTGCGCAGATCGGTCGGTTGGGACGGGCAATCTCTACCTCGTTGGACTTGCCGAATGTGAAGCCACATCTTAGGGAGGCGAACGGTGGGAGTCAATGGGAGGGAAGCGGAGATGGCTGACTTCGATTTTGTGAACTCAGCGGCAAGAGCGAGAGCCATTCGCAGCCTGCTGGGGATGGCGATTTTCAACCGAAAAAAATTCCGAGTTTTCAATTTGGGAATGATTTTGGGTATACCCCCCCTCCCCCCCGGTCTATTACAATCTTGGGGTTAGCGGGAGAAGGCGAAAAGATCTATGGGGCTCAATGGGTTACGGGCAAAATCTTGAGCGCGTGGCAGTTAAGTGTGGTTTGCGGGTGGGACTCACTGTGGGCGTGGACTTTTGTTCGGGTGGTTGGAAGCTTGCGTTTTGAGCTTCAAGGTGCCGAAGGAAAACGGGAAACGCGCTCGGCGTATCGCAGGCGTGGTGTAATCAAACCTTATGGCCATGGAACAGAAATGGTTTGAAATGGCGGAAATTCGCAACCGCCGATTCGACAGCGCAGTGTGGATTCCGCTTCGCGCGAACCACAAAGATGAAACGGGGAAGTGGGGACGTCTCGGGCATAAATCCGAAACCTTCGGTGCGGCATCGCTTGCCGTTCCGCTAAGAAAGCGCGATGCGGCCGCAAGCCTTGGCTGGAGAGACCTTAACCTCATGCACGACCACCGTGGCTCCGCCTACCACGGTCGTTACGTCGCAGCGGACGAGTATGACGACCAGCAATTGAAGGGAGCCGTTCCACTAGTGATGTCACAGAGCGGCAACTCTGCCGAAGCACCAACATGGCACCTCCACCAAGACTTCGTGATTACGCTGAAGCTCAAGCGGGAGGGCAACGTTTGGGTTGCAATGGACGAGGACTACATCGAAGTGGCTCGCCTGAAGCTGGATGAGGAGAAACTGCCGAGGCTGCTGGAGGTGCGTGCTGAGCACCTGAAGGACTACCTTTGCGCAAGACGCATGGCGCTCCGCGTCTCGTGGTACCGAGAGCGGCAGGAGGTTGTCGAAGCGGAACCGGACTTCGACTGGCCGGAACCGGACGGCACCTACAAGGACGGCGAACGGTGGGAAGGGCGCATTCAAGCAATTCACGAAGGTGGCCACCCGTTTGGCGAGTCCATGGCGGTGATGCACGTAACCCGGACCAACCTCGACTTCGACGAAGATGTGCCACGCATTGGGGCCTCGGATGACGCGGCGACATCGAGCTTCACTCGGAAGCTTTCAGAAAAAAGGAAGCTGTATCGCGTTGCCGGGGAAGTCTGGCGCGCCGAGTGGGTTGAGCCGGGCGCGAGAAGTATCCGCATTCGTGGCGATGAAGCAGAGCCTCCCATCTCCTTCGTCGTAGACGCAGCCGGCAAGACGCAAACGGCCAAGAGTCTGATCGGTGGTGGCAGGTGGTTGTGGTTCAGGCCCGAATTGATTCCTGCTCTGGTCGACCGTCGCGGCGGATCGATCGAGTGGTACACGAGAGAAACGGGCGGCGTAAGAGGATCACCGGATTACAGAGTCCACTTCGGCATCAACAGTCTTGGGTTGGTGAACGCCTACGCCAAAGATGTGGCCTTCCTTCCAGTGTGGCTCCAACGCGTCTGGGCCGGATTCAATGTCAGCCCCGAAGGCAAGGTGTCTGCGGAGCTGCTGTCGGCACAGGGACAGGGAGTACCCGCAAATTCGCAGGCGCCGGAAGCCTTCCTTCCTGGTGGCATCGCAGCTCTGAACGACGCGTTCGTGAAGCGCTTCGGCAGGGCGTTGTTTCGCCCGCACACCGGCTCCACAGAAGAATTGAAGTCCTGCCAGCGCTTCAAGGCTCTGAGCGCATCAGGTCTATATGGACTAGCGAAGGATTTAGCGCGCGCAGTTTTCGAGCACGTTGATACGGCGGGGCTTCACAAAATCGTGGCGCCACCTGAAAAGGAAAAGTGGGCATCGTTGAAATCCTTAGAGAAGGTTCTAGCTACGGTGACTGGGGAAAAGTGGGCGCACGCCTCTCTTGGGCCGCTGCATGGAATCTATAATCTCCGGTTGGCAGACGCGCACATTGCCAGTAAGGACCTCGACGAAGCGTACGCGTTGGCTCACGTGGATAGAACGTTGCCCTTCGTAATGCAAGGGAGAGACCTCTTGGTTACGTGCGTAACCGCCCTACACACGATCGCGGACGCCATCAAATGACAGACGGGATGAATGACAGGCGGTGATGTTATGCAAAACAAAACGCCCCGGCTTTTGACCGGGGCGTTGGACAGAACTGCGGCAGTCTAAAACAAATTCCACAGGAACTGGTTGTAGACCTCGTGGTGGAACTGGACTTCCTGGGCTTTCACGAACGTCCCGAGGGCGCGGGGGCAGCGGTCGGCGGAGGCTTGTTTCAGGTCCGCGTAGCGGCCTTTGACGTCTTCTCCGAGCAGGGTGGTGGTCCACTCGGCTTTGCGGAAGTCGTCGAGCGCGGTGTAGATATTGTCGGGCAGGTAGCGCTCGGCCTGGCGCAGGTTCTTGATCTTCGCGGTCTCGCCGTCGAGGCCGGTTTTGAAGATCGAATGCATCACCAGGTACGGATTCGCGTCGGGCGCGACGGAGCGAACTTCGACGCGCATGCTCTTCTCGTTGCCGATGGGAATGCGAATCATCGATCCGCGATCGACCGGCGAGGCTTTGATCTGGTTCGGAGCCTCGAAGTGCGGGTCGAGGCGGCGATAGGCATTCACGCTGGCGTTCAGCAGCAGGCACAGGTCGTTGCCGTGGGTGAGGATGCGATCGAGGAAGGCCCATCCCATCTTGCTGAGCTTCTCTTCGCCCTTGGCGTCCCAGAACAGGTTCTTGCCGTTTTCGCTGATGGAAACGTTGGTGTGCATGCCGCTGCCGTTCACGCCCACGACTGGTTTGGGCAGGAAGGATGCGGTCAATCCCATGTTGGTCGCGACCTGGCGGCAGATCAGTTTGTAGAGCTGAATCTGGTCGGCGGCGGCGACGACCTCGCCGTAGCCGTAGTTGATTTCAAACTGTGAGGGCGCAACTTCGGGATGATCTTTTTCGTTCTGGAAGCCCATGGCGCGCTGCACTTCGGCGGTGGTGTCGATGAAGGTGCGCAGCGGATCGCCGGGCAGAGAGTGATAGTAGCCGCCGGTGTTGACGTATTCAAACTTGCCGCCGACTTCGTGATAGTGGCGCTCGGCGTCGGCGCCTTTGAAAAGAAAGCCCTCGATTTCGTTGGCGGCGTTGAGGGTGTAGCCTTTTTTCTTGTGCAGTTCCTCGGCGTAGCCCTTGAGCACACCGCGAATGTCGCCGGAGTAGGACGTGCCGCCCTTATCGATGACTTCGCCGAACACCAGCACCTTGCCGGAGCCGAAGACATCGGACGGAGCCCAGTAGAATGCGCCCCAATCGATGCCTAACCGGAGATCGCTCTCGCGCTGCGCGGTAAAGCCGCGGATGGAAGAGCCGTCGAAGGTGAGGTTGTCCCAGCTCTTGAGCAGGAACTTCTTGTCGTAGTCGAGCATGTGCAGCCGGCCTTCGAGATCGCTGAAGAGCACGGTCACGGCCTTGATCCGCTTCTCGTCGGTCAGGTACTTGAGGCGGTCCTCCTGGACCTTGTGAGATGCGACGCGGTTCCTGCGCTGCTCCTTTGCCTTGAGGTTGAGGTCTTCCAGTTCATCGTATGAGAGTGCCAGGAAATTACGCAGTTCGGTGGGCATGGATGTCGTTCAGTCTCCTTCGCGTAGAAGCTTATGATTTGGGCAAAGCCACATCACGGATGCAGGAATTGAAATGGCTGGTTTCAACACGCTGACTCGGAACATACTTACTCGGAACACGGAAGAATAGCGCGTGGGGCAAGTGCCCGCCAATCGAAAAAGCTGATGCAAGGCATAAAAGAGATTTATTCGGAGAAGCGATGAGTCCCGCGCGCGCTACTGCATGCCAAAGCCCTGGCCCGGCAGTAAGCGCAGGATTACACCCAAGGCGATCAAGACTGCAACGAAGTAGGCTGTCGTGGCGCGGCTGGGATGCGCCGGGAGATCTCGAGCAAAAAATGCGGCGTAACCTGCGCCAGCCGCTACTAAGAAGAAGACGCCTTCCCCGAGCACCAACCACAGTGCGAGGCATACGGTGAGCAGGATGATGCGCTCCATTTTGCTCAGGGCGTGGGCGGCCTGACCGCCATCAAGCACCCAGACCGGGGTGAGGTTGAGAACGTTGAGAGCGGCACCGGAGCGGGCGAGCGCGGCCCACAAGGGACTTCCAGTTTTCCACCACAGGACGGCGCACGCCACTGCCGCCAGAAATCCGGCGAAAGGTCCCGCGAGGCTCACAGCAGCGCGTGTCTCCAGCGATACGCCCAGAGCCTGCCAGCGAACGTAGGCGCCAAGCCCTGGAAGAAATACAGGCATGTCCGCCGGCAAGCCTCGGCGTTTGACGTCGATGTAGTGGCCCATTTCGTGAATCAGGATCAGCACCGCAAACCCGATGCCGAATTTCGCGCCGAACATTGCCCAGTAAAGACCGAAGAACGCGACGAAGCTAAGAAGAAACTTCAGCTTGAAAACCGCCGTGAGCAGGAATTTTCCTTTCGCCAGAAGGATCGCTACCGGACCCACGGGCCCCAGGCGCTGCGCCCATTTGTTCTCGCTGGGTGGCGGTGGCTGAACTCGTTGGGCAAATGCATCGAGAGAACGTGCGTGCTGCGCGATCCATTCGGCCTGCCGGGAATCTGGAGGGAGCAGGGGAAGTCCCATGAGCCATCGCTCGCGGGCTTGCCGCGGATCGCTGGCTTCGAGCGCCTTGGCTTCAGCCGCAAGGCGATCCAACTGCTCGGCATGAACCAGGGCGTGACAGTGATCGCACGCCAGTGCGCCCGGCGCAAGTTCGCGGGAGCAGCGGCGGCAGTTGCGAATGAGCTCGGGTGTGGTGGTGGACACGATTCAGAAGTCGCTGAGCCAATTCTACGTGACGAGGCAATCCCGCTGTTCCAAATCGTGCGAGTTTCGAACTTAACGCGGCGCCTGCGGCGAATTCTCAAAAGGCCCCAGGACTTCCAAGGGTTTGGCGCCCGTCATCTTCCAGGCGAATTGCATGCCCACGAACAAGATCACGAGCCCAATTAAGGCGCCGAAGGCATTGCTGGTGAACTCGAGAAACGGAGAAGCCAAACCAAGCAAAAGCAAAGTTCCCACCGCGGCCACGAAGTTGGGCCGAGGCCGGGCTGCCGGCTGTGCTTGCGAATCAGATTCCGAACCATCTTCATTTGGCGTTGCTGTCGGCGCGGCTTTCTGCCGCTGGCTTTGCTTATGTTCGCCGGCATAGTGGATCCAGACAGGAATGGCGGCAGTGGAGACCGCGGCATAGGTGAGCAGAACTGCCGCAATCTGATAACGCCTTCCGCCGACTCCGTTGGATCCCGTGATCATGGCCTTGCCGACGAGCCATCCTACGGCCAGTGCCGCGTAGCCAATCACGATTCCGGTGACGATGGCGAACGTCGCGTAGAGGATCATGCCCAGGATTGCAGCTCCGACCCCGAACAGAATGGCGCGCACATAGGCTGCGTGCGTGTCCTTGCCCAATTCGCCGCGCATTTTCTCCGCACATCCGGGACAGGCCATGGCGTTGTTGGCCCGATAATAATCTCCAGCGATCGGCTGATGGCAGAACTGACAGTGGTCGGCGCCCGCAGACCCTACGTATTCGGCGGTGCCGAATTGTGGAGTGGGATTGTTGAAGTCCGTCATGGCCCGGAACGATAGCACAGAAAACTGGTTAAGAGTTAGTTACTGCCGGTGGGCCGAGGCGCCTGCGGCCAACTCACGCAGAGTGGTGAGGAATCCGGCGGCGGTGCGCGGGTCGTAGAGCGCGTCGAGGGCGATGGTGGCGGAGAACTGGGGAGACTCGGGGCGG